>ERZ778022.4806-NODE-4806-length-11397-cov-6.162846_pt1 | contig 11397 bp, 3 predicted proteins | sample MGYA00375752_ERZ778022 | MGnify/ENA primary metagenome ERZ778022 (study PRJEB29350, sample SAMN05389826) | bioreactor metagenome | isolation source: Thiocyanate bioreactor | place: South Africa: University of Cape Town | collected 2014-04-04 ...
GGGCAAGATCAACGAGGACCTGGCACGCAAGCTGCAGGCGCGCAACGAGTTTGACGCCACCATCCAGGAGACGGAGGCGGCGTACATGAAGATCCTGGAGAGCTCGCAGACGCTGCTGTCGGTGCTGAAGCGGGAGTCGGTGGCGCTGGGCAAGCGCTCCTCGTAGGCAGCGCACCAGCCCCCCGCCCCCCTGCGCTCCGTTGCGCCGTCGCGCCGTTTGGGTGTGTTGTCGTCGCCCTCCCCCTCTCCCCCCTCCAGTCGGTTGTTGACATTCCCCTTCCTTCCCTCCTTGCAACCGCCGCTGCGATACGATACCTAATACCAACTTGAATCTTACTGCACACGCGTTCATCACGCCCTACGGTGACGGCGGCGGCGCGGCACGCGCGAACGGCGACGTGACGCTGTGCCGCGCCGCCAGCACGCCGGCGGCGGCCACCGCTTCGGCAGCCCGTCGCAGGGCGGCATCCACTGGCGACGAGTGCGCCGGCACCACCACGCCGCCGCCGCGCTCCCCTTTCACGGTGTCTGCGCCAGGCAGGCGGCGCGGCAGCACGGGGTTACTACCTGCCAGCGCAGACCGCAAGGCAGCGGGGTTGCCTGTCGCTGCAGCTGCCGCCACCGCACGCCGAGTCGTGGCCAGCACTGCGCTGCTGGCGGCTGTGTGCATGCCGCCGCCACTACCGGTAGCGCCACTACCGCCACCGCCGCCACTCAACGGCGCCAGTGCGGCCGGCAGTGACATCGGCAGCACCGGCGTGCCGAGCACTCCCAGCCGCAACCGCGGTGGTGTGCCATCATGGCTGCCGCTCGCGGTTGCCGTCACCGGGCTTCGGACGGTGGCGGCGGCCGCCCGTGGAACAGCACGGGCAGGGGTACGCATGGCGTCGCCGCCAGAGGCGGCGGTGCCATGCTGCGGCAGCGGCGGCGAGCGGTGTGCACGCGGCGGTGACGGCGTGCGCGCAAGGTCTGCGCGCCCTGTGCCGTACCCGTGCAGCGTGGGCATGTCGGCCGCCATGCGAAACGTCTCAGACAGCTCTGCCGTGTATGCCGCCGGCCGCGGGGTGCGGTTTGCCACCGCCTGCGCCGCCAGCCGCTCCGGCGACGGCGGCACGCGGACGATGGCTTCCACCAGCGCGCTGATGCTGGGTTCCGTGTCCAGCCCCAGGGCGGCGCGCACCGCCAGTGCGCTGGCGCTGCCACCCAGCAGGCTGGCCGCGCTTGACGTTGTGGCGACGGCCGCCGCCGCACCGGCGCCGCCGGCGGGCGGCAGCAGCGCGCTGGTGGCGGACGCCGCCAGTGTGGCAGCGGCAGCGTCGCCGGCAGATGGCGCCAACGGTCGCCGGCGGGCAGGCAGCGGCAAGCGCCGGCGCAACGATGACGTCGGCAGGAGGTGCAACTCAGTGTCAGCGTCAGGCTCGCAATACGGGATGAATGGCGCATAGGCGGCCGCCTCGTAGTCGTGCCGCGCCACCGCCACGGCAGCGTCCGCCGCCTCGCGTGCCACCGAAGCCCGCTCCTCCGCTGCCATGGCTAGCCGCTCACTGGCTGCCGCGCGCCGCAGACGGTCGCGCTCAGCCAGTGCGGTGGCTGCCACGCCCACCGCAGCGGCAGCCGTCGCCGCCTTGGCGGCGCGCAGCGTCGCGTGCTCCACCTCCAGCCGCTGCCGCGCCGCCGCAATGAGCGCCGCGCGCCGCCGGAATGCGGGGAACGCGGCCGCCACCACGGCCGCCGTGCGCCGGCACCGTGCCATCTTCTCTGCCACCGTCAGGTTCCCTGCGTCCACCGCGCGCTCGCCGTCCTCCCGCCGCCGCCGTGCTAACTCGTCTGCGTAGTTGTGGGTGCGGGAGTGTGGGGTGTATGATTATTGCTACCGGTACGTGTGGTGGGATCACCATCATGTGGGACGCACCTCGCGCAACCACCTGCCGCTCTGCCGCCACGGCGCGCTGCTCGCTGGTCAGGCTGCTCCACCGCTGCCGCTCGGCACGCAGCTGCGCCTCCTGCGCCGCCGCCCGCCCGCAGCGCTTGTACCGGAACACTACCTCCTGCATGGCAGCGGCGTCACGCCGGCAGTCCAGCAGCGCACCGCGCGGCTCCGCCAGCTTGTTGCGGGGCGCGGACCGCACCTTGTCCATGGCCAGCACGGACGCCGGCGGCAGCGGCAGGTGCGGCATGAAGTTGCTGTACGTGCGGCGGCCGACGTACCCCATGCTGGTTGCCAAGTCTGCCGCCTGCTCCCGTGCGGCGTTGTGCTCACCGTCGGCAGGCGCAGGCGCGGGTCCCTCACCACCGCTCGTCGACGGCGCCTCATCGTAGTCGCCGCGCAGCGCCGCGGCACCCACCACCGCCGCGTGGATAGTGTCCCGCGCCGTGCTCTCGTGCGCCCGCCACTCCGCTGCGCCGTCAATGTCAGAGTCGTCAGAGTCAAACGCTGCTGCCGCCTCTGCCTCCGCCGCCGCCGCCTCTGCCGCCTTGCGCGCGGCGCCGGCGGCCAGCAGGTCAATGGCCGCCAGGATGACGCGGGCGTGGTCCGTTGCCTCCTTGATCGTGGCGTCGGCGCTGCGCGCCACGCTGGCGACGCCAGCCACAGAGTTGCGGCGTGCTGCCGACCGCCGGCGTGCAACGCCCGCGCGTGCCGCCTCCAGATCGCGGCGAGCTGTCAGCACCTCCGCGTCGTCCTCGCTGTCACTCGCGTCGCTAGACGGCGAGCCCAGCATGCCACTGGCGGCCAGGTCCTCCACCCTGCTGCCCATAACGTGCTCAATGGCGCGCCGCGCTGTGGTGCTCCACTCTGTCGACGGCGACAGCGCAGCCCGTGCTGCCAGCTCCTCGTCAGTGTATGCCGGCCTGCCGCGCCGCCGTTCCAACGCGGTTGGCCGCGAGGACGGCACGCGTGTCGTGCCACGCCCCTGTGCGTCCCCGCTCGCCTCCGCTGCCAGCAGCGCTGCCATGCGCAGCTTGGAAGCGCGCTTTTGCCGCCCCTTGCGCCGCTTCTTTCCGTCCTTCCCCTCACCCCGTGCCGTCGCCTGCGCCGCCACCACCGTCGTTGCCAGGTCATTCGTGGCTTGCCGCAGCTTGTTGACAATGAAGTCATGCCGCGCCGCCGTCGACTGCGGGTTGGCCTCGCTCTCAAACCAGGTTTGGAACCGCTGCAGCGCGTCCAGCGTCTTGGCATCAATCATCGGCTCTGCTGGCGCACTTGCGCGCCGATTGGGCCGCCGATCGCTATCCTCGTCATCGCTGTCATCGTCGTCGTCCTCGTCCTCGTCGTCGTCATCCTCATCTTCCTCGTCGTCGTCGTCGTCGTCGTCATCTTCCTCATCATCGTCGTCGTCCTCCTCGTCGTCATCGTCGTCATCATCGTCGTCATCGCTCCTACGGATGATCTCCGCGCGTGGAACGGTGCCGGACACGCCCCGCGACCCCATCTCTGGCAGGGAGGAGCGCTTGGACCCGCCTGCCTCCGGCCGCCGTTGCAAGGCAGGCACCTTCAGCACCGCACGTTTGCCACCGCCGCCGGCAGCGCCGCTCCACCCCATATCTGCCAGCGCGGCATCCGCTTCGGCGGTGCCGTCATGCGCGTCGCCGCCGCCACCGCCTCGGGCAGCTGGATTACGACGGCTGGCACGAGCTGGGGAGGCACGCGACCCGGGGGACGCATCAGACGGTGTGCGAGATGTTGAACCGGCAGTGCCACCGCGGCCACCACCGCTCCCGCCGCTCCCACGTCGCTTGCCGCCGCCCCCGCTGTCACCCTCGCGTGGTCGTGGCGAACGGGATGCTCCACTGCTGCTGCTGCCGGGCCGCGCGCCACCTGAACTGGAGGTGCGGCGGCCGGCAGCTGCCGCCAGCGCCGCGGAGCCACCCGCCGCGAGTAGCTGTGACAGGCGGCGCATCTGTTCCGGCGGCAGGTCAATACCGGCGGCCCGTGCCGCGCGCATCATGCCGGGGTCCACCAGCGCGTCGCGCAGCAGCGCTGCTTTCGCGTCAATGTCGCCCGACGTGCTGCGCCACAGGTCGGTGGCAACGTCGGTCCCCGCCACTACGGAGGTCATGGAGCGCAGCAGGTGCGAGGTGCGCATGTGGTGCGCCAGCGGGCTGCCCCACCATTCCACAAACTGGCTCATCGTGTCACGCGCAGTGGCTATCAAACCGGCACTGCCACCGCCGCCGCCTGCACCGCTACCGGCGCTGCGCGCAGCCAGCGTGAGCAGGTCCGCCATGTTAGAGTCGTCTGCGCCCCCGCCGTCGTCGCTGTCAGACGCCGTGCCAGTGGCGCCCGCTGCCGCTGCTGCGTCGGCGCGGCGGCTGACTGCCAGGTGGTACCCACTCTTAAACCACGCCTGCAGGTGCACCACGTCGGGCAGCTCGATGCCCGCCTCGCGCGCCGCCGCCAGCACGTACGCGTCCAGCGCCGCCACTGACAGCTCCAGCAGCTTGTCCTCCGCGCGCATCTCCTCAAACGGAGGCAGCATGCCGGCAATGTCTTGCAGCAGGCCGTCGGCGGCGCCGCCCGGGCCACCGGCGGCGGTGCGTGACACCGACTCCTCGCTGCTGGAAGGACCCAGCCCATCTCCCACTGCTGCCAGGCGGTCCGGCAGGTGGCGTGCCAGGTACGCCAGCAGCATGGACGTCGCCGTCGGGGGCGGGTTCAGCTGCATGTTTACCACCGACACGGTGGGCGGCGGCGACGGCGTCGGAGCAGCTGCCGCTACAGACGCCCGCTGCACCGTCGGCTTCCCGCCGCTGACTTGCGTGCGGATGAGGGGCGCGGTAGGTGCGCCAATGGTGTGCACCGCCACACGCACCCGTCCGCCGCCGCTGCCAACGGGCGGCGAGGGTGACCGAGTGGAGGGGGAGGACGTCTTCGACGGCTGCGGCGACGGCGACGGCGACGGTGCAGGCCAGATTGCCGTCGATGTGGCGGCGGTGGTGGTAGGTGGCACGGGGCTGCCAAACCGCACAATGGTGGCAGGCGACCGGCGGAGCGGCGTGCGTGATGTTGGTGCCCCGCTTGCCCCTCCCGCCGCCTTTGCCTTTGCCTTCGTCGCTGTCGCTGCCGCATGCCGTGGCTCCTTGCCGTGTGGTGGCTGCCGTGCTGTCGACTCCGCACCTCCGCGCTCATTCCCTGCATCGCCGCGCGCACTCCCACCGCTGCCCCGCCGCGTACCCGCACCCGCACCCCCACCTCGACGGCGGCCTGTACTTCTACCATCGTCGCCGCTGCTGGCGCTCCCACTCCCGCTGCTGGCGCTGCCACTGCCGCTACCGCTGCCGCTGTGACCACGACCGCGGCTGCGGCTGCGGCTGCGGGTACGGCTGCGACTGCTGGCACTGTGGCCGCGATCGCGGTCGTGCCGTCCAATGCGGCCATCTGCCACCCGCGACGCAATGTTATGCATAACGCGGGCGGCGCGTGTCCGTGCCGCCACGGCAATACGCTCCACGCGCCGCAGCAGCAGCTGGCCGTTCTCGCTGGTGGCGGCGATGGTCGGCAGCTGGCGTGGCTGACGGTCCAGCACGCCAGCCAGCTCGCTGTACTGCTCGTCGCCGGCGCGGTCGCGCAGGCGTGCAATAATGGCGGCAAAGGAATCTGCAAGCGCGGTTTGGCGGTGCAGCGCGTACATGCGCGCATTGTCAACGCGCGTGCGGTGCGCCGACGCCACGCGCGCCTCCGCCTCACTGCGGTCTGCATGGCCCACCGCCACCGCCGTGCCTGCCCCCGCCACGCCAGCCGCCGGCACCTGCGCCCGCCCAGCCCGAAACGCGGTCACAATGCGCGGCTGGCTGCCCACCATAAACTCTGCCAGCGGCACGGTGGTGGCGGCGGCGGCGGCGGCGGTGTCGCCTGCCCTCGCACCGCTGCTGCCATCAGCGGCGACGGCGGCGGTGGCGGTGGCGCTAGCAGCTCCGCCACGGGTGGCAACGCCAGCGGCGGCAGCAGCAGTTGGGGCAGCGGCGGCTGGGTGCGTGCGCATGGTGTTGAAGTCGGGCGTCAGCGCCAGGCGCACGGTACGCATGGCACCCGTGGAGGGTGGCCGCGTGGTGGCAGCAGTGGCGGCAGCATCGCTGCTACCCGCGATAGGCGGCACGCGCACTGGTGATATGCGGCCTGGTGACCGACCCCGGGGCGGCGACGTGGGGGCGCTGGGAGCGGGAGGGGACCGCAGCAGGCGCAGCGCGGCAGTGGCAGCGGCAGTGGCGGCAGCAATCGCGGCTGCCGTGGCACCGCCGGCTCCTAGCCCGCCCGTCAGCCCAGGGCGGTGCGTCATGCTGCCTGCCAGCCCCGAGCGCGCCGTGTGCGCCGGCGGCGGCAGGGTGGCGGGGTCAAGCGTGGTGGCGTGCAGCGCTGCGGCGGAGACGGAGGTGTGCAGGCGGCTGGGCGACACGGGGACGGGTGCAAGCTGCGGGTGGTGCCGCTGCGGCAACAGGGCGGAGATGGACACCACACGACGGAGCATGGGGACAGCCGCAGCACCACTACCACTACCGGCACTGACCCGGATGGCGGCACTCGGCGCTGGCGGCACCAACGATGACGGCGGCGGCACGGCGTCGCTGACAACAATGGAACGTGCGGTGCTGTTGCCACTGCCACCACCTTTGCTGCTGGCATGCAGCGCCGGCCGCTCCGTATCATTCCAGCCATCTAGGGTGGGGCTGCCAAATGACAGCACGCTGCGCTCCGTCCGCTCCTCCCCCCTTGCAGCCTGCGCGCTGCCGCCTCGGGCAGCGGCGCTGGAGGCAGGCCGGGCATGCGGTGCCGCCAACGCCAGTGGTGGCAGCGACGCACGCAGGGGTAGGGTCGGCACTGACGGTGCCACATGCGCACCCCGGCTGCCCCCACCCCGTGCTGCCGTCACCCCTGCCGCCGCAGCTGCAGCTGCTGCCGCCGCCGCTGCCGCGTCCTCTTGCGCCAGCAGCGACTGCAGCACCCGCAGACCAGCCGACAACGCTGCGGCATCCTCCCTGCCGCCACCACGACTGGGCGTCCGCGAGGATGCGGAGGGTGAGCGACCCGCAGCGGCGGCGACGGGCGACACCGTAGGCAATGGCGGCGGTGGTAGCTGTGCGGTGCGCGTGCCCACCAACGCTGGCCGGCCGGCCTCGTGCTCCGGGATTACGCCCGACCTTGTGTGCACCGGCGTCGCGCCCCCACGCGTGCCCAGCCCCGTGCGCCGCGCACTCTCCGGCAACTCACTGACGTCACCGATGCTGCCGCGTCGCGCGGTCCTGTTGCCGCCGCCAGCAGCTGCCACCGATGCGGCGGGTGAGCCCCACCCGCTACGCAACTCGGCTGACGCCGGGCGTCGTAGTGCGGGCACCACCACGCTGGATGACAACACCAGTGACGCAGTGGGGTGTGACCCTTCCTCCCCCACCATGCCGCTCACGCCAACATACACGCTGCCGCCGCCGCCGCCGTGGGGTGAAAACGACAGGCCGCGCGGCGAGATGCCAACCCGGATGACGCTGGCCGAGTCAGGCAGCTGCAACACGATGCCGGGTGCAGGCAGCCCTCGACTTTCGGCACGTCCGGCACGCTTGCTACCGCTGCCACGCGTTGCAGTGTTGCGGGTGGCCGTAAACCGCGGCCCACCCTCCCCACCGCCGCCACCGCCCCGCCGCTCCGGTGATGGCGGTGGCGCATGGATGGCAGGCGGCCGCAGCCCTGCTGCCTCCACCGCCGCCCCCAGCGCCGCCGCCTCCAGCGGGCTCAACGCCGCGCGCGCCACCGGCGGCGCCCGCGCCGCCCCCTCCATGCTGCTACTGCAGTTTCATGCGCGCACGCCGCCGTCGACAGAAGTACGGTATGCGATGCGGTGGTAACGGCACAGGTTGCTGCCGTTGTTGGCAACACAAAATATCAATGACCGCCCGTCTCCAACACAAACATCCAGCCGGCATTTGCTGGAGACACCACATCGCCTGCAATTCGATTGACTAATGCGTCATTGGTGTTGCTGCGCGCTATTTCTTGTCATTGCTGTGTGCGCTGTTGTGGGCGGTGATGTGACCGCGGTGCTCAGGCTGAGCCTGCAAATCGCTGCTGCTGCTGCTGCTGCCTGCCGTTACGACCACCATGTCATCATGACCATGGCATCATGGCGGCGACACCCTGACTGACCACACCACCGCTGACAACTACTCACACGCTACAGCGATGCTGCCAACACGGGTGTGCAATTCCGACCCCCGTGTGGCGTGACAGACGTGGAAGAAGTCGGACGAGGGATGGACAACACCACCAGCGAGGCGGACAGCGGCGGCGAGCTGACGGAGGGCGAGAGCGAGCCAGGGCTGGTGTACGCGCCTGCGCCCGCGTCAGCGTCAGCATCGGCGTCGGCGGCTGGCACCGCGGCATCGACGTCATGGGTTGGCAACAGCAGTAGCGACGGTGGTGAAGGCGGCGGCGGCGGCGAGGAAGACAACACCGGCAACCTGGATGCTGGGCCGTCTGGCATCTTGGTCGGCAGCGACGGCATCGATGGCGTCGGTGGCGGGGACGGCGACGCCGTGCTGATTGACAAGCACTCCAGCCAGCCGGCGCCGTATGCGGCAGCATTGGCGGCGGCGCTGGCGGGCAACTATGCGGCGCCGAGCGCGGCGGCGGAGCTGCAAGCCATGTGGGAGGCGGTGGCGGAGGCAGAGAGTGGGGAGGGCGGCGGCCGGCCGACCTCCGCCTCTGGTGGCGGCAGCTACCAGGGTTCTGCGCGTACCGGCAGCCGTGGCGGCGGCGGTGGTGCGTCGCGGGATCGGCAACGGTATGTGGCGGGGCCCAGCAGCATCAGTGGTCGGCCGCGGTCGCCCGGTGGCGGGATGGCAACGTATGCCACCGAGTCGCCCCGCAGCGCGTACACGTTCCCGCGCGGCGCTGTGTCCGTGGCCGCGGCGGGCGGCGGCCGGTCACCACGTGGCGGCAGCGCCTCACCGCCACGTGGCCGCACCGGCTCACCCAGCGCCACCGGCGCCGACCTGCGGGCGATGGCAATGGCGGAGGAGGCGAAAGCGGCGGCCAGCCCCGCGGCGGCGCGCGCGGCTGCCATGGCGGCCGCGGTGGCGGGCGCCACGGTGGGACAAAAGAGCGAGACGGGCGTGCCGGGTGCGCACTTTGCGGGACAGCTGCGCAGTGGGCGGGGGCTGGGCATGCCGGCGCCGCGGCCGCCGTGGCCGCGGCCATTGAAGACGCAGGGCGCCAGCGTGGCGGGCACGCACAGCGCGGTGCCGCTGGATGCTGACACGCTGGCACGCGAGACGGAGCGCTACCTGCACCGCATCGTGACGCGGCACACAGCGAGCGAGGCGGCGGCGAGCGAGGCGCTGGAGCGCGCGCTGCAGGCGCAGGCGGCGGCGAAGGAGGCGGCGGGGAACCGGTCGCTGGAGGCGTACGAGGCGGAGGTGGCGGCTGGCCGCGCGCTGCTGGATGAACTCACCGCCACGCACCTGGCGCCGCATGCGGCGCGGCACGAGGCGCGCTCCCGCGCGTTGCATGCCTCCTGGACGTCGGCGGTGTATGCGCCGCTGCGCGCCGACCTGGAGGCCGCCATCACCTCCAAGTTCGGCGTCGTGTCGCCCGACATTGTCACCGCATCGGTGCTGTCGTCCGCCGTGCCGCCGTCGCGTGCCACACGTGGCGTCGGCGGCGCACCTGCGCTGCCTGCCGCCGCTGCGCCACTCCCAGCACGCACGCGCGAGGCGGTGGATGCGCGTGACCCCACGCGTGCGCCGCTGCGTCGTGTGGCAAACGACGAGGCGGTGGTGGGGAACACGGCGTACGTGGGCGAGCTGCGCCGACTGGGCGCGCTGGTGGCACCAGACGGCTCGTACGTCATGCCGGCGCACGTGGGCTCCGTCAGCAAGCGCGCCACGGCACATGCGCTGGCACACCCGGTGGCTGCTGCGGCGGGCACCAGCGGCGGCGCTACCCCCGTAACAGTTACGACGGCAGGCTCCGCGACAGCATGGGCGTCGATGCTGCCGCCCAGCACGGGCGGCGGCGCGCGCAGTATTCGGGCGGCCAGTAGCAGCGTGACGTCCGAGGACGCCGCCTGGATGGCACGCTCGCCCTCTGCGCTGGCGCTGGCGGAAGTGGCAGACCGCATGCGGGCGGTGCAAGTGGGCACGGCGCCTGGGTTCCCTGCCAGCGCTGGCGGCAGCGGCAGCACGGTGCGCGGTGGAAGCGGCGGCGGGCCAAGGACCCACCGTGCACGGGTGCTGGCGGCGGCGGCAACGGCACGCAGCAGCGGAGGGTCGTCGTCACCCCGGCGTGGTGATGTCGGCCCACCGTTGGCGTCGCAGTTGGCGGCGGTGGCGGCGCCGGTGGAGGCGCTCACCTCCCTCTCCGCCACCGTGCCGCCCGCCGTGCGCATGGGCATTGCCACGTACGCACTTGACGGCAGCCTGCCGCTGCGCGCGTCGACGATGACGGGTGCGGCAGAGGCCAGCGGCAGCCCACGCGCGGAGGGCGGCGGCGGTGCAGGGTCGTCGCCGCTGTACTCGGTGGACGGCACGCGGCAGCTGCTGCGGGCGGGCGTGTGGGGCACGGGCGTGATTGAGAGCACGACGTACGCACACACGTGGCAGCTGGCGGGCGACGGCCTGCTGGCGCCCACGCACCCGGAGGTGGTGGCATACGCGCGGGCGGGGGAGGTGGCGTACGGCGCGGCACGGCACCGGATGCAAGGTGACCCGGAGGTTGCGCTGTCACCCACCGAGTTGTCTGCCACCCTGCTCACCGAGTCGTCGGGCTACGGGCCTGGGTACCGCGGCAAGCGGCGCGTGCCGGTGGCGGCCCGCGCGCGGCGTGACGCGGACGCGGCGCCGCGCGGGCGGCGGCGGGACGGCGGGGAGGAGGCGCCCACGCTGGCAACCAGCGAGGTGGCACGCGCGCTGCACCCCACCCACCCGCTGTCAGTGGCACACCCGCCACGCGTGGACCGCCCCGGCGTGCGGCACGTTGCCATGGGCGCAGCGGCGCAGCCAGACCACGTGGCAGAGGCCATGGACGCGCTGGTGAAGCTGCATGCCGGCGCGCCACCGCGCCGGCACGACGTCATTGGCATGCACGTGCCCGTCGGCGAGTTCATGCGCACGCGCCCCGACGACGGCTCCGCCGTTCTCATCCCGCCGCGCGCGCCGCCGCGGACCGACGTGGCGGGCCGGCCCTCTTGGATCGGCGAGCGCGGCGCCGTGGAGCTGGCGTGGGCCACCGAATGACGATGTGACGATGCACACAACATTTTGGACACTCAACGAATGATAAAGTTATATCGATATTTAAATTATAATGGATGGTGGGGACGGGGGTCCAGCGACGCGGCCTACACAAACTCCTTGTTCAGGAACTTGCGCTTGGAAAACATCATCCAAAACTTGTTGGGCGTGCCATCGGCA
>ERZ778022.4807-NODE-4807-length-11397-cov-4.568066_pt1 | contig 11397 bp, 8 predicted proteins | sample MGYA00375752_ERZ778022 | MGnify/ENA primary metagenome ERZ778022 (study PRJEB29350, sample SAMN05389826) | bioreactor metagenome | isolation source: Thiocyanate bioreactor | place: South Africa: University of Cape Town | collected 2014-04-04 ...
CCCCCGACGACACGCCTCCACACCGCGAGCCTGAGCGCCTCGGCCGCGAGCGCAGGCGGCGACGGTGACGGCGCGCGACGCCACGCGGCGCTCTCGAGGGCGGAGGCGGCGGCCGCGCGGCCCATGCGCCCGATCTCGTAGTCGACCGCCTGCACCGCTTCCTCCATCCTCGAGAAGCGGTCCATCGTCTTTCCGTCGAGGACCACCTCCCAGGCCTTGCCCCGCGCGGCGCGCCTCAGGACGAGCACCTCGCTCGGACGCCCCGCGCGTCTGTGGAAGTGAAGCCCCACGCCGTGCCGGCCGAGCGAGAACCATGCGTTTCCCGAGATCGCGCGGACCTCGGTATCGACCGAGAGCGTGAGGGGATCGAAGCTCGCCGCGCGGTCCTGGATCTCGCGGAGCGTGAGCGCTCCGGCCTCGAGCTCGAAGCCCGGATGATCGAAGAGGATCTGCTGCCAGATGCGCCGTGCCTCGTTCGCGTCACCGCCGTCGAGGTCGAGGTCGCGGGGGGCTCCGAAGAGCGACGGGAGGGTGCAGAGGCTCAGGTTCGAGAGGTCGACGAAGTCGAGGATGAGGCAGTCCTTCTTGCCTGGATGGAGCCGCGTGCCCCGCCCGACGCACTGGGCGTAGAGCCCTTCCGACCGCGTGGGGCGCGCCATCGCCACGCACGAGACGCCAGGGTCGTCGAACCCCTCCGTCAGGACCGCCACGTTGCAGAGCACCTGGGTGCGCTCCTCCCGGAAGTCCAAGAGCGCCTTCGCGCGGACGTCCTTCGGCATCATCCCGTGGACGACCCCCGCGGGGACCCCGAGCATGTTCAGCGAGCGGGAGAGGTTCCGCGCGTGGCCCACCGTCACGCAGAACGCGATCGTGCGCCGATCGCGCGCGAGCTCCTGGATCGAACGCGCGACGAGAGCGTTGCGCTCCTCGATGTCGACGACCTCAGCGAGCTCCTCCTCTCGGAAGTCGAGACCGCCGGGCGAGAGCCGCGTGAGATCGGCCGAAGTCGAGATGCGATAGCCGCGCAGCGGAGAGAGGTAACCGTCCTCGATCATCTCCGGGAGATTGCGCGAGTAGACGATGCGCTCGAAGACGGTATCGAGGCCCTTGCCGTCGCCACGCGACGTGGTCGCCGTGAAGCCGAGCAACGTCCCCGTCCAGTCGTCGTCGAACGCGCCGAGCTGACGTAGCACGCGGAGGTTGTCGTCGGCCGCTGCGTGATGGCACTCGTCGTAGATCACGAGCCCCACGTCGCGACCGCGCATCAACCGTGCGAGCCGCTCCTCGTGGAGGGACCGGATCGAGCAGACGAGCACCCTCGCGTCCTCCGGCGCGCGTGCCGCGCCTTGCTCGATCGCGACGACGGCCGCGCCCTCCATCGCACGCTCGATCTTCTCGCGAGCCTGCGCGAGGAGCTCCTCCCGGTGCGCGAGCACGAGCACTTGCCGCCGCGCGAGCTGAGCAAGATGCGAGAAGATGACCGTCTTGCCCGCCCCCGTCGGGAGGCACACGAGCATCCGGCGGACGCCGCTCCGCCGAGCGCCGAGCACGGCATCGATGGCGTCGCGCTGGTAGGGACGAAGCGCGAGTTTCGTCGTCGTGGAGGCAGCGGGCATCGGATCCGGAGCTCCCGGCTCACGGCCGAGTCTTCCATGAGGACGGAGCGGACGCCATCCTCGCGCCCGACCAGCTCGGCCTTTGTCGACTCGAGCGTCCTCCCAGGAGTCAAGAGCCCGCGGAGCGATTCGTGCATCTCACGGTGAGTGATCACACGAGGGGAACCAGGGAATATGCTCGCCCAGGTGGAAGCCACCCACGAGCCAGACGACAAGACTGCGGACAACGGGACGACCGGGAAGACGAAGAAGAAGCCCTTCTCGTTGATCCGCACGTTCGTGCTCGCCGACGTGATCACGATCGGCAATGCCGTCTCGGGCGCGGGCGCGATCCTCGCGAGCATGAGCTACATGGCCACGGCTGAGCGGAACGCGATCTGGGCGGCCCTCGTGCTCCTGCCGATCGCGCTCGTGTGTGACGCCCTCGACGGCGCCGTCGCGCGCTGGCGCCGGAAGTCGTCGCCGCTCGGAGCCGACCTCGACTCGCTCGCCGACATCGTCTCGTTCGGCGTCGCCCCCGCCGCCCTCGGCTTCGCGCTCGGACTACGCGGAGGGTGGGACGCGGTCATCCTCTGCTACTTCGTCGCGTGCGGGATCGGCCGGCTCGCCCGGTACAACGTGACCGCGGCGTCGCTCTCCGACGAGCGCGGGAAGGTGAAGTACTACGAGGGCACCCCGATCCCCTCGAGCCTGATCCTGGTCCTCCTCCTCGGCATCGCGTTCGGGACGGACCGCGTCCACGAGGCTCTATGGCTCGGCTCCGTCGAGCTCGGCCCGTTCGTCCTGCACCCGTTCACGCTCGTGTATGCGGTGAGCGGCTCGATGATGATCAGCACGATCCGCGTCCCGAAGCCCTGAGCCGGCTGCCAGCCACGCGACCGACCGGGCCAGCAACCAAACGAACGCGGGCTCGCACGATCGGCTTCCCTGCCCCGACCTCGTCTCGTGGCAGAGTCGTGACGGAGGGCGCGCTTCGCCTCGAATATAAGTAGCGCGTGGCAAAGCACGCGCTCGCTGGCATTTTCACCTACGCCGAGTTCGCAGTGTGCGTGACGGCATTCCTGCCCATCATGGCCGTCTCGTCACTCCGCCATCGCGGCGATCCCACGCAGCGAGAGCCAGGGCGCTGGATGCGACGACTCGGCCGGACCACGAGCCGGCTCACGCCGCTGTGGACGTTCGAGATCGACGGCGAGCCGCCGCCCGACATCGCGCACTCGGGCTATGTCGTCGTCGCGAACCACGAGTCGGTCGCCGATCCCTTCGTCCTCTCCTGGCTCCCGTTCGACATGCGATGGGTCGCCAAAGAAGAGCTGTTCAAGCCGCCGGTCATCGGCTGGGCGATGCGCTGGGGCGGCGACATCCCGCTTCGCCGCGGCAAGGCCGAGAGCGTGCGCACGATGATGGACGAGTGCGAGCGCGCGCTCGGAGGCGGGATCTCGATCATGATGTTCCCCGAGGGGACGCGCTCGAAGGACGGCGACCTGCTCCCGTTCAAGGACGGCGCGTTCTCGCTCGCGCTCCGCGCCCAGGTCCCGGTGCTGCCCATCGCGCTCGCCGGCACGCGAGAGATGAGGCCGAAGCACTCGCGCTGGTTCGGGAAGGCCCACGCGCGCGCGAGGATCCTCCAGCCGATCCAGACGAAGGGCCTGGGGATGGACGACGTCGGGCTCGTTCGCGATCAGGCGCGCGACGCCATCCGCGCGGCGCTCCCCGACCTCCGTTCGACGACCGGCTTCTCTACGAGCTGAGAGCCGCCGAATCGAAGGAACGGATCGCGCGCCGATCAGGTACCGGCGTCGTGCCCGCCCTTGTGCGGTCCGGTCCCCGGCCCCTTGCCGTCGGCGTTGCCCGGACCGGCGCCCTTGCCGCCACCGAGCCCCGGGCCCGGGCCCTTGTGATCGGCATCGCCCGGCCCCTTGCCGTCCGCGTTGCCGGGACCGTCACCGTGGCCGGAGCCCGGGCCGGCCTCGGGGCGCTCGTGAGCCGGGGCCTCCGCGGGGGGAGCCTCACCAGCAGCGGGCGCGGCCGGCTGCGGCGCCGCGGGGGAGCAGGCGGTGGCGGCCCATGCCGCGACGACCAGGGATGCAGCGAACACGAAACGGATGGAACGCATGCCCCAACCTGTAAACTGAAGCCTCGATCCCGTCGACTGATCTGCGCTCGTCCGTGGGGTTCCTTGGCTGAGGTCCCGCGGCGAGCCGAGCCGCTCGCCGCCCCCCTCAGCTCATAGAATGCGCTTGTCGATGTAGCACCAGGCCCACCTCTCGCCCGGCTCGGCCGACGTGATGATCGGATGCCGTGTCGCGAGGAAATGCTGTGTGGCGTGCTTGTTGGGCGAGGAATCACAGCACCCGATGTGACCGCACGAGAGACACTCGCGGAGGTGAACCCAATGCGACCCCAGCTTGAGGCACTCCTCGCAAGCAGGCGCAGGGCGCGTCACCGTGCGGACCTTGATCTGAGCCGCATGGTTGCACGGGCTGGACAGGTTGACGGAGACGGTCATGCACCGGCGATAGCATGCATTGATCCACGACCACGGCACGCCGCGCACGCCCGGAGCCTGCGAGTGGTCGGGGCGCAGCCCCAAACAAGAACTAGAGCGGCGCCGTCTCGATCACCACGTCGGTCGCCGTCATGAGCTTGTGGACGGGACAGCGGGCGACGACATCGTAGAGGCGCGCCTTCTGCTCGTCCGTGAGCGCTGGACCGTGGAAGCCGAGGCGACCGCGCAGGACGTAGCGGCCCTTTCGCTCCTCGCTCGCGTCACGCTCGATGTGCGACTCCGCGCGCTCGAGCGGGATGCCGTTCTTCTTCGCGTACCACGTCGCCGTCAGCGCCTTGCAAGCCGCGAGCGACGCATCGAAGTAGTCGTGCGGGTCGGGAGCCTCGTCGCGACCTCCGGTCGCCGCGTCCACGTCGGCGCGGAACGTGTGCGAGCGAACGCGCAGCTTCTGAGGGAACTCGTTCGGCGTCTCCGTCTCGCAATCGATCATCGTCATCGGATCCTCCGGTCGGCGTTCATCCAACACGAGGAAGTCGCCGCCGTCGATGCCTCCGATCCGGACGGCTCCGTGGCGTTTCGCAGCGATCTCGTGCCCTGGAAGAAGTGATGCGCGACGACGGTTCCCGGTTTCACTAGTCTGGCTCTCGGGGGCACTCACTACCTCATCCCAACCAGGTACCGAGCTCCGTCGGCGTGGTACTAGACTGCTCCGCGGCGCCCCACCTGCCAGGTATTCGCCACTGGGGAGGCTCTGTCGATGTTCGTCATCTCTCGAAGCCATGTGCTCACCGTGGCGCTCGCGACGGCGTCCGCCGCGTTCGGATGCTCCGGCGCCAAGACACCGGCGGGCCCGTCGAAGACCGCACCAGCGCAGACCACGACCGGAGGCGGGACTGCCGCCCCGCTCCCCGTGACGAAGGGCTCGCCGAAGGGCGACGCTTCGCCCGCAAAGCCGCCGGGCATGGTCGCGCTTCGCCAGGAGCTCGACCGCGCGATGCAGACGCTCGGCAACGCGCGGCTGCCCGTCCACCACCTCGCCTACACGGTGACGCATCACGAGGACGAGACCATCCTCGCCGAGTACGGCGTCATCGACGGCGCGACCCATCGCGAGGGCCGCACCATCGACGTCGACCTCCGCGTCGGAACGCCGGCGTTCGACTCGCACCACGCCTCGAGGCACGTCGCGCCGGTCGGCTCCTATGTCCAGGCGCTCCCGTTCGACGGAGAAGACGGCCTCGCCTCGCGGCAGGTCGCCTGGCTCGCCACCGAACGCGCCTACAAGGACGCGGTCGAGCGGTTCGTCTCGCTGAAGAACCAGCGTGACGTGAAGGTCGAGGACGAGGACAAGTCCCCCGACTTCTCGACGGAGAAGCCGACGCAGTACATCGGCGATCCGGCACCGTCGCTCGGCCTCGACGTCGCGGGATGGAAAAAACGACTCGCCGCCGTCTCGGCGAAGTTCAAGGGCAAGAAAGCGATCCAGGAGTCACACGTCTCGCTCCAGGCGCGGCGGCGCACGCGCTGGTACATCAGCTCGGAGGGCTCCGAGGTCCAGTTCTCCGATCGCTCGTACCGTCTCATGATCACCGCGAGCACGCAGGCCGACGACGGCATGCCCCTCTCGCGCTTCCGCTCCTTCGAGGCGTGGACACCGGAAGGCCTCCCCACCGACGCGCAGATCGGCGGCGCGATCACCGAGATCGTCGACGGGCTCGAGGCACTCCGCCGCGCGCCGCTCGCGGAGCCGTTCACCGGGCCGGCGATCCTCGAGGGACGCGCCGCAGGCGTCTTCTTCCACGAGGTCATCGGGCACCGGCTCGAAGCGCACCGCCTGCGGAGCGACTCGGACGGTCAGACCTTCGGCAAGAAGCTCGGGCAGCCCGTGATGCCGGCGTTCCTCTCGCTCTACGACGATCCGACGCTCCTCAAGATCGGCGACACGGAGCTCAACGGGCACTACTTCTTCGACGACGAGGGCGTCCCGGCGCGGCGCGCGTCGCTCGTCGATCAGGGCGTCCTCAAGGAGTTCCTCCTGAGCCGGACGCCCGCGCGCGGCATCGTCCAGTCCAACGGCCACGGCCGGCGACAGGAAGGCCGACCGCTCGTCGCTCGCCAGGGCAACCTCGTGCTCGAGGCGAGCGAGACCGTACCGGTCGCGTCGCTGCGCGCGCGCCTGATCGAAGAGGCGAAGAAGCAGGGCCGTCCCTACGGCCTACGCTTCGTCGACATCCAGGGAGGCTTCACGGACACCTCTCGCTACGGCACGCAGGGCTTCAAGGTGATGCCCACGGTCGTGTATCGCGTCTACGCCGACGGCCGACCGGACGAGCTCATTCGCGGAGTCGACATCGTCGGCACGCCGCTCGCGATGCTGATGCGCATCCAGGCGGCCGGCGACGACTACGACATCTTCAACGGCGTGTGCGGTGCAGAGTCGGGCTGGGTCCCGGTGAGCGCAACGAGCCCGTCGCTGCTCGTCGGTCAGATCGAGACCGCGTTGAAGGACAAGGGCAACGACAAGCCGCCGGTACTCGAGGCTCCGGCAATCTCGACGACGGTGCTCGAAGGAGGTGTGCGTTGAAGCTGCCGGCGCTCGTGCGGGTATTCGCTCTCCTCGCCGTCACGTGCTCTCTCGGCCTCGTGGAGGCGTCCGCACATGCGGCGGCGCCCGCTGGGCCGACGGACGACGCAGCGGTCCGGAAGGCGCTCGAAGACGAGATGGCGCGCTCGCTCACGGAGCTCAGGCTCGGAACCGAGGCGCCTACCTACTTCCTCCGCTACGTGGTGGTGGACTCCGACCGCTCGTGGGTGTCCGCTCGTCTCGGCGCGCTCGTCGACGAGGACCTCCAGCCGAGCAGGACACTCCACATCGAGGTGCGCGTCGGCAGCCCCGACGAAGACAACACGAACTTCGCGGGCTCCTCTCCCGGTGGATCGGCGACGGTCACGCGCGAGGACGACTACGGCGTCCTCCGCCGCGACCTGTGGCAGCTGACCGATCGCGAATACAAGGACGCGCTCGCGACGCTCGCACGGAAGAAGGCCTCGCGCGCGGTGCAGGCTGCCGAGAAGGACAAGGTGCCCGACTTCTCGAAGGCACCGGTCGTGAGCACCGTCACGAACAAGGCCGTCCCGGTGGCCGACGCCGATCGCGCGAAGCTGAAGGAGCTCATGCTGAAGCTCTCCAGCATCTTCCGCGAGTTCCCGAAGGTCGACAGCGGCCGCGTCAGCTCCGTCACCGAGCTTTCGCGACGGCGCCTCCTCACGAGCGAGAAGACGTGGACCGACGAGCGACGGAGCCGAGTCCGCATCGACGTCCTCGCGGACACCATCGCCGACGACGGACAGCAGCTCAACGCGTCGCTCGCCTTCACCGCGAGCTTCACCGCGAGCGACACCGCGAGCCTCCCTCCGTTCGAGAAGATGGCCGCCGATGTCCGGGCGCTCGCGAAGAACCTCACTGACCAGCGGACCGCACCGCAAGCCGAGGCAGGCGTCGCGAGCGTCCTCTTCGAGGGCCAGGCTGCCGGCCAGCTCGCGCGCCTCCTCCTCGCCGCGCCCTTCTCCGGCCAGCCGCTCCCACGCTCGCCGGGTGAGCGGATGGCGACGGACGGCTCGAACTCGTTCGCGGAGAAGATCGGCCTCGTCGTCGCGCCGAAGTGGCTCAGCGTCGTCGACGATCCCACGGCGCTCGGGCCGAACAAGCGCCTCCTCGGCAGCGGCTACGACACCGACGACGAGGGCGTGCCCGCCGAGCGCGTCACGCTGATCGACAAGGGCATCGTGAAGACGCTCCTGATGTCGCGTGCCCCCCGAAAGGACCTTCCGAAGTCGAACGGGCACGGACGCGGCGGCGCCTCGATCCGGGCGGCGGCGACGAACCTCTTCGTCACGGCGTCCGGCGGTCTGGCACGGAAGGACCTGCTCGCCGCCGCCGTGCGCTCCGCCGGACCGAAAGGCGCGGTCTACATCGTCCGCCAACTCTCCGAAGCGAGCGGGATCGGACGCGGACAGACCATCCAGGCGCGGATCGCGGTCCGCTACAAGGACGGCAAGGAGGAGCCCGTACGCGGGCTCTCCCTCGAGGGGTTCGCGCCGAAGAAGCTGAAGAAGGACCTCGTGGCCGCAGGCAACGACCCCTTCGTCGTCGAGGATTACGCGCAGTCGATCGTCACCCCCGCCCTGCTGTTCGAGGACGTCGACGTCGGGCGCCCGAACGACAAGAACCGCACGCCGCCGCTTTATCCTTCGCCCCTGGCGACTTCACCCCTGGCCACCGGAGCGGCGCGCTGATCGGTCGAGACCGCATGGGGCCCTCGAGCGCGAGCGTTCGCGAAGGTCCACCGTCCTCGCGCTGAGGTGGAGGGCGTAGTAAGGTGCGCGGACCCTATGGCACGTCGCTCGCACACCAAGGCCTCGCGTCGCCCGGCGATCGTCGCCGCGCGTGTCGTGGCCTTGTGCGCTGCGGTCGTCGCGTTCCTCTTCGCGCCGCTCCGGACGATGTCCGGTGCCCCCATGAACGACGCGCCGCCCGCGATGAAGGCGGTGCCCGACGAGGACGCGCCGGTCCTCGTCGAGGAGCACGGCGCGGTCGTTCGTGTACCGGCGCTGCGGCCATCGGGGACCAAGTCGCGCGCGAGCGCTGCCGCCCCTGCCCTCGCGCCGTCGGCGATCGCCCTCCTGTCGACGGTGGCTGCGTCGTTCACACTCGAGCCCCCCCGCGGCGTCACCGCGCGGGTCGCTCGGGCACGAACGCACGCGGAGCTCATGGTCTTTCTGATTTGAGCATCACCTCTCTGCTTAGAGTCACGGGCGGACCCTCGCGCCGCCCTGTCAGTCCCCTCTCGCGGTGAGAGTCTCATGGTTCGTCGCTTCGTATCTTGGCTCGTCGATTTCGGCGGTCGCTTCCCTTATCTCGTCCTCGGTGTGGCGCTCGCTCTCTCGGCGGCGTCGTGGGCCTATGCATCCAAGCTCGAGCTCCGCTCGGACTTCCTCGAGCTCCTGCCGCGCGATAGCCCAGGCTTCCGCGCCTTCGAGCACCAGCTCGGCCGTGTCGGCGGCGGCGCGACCCTCGTCGTCATAGCCGAGTCGCCGGAGCGCGCCGCGAACGAGCGCTTCATCGACTCGCTCGCCGGCGTCCTCGAGAAGGAGCGTACCGACCATCTCGCATGCGTCGCGAAGTGCGGCGAGGACGCAGCGTGCAAGCACGCCTGCGGTCCCGAGCTCATCTCGTACATGGAGACCGGCACCAAGGAGGTCCGGAGCTTCTTCCAAGACAACAAGTGGCTCTACGCCGAGCTCGACGAGCTCGAGGACGCCGATCGCACGATCGATCGTCAGGTCGCGATCAAGAGCGGCATGGTCGAGGACCTCGAGGCGCCCGACACGCCCGCTCCCGCCGAGAAGCAGAACGGCGCCTCGCAAGCACCGAAGGAGCCGAAGGACGGCGCCGCGACGACGGAGAACACGACGACGGAGAAGAAGAGCGCCCTCGGCCTCGACGATTTCCGCACGAAGTGGGAAGCGAACGCGAACAAGCACGACGACTTCCCCACCGGCTACTTCGCCTCTCCGAACGGCGGGATGGTCGGTCTCCGGATCATCTCCACGTCGACCGGCACCGGCGACGCGGGCGGAGACAACCTGCTCGGCCGGCTGAAGAAGCACGTCGAGGAGCTGAAGCCCGCCAGCTTCCACCCGGCGATGAACATCGGCTACGCCGGCGACATCCCGAACGCCGTCGCCGAGAAGGAGTCGCTCATCAGCGAAGCCGCGATGGCGACCGGCCTCGCCCTCGTCCTCATCCTCGGCGGGATCGCATTCTTCTATCGGTCGATGTGGGCGGTACCGCTCGTCGGGTTCGCGCCGATCTTCGGCGTCGGCTGCGCCTACGCGTTCGCGACGTACACGTTCGGCTTCGTCAACTCGTCCGGCGCGTTCCTCGGGGCCATCATCCTCGGAAATGGCGTCGCGAGTTCCGCGCGCGACAGATGCCGCCGGACGTGGCCAGGCGCGAGGCGGTGTGGAACGCTTTCCGCGCCGAGCTCGTCGGCGCGAGCGTCGCCTCGATCGCGTACGGCTCGCTCACGATCACGAACTTCCGCGGGTTCAGCCAGTTCGGCTTCATCGGCTTCGTCGGCATGCTGCTCGTGTGGATCGCGATGATCCCGTGCGTGCCGGCGATGATCGTCCTGCTCGAGAAGCTCCAGGAGAAGCTCCCCCCGGGCCTCCGGCAAGCACCGCCGGTCCTGGAGGGCGATGGCAGCCGCGGCACGATCTCACGGATCATCGGCGACCTGACCGCCCGCCACCCGCGGTGGTTCATCGGCATCGCCGCCGTGCTCACCGTCGTGGCGGTGTGGAAGATCCCCGCCTTTCTCCACGATCCCTGGGAGTACAACTTCCACAAGCTCGGCTCGCGCGGCTCCCACCACGGCGGAGCCGGCGAGTGGTCGAACAAGGCCGACGAAGTCTTCGCCGGGAAGATGAACATCGCGGGCGCGATGATGCTCGCGGACACGCCCGAGCAGGTGCTGCCCCTGAAGGCGCAGATCCTCGCCAACGACGCGGCGGATCCGCAGGGCACCCTCATCGCGGACATCGCGACCGTCTACGACCTCCTCCCGGGCACGAAGGAGGAGCAAGAGAAGAAGCTCGCCGTCCTCGAACGGATCCGCGAGCGCCTCACGCCGCGCGTCCTCCATGACCTGCCCGACGACGAGCGGAAGCGCGTCGAGGAGTTCATCCCTCCCGAGACGCTCCGCGTGGTCGAGCCGAAGGACCTTCCGTCGCTCCTCCGCCGTCGCTTCGAGGAGTCCAACGGCGTCGTCGGCACCCTCATCTACGTCCGATACAAGAGCGGCGTCTCGCTCTCGAACGGTTACAACCTCCTCCGGATCGCCAAGACCACGGACAACATCGAGCTGCCCGACGGCACGCGCGTGATGACCGCGAGCCGCTCGACGGTGTTCGCCGAGATGATCCGCTCGATGGAGCGCGACGGACCGCTCGCCACGTTCGCGTCGTTCGCTGCAGTCGCGGTCGTCGTCGCGTTGTCGACGAGAAACCGACGCGGCACCGGCGTCGTCCTCGCGGCCCTCGTGCTCGGCGTCGTCTGGATGGTCGGCGTCGCCGCGTGGACCAATGAGAAGCTCAACTTCTTGAACTTCATCGCGCTGCCGATCACGTTCGGCATCGGCTCGGAGTACCCGTTCAACATCTACGATCGATCGCGCTTGCTGGGCGGCGACGTCACACAAGCGGTGAAGC
>ERZ778022.4812-NODE-4812-length-11389-cov-5.287807_pt1 | contig 11389 bp, 3 predicted proteins | sample MGYA00375752_ERZ778022 | MGnify/ENA primary metagenome ERZ778022 (study PRJEB29350, sample SAMN05389826) | bioreactor metagenome | isolation source: Thiocyanate bioreactor | place: South Africa: University of Cape Town | collected 2014-04-04 ...
TCCAAACCGCCCATTCCGACACCACCGCCACTACCTAGCGAGGCCGCCGCAGTCCCTGCCAAGGTGTATGTGCACCGCGTGCGCGCTGTTGCCGTTGCCTTCTGGCTGCTGTTTAACGCGTACTCGTCGGCGCAGCTGCTGCAGAGCTCGCTGAACGGCAACGCCGGCTACGCCTGCCTGGCCACGCTGTACGGCATCTTTGCGGTGGCGGCGGTGTTCTCGCCCACCATCGTGGCGCGGTACGGCACACAGGTGCTGCTGCCGCTGTCTGCCGTGCCGTACGTGGTGATGGTGGGCGTGAACCTGTCGCCCTCCCTTGCCTCCCTCATCCCGTCGTGCGCCGGCGTCGGGGTCGGCGCTGCTACGCTGTGGTCGTCGCAGGGCATGTACGTGGGCGCCAATGCAAACGCGTACGCGGCAGCGACGGGCACCGCGCTGACGGACGCCACGTCGCTGCTGAACGCGCGCTTCTACGCCATCTTTGCGTCGGCGGGTGGCACCAGCGCGCTGCTCAGCGCCGCCGTGCTCAACTTTGTGCCCGACGGCCGCCGCATCCTGTTCCTGCTGCTGGGCGCCGTGGCCGCCACCGCCCTCGTCCTGTTTAGCTCCCTGGTGGACCCGAGTACCGCGGCGGCCACGCACAGTCATGGCATCCTGCAGGTGCCGCCGCCGGTGGCACGGTGCTGGCAGCGTCGTCGTGCCTGGCGTCCGTCGGAAGCGCCGCCACCACTACCGTCACCGGCGCTGCCGCGGCCGCCGGTCCTGTCCCCCACCTTCATGCTGCGCTTCTTGGCCACCGACCGGCGCACGCAGCACCTGGCGGCGGCACTGTTTATGACGGGGTGCGGCATGGGCGTGTTCAATGGCGTGTGGATGGCGGCGCTGGTGGCACGTGGCGTGGGCACCGGCTATGTGCCGCTCATTGGCGCCGTCTACTCCTTTGCGTCTGCCGCCGCCACAACGATGTGGGGCCGCCTGACGCTGCGGCGCGGGTTTGGGCGGCGGTGGGCTATGGTCGTTGCCACGGTGCTGCAGACCGCCACCATGGCGGCGTCTGCCGTGTTGGCACACGCGTATCTAGATGCGGATGGTGACGGCACGCTGCCGGCAGGGCTGGGCATCCCAGCGCTGACGATCATGAGCATCGCATGGGCCATCGGCGACTCGGTGTGGTTCTCGCAGCTGCCTGCCACGCTGCAGACGTACTTCCCCACCGGCCCAGAGGCGCCCTGCGCCATGGCTACCGTCCGCCTGTTCACCGCCGCTGGCTTTGGCCTCACGTCCGCCGCGGGGCCCTTCTTGCGACACGCCGTCGCAGCGCAGTGCGCCCTGCAAGCACTCGCCCTCGCGGCCGCCGGCGGCGTGCTGTGGCACATGCACACCCGCGTGTGCTCCATTGATTACCGTGCCCCGCCGCCGCCGCTACCATCTGTTGATGCCGTGGCGGCGACGACGTTGGCGGCGGCGGCGGTCGACGCCGCGGCCATTGCACCAGCACCTACCACATGCAAGGAGTGAGTCACCACCGTATTGTTGAACATTGAATGATGACGCAGCGCGCTACTGTCGTTGTGACTTTGCGTGTTGTGATTGTGGTGCGTGGCAGCTCCTAATCATTGTACCCTCGATCTCATTGGAACGCTAGGGCTCTAGTAGTGCCTGCGTGCCGCCGCATTCGCTTGTTCGGCGGCGTGACGCCGTGCGGGCCCGGCCGACTCGAGCGGCGTCACGCCAAACGCCGAATGGTGCCGCACCGCGTCCTCCCGCTCGAACACGCCGCCGCCGCCGCAGGTTTGGGTGACAATTACGCGGTGTTGGCGCCGGCGACACAATAATTTTTACGGTGCGTTGGGTAGAAATTTTAGTAACTGACGGGTTGCATTGACTTGATTTTATGGCTTTCGTCGCGTTTGTGCGCACCGGCGGCGGATATCCATTTGTCACCACCAGCGCAGCGCGCGTTCTCGCCGCATCGCACCCCCCTTCAAACTTCCCTCCGTTCCCGTGGTGCAGATACAACGCACAATCCCGCGGCACACGCCAGCGCGCCGTGGAACGGGGTGCGCAAGCAGCGAGGTTAAGGACGGCGGCGGCAATTCACGCCAAGGCAACCGTCGTACGTTGGGTAGGTGCGGTGTACAAATGGCGTATTGCGTGGGCAGTGTTCAGCCGCTGCCCGCCGCTGCGGGTTGTTCGTTACCCTTGCCTCCCAACTCCCAACCGCTGGTCATGCCATGGCTTTACTTGCAACAGCCAGCCGCCGCGATCCCCAAGTCGCAATCCAGCTACTATGCAGTTGCCGCCGTGATCAGTGCTGGCGCGTTGGTGTGGGTGGCGCAGGTGTCGAGTGTTGTCGAATGGCGGCGTCCGTGACAGGGTGCGGGCGTCGGTGTTGCGTGCATGCCGCGGCCGCGTGCGTCACCGCTGCACGACAACCAACACCGACCGTCTGTTTCGCGCATCGTCGTCACAGCCCCACCGTCGCTGCGCACCTTCGATCACACCTGCTCGTTGTTTCACCGGCTGGTTGAGCAATCGGCTGCTGCGTCGGCGCGCCAGTGTGGTCGGCCTGGCGCCGTGCGTGTGTCGCTGTGTGCGTGTGCGTACAGTTGCATCACAGACGTGCGTGTGCCTGCGCGTGTCTGTCTGCGTATGGGGCAAGCTCCGAACAACTGCCACCTGGATACCACGCGAGTTGCAACTGTACCCTGCGGCGGCAGGAACGACGTCACTGCGAATACGCAAGCGGTGCTGCAGCTGCGGTTCTGTATGCGCGGTGCGCTGCAACGCAGCAGCAGCAGCGGTATCCCAATCGCCGCGGCGTGGGTTACCCCGCGGCTTACACACTCCACGCACAAGACTTGTTGTGACGCGCGGTTTTACCAGACCAACAGTTGAGAAAGTGAGCGGCGAGGGAGAGGAGAGAGTTGTGGAAAAAGGGGTCGTGGCGGGCGCCGGCGGGTGGGTGCTCGCGATGCAAAATTGCAACGAGGACGCCCGCCGGCGCCGTATTTTACGCCAGGATCGAGAGTTTCTGCCCGACGTGTGTCGTTTTCGGGGACGCGCGTGTACGTGCAGCGGCGCGTTCCCGCGCCCCCCACCCGGAATATCGCAGAATAGCGGTACCCCGTGAGACGTGTCTGGCCCTGTCGTCTGTCCCCCCTCTAGTTTTCCCTCTCTCTTCGCGCCTGCGTCTCAGCGCGGCAGCGAGGTCAGCACCGCACCGCCGGCAGGCAGGCGTGTGGGGTGTGTGGGAGGGTGGCAGGGAGGGTGATTGTTGTGGAGCGGGCTGGAGTGGGGACATGGGAAGAGGTGGGAGGCGAGAGAGGGGAGAGGGACACGTCATCATGCAGCAGCGGGAGAGGGGAGGGGTAAGAATAGGGGGTAGTGCACCGCGGCCAGCAGCAGGGCACGGGGCGTAGATGGGTGGGTTGTGAGATAGGGTATGTATCATATGTGATTGCTGGCGGGGCACCCCAGTGCCCGGCGCTGGTGTGTGTGGTCAAGATAGCGGTGTCATTCGCACCCCCCTCTCGTTCTCTTCCCTCTTGCCTGCTGATGAGCCCGTTGCAACCCACACTGGATCTGACGCACCTGGCGTCTTGGTTGGCCGCAGCTGGCCACAGCAGTGGGGAGCGCTGGTACTCATCAGAGGCAGTCACGCGCGTTTGACCCCGCCATCCCGTCCGGTGTCCCCCTTTCGTCCCGCCAACCCTCCCTCGTCGTCACACCCTGACCTGGCTCGTCGCCGCGGGCCACCTCCGCACAGTTGCTGCTGCGCACGTACCGCGGCATATCCAGACGCGCTCCAGACCGCCGGTCAACAGCAGTGACATCAACTAGCCCACGCCCAGCCCCACCGGCGTTATTCTTCTGATTACGCGCGCTGCTGTGTGGCACGACGCGGTGGATATGGTCGGTGGGTGTGAGCGACCCGCCGGCGGTATCAGAGTAGTCACAACGCACACCGCGCCTGCACCCACCGTCGCTGCCGTCGTCGCCACTGCCGCGGCTGCCGCGGCTGGCGCATCTGCTGCCGCTGCCCATCACCACCGTGTTGATACGGCTCGCTACGTCGCATGCCATGGCACTCCCCACCACCGCCGCCGCCACCGCCACCCACCCCCTGCAGGTTGCGCCAACCCTGCCACTGCTTGTGTTTATCCCATTCCCGCGTCATCCCGTCGCTGCCCCACGGTGCCCCGGCTTCACGTTTATCTTACGTTGGGTGTATCCACATTCGCTTGCTTGCCCACGTGGTGTGCTGTCAGCCGGCCGTATTGCAACAACTGCAACGTACCGTACCGCACCGGGGGCGCGTCGCTCGCCACTGACGAACGGCGGTGCCGCGCGCCCCAAACCCACCCATCGTATGGCGGCCATGGTGGAGGTGCGGGGCCCGGCACTGCTGCTGCGCCTACCGCTGCTGCCGGACGCGGCGGCGCTGGCGGCTGGCCACATTGCCGGTGTGTCAGCGGGCGACGCCGCACGGGTGCCAGCGTTGCCGCTGGCTGCAGCCGCCGCAGCTGCAGCGGTGGGTGTGGTGAGCGCACGCTCACCCACCTCTTCGGCCTCCACCGTGTCGTCGCTGCCGTCGTTGCCATCGCTGTCGTCGATGCACGCAGCGGGTGGCAACGACAGTGTTGGACAACGAGGTGCCAGCGGCGGGGGAGTCGGCAACGGTGGTGGCGGCCGACCACTGCACCTGCAGGTGGTCACCGCTGGCCTGTCACCTGCGGGCGGCAGCACTGCCACGTCGCCCGCTTCATTTGCTGCGGGCGGCGCCACGTCGGCCACCTCCGCTGCCACCTCTGCCTCTTCCGCCGGCGGCGCCACATCCACTGCCTCCTCCACGGCCTCGACGTCCTCCTCAACCTTTTCGTCGCCCGCCCATGCCGCTGCCGTCGCTGCCACCGCGCCAGCGCCATGGATGCCGTCACCCATCCGCCGCCCCACCAGCGGCAGCATTGACGTGCCACCCAATGAGCTGCACCTGGTGCTGCCGCTTGACATGCTGCATGCCACCCTCCTGCCGCTGCCGGTGGGCGCGCCCGTGGTGCGCGCCGCGCTGGTGCCGGTGGCACCTGTGGAGGGCGCACCCGCGTCGTCACACCCTGTGCCCACCTCGTCATCCACCGTTAGCAGCCGGCCTAGCCGGCCCAGCCTCACCAGCGGCTCGACATGCAGCACGGGTGTGGGTGCCGGCGCCCCCCACACCGTACCCAGCACCAGCTCCACTGACGACGACGCGCCGCCGCCGCCGCCGCCGTCAGCTGCTGCTGCCGCGCCCGCCGTGGAAGGTGCGTTGCTCCTGCTGCCCTTGGGATTCCCAATTGGTGCTACGCCAGGTCTTCCCACCCATTCCCACCCCATCCAACCCCTACGCGCAGACGAGTGGGTGGCGTACTGCACACGCACGCTGGCAGCCAGTCGGGAGTGGGCAGCGCTGCAGCTGGCAGCGCTGCCGGCGGCGGACGAGGAGGGCGCACCTGCCTCGCCCTGCGTGGTTGGCTGCGAGCTGTGCCCGCAGGTGTGCCGCCTGGCGACCGCGGTGGTGACGGGACTGGGCAAGCCGGCGCCGCCACCGGCGGGCGACTGCAGCGCCGTGGTGGACGCCGTGAATGCGGCGCTGGGCACGTCGCTGGTGCGCTGCACCGCGGCTGACGCGGTGCGGCCGACGGCCGGCGCGGTGCGCGGCTTGCCGCCGCGCTGCCTCACCACCGCGCACAACCTGTGGCAGCTGCAGCGCGTGCTGCGGGACGTGCACTCGCTGCGCGCGCTGGAGACGGCGGGCGGCGAGGCGGCCTCCGCGCCTGCTGCCGCGACCACCACACGCGACGCCGCAGCGCTGCAGTCGGGCGCGCTGCCGTGCCACCTCAACCTGGCGGCGCTGGCGGACGCCGCCGTGGTGCTGGATGGCAACAGCGTGTGGCTGCTGCTGGCGCTGGCCACCAGCAACCGGGGCGTCGTGGTGCCGTGCCAGGAGAGCGTGTACGGCGCGGCGTCGGTGGAGCACGTGGTGGACGCGCTGTTCACGCGCTACGCCACGTCGTCGGCTCGCGCGGCCAAGGCAGGCGCCCGGGAGCCGCCGCTGGTGGATGTGGCGGCGTGGCACAGCGTGGCTGATGCGCTGCTGCGCCGCAGCGGCGCCGGCGTGGCGCCCGCGGCCGCCACGTCTGCGTGGGCTGCCGCCGCCAAGAAATCACGTGACGGTCTGCGTGCCGGCCTGGACTCTGTGTCCTTTGCGCAGGCGCTGCTGTCGCTCACCGCCGCCGTCGACGCCGACCTCGCGTGGCTGTCAGAGGCGCTGTCGCGCTTGGCGTCGCATGCCGGCGCCACCCTGCGCCACGTGGCAGCCATCCTGCCGACTGGCCTTCCCACCGCCACGCCGCGCACCCTCCTGCCGCCGTCGCCCTTGGTGCCGCAGCACGCCGCGCCGGCGCCTGTGCTCCCACCCCTGCCACCCATGGCCACCTCCCTGGACGCAACCGCACTGTTCCGCCAACTGGTGTCGGGCGGCGTGGGTGGCGCGGCGGCTGCGGCGGGTGGCGGCGACCCCCCGCCCTGCTGCGTGGTGGGCGGCCTGATGGTGACGGGACGGCAACCCGTCAGTGCCCTCGCCGCCGCTGCTGCCGCCGCCACCGCCGCCGCTGACGCAGTGGCGAGCGGCACCAGCCGCGACATGACGCCGCGCCTCACGCTGGCGCCCTACACCGCCGCTGCTGCCGCGCTGGCAGCGGCAACCGAGGCGTCGCCCGACGCGGGGCAGGCGGGTGGCGCGCGCGGTAGCTGCATGGCGGCTATGGCGCTCATGGTGGCCGCCATGCCGCAGCTGGTGTCGTCGGTACCCGCCACGCCCGCCCGCCTGCCCATGAAGCGCGCGCTGTCCATGAGCGCCCTTCCGCCCTCTTTTGCCGCTCTTTCTATGGGCGGCGGCGGTGGCGGCGGCAGCGGCGGCGGTGCGGCGGGCGTGTCAGCCGGACACATGCACACGGGCAGCCTGTCTGCACGGCGCTCCATGGCGGCTGACACGCACAGCAGTGCGCACAGCAGCGGCGCGGTGGCACCAACCTTGCCGCCGCTGGTGCCGCTGGTGCCGCTGCCCACCGCGCTGGCTGGCCACCCGGTGAACAGCAGCGTTGCGTCCGCGCGCAGCACGCCTGGCATCGGTACCACCACCCCGCGCATTGGCGCGCAGAGTGCTGCACCGTCACCTGCTGTGTTCCGTGCGCGCCAGGACAGCCTGGACCTGGCGCTAGGTGGCAGCGTCAACGGCGGCGGCAGCAACGGTGGTGGCGGTGGTAGCACCGGCAGCGGCGGCGGGAGCCCGCCCATTTTTGCAGCTGCCGCCGCCGGCACCACCACTGCCGCAGCGGCAGCCACCGGCATTGCTGGGTCGTCCACGCCGCCCTCCAGCGGCACCGGTGGCAGCGCCGACAGTGGCGGCCGGCGCAGCAGCAGCGGTGTCACGATGGAGGTGCGGCCGACGGCGGAGGTGGCCAGCGCGGTGATGGCAATGCGCGCCGCCCCGCCACGCAAGTCGTCGCTGTCGCACTCCTTCTCGGCGCCGGCTGACAGCCCCAGCGGCAGCACGGGCACCAGTTGCGTCACCACGCCAGCGGCAACGGCAGCGGCGGCAGCTACTACTGCTGGTACCGGCGGCTCCAGCGGCTCTGCTACGCCCGTACGCGGCGGCAGCAGCCAGCAGGTGAAGTACCAAGACTGCCACGCCGCCACTCCCCTGGCGCCCGCTGCCGGCGGTGGTACAATGGTAGAGTCGTGGTCGACTGCCAGCCTGACGGTCGGGTTCGGTACAGACACCGCCGCCGCCGCTGCCGCTGCACCGCCGCATCGGGGTGAGGCTGGCGACACGGCAGCGGCGCGGGAGGGGCGCACCTCCCCCGGTGCGTCGACGGTGGGTGTGCCGATGCGGCCGTCGCCCGCCTCAGCATTTGTGACGGCGCAGCACCGTGACGTGCCAGCGGGCGGCAGTTCCACGTTTGCGTCGCCACGCGGCGAGGATGAAAGCGGGGCTGCAGACGGCGGCGCCGCGCCAGCCGGGGAGGTCGGGCTCACGCTGCCAGTCACGCCATCGCGGCCGCCCGACATCTCACGTCCCAGCTCCGTGGGTGCCAGCAGCGGTGGCGGTGGCGGTGGTGGTGGCGGCGGCGGCAGCGGCGGTGGAAGCGAAGCAGCCACACCACTGAAGTTGTCGCCCGCGATAACGCGCGCGCGTTCGTACTCCGCTAGCGCCACCACCGAGCCCGGCACGCTGCCGGAGGCGCAGATTGTGGCGCTGCGCGGTGCGCGCGCGCAGGCGGCGGTGCTGAACAGCCCACCAGCACGCGGCAGCTCCACCGCGCGATCCAAGGACGCTTCACCGGCACTCACCTCGCCGCCGCCACGGCCGCCGTCGCGTCCCGGCTCATGGTCACGTGGCATCAGCCCGGCGGGCGGCGGGAATGGCGGCAGCGCGCTCAGTGACTCGCCGTCACTGGGGGTCGGCGTGGATGGTGGCGGCACAGCGGCGGCGGGCAGTTCGGCGTCGACGCCAATTGTGCCTGCCCTGGCACTGCGCGCAATTGGCATCGCTGCTAGCTCGCCGCTGCGCCAGGAGGCGACAGGCGGGTTTGGGCGGCGCATGTTGACGCCGCCGCACGGCAGCGCAACCAGCCCAGCCCTCGGCGCTGCGGCGCTGCCGACTGTCACACTTACTGCTACCGCCGCCGCCGCCGGCGCGCGTGCCCGGTCGCATGCCGACTCGTGGGGCTCCGCGACGGCAGAGATGACGGCGGTGCTGATGGCAGCGCCGGCAGTCGGCAGCGAGGTGGACAGCGCTCGCACATCGGCGACAGACGCACCCGCCAGCCCGCAGCGGGCAACCGACATTACAACGCCCGCGCCGCCGGCAGCAGACGACGACAGCGAGCCTGCCAGCGGCAGCGGCACCGGCGGTGGCGGCGCAAGCCGGGGCCGCGGTCATGGCCGACGCACGGTAAGCGCCAGCTTGCCGTCGTCTGACGCGACTGCCGCGGCGGCGGACGGCGGGGCGGAGGGCTTTCCCATTGGCGGCAGCGGCGGTGGGGGTACCGCTGGCACCGGGGGCACTGGTGGCGGGGGCCGGTCGGGACCCGCCGGGCTCACTGTGGCGCTGGGCTCCTCCGCCACGTCATCCAGCTTATCACCGTCACCGCTGTCCGCCGTCAAGGGCGGCGCGGCGTACAGTGCGCTGGCAGACAGCCCGGCGGCGGCGTGGCGGGAGCGCGTACGGCGCGGTGGCGTGGGGCGCGACGCTTCCACCACGCCGCCGCCGGCCGCGCGCGCGCGGTCGTGGAGCGCGCTGCCGACGTCAACAGAGCCGGCACTGGCAGCCAGCAGCGCAACTGGCCGCGCTGCCAGCGCGGGCACACCGGGGCGGCCTGCGCGTGCTGTGTCCGCTACCGACGCTGCACGGCCTGCCAGCGCAACGGGCGCGCCGGGCGCGGTGGAGGAGCTGCTGGCTGAGCCGCCACGCAGCGCTGCGCGCTCCAACTTCACTGACGGCAGCGGTCCCAACCGGCTGGTGCGCACTTCCGTGCGCAACCGCTCCATGTCTGAGCTGTCAGCGACGGCGGGGGGCAGCGAGGGTGCGGCAGCAGCGGGCGTGGGTAGCCCGCCGCGTGGTGGCCTGCCTGCCACCCGCAGTCGCAGCGGCAGCTTGCAGGCTGCCTCGTACGACATCGTGATCCCTGACAGCGACGTATTGCTGGCGGGCCCGCAGGACCACGCCACGCTGGCGGCGGCCGCCGCGCTGGCACTGCGCAGTTCGTCGGCCTCTGGCTCGCAGTCGGCGCGCCTGCCGCCCACGGCCCCCTTGTTTGGCACACGCACATGGTCAGGCAGCGCCAGGAGCCCGGTGTCGCCCGTCAACCGCTTGGGCGGCGGTACCAGCGCTGGTGGCAGCCCATTTGGCATTGAGGGCGACTACTGTGGCGGCGGCGGTGGTGGCAGCGGCGGCAGCGGCAGACCGCGCAGTGGATCCAGCACGCCGTTGGGCGGCGAGCGCTTGGTGGACCCGCACGCCCGCGTGCGCGCGCTGAGCGTGGGTGAGAGTGCGGAGCCGCTGGCGTCGCCGTTTGCGGCGCGCACATCCCCCGCGCTGCCACGGCGCGGCGGCGGCGTGCGCACGCCCGCCTCGCTGCCGCGCGTGCGCCGCCTGACGGATGACAGCACCTCGGGAGAGAGCACCGTAGTGCTGCCGGCACCCACCGTTGTGGCGCCACCGACCGCCACGCTGGTGCGCCGTGCCCCTGCTACCGTGCCCACGCCCCCGCCGCTCCCGCCGCCGGCGACTGTGGTTGTCGCTAGTCGGTCGCCTAGCGGCGGCGGTGGAGGTGGCGGTCGTGGTGGCGGCGGTGGCGGCGGTGGCGGGCGGCAGCCACTGTGGGGCGCGCGTGTCTCGGGCGGCAGCCACAGCAGCGGGGACGCGGAAGGCGTCGCGCCGCCGCTGGACGAGATGAAGCTATTGATGGAGGCAGCTGCCACTGCGGCGGCAGCAGCCGCAGCGGCGACGGTAGCGCCGGCGACAGCGGCGGCGCCACCCCCTCCATCCCGTCAAGTGCCACCGCCGCCGCCGCCGCCAGCGCCTGCGCCGGCGCCTGCGCCACTGCCGCTGCCGCCGGCTTCCCTTGTACCGCTGCCGACGGCGGGCGGTGGCGTTGCACCTCTGTGCACGCTGGTGGAGGGCAGCGAGTCGGCGCGCTCCTCGCCGTCTGGCTCCTCGTCGCCCACCGGCAGCGGCCGCCCGCCCACGTGCGGCAGCCCGTTTGGCGGCAGTGCGGGCGGTGGCGGCGGCGATGTAACGGAGGGCGGCGGGCGGGCGGCGGGGGAGCCGCGGCTGGGGTGGGGCACGCTGCAGCCGTGGTTGGTGGGGCTCGGCGCCGGCCGCTACCTGCCTGCCCTCTTTGCGCGGTACCTGGAGCTGCAGGGTGCAGGGCTGCGGTCGCCGCGCCTGCCAGCCGTGGCCGGCGGCCTGACAGCGTCGCAGTTTGTCACCTTCCTGGACGCCGTCACCGACCTGGTGCACCGCCCCGTCCTGGCACGCAGCGCCAGTGCGCCGGTGGTGCCCGCCATCATGGCGTAGGTGTATTTACGGCGACGGCGCGTGGGGTCGAGTGCGACGACACCGCGCGCCTGTCGCGCATTGCTTGATATGCATGTTCTGTTTCCGATCCGTGCGCGGCACCCTTGTACACACCGCTGCGTGGCGCCGCGCGCGCGCCCCTCCTACTGAGTATGTAGTTCTTGCAGCGCCCCCTTTTTTTACCCACCTGACCCCCCTCCCGGACGCTGCCGGGCTACCCTGTGTCGTATGTGTGCGCGCGACGCGTGTGCCGGTACGGTGCCCCCC
>ERZ778022.4813-NODE-4813-length-11388-cov-5.943087_pt1 | contig 11388 bp, 3 predicted proteins | sample MGYA00375752_ERZ778022 | MGnify/ENA primary metagenome ERZ778022 (study PRJEB29350, sample SAMN05389826) | bioreactor metagenome | isolation source: Thiocyanate bioreactor | place: South Africa: University of Cape Town | collected 2014-04-04 ...
GGGTAGTGGGTTAATTAACCCACTGGCGGCTCACCTCCGCCCCATATCATTATACTGCATACCCGCAATTATCGCAGTGGTATTAACACGCCATTCGACGTATAGTTACACGCCTACCCCATTTCACGGTTTGCAATTGTTGCAGACGGTGGTTTGTAAAAGTTTGCGTCTCGGATATACGACGAGTAGGAGGCGAGAGAGACGAGGAGAGGAGAGGAGAGGAGAGAAGGAGGAGTCGTACGATGGCGACGACGATGGCGCCGCAACGATCGCGATCGCGACCAGCGGCGGCGGTCGCAGCGGCGGTGGCAGCGGTGGTGATGCTAGCACCCACGGTGGTGGCGGTGGCGCCGCTGCGGTTCCCAGACGCCTTCCCAGCGTCGCGGCGGGACATGCTGTCACGCGCGACGGCGGTGCGGGGAAGCAGCGCGCACAGTGCTCGTCGTGAGTCGGCGGACTCCAACGCGGCCACGCCGTCGTTTGTGGGCGTCAACCTGGGCAACTTCATGGTGGTGGAGGGGTGGATGGACTCGGCGTGGTGGAACAGCCTGAGCAACGGCAGCGTGCCGGTGGGGCAGGGCGAGTACCAGCTGTGCGCCGCCATCGGGCGGGCGGCGTGCACCGCGGCGCTGACGGCGCACTGGGACACCTGGTTTGCGCAGGCGGACGTGGAGGCGCTGGCGGCGGCGGGCGTGACGCACTGCCGCATCCCGGTGGGGTACTGGATGTGGGGCCCCCAGTTTGCGCTGCCCAACGACACATACGTCATTGGCGGGTGGCCGTACCTGCAGCGCCTGCTGGGGTGGCTGTCGACGGCGGGCCTGCACGCGGTGGTGGACCTGCATGGCGCGCCGGGGTCGCAGAATGGCCATGACAACAGCGGCAACTCGGCGGGTATCGGGTGGGACACGCCGTCCAACATCAACGCCACGGTGGCGGTGCTGGCGTACATGGCCGCCAACTTCACGGCGCTGAACAGCATGCCGGGGTACGAGGGCGTGGTGTCGGGCATCGAGGTGCTGAACGAGCCGTGGACGACGGCGGTGGGCGGCCCCATCGCCATGTCCACGCTGCAGTCTTTCACGGCGGCGGCGGTGGCGGCCATCCGGGACGCCGGCTTCACCGGCGACGTGTGGTTCCCGGACGGCTGGGACGCCAGCTGGTCCGGTTGGGTGGGTTTCCTCACGCCGCCCGCCGCGTCCGGCGTGTACATGGACTCGCACCTGTACCGCTGCTTTGGCGGCTACGACGACCTCACCGTGTGGGGCCAATCCAACTACTCCTGCGCGGTGGACCTGCCGCGCCTGGCGGCGCAGGTGGACACCGTGCCGATCATCGTGGGCGAGTACTCCCTCTGCATCCCCAACGCGCCAGACTACCCGTACAGCCTGGACGGCGCCATGGCGATGCGCGCGTTTGCCGAGGCGCAGCTGCAGGCGTACGGTGCGGTGCGCAACCCCGGCACAGGGGGCGCGGCGGGCGCCTTCTTTTGGGCCGCCAAGGTGGTGGACGCCCCGCTGTGGAGCTACCAGACCGCGCTTGCCAGCGGCACCATGCCTGACCTGTCACAAAACCTGACGCAGGCGTTCTTTGATTGTGGCTCCATTTGAACTATGATATACACGAGGCCTACGCGTGGACGGCGCCCGCAGGCCACGGCGCGGGCGACGGCGGCGGCGACCGCAGCGCTCCTGCACTGCCGGCGCGCGTCGGCGTCAGCTTCTTCATGCCCGTCATCAGCCGGCGCAGCGGGTTGCCGGACGACAGCGCCGGGTCAGCGGCGGCATCACGCACGCGGTACTTACGCAGGGAGGGGTTCAACGCCAGCACCACCGCCAGGTGCCACCGGTTGCGTGCACGCGTGTGGGCGAGCTGCTCCGGGCTCAATGCGCTGACGGCGGTGGCGCCGACGAGGGAGATGGTGCGCTTCACCAGGCCGCCGCCCGCCGACGCGGCGGCAGTGTGCGCGGCCGCGGCGGCGACGGCGCGGCGGCGATGCATGGCGTCGATGAGAAGGTGGGCAAACACCATGCGCAGCGGGTTGGAGTACTGCAGGTGCTGCAGCATCATGGCGTTGTAGGCGCCGCGCGCCGGGTCGCGGTGCTCCTGCTCCAGCGCCAGCGGCGACCGGTCGGCGCGCGCAAACACGGCGAGGTAGATGAGGAATGACCACACAAAGCGCAGGATGGCAATGATGGCACCGACAAACAGGTTTAGCATGGAATACACCATGTCGGCAGCCAGGTACAGGCGCAGGTACACGATGGTGTCGCCGGTGGTGAGCAAGCGCGTCATGAGCAGGGTTTGTGACAGGGAGATGGCAAGCCCGGTGCCCAGCAGCGCCAACACGGCGGCCAGCACCGTGTCCCACAGCACCGCGCGCACCGACTGCATGGAAAGCACCAGGAGCACAAGCGCCAGCACAAACCATAGCAGGAAAAAGGAGATGATGCACAGCGCAGTTTGCACGCCAATATAGGTGGAGGCGCGGGATACGGGGTTCTTTGCCCACACAAACGGGTGGTGCCCCGTGCGCGCGCGCAGCGTCGCTGCCTTCAGGCTACTGAACTGCATGACCCAGCACGCCGCCACCACCAGGGCGGCAAGCACCGCGGCGGCTACGCTGGCATTGGAGATGGAGCTCACCACATCTTCCTTTACGGACGCAAACTGATTGAGGTCGGTGGACACGAGGATGCTGTCCAGCGCCGTGGCAGCCGCCGCCGACACCTGACCCAGCACAGCTGACGCGGAGGCGCGCGCGTCGGTGGCGGACGTGGTGGCGGCCAGCTGCAGAGTCGCCAAGGTGGCCTGCATGGCAGACAGCGACGCCGACAGCGCTGGCCCCACGTCAGATGCGCCAGCGACGCCCGCGCCCGCCGCGGCAGCCACCGCCGCTGCCACCGCTTGCTGCACGGTGGGCCCCAGTGTTGCAGCCGTGTCGCTTGCCACGCCGCTTCCCACCACGCCCGCCGCTGCCAACCCGCCCTGCGGATCCCGCAGCAGCGCCGCCACATTGATGGTGGTTGCCCCCGTCCCACCGGCGGCAGCCTGCGCAGCGGCCTGTGCAGCTGCCGCCTGCGCCGCGGCGGACGCAAACACGGAGTCCACGGCGGCGCGCGCGAGCGCCAGGTTGCGGTCCGCCATCACCTCCGCGTTGTCCAGCGCGCGCTGCAGGGCGGAGGTGCGCGCCGTCACCGCGTTGTCCCACGCCGTCTCAATGGTGTTGGACACCTGCCCCGTGAGTGCCACCGCGTACATGAATGCAAACGCCAGCGCGACACACGACACCACGGCGGCAATGATAAACCGCTGCGGGTAGAAAAATGCCAGCGGCGGGACGGCGTGGTGCACCGAGGCGACCGACATCAGCACTCGTGCATGCCGCGCCGTGGGTGACGCGCCTGCCGTATTGCCGCCAACCGCGCTGCCGGCGGCACGAGCCAGGTGCCCCAGGTGGGCGACGTACCGCCGCACGGCAGGCGCCGCCAGGCTGGCGCGCCCCCGCTGCACCGCGTCTGCCATCTGTGGCGCGCCCACGCACCGCATGCGCGCATTGTAACCCAGCGCAGCACACATGCGTGCCAGGTCGGCGTCCACCTCCGCCACCGTGGTCCACCGCCCTGTCACCAGCGCGACGTACAGGGCGGGGTCCACGCGCTCCTCGACCGTCGCAACTCCCACCGCTGGCGCCGCCGGCGGCGCCCACCCTTCCGGCAGCGGCGCCGCGGCGTCAAAGGCGTGCGCCACGCGGCTGAAGTGGATGTCACGAACGGGCAGCTGGCCCAGCCGTGACCGCAGGCCGTTCAGCTGCTGCAGCGTAATCCAGTGCGACGCGGGGTCGTCATTCGCCTCGCGGAACGCGATGGACAGCACGGCGGCGCACAGCGGCGAGGGCGTCAGCGCCGTGGCCACCGCGGGCGTGGGCGCGTCGCGGTCCCACCCGCCGGCAACCATGCGGTACTGCAAGTGGGTGTCATACCCCCACTCACGCAGCTCCGCCCACACGTGCTCGTCACACACGGTGCGTGTCGCCACGCCGCCGCTGGCCACCGCAGTGCCGCCGCCACCCCCGGCGCCACCTGCCGCCGCCGCGGCACGCGCAGCGCCCAGCGTCAGAACAGGATGCGGCGGCGTGGGCGGCAGCCCGATCGCCGCCAGGCTGGTGCGCCGCGGGTGGCTGCGGGAATCCAGTATGGGTGTCGTTGCAGCGGCAGTGGCGGCAGCAGGTGTGGTGGAAGGCAGCAGGGAGGTGAGGAGGCGGTCGTGGTATGCCTGTGCAAACGCCTCAAAGGTGAGAGGCAGCGGCGCGGTTGCAAGGCGGCGCCAGAAGGCGGCCAAATCGGCATCCAGTATAGACAGCACCGCCACGCCGTACGCCGCCAGCGGATCCATTCCCGCGCCATCCACGCCGCTTTCCAGCCGGCTTGCGGCTGCGGCGGCCAGCACGGCATGCGCCTCACCAATGTACCGGACGCAGGCGTCAGTGAACTGGACGGCAGCAGTGGCGGTGGGCGCCGGCGCGCGTGCGGCAGCGGTCCAGTCGGTGGTGGCGTACACCAGCCCCGCGGACGCCACTGGCAGCCGGCCCAGCACGGCGGTGAGGTCACACGCCACCGTCACGACACCAAACCGCGCCAGGCGGTGAGTACACACGTCACGCCACAACCCGAGCGACAGGGCAGGAGCGCCGTCGTCGCCGCGCAGGGACTCCAACGGCTCCCCCGTGGCGGCAGCAAACAGGTCAGACAGCAGGCGCGCGCGGCCGGCCGCATCCACCACGCCGGGTAGTGTGGAGTCTGGGCGCGCCCGTCGGCGGCACACGTCGCGCAGGCGCGCCAGCGTGCCCTTGGTGCGCCGAGCCTCCAAGTCCGTCCATGCCGCCGTCTTGCCCACCGCCGCCGCGCTCTCCAGCGTGTACCGCGTGTACACCTCACCCAGCGCCTCAATGAACGCCGCGTGCAGCATGCCGGCGCCGTCAATCAGTGTGTGTCGCGACCGCGGCGCCTTGTAGGTGGCGTATGCAAACGCGGCCTCCAGCTTCTGGCCATAAAAGCCCCGCCCTGCGCCCACGTCATACAGCCGGTCCGCCATGCCTGTCGTCACGGCACGCACGCCGCCCCCACTTCCGCCGCCGCCACTCCGGTGCGCAGCCATCATTCTTGCGCCTGCTGGGCCAGCAGGGCCTACCATGGGGCCCGGTCGGCATGTCGATGCGGCGCGGACAACCGTGACGCCCGCCAGCGCCACCGCCGCCGCCACATACACTGCCGCCAGCACTGCCAGCACGATGGCAAATGCGACGTTGAGAGCGTCCAGGAAGCGCAGGTCGCGGGAGGGGTAAAAGGAGCGCAGCGTGACGGCGTCGTCAAAGAACGGCGCGCCGCCGGTCACCCACATGGCGGCCAGCGAGCCGATGGCGCCGGCGGCAATGACGCCGCGCAACGGCACCGCGTGCCACAGCGTGTTCACACCAAACGGCGCGATGGCCATGGCCAGCGGGATCATGACGCGCGCGCGCAGGTCCGCGACGCTCACGGGGTGCGCGTCCTGCACCGTCACAACCTCAAAGCACAGCGGCGGCGTCTCCACGCCGTGCACCGCGAAGCTCACTTGCACCGCCATGCTGGCGGGGATACGGCGGAAGCCAAAGCTGGGAATGGTCACACAGTTGTCGGCGCCCAGCACGCCGCCTCCCCACGTGGGTTGTAAGTCAATGAGGGCGCGCGTGTCAACCAGGCCGCCCGGCGCGGTATCAAACACGTTGCCGTACACCGGGTCGTACGCCGTGTCTGCCGCCGGCCCAGCCGTCACCCGCTGCACCAGGCTGCCCCGCCGCGTTGCGCGCAGCTTGGCCACCAGCGCCACTCGGACGGCCACCGCCGCGCCGGTGAACACGGCGGTCCTGTCAGCAGGCGCAGCGCACACCCGCAGCGCGTCACCCAGCACGCCCCCTTGCTCGTACCGGATGGGCTGCGCAGCCGACTTACCGACGGTGGCACTGCCGCCAACCGTCAGCGTCAGGGCAGTCAGAGGGTTGGTCACGTTTAGCAGCAACGAGTGCGCCGCCACGTCAGGCGTCAGGCCATCCACCAGGAACTGAACGCGGTAAAGGCCGGAGGCGCCGGCGGTGAACACCGTGCGCCAGAAGCCGGCGGTGCCGGTGGAGCCAACCAGGCTGCCGGTGTTGCGGATGGCGGCATTGCTGTTTAGGGGGCCCGCCACCAGGCGCAGCTGCACCGACACGCCCGGCACGGGGACGCAGGTGGTGTCGGTATCCACACCTGGCTCCAGGTTGCTGCCGGCGGTCAACGTACACCCGCTGACCGGCCCGTCGTCCAGCAGGGCGGCGAGCCCCGCTGGGTCGCTGTCCACCGCCACCACCGCCGCCAGGCCGGGTGCGATAGGGCGGCCGACGACGGCAGGGATCACTTGCGCGTCCGTCACGTTGGCGTAGTAGCCGTCAGACACAACGTCCATAAAACTGAACACCGGCGCGCTCCCCAGCGGCTGGCCAACCACCATCGTGTCGGGCGTGTTGGTGATTACCACCACGTCGGACGACGTGACGGACGTGCCGTACGCCGTGAACCTGAGGTTGTAGCGGCCCAGCGGCAGCTCGCCGCCCACTGTGCCGCCAACCGTGCCGGCGGGCACGTCCGGGAAGGTTGGGAATTGCAGGCCGGTGAAGGTGGCGATGTACACCTCGCCAAGCTCGGCGTCCAGGCCCGCCTCCGCGCGAGCGCAGTCCAGTTGGCGGCCCGCTACGTACAGGGGGTACTCCACCTGCGTGTCCACGTTCACGGCCGACGCCGTCACCTCCAGCCCGCCCTCCGGCGTGGGTGGGCACCGCTTCTTGGCGTCTTGCCCTGACTGCGTCAGCTGGTCCAGCGGGCTGGCCGGCGCGTCAGAGCACGTGTCCTGCAGCAACTGCCCGGTGGAGGTGACGCTGGGGCGCGCCTTCAACACCACCGTTGGCTGCAGCTTCAGTGCCGTGTCGCGTGGCGTGCGGCCCGACATGCCCGTCGTCAACTTGATGGTGGTAATGGGGGACAGCACACGGAAGGGGCGGGAGTAGCCGGCCGACACGGCGCGCGCCGACCGCACCGGGTCAGTCAGGTAGCGTAAGTCCAGGTTGCCGCCCCCCGTGGGCGCATACACATACCGGAAGCGGTAGCAGCCGGTGGGCACGTTGTGCAGCATCATGCGCAGGTCCCGCGACAACTCGGGTGTCACTTCGCCCACCGTCTCCGAAGCTACAAACGAGGAGGGGGTATCCAGGCCGGACTTGCCACGCGCCATCGGCACCGTAATCAGCGGCACGCGCGCGTTGCCACAGCTGCAAAGGGGAAGGGGGAGGGGGTGGGCAGGGTTGTGAGCGTCTTGTTGCGCTGTGGCGCCACCCAACCACAAATAGTCCGCACACGTACTTCTCAGTGGCTGGCGACACCGCGGTGTAGTACGCCTGTGGCACCGCCACCAGGCCGCACGTTACCAGCACGGGGACGACGGAGTAGGTGTCGGCAGACGCCGGCACAAAGGTGGCTTGCGGGATGGTGCCCGCCTCCAGCGCCGCGTTGACGGCGTCGCCAATGCGTAGGCTCTGCGGCGCCACGGCAGAGAAGCCGAGGGTGGGCAGCGTGGCTGTGGCGTACGCCAGGACGGCAGGCGGGTTTGATACGGCGCCCACTGTGACGGTGCCGGCAAAGAAGAAGCGCGGAAAGACGTCGTAGGGCGTGGTGCTGGTGACGCCCAGCGCGGTGCGCTCCATCTGCTCCCGCACGTCCAGCACCGGCAGGCCGGCGTACTTGGTGGCGTACTGCGCGTCGGTGGCAAACAGGATGGAGAAGGCGTCGGCATCAAAGGCGCGGCTGCAGTCGGCGGCACCGTCCCACCCGGCGGCGCACACGCACACACCACAGATGCACACGCCGTGGTTGTTGCAGTTGGCGGCGCACACGGAGGCGGGCGAGGTGGTGAGCGGCTGGAGGTCTTCCGAGTAGATGTCGTGGTCGGCGGGGCAATCAGCGCCGCCCGCCCAGTCGTGCACCACCACCGTGTCCACGCCGTCGGTGCATGCAACGGGCGTCCAGGGCGGCGACGTGACGCCGCCTGCCACCGCCACAAAGCGGTATACGCCCGGCGCACCCGCCGCGACGGCCAGGCGCGGTAGGGCCAGCGCGGCCGGGTTGGTGGCAGACGGCATGATCGCCGCAATCACCTCGGTGTCCGTCAGCGCCTCGAAGACGTTGTTGGACTCGTACATCACCGTGTGCCCCAGCGTGGCAAACAGGGTGGGCACCGCCAGGTTGAAGGTCGCTGGCACCACCACCTCGCCCTGTGAGTGCAGCAGCGGCGACGTGTTGATGTCGCCCGCCCGGCGCGACGGTGCAAGGCCCTGCGCCGGCGCGCTGTTATCCCACTGCAGCGCCGTGGCGCCGACGCCCAGGTACGCGGGGTACAGGCTGAAGGTGGAGTCAATGGTGGCCATGAGGAAGAATGTGCCGTCGGTAGCACTGGGTGGCACGGTGGAGCCGTCCGCCAGGGTGAAGACGGCGGTGGGTGTGACGGGCAGCGGCGTGGTGGCGTCCGCCACGCAGGACACGTTGCCGGCGGGTGGCGCCACCCAGTTCACCGCCGCCACAGTGGAGTACACTGCCACCGGCGCCGAGTAGGGCGTGATGCACGCCGCCTGCTCCGCGCCACCCTGATACCCGCCACTGCCACCGCTGCCCGCCGCCGTGCCAACAAACGCAAACCGCACGTAGGTGTTGGAGGCGAGGGTGGCGGTCCACGACGTGAAGCTGGCAATGCCGCTACCATCCGTGACGCTCACGGCTGCTGCAGAGTGCTGCAGCTGGCCTGCAAAGGCAGCGGCGTCGGGGCCCAGTGCCACCGCCGCGCCGCCGCCCGTGCGCGCCAGGTACGTCGTGTACTCAATCTCCAGGTCGTACGCCTGATTATCCACGCCGGAGTACATGAGCGTGCCCAGCACGTCCACCACGTGCATTGCGACCTCCACGCCCGCCACCGGCTCGCCCGCGGAGTTGGTGGCGCGCACCGCGAAGGGCACGTCAAAGGCGGCGTACCCCTGCTGCGCCGTCAGCGTGGTGCGGGAGGGCGACGCCGTGATGGCGAGCGCGGCGCACAACGCGGCGGCGGGCGCACCGTCGCGGTTGGTGACCGCCAGCGGCAGCGATGTCGACACGACGCCCTCCACCGACAGCGCCAGCGTGAGGTCGGGCGTGGCACCGTGGGGCGCCGACACCACCCGGAAGTAGGAACCGTAGCTGCCCACCGCGGCGGCGTCCGCCAGCACACTGTCGTCTGCCTCCACATCCAGGTTCTGTGGCCGGAAGACGGCAATCCCCTCCGTCTCAATGCGCGTGGCGGTGTCGCTGTCTGACAGCGCGGTGCGCGTGGTGCCAGGGCCAGGGAACTCCTGCAGCACGATGGCGGCAGCAGCGGCGACCGCGCCGCTGTTGCTCGCGTCGGCGGCGGCCACCACAGGCGTTACCGCCTTACCTGCCAGCGGCCGGTCGTCGGTGTCGCGTACCAGCGTGAACACGGTGGCACCCAGGCCGCCCGACACGGCGTCGGGCGTGTAAGGTGGGTAGCCGTACAGCACGCTGACGTACGGCGCGGAGCCGGCGAAAGAGTAGGTGCAGGTGGGCGCGGTGCACACGGTCACGTCGTATGCGGACACCAGGACACCGGCAGTGAGATCTGCCGCCACGTGCTCCACCGACGCCACACTGGATGCCACCTGGATGACGCCCGTTTCGACGCTGAGCACAACGCCTGCCACCGCGAAGGTGAGGGTGTAACTGCCGGCCGGCCCGTGGCTGATGAACCCCGCACCGGACCACGCCGCCATGCCAGCAGAATCGGAGGGGGCGGACAAGTAGTTGCGCAGCAGCTTGCGGCGGCCCACGTTGCCAAGCACCGCGCGCGGCGTGCCGGCAAGCCAGTTCAGCTCCGCCACGCCGTTGGCGTCAAGCAGCGACGGCGTGCGCACGCCCGCTGCCATGTACGGTAGCGCCACCACCACGACGCCGACCAGCGGCGTCATCACGCCGCCCACCTCGCCCGTCACCTGCACCACCGGCTGCGTGTCAAATGGCTTGCCCTCCATCACGCTGGCACTGGGTTGCGTTACAACGCGGAGCTGCAGCCGCGCCGGCTGCGCAACGGAAAAGCTGAGCGAGGTCGGCGAGCGCATGCCGTCGCACACCGCCTCCAGCACCGCCACGCCCACGCTGGACGTCACGAGCGTGACGTTGGCAATCGTCACCTCGCCGCGGTAGTCAGTAGGCGCGCTGACGGCGTCACGCAGGATGGCAACGCGCGGGTGCAGCAAGTCGGGCCGCGCAGCAAACGAGGAGTACTCGTCGGCGGAGGGCGGCGCGGAATTGAGGAGGACGCGCTTGCCGGCGATGGGGCGGCCGCCCGCGCCCGTCACACGCACGCGGATGGGCGGCAGCTGCGCACCGAGCGCCAGCGTCGTGTTGTCAGGCGTGAATGGCGCGTACACGACGGTCACGGCAGTCACATCCGACGTGAACACCAGCGCACCGGCGTCGATAGTGAGGTCGCCCGCCGTGGCGGTCGTGGCGTACGTGGCGGGCAAGCCAAACTGCATGCGCAGGCGGCGGAAGTAGGCGGAGCCGTGTGCGTCCGATACCTGGCTCGTGCCCAGTACGCGCGGGCTGACGAGGGCGGCGGGCGGCCAGCCGGGCAGGCTGTACCGCCCGTTGACGGGCACCCCGTGCGTGTCGTACAGCGTGCCTTCGTAGCCATACCGGCGCTGCCATATCACGTCGTCGCCGCCCTCCGCCGCCACGCTCAGCGCCACGGTGACGTTGGGCACCGGCGTCACGCCGTCGGTGGACAGCACCAGGATGGAGACGGAGGGCGAGAGGGCGGTGCCGATGGAGGCAGACAGCGACACCGCCGCGCCGCCCGCCTGCAGGTTGATGTTGGTGCCCGCCGGTGGCAAACGGATTCATGAGGAACAGCACGTACAGCGCGACGCGGCAGATGAACAGGAAGATGGCAATGAACAGGACGGCATTGAGGGCGCGGCTCCACGTGCGGTCTTGTACCAGGTCCAGGAACACGGGGAAGCGCTCCGTCGCCAGCAGCCGCTGCAGCCGCCCCAGCCCGCGGGCCACCGCGCCGGTCCGCTTCCCGGAGTTCCCGGTGGTGGTGGATGCGGATGGCGCCGCCGCGCTGCGCAGCGCGTTTGCCACCACCGTGGGCGGCGCGTCGCCCTCGTCAACATCCAGCGCCAGCGGCGCCACCGCCCCCGTCCCTGCCGCGTCGCCGGCGGGCGCGGAGCGCAGGGGGTTCACTACAGACCTGTGGCGGCGTGGGTGCGCGGGGGGG
>ERZ778022.4814-NODE-4814-length-11388-cov-4.684373_pt1 | contig 11388 bp, 3 predicted proteins | sample MGYA00375752_ERZ778022 | MGnify/ENA primary metagenome ERZ778022 (study PRJEB29350, sample SAMN05389826) | bioreactor metagenome | isolation source: Thiocyanate bioreactor | place: South Africa: University of Cape Town | collected 2014-04-04 ...
GCACCCCAACACGCTGTTGGGGCGGCGCGCGAAACTGCACCGGACACGTTCGCACACGAAGGCAAACTGGAATGCACGCATGCAGGCTACTACTGTACGCAGTACGCAAGGGGGCGACACAACAGGCAGGCAGAAGAACACGCAACGCTGGCAGCACGCCGCCAAACAACAGGACTAAACATCCTCACTGCTCCACGGGGTCGCGCGCGGGCGGCGAGGAGGACGACGGCTGCGGCAGCATGACGGTGACCACGGTGGGCGTCTCGGGCAACTCGGAGCCGCCGCCGCCACTGACGCCAGCGCCACCACCACCGCCGCTGTAGCCGCTGGCGCCGGCACTACCCCCACCGGCGGCGCCCCCGCCGGCAGACGCGACGGCGGCGTGTGGATGCAGCAGGTCCGCGAGGACGGCGCCGTTTGCTGGCTTGGTCAGCGTCGTGTTGGCGCCGGCGCGCATCATGGCGTCGGCGTCCGCGGGGTCGGACGACCCCGTCACCGCCAGGATGCAGCCGGCGTAGCGCAGCGTGCGGATGGCGGCGATGGCGTCGCGGCCGCCCATCACCGGCATGTTGTCGTCCATGATGATGCCAAAGATGTCGGCGCCGTGCGTCTGCACCAGCGCCACCGCCTCCGCGCCGTTCGTCGCCTCCAGCACGGCGCCGTGGGGCAGGGCAAGGCGGCGCGCCAGGGAGCGCCCCAGCATGGAACGCTGGAGCTGCTGGTCGTCCACCACCAGCAGGAAGCGGCCTGCAGAGGGCCCTGCAGCCACGGCGGTAACACTGCGAGCGGACAGTGACAGCGCCGTGGTCGGCGCGCCGCCAACAACACTCGCGACGCTGCCGCCGACACCAACAAAGCCGCTCACACCACCGCCGACGCCGCTGCCGCCGCCGACAACGCCGCCGCCAACGGCGCCGCCACCGATCCCACCACCGCTGCCCCCAATGTCGCCCATGGTGGTGGCTGTCCCGGAGGCTATCGTGCCCGTCGTCAGGCTGCCGGGCATGAACATGGTGCCCATGGACCGGCCGGCTGCCAGGCTCCCACCACCACCGCCGCCGCCGCCACCACCTCCACCACCACCACCGCCACCGCCGCCACTGCTGCTGCTGGCGGCGCCACCTGTGCTGCTGCCAGCGGCGCCGGCGCCACTGCTGCTGACGCCGCTCACCGTGCCAGCCGTGGTGGACGCGCTGCTGGTGGACATGTTGGCGGGCGCCATCGGGCCGTGTGCAGTGTACCCGCCGCTGCCAGCACTGCCGCCGCCGCGGCCGCTGCCAATGCTGCTGAGGCCACGGCTAGGCAGGGTGGAGACTGGCGGCGAGGCGCGCGGGCGGCCTGATGGCATGGCCGACCCGGACAGCGTGGGCGTCGGCGGCAGGGCGTTGCCATGGATGGAGGGCGGGCGGTGCAGCCGCGACACACCCGCCACGCTGGTTGCCACCATGGCCTCACTGTAGTCGCTGGGCGCGCCCACCGGCGCGGCCGGCGCACCCGCAGCGGGTGGCGACACGGGCTGCAGCACGCGCAGCTTGATGTCAAACGTGATGGTGGTGCCCGCGTTGGGCGCCGACGTCATGGTGATGGCGCCGCCGTGCCGACGCACAATCTCGGCGCAGATGTACAGCCCCAGGCCCGTGCCCTTGCCGCCCTGGTTGATGCCGCTGTTGATCTGCACAAACGGCTTGAACAGGCGCGCCTGGTCCGCCTCCGAGATGCCGCACCCGTTGTCCTTCACCGTGACGCGCAGCGTCACCACCGACAGCGTCGGCAGCACACTGCCGGCGCGGGCTGCCATGGTGGGCGACGTCGTGCTCCGCCGCCGCATACCCATACGCCGTCCACCGCCACCGCCACCGCCACCGCCGCCGCCGCCGCCACCGCCGCGGATCGCGGTGTGCAGCTCGCGGTGTACCTTGTACTGCGTGGTCGGCCGCGGAGTGAACGGCAGCCAGTCAATGCCGGCGTCCTGCATCGGTGACTGCCGCCCCCGCCCGCGCCCAACGCTGCCATCGCCGCCGCCGCCGCCGCCGCCGTCACCGCCACGGGCATCATTGGCGGCACTGCTGTTGGCCGCCAGCCACGGGCCCGTCATGCGGTCAAACAGCGCGCGGCCGCTGGCCGGCACATACCGGCGGCGGCCGGCGTTCGACGGCGAAAACCAGCCGGAGGTGCGGTCCTCCGCCGCCGACGTCCCAGCATCACCGCCGCCGCCGCCGCCGCCACTGCCGCGCAGCGCAGCCACCGGCGTAGGGGCCTGCCGACTGCCGGACTGCGCGATGCTGGAGCGCGAGAGGGACACGCGCAGAGCCGGCGCGACGCGGGCGGGGCGCCCGCCCGATGACACACTGCCGGAGCCCACAGGGATGACCACCGAGCCGTCGCCCGCCTCGTGTGACAACGAGCGATTGTGGTTGTGCGGCGACGCAGGGGCACGCAGCCGGCTGCCGGATGGCGCCAGCATGACGGGGTGCACCGCGCTGCCGGACGCCGGCGTGCCGCTGTCACCTGTTAGCACGGTGGCAGCCTCTGGGTTACCGGCCAACGCCACCGGCGACGGTGCGGTGCGGATCATGCTGCCGCCACCCGGCACGGGCACGCGCACCGATATGGCATGCGGGTCGCCGCCGCTGCTGGTGGCACCACCCCGGGTCGTCTTGGCAGTGCTGCCAGCGTCAGCAGACGTCGCCGACGGCCCTCCACCTGGCGCCGGCACCGACTTGTGCGCCTCTGCCGGCGTGGACGGCAGCACGCCGGACGCAGCGCCCGGGCTGGTGCTCTGACGGTACGCCGCGGAGGGCGGCTCGCTGCTCGGCGTCGTCTCAGCGGCGGCACCGGCGGCCGCGGGCGAGGCTGACGCGTCATCATGCAAATGCCGGCCGGCGCCGTGCCCGACGTGCCCGCCGTGCGCACTCGTCGCACTGCCGTCAGCCGCCATCACGGAGGCGAAGGGGCTGTCGGTGCGGTCCAACACTTCCACCAACACCGACACCTCGCCGCTGCCGTCCTTGGGCGAGAACTTCATGGCGTTGGACACCAGGTTGCTGATGACCTGCGCCACCGAGTGCGGGTCGCCCAGCACAAAGTCGGGCGCGTCGGGCATCAGGCGGCAGGTGAGCTTGACGCCATCATGGCGCGCGCGCAGTGCGGCGGTGGTGATGGCGTCGCCCACCATCTGCCGCAAGTAGAACGGCTGCAGCTCCAGCGCAAAGGCGCCCGCCTCGATCTTGTCGGCCGCCAGCATGGAGTCAATCAGCGCGCCCATGTTGCGCGTGGCGGCGGACATGGTGGCCAGCACCAGCGCGTTGCCATCCATGCCGTCGGGGCCCATGCCAGGCCCCAGTAGCAGGGTGGCGGAGTCCGCGCGCGTGGCCGCCGTGTAGAAGCAGCCGTCGGCATCAAAGTAGTAGGTCGTTGGCACGCCGCCGCCACCGCCGCCGCCGCCGCCGCCGCTGCCGCTGTCAGCGCCGCTGCGCAGGCTGAGTGCGGACGCGGTGGACGCGTCAGGCAGCACGTCGACCAGCTCCTCCAGGCCCATGGACACCGTCTGCAGCGGCCCGCGCAGCTCGTGCGCCAGGTAGCTAACAAGGGTGCGCCGCGCTGCCGCCGTCGCCTGCAGCATTTCCACCTGGTGCTGCGCCGTGTGGGCACGTGCCGCCAGCTGCGACCGGCTCTCGTCGTACAGTACCATGATCTGCACCAGCGCCAGCGGCGCAAAGCCGTGCCCGATAAGCTCTATCGCGGCGGCCAGCGCCTTCACACGAGCCAGCCACGCGCCCGTCAGCCACATGGCGGCCACGGGGCAGAAGGCGGTCTCTACCGCGCTGGTGACGGTGGTGACGGCGAAGTACAGCAGGAGCCAGCGGAAGGCGGCGGGCGCCTCCTTGCGGCTGACGCCACGCACCTCGTTGGCCAGGGAGGCCTGCGCAATGATGATGCCCACGACGACGACGATGGACAGCACGACGGCGAAGCCGCGCACCACGTCCACGTGTAGCCCCGCCGCACCATAGTTGGCGGTAACAGCAGCGGTGAGGTGCGTCAGCGTCCACACGTCCTGCGTGCCAAACGACGCGGTGGGCGTGACCAGCTGCGCAATGAAGGTGGCGAGCCCGGTCACGCCGATGGCGACCATGGAGCTGCGTGCGGCAAAATTGCGGCCGATGTTCTCGTAGATGACGTGGTCCACCAGGCGGCGCACCACCAGCATGCCGGCGTATGTGAAGCCGTTCATGGGCAGCACGCCCGTGGTCTGGAAGATGAGCATCAGCGTCTGCCACACGTGCGTGATGCACAGCAGGCGGGCGACGAAGGAGGCGGAGGTGGAGGGCGCCAGGGCCCACGAGAAGGCGATGGGCATGGCAAGCGACAGCCACACGTCCATCATGCGGAGGCGCAGGCTCTGCTCCGCCGTCATGTACGTGGGCTCGCCAGAGAAGAAGGGGTCCTCCATCGCGTCCGTGTTGCCCATGCCGTTCACGGCGCGGTCTATCACCGCCAGCAGCGTCACCGCCGCCATGGCCACCACCGCCGCCCACATGCGCCGCCGCGGCTGCCGGGACTCCACCGGGATGCACGCCTCGTCGTCCGGCACCGGCGGTGGTGGTGCTGGGTGTACCACCCCGCCGCTGCTGTCACCGCCCGTGGCGGCAGCTGGCGTGCTGGTGCCCGTACCGGTGTCACCGCCCGCGCTGGTGGCGGCCGGCTGCGCGCGCAGCGTGTGCGTATACCGCGCTTCTGCAGGCGTGGCCGCGCCGCCACGGCGCACCAGGCGGCTGCGCAGCGACGCCAACGATGAAAATGGTGGTGCAGGCGCGGATGGCGACACGCTTGTGGCCGGCGGTGCACCCGTGAGCGCCACGCTGGCACAGGCGCCCGGCGACGGGAGGACGGGGCGCGTACCGCCGGACTCAGGTGAGGCGGGCGACAGCAGGGGGCGGGTGCTGCCGCTGCCATCCGTGGACGCCGGCACGGAGGGGCGCACGCCCGACACACTAACGCCGGTGCTGCCAGCCTCCACCATGCCACTGCCACTGCCGCTTCCGCCTCGACCCCCACCGCCGGCAGCGCCATTGGCCATCGCGGCGCCCGCACCCGCGCTCCATCGCGTATTGGTGCTCCACGGGCCGCTCCCGGCAATGCCAATGACGCTGCCGCCACTTCGCCGGCTTGGTGACGGCACCGGTGCTGTAGAGCCCGGCGCCGCACCCGGCATGCCGGCGCCCAGATCAAACAGCGTGTCCTCGACGGCATCAGAGAGGCGCGGGTGGTGGCCGCCGCTTGTTAAACCAGGGTCGCCACCGGCGCCAGGGCTTGCACCGACGGCGGCGCCGGCGGCAGCTAATGAGGTGGCAGCGCCGCGCGGCGACGCCTGCCACATTATGGCGCCCGCACCCACGCGCGCATTGAGCGGCGAGGGGGCAGTGGGCACGGTGGGCACGCTGTCAGCAGTGGCGGCCGTGGCTGATGGCAGCGTCGCCAGCATTGCTACCGGCCGGCCATGCGCGCGCGCCGCCGACTTCATGGCGGAGGGCATGATGGGCGACAGCAGCGGCATGGCTGCTCCGCCGCCGCCACCGCCTCCACCGCCACCGCCACCGCCACCGCCACCGCCGCCAGCGGCAGCGTGTGCTATGGAGATGGGTGTCAGCGACGGTCGTGGGAGCGCCGGCGGCACCGTCGGGTGCAGTGTTGGTGTGGTAGCCATTTTGGCGCCACCTCCCGTTTAGGGGGCGGGTAAAGTTCCGGTAAGATGCTTGGAGTCTGCGCGGTGGGGCGTGTGTGTGTTTGGTTGTGGCGGTGCGTGGTGTTGCGGCGATGCGTGCGTGCGTTAGGATAGTGACGCCGCGCAGCCCGCGCAGCGCGCGGTCTGAAGAAAGGACGGTCCGAGCACACCTCAACGCGCAAGTACGGTCAACCACCGCACTCACAACAGCCGCCACCAACAGCAAAGTTTGGCGTGAGGGGAGGGACCGGGTGGCGAAGCTGGCGGCCGGCCGCCGTGACAATCCACTGCCGCCGCCACACACCCTGTGTTGACGCAAGTTCGGCAGTGGCTCCGCCGCATTGTGATGGAACCTGCCTGTATCGCCGTGTGCCGGGTCTGCTACGACACCCGCGCTGCATGCCCAGTGTACGAGGTGTCCGGTACCGGGCGGGGGAGGAATTTGGCGCGCAGGATGGTGGGCGTAGCTGTGTGCGCGGCTGAGTGCGTGCGTTGTCGCGCTGCCGCGCGCTTGCTCAGGGTGTCAGGTTGTTGGTAGCTGTGAATATCTGCATACCACCGCCCTGCGCCGCACCACAGCAGCAGAACTGGCACCGGCGCAGTGCTGGCACTGCCATGTAGATGGTAAGCTGGGTGGGGGCGCTGCCAGCAGAGGTGGTGGGGAGTGACACTGTGCGCTGCCAGCCACGCGCTGCCGCGTGGCATATCATCACACTACTGGGCATGCACACGATTATCACGCATATCCGGACACACTCATCACCATCGACAACACACGCATACCAATGAACACCGCATGTTGCTGCTGTGCTTGATTCCCCGCCGCCGCCGTGTGCGTTGTGCGTTGGCACGGTGTCGTGGCACAATGACACTCACACCCACGGTGCCAAACAAAGTTTGCCACGCCGCGCAGTACGGTAACAACACACACGCCACGCGCCAACCACATTCATGCAGCGCGCGCCGCGGTACAACTTCCCCACTGTGTGTCTGGCCGCCGCCGCGCCTTGGTACGACGCGCGCGCGGGAGAATGCGTCGCACGGTCACGTCGCGTGTTTGTCCGCTCGCCGTCTTCTCACCGCGCTCACCTGCCGCTTCAGTTCGAGTCGTGCCGCCGTGTGCCACTGTCCTGTTGGTGCGCCCAGCGCCGCAGCGTCGGCCGCACAGCAGCTGGTACCGACCCCGGCGCATGGAGTATAGAGGCGGGAGGCCAGCAGCAGGCAGCAGTGTGGGTGGCAGGCACAGCGGGAGTGATTGTAAGGAGGTGAGGGGTGGTGGTGAGGGGGCAGGCGAGCAGCAGCAGCAGCAGTAGTAGGTAGCATAGGACGAGTAAGTTTGTGTCACTGCTGCACCCTTCATCCCCTCACCCAACACCCCGCACCACCACCCACGCCTCCCCCACTGCGTCAATGCTGTGTGCGTGGCGCGCGCCGCGCGACACAGGGGAGACCGGCGTTGCGACAGCAGCAGCAGTAGTAGTAGTAGCGAACGTTGGCAACGTGGCCGCGGCCGCTGAGCCGACCACACACACGCACAGGACGGTACCAACCTCGGTGGCACCCGCGGCGCGACGGACACACCACACAGGCCACGCCCAACACAAGCGCCGGGTACACACCTCGTGCCGGGCCCCACCGGCGTTGCTACGGGGGCGATTTTGCGGACACAAAGAGACAATTACAGCCTGAGGAAAGGGAGGACGACGACGTATAGACTCTATAGAGACGCTAGGTGTTGCTGGAAAGGCAGCGATCGTCGTCGCGAACTGCGGAAGCGGCACGCACAAAACGCCGGCGCCGTGCGCACGTACGGCAATGCGCCGACGCTCACCAGCCGCGCCGCGGTGGTGGGCGTGGCGATAACTGCGTGCCGCGCAGCTGAGTGCGTGGCGGTCGCCCGCATACAGTGCCAGCTGCCGCCGCGTGCACCCGCAAGGCCCCCTTCCTTTCTTCCACCCACTGGCTGCTAGCGCGTCAGGTGCGGTACACTGGCGACGGTTGTTTTCTGCCGCATGGCAGCACGCGGCGCCGGCGTGTGAATCTGCGACGCGCGCCGGACGCGCACAGCGCACACACACCCGTTCGTACCTCGTGTTACCACCCGCGTCGGCGATGCGCCGTATGCGTGATAATTGGGTGCCGCGCCAACCGGCGTGTAGTGTTGTGCCGTTTTGGGCGTTGTCGTGCCGCGGTGGTAAGTGGCCAAGATTCCAACCAACACCGTGACGACGACGACGCCGACGCCGGCCATCAGTCCAAAGTCTAAAAACGCCACCACACCACACACCCTTACCTTCAACCACAACGTTTTCCACCGCCGCTGCGTGTCCACAGTATGTGACGTCTGTGGACCGCATCGCCAGGTATTGCGCACCGTCCGTCGCGGCAGCGCGTGTTTGATGCTTGGGTGTGCGCATCGTCGTCAGCCACACCGCTGCGTGCGTTGTTAGGCTCGTGGCGGTGCGTGCGCAGAGTCGCGGTGGCTGGTGACGCGCCGACTTTCAGTTGTTGTTGCGGCTGCGACAGCCGTGCACGCGCGTGCACGGCGCCAACTGCTGGCACGCGCCTGACGCACCACCACGCACGCATGGGCAGCCGCGCCAATTGTTATGCCGCGCGCCTGGTACGCGCCGCATGGCGTGGGCAACCGCGCCGTGTGATGGCGTCAGCGGATTGCGGCTGTTTTCTTGGCTGCTGCTGCGCTGCACCCTGAAAATCGGCAGCGTCAGTCAGCTGGGCCGCCAGCAGGCAAGCATCGCATCCTGCTGAACACCAAGCGGCTGCACTATTCTAACACGCCGCTGCATATGCGTGCCCACTGTTCCAAACACACACACATACATACATATACGTGTAGGGGATGCGCCAATTTAAGGCGAGTGCGGTGGTGGTGGTTGTGAATAAGGCGCGGAAGCGACACTCGTGACTCACCGGCCGCGGCCGCGGCCTCGACCGCCGCCACCACGGCCTCGACCGCCGCCACCACCACGCCCACGCCCACGCCCACCACCAAACCCGCCACGGCCACCACCCCGGCCACCCCTAAAGCCACCACCACCGCGGCGACCGCCGTCGTCGCCGCCGCCACCAAAGCCACCACCCCCACCCCCCGGGCCGCTGCCAGGGCGGATGTGCATGACGGGGCAGCGCACGTTGTCACCATGCAGGTCCGCTGGCTGACCGCGTCCACCACCACCCTCCCCATCGTCATCCCCGCCCCCACGCCACACGTGTGCCTTGGCGTGGCGTGGGCGCACGCCCACCAGGCCTGCCTCGGCAGCCACGCGGTCGCGCTTGGCGGCGCGCTCCTTGCGCGCCTTGCTCACGCCCAGCCACATCTTGAGCGGCATCTTCTCCTTGTGCTCCAGCTTCACGCCCAGCGCCGCCAGCTGCTTCGCCTCCCACACCTTCTTGTCCTTGCCCGTGAACGCCGACGCGCCCACGCTCTGCACCGACTTGAAGATGTCGGTGTAGTTGACGCGGATGCGCTTGTCGTCGGGCAGCGGCGCGCGTGCCGCCGCGGCGGACCCGTCGTCGTCAGCCGCTGACGCAATACGCCCCGTCCCGGCCGCCATCACCATCGTGGCGGCGCCGCTCTGATTGCATTGGGTTGGTGTGTGGGGTAGGTGGGTGGGTGTGTGGGGTGGTGCTGCTGGTGGTGGTGTGTTTGGTGTGTTGCGTGGCGAGGCGGTGGGTAAATTCAGACGGCGGCGGCCGCGCGACGCGCAGACGGCGCAACGTACCAAGTAGGCAGCGCGCTCGGGGTCTTCCACACGTGGCCGCTTCCCGCCGCTGCTAATACTACTCTTGCCACTGGTGCTGCTGCTGGTGAGCCCGGCGCCGGCGCCGCCGAGGGCGGGGTCAACAAAGCTGACGACCTGTAAGTGTGGGAGCGGCGGGGTGGGCAAGGATGGTTGCGAAACGTGAACCTGCTTGCGCACACATTGACGCCCACCCGCACCCCACCACCCGTGCAGACGCCACCCCACCCAGCAGTACCAGCAGCAGCGTTAGCACGTACTTGTGGCGCGCGGCGCTTGGTGCCGGCGAGCGGCAACGCGGCGAGCGCGGCAGCCATGGCGGATGTTGGTCGATGCTGGCACGACGCGGCCGACAGATGTCAACACCGCTGCGTACGCACAGCGTGCTGGTTGGAGGACGGAACCGTCAGCAGCAGCAGCGGCAGCAGGGTGTGCAATTACTGCTGCGACGCGGTGGGCGTGGGCAGCGCAGCGGCGACGTGGAAAGGTGGCAGCGGTGACGGCGGCGGCGTAGCAGGCGGACCGATGCTGCCAGTTGCGTGCGCCGGGCACGTCGGCAAAAGTGGCGCGCGCGGAAGCAACAGACGCAGCGGCGTGGCAGCAGCACGCATGCATACGCAGCGGGCGACCGTGCCGGAATTAGTGGCGCGCGGTTGGCGGCGGTGACGCGCGTTGGCGGCGCGGCAGTGCGGCGTTGACGTGATGGCGTGAGCGCGGCTGTACGAAGGCGACGACAACCGCGACGACGCTGGCCACGACGCCGGCAACGAGCTAAATACACGACGAGTGCACGCGCAGTGTTCAGCGCAACCTCAGCAGCAGCGTCGCGCTTGTGGCGTGCTGGTGCGGGTGGCGCGCACAGCAGTGGCGGCGCAGAGATGGCGCAGCGACAGCGATGACACCGCGACGGCACAGCGACCGGCGCGTGCTGTGACTCGTTGAGGTTGGTTTGCGCACACCGCCACAGGTACCCAGCAGCAGCGGTGCCACACAAATGCGCAAGGGGGGTGTGAAGGTGGTGGTGGGGGTTGAACTGGGTCGTTGTGCGGCGTGCAGGTGTCGGAAGAGGGTGGTTGGTGCAGGTTGTCACGGCCGGTTGGTGGTGGCTGCCGACGGCGGTGGCGGCCAACGGGTCAGGCACGGCGCTGCAGGGGGTGGAAGGGGGAGCGTGGCGGGTTTGGTGAGGTGCGTGGCAAGCGGCAGGAGTGAGTGTGTTGGTACTGTTGCGGGTAGTGGCAGCAATCGATGGCAGGCAGGGGTTGGCAGCACTAGCAGCAGCAGAATGACAGCAGCGGCGGTCGTCAGGTCACGGGGCAAGCCGCGGCAGCCAACAGCAGGCAGTCGGAACACAGTTGGCAGCGGCCGGGTGCGTGGCACCAACCACATGAGTCAGGAGCGCGAGCCCGTAGCTGCGACAGGCGGGTGCTATCGCCGGGTAGGGCATCGGGCGGCAGCGTGGCATGTTGTGGCAGGGCGTCAGTGACGGAAGCAGGGCGCGACCGAGTGGCAGCAGCAGGCGGAAGCAACAGCAGCCTGCAGCAGTACCAGTTGGCAATCGCCGGCTACGCAGCAGCAACCGCCGCAGTCGGGAGTAGTTAGCAACAGCAGTGACGGGCAGGCCACAACGTCGTGCGTCAACTGGCACCGCAGCGGGTGGTGGCTGGCCGCCGACGGCAGGCGTGGTTGTCCCGTGGGCCGTGGCAGGTGCCGCCGCTCGCCGCCCCACCACCCCAGCAACACGCACTGGCGGTCCAGCAACACTCAGCAATGGTTCAGCGCCAGTGGTGGTTGCACAGTCACAAGCGAATGGATGACCATGGCCGCCACCAGCCCGACACCACGACTGCTGCTTCCAGCCCGGCATGGACGCCACTCCCGCTACGACTCCAGTCCGACGCCACC
>ERZ778022.4822-NODE-4822-length-11369-cov-4.501503_pt1 | contig 11369 bp, 5 predicted proteins | sample MGYA00375752_ERZ778022 | MGnify/ENA primary metagenome ERZ778022 (study PRJEB29350, sample SAMN05389826) | bioreactor metagenome | isolation source: Thiocyanate bioreactor | place: South Africa: University of Cape Town | collected 2014-04-04 ...
CGTGGGATCCACACCTGCGTGGTCGTGCCCGCCCCGCCGCTGCTCGCCGCAGACACGCCGCTGACGCTGCGCACCATCATGCCGCCGCTACCGCGCGCCAGGCCGCTCCCGCTGCCGCTGCCACTCCCGCTGCCGCTGCCGCTGCCACTCCCGCTACCAGTACCGCCGCCACCACCGCCGCCGCCGACCTCGTCATCCCCGTCATCCTCACCGTCGTCACCGCCGCCGCCGCCGCCGCCACCGCCGCCGCCCACGCCTGTCGGCGCCGCGCCGCCCGGCCACCCCGTCGGCCGCGTGTTGGTGTACGGCCGCACCTGGATGAAGTAGATGCCGGTGGGGGCGGGCAGCATGCCGTCCGCGGGGCGGCACGTCAGCCACGAGATGCGGGCGCGGTACTTCTGGGTGTCGGGCGGCACGGGCGTGCCGATGGCAATCTGCGTCACGACCGACACGTCGCGCATGAGGCGCGCCGGGAAGGGAGACACCGGCCCGCTCTTCTTCCACCGCACCTTCTTGAACGCGTCGTGCGGCTTGCAGCAGGACGACATGACGATGTCGTTGGTGCACAGGAACACAAAGTGGCCGATGCAGGCGGCGGGCGAGCGGAAGAGGGCGCAGGGGAGGGCGCCGCTGTACGCCGCCTTGTCTGCCGATGGGTTGTCGTGCAGCTCCTTCAGCACCGCCTCCAGGTCGTCCTTCTGGATGAACGGCCCCGTCGCCTCCGTCACGCCGCCCTCGTCGTGGATGTCACAGATCGCCATGTTGCAGGTGCCCGTCAGCGTGCGAATGCAGTCCGTGTGCCGCGCCGCCTGCTCATGCGTCGCCGCCCCGGCCGTACCACCGCTGACGCCGCCGCCGCCCAGCGCTGGCCCCGCCGACGCCGCCGCCACTGCCGCCGCCGTCAGCCGCCCCGTCCCACCTCGTCCCACCCCGCCAGCAGCAGCGGTGGTGGTGGTGGTGGCTGCACCACGGCGGCCCGCCGCCGGCGGCGGTGGCGGCGGTGGCGCAGGCGGCCCGCGTGGTGGCACCCGCCCCGCGGGTGAACCCACGATGCCATTGGTTGCAACACCAGATGCTGAAGGCGCACCCACCCATTCTGCCGTCGGTGCTGCTGCTGGTGGCGCAGCTGGCGCCGCCAACCCGGCCGCCAGCGGTAGGTAGCCACCACCTGGCCCTGGCCCTGACGCCGGGTACCCGCCGCCCCCGCTGCCGCCTCCGCCGCCGCGAGGCGCCGCCATCGTATGGCTGGAGGGGCGGTAGTTGTGTTCAGCAAGGAGTGATTGGGGGGAGCAATGGAGTGGAGGGTGGAGGTGGGATGGATCCAAGGGGGGAGGGTGGAGAGTTTGGCAGCACGCGATCCAGCCGCGGCGCAATCCAGGTGACACCTGGGGTGGGTTGTATACTCGCGAAGCGGCAGCAGACAGGGAACAGGGAATGGAGGAATTGACGGCTGTGACCGGTGTGGCCGGCGACTTTGTTCGCGAGACGCCGCAGCAGCAGTGATGAGCGACACACAGACGGCAGCAACAGATCAGTGGCAGCGAGCAGTGGCAGCAGCAGGAGCAGCGATAGGGCAGTGGTCGCACTTGTGACTCTCCGCCGCCGGATGGGGTGTGAGATGGCAGTGGCACAGATGGCAAGCGGCGCCGCAACACACGTACACACAAGACACAGTTAATGCACATGCATGCCCGCCGGCTGCGCTGGCATCAATAACTGCGTGTGCGTCGCGCGACCGCGGTCGCCGATCATGCCACCGCCATCATCATCACTCACCCCGCCTGCCGCGCACGCACACGACCAGCAGGTTCAAGGCCCAAGGGCACTCTGCAATCCAGTTTCACCGGATGTGGTTGGAAAAAGTGCGCACGCGGCGCGGGAGCGGAAAAAATGGCGCGGCAAAATGGATTATTCAAGTGCGCGCTCGAGCGCCGCGGGTGCAACAAACACCAGCAACGATAGTACGGCTTGCAGCTGGTGATTTGTCGGCGTTGGAAATGTGACGATTTCAGGTCGAAATCGGCGCGCAAAATTCCGGAAGATACGGTTTTGGCGGGCAACGCTTGCAATCACTCCCAGGTATACAACGTCACTCACCATAACGGGGCGCACGCGCAAATCAAAGCAACCCACACGCAGAAAGAGAGAATTCCAGGGTGGTGTGTGTGCTAGGCGTGTTTTTTGGGCCTACGCGTGCTTCCACCACTTTTACTTTCGCACCACCCACCAGTGGTCCACCACCACCACCACCACCGGTACCATGGCGGCAGCAGCATCAAGCGCAGGGGAGGATGAGGGGGGCATGACGGCAGCGGGGCGGGAGGCGACGGAGCTGGGGCCCGCCTTTGCGCTGCGCCTGCAGCGCGCCATCCGGCTGGCGGACAAGGAGCGCGACTACGAGGGCGCCGCCGGCGTGCTCTCAGAGCTGCTGAAGGACACGTACGTTGTGGTTGTGTGTCTGCTCGCCTCCGTGTGCCACCACCCCCTATCCAACACCCCCCACCCCCGCCCCCAACGCACAGGGTGGAGGAGTATGGGCAGCTGTGCCCGCTCCTGGCGCCGGTGTACTTCCGGTACGGCGACGCGCTGCTGCACATTGTGGAGGCCAAGGCGGACGCGCTGGCAGAGGCGGGCGGCGCTGACTCGTCGGACGAGGAGGAGGAGGAGAGCGACGGTGAGGGCGGCGGCGGTGGCGGTGGTGGCGGCGCCGGCGGGGGCAACAGCGGCGCGGGTGGCGAGGAGGATCTGGGTGGGGAGGGCGAGGAGGGAGATAACGACGACGAGGTGATTGCGTTTGAGCTGCTGGATGTGGCGCGCGTGCTGTACTCGCGCATCACGCCCGCCACGCCCGCCACCGCGCTGGACCTGGCGCGCACGCAGCTGCGGCTGGGCGACCTGTACGCGGAGGGCGACAAGTTTGAGGAGGCGGTGGCGGAGTACAAGGCGTGCCTGGAGGCGCGCAAGGCGCACCTGCCGCGTCACGACCGCCGCATCGCGGACGCGCTGTCCTGCCTCGCCAACACGTACATGCAGCTGGCGAGCGGGAAGGAGGTGGGGGAGGCGGAGCGCCGCATCCACTTGTCCTCCTCCCTGCTGCACACGCAGGGCGCCGCAGAGGTGCTGGCGGCGCTGGCGGTGGAGCGCGCGCGCGAGGCGGCGGCGCTGGGCCTGAAGGGCGCTGACGCCTTCCACACCGGCGCGTCCGCGGAGGTGGGCGGCGGTGCACTGCGCTTTGCCTACCCGCCTGGCCGTACCACCTCCATCCTTAACCCCGCTGCCATTGGCGTCGGCGGCGTGTCACCCGCCGCCGCTGCCGCTGCCGCTGCTGCTGCGCCGTCGTCCGGCGACGCGCCGTCCGGCCTGGTGGAGCCCGACATTGTCGTGTTCACCACGCTGTTTGACACGCACCTGGCGCCGCATGCGCCGGCGCCTGCACCGGCACCTGCACCGGCAGCGGCGGCAGCAGCGGCCGACCCTGCTGCGACCGGGTCGTCGTCATCGTCTTCGTCATCGTCGTCGGCGGCACCAGCCGACAGCTCCGCGGCGGCAGCAGACCCGGTGGCGGCTGCGTACGAGGAGCTGCAGGACCTGGCGGGCGTGGTGGATGCGCTGCTGCTGCGCGCCGCTGACATCTCTGCCGACCTGGGCGTGTCGGTGTCCTCCCTGCTGGCAGGCATCTCGGCGGCGGCGGGCGTGCCGGATGGCGGCGTCACGGTCATCGGGTTCGGCGACGCAGCGCCCGCTGCCGCTGCCGCTGCTGCCGCACCGACTGCAGCGCACGGCGGCCGCATCATCGAGTCTGACACGATCGGGTTTGGGGACGCCGCCGCTGCTGCGCCTGCGGAGGTGGGTGCCGTGCTGATGGCGCGCAAGCGCCCTGCGGACGCCGGCACCTCGGGCGTCAAGCGGAAGCACGAGGACGGCGAGGGTGCGGCCGGCGACGGCGTCACGGATGCGTCTGCCGCCAAGGCGGTGCGCACTGAGTAATCTAAGTTATATAATTATGATCTGCGTGAGGCGACGCCGTGCACACACAGTATGATTGAACTATTATCCAATCAAAGTTACGAAGGCGGCGGCACGGGCTCCAGCAGGCGCAGGGTGCCGTCGTCGCCGGCAGAGGCCAGTGCGGTGGCGCTGACGGCAGGCACGGCGGCGACGGCATTCACGGCGCCGGCGTGGCCAGGGATGGTCGCCAGCAGCGTGCCGCGGTCACGGTGCCACACGTACACGCAGGAGTCTTCTGACCCCACCGCCACAAGGCCGTCGTCGGGACCCAGGAAGGTGGGCGCCAGCACGGTGCGTGCATTGGTGTGGCCGCGGTAGCGGCGCACAGCGGTGGCCGCCAGCAGGTCCCACTGCACAAGAGTGCCCGGCGCGCGCGGCCAGGTGGTGGCCCACGCTGCGTTGGACGGCAGTGCCTGGGTGGCTCGGGCAGCGCCACCGCCACCAGCAGCGCCACCCGCGCTGCCAAGTGCCGCTGGCACTGGTAGGAGGGGTAACACGGCAGGGCGGCCGGCGACGGGCGCCAGCGCGGCAGCGGCGGCAGCGGCAGAGGCGTCGGCAGGCACGCCCAATAGAGACTCCAGCCGCGGCGGCGGGTCGGAAGCGGCTACGGTGGGCGGTGCCAACGGCGGCGGCGGCGGTACGGCGCGCGCGCCAACTGGGACGGTGCCCGGCAAGTAGGTGGGGATGGGGGGCGAGGCAGGCACCGCCAGCAGCGCGTACCGGCCGGTGGCATCCAGTGCCAGCGCGGTGGGCAGCGGCAGGTGGGAGTGCGCGGCAGGGGAGAGGCTGGCGGGCGCGGGGCCTCCGGCGCGCGACACATCCTGCACCGCCACGGGTGCCGCGGCGTCCCGCGCATTCACAATGAGCAGCCGGCCGTCGTGCGTGAGTGCCACAACCACGTCTGCCTGCTCCGCCCGCAGCGCGCCCTCCGGCCGCGCCAGCGCCGCCACCGGCTGGCACACCCACCGTGCCGTCGGCGCTGCCGCTGCCACCAAACCCGCCTCCGCCGTCACTGGGATGGTGAACGCCAGCAAGCCGCCATCGGAAGGCGCCACCAGCAGGGTGGCGGCGCCGTCGCCACCACGTGGTGCGCACCACACTAACGCACTCACGCCCTCCACGCCCGTGTCAATGCCTGTGTGCAGCCGGCCGCTGGCAGCATCCCACACGCACACCAGCGATGACCGGCCACTGGCGGTTGCCAACAAGGGGCCCCGCCCCTCCCACGCGGCGTCCGACACCGCCACATCCGCATCCTGCTCGCTGGACCACCGTACCAGGCTGCCGCGCGCACTCGCCGCGGCATGGCCGTCATGAAGCGCGTTCCAGGTTGCCAACGGCGCCGGCGGCGTGGTGCCAGCGGCCGCCGGCCACACCGCCACCTCCCCTGCGCTTGTTACCGTCGCCAGCCGGCCGCCGTCCCGCGGGCCGGCCACCACGCGCCACACCTCGTCGTCGCTGGCGGCGGTGGCAACCCATGCCGGCGGCGGCGCCGGCGTGGCGCCCGCGTGTAGCCGGCAGTCGTGGTCGTGCAGCAGCGACGGCACGCGCGCCATGCCAATATGCAACGCGCACATGGACCGCTGGTACGACAGCGCCTGGCCCAGCAGGCTGGGCAGGCGGAGGGGTGGCACGGCGGTGGGCACCAGGCGGCGCTCAACCAGGTGCAGCAGGTCTTGCCGACTGCCGCCCGCCGCGCCTGACCACCCGGCTGCCAGCCGCAGGGCGGCAGGCGAGGCAATGACCAGCAGCGCCGCCAGGTCGGCGGCGCGCCCGGGGCCCGCCAGCGCCACCAGCGGGGAGCAACCGGCCGGCGCCTGTAGTAGCGCGCCCTCACGGTCATCCAGCGGCAGCAGGGTAGCCACCCACGCCGCCGGGCCACCCGCATCACCCGGCGGCACCGACACGCTCACGCTCACCGTGCCGCCGCCACTCGTCACCACCACCGTCACCGCGTGTGCCATCTCTGGCGGCGATGGCGACGGCGAGCGTGTTCCATCCGCGCTGCTGCTGCCGCCGCCGCCGCCATGGAACCGCGCCCGCTTGCTGGGTGGCGGCCCGCCTGGCGAGCTGGCCTCACTTGCTGCGCCGCCGCCGCCGCCGCCGCCGCCTGGTGGCGCCGCCGCGTCAGCATCAACAACAGCAGCATGATGGACGTGAGTGCGTGGCGGCAGCAGCGCGGTGGCGGCGGCCAGTGTGAGAGGCGGTGGGCGCAGGAGTAGAGCTGCGGATGCCAGCGCGCCCGCCAGCACGTCACGCGGCGCCACGCCGGATGACTCTGCGGCAGCCAGCTGTGCAGCTAGCCCGCCCACCCCAACCTCAGGCGACAGCGTTGTCACCCCGGCCGGCATGCATGTTGCGCCGGCAGGGTGGCCATAGTACAGCGCTGGCGGCGGCGCCAGCTGTGGCTTGCCGGCGGTCGCGCCGCCCACCAGCGGCGGGAAGTTGGGGCTTGCAGCAAACAGGGGGCGGCCGCGCGGTGCGGCCGGCGGAGCGGGTAGGGGCCATGCCGCAGCAGCAGCAAGCGCGACCGTCAGCGGCGGCAACCCGTCTCGCAGCACCGCCACCGCCGTCAGCGCGTCGCCCGCCTCCAGCGCCTCCAACACCGCCTGCCGCAGTACCGCACCCAGGATGATGGCGCGCTCACCCTCCGCCCGCAGCGGCAAGTGTGGCAGGCCGCCCGCCACGGCGCGCCAGTCGCCCGCCAGCACCGCCCGCCGCATGGCTGCCAGCACGCCCGCGCCCGGCGCCGCCACGCCCCAGGCCTGGGAGGACGACATGGCCCTGCACGACAGCAACCGCCAGGCGCTGCTGACCCTGCAGGACATCGTGGGCAACCTGCGCCGCGCCAGCTACGCCGGCCCTATGCGCGACGGCGGCGGCCATCCCACCGACCGCGTCTGGCTGGCGGTGCCGTACTTCGACGGCACGCGCCTGCAGGGAATGCACGTGGCCGCGCTGTCCATGCAGCAGGCGGTGGACGTGCTGCTGCCCGCCTGGTTCCTCGAAAGCCAGACCGTGCGCCTGGTAGTGGACGACGCCGCCCCGCCGCCCGGTGCCGGCGCCCAGGCCCTGGGCCCGTACCGCACGGTGATGAACCTGCCCGGCACCGACCTGATGCTGGAGGTGGTGCCGCAGGGCCCGCAGACCTCGCCCGTGCCGCGCATCTTCTTCGTCGTGGCGCTCATGTTCCTGCTCGGCATGCTGGCCAGCCTGGCGGCGCTGCGGCGCGACATCGTCAAGCGCCAGCAGGTGCAGCAGCGCCTGCAGGCCGAGGTGGCGCTGCGCTCGGCCATGGAGCGCTCGGTGACCATAGGCATGCGCGCCTGGGACATGAAAGGCCGCATCCTCTACGTGAACCAGGCCTTCTGCGCCATGGTGGGCTACAGCGCACAGGAGCTGCGCGGCGCCAGCGCCCCCCTGCCCTACTGGCCGGCGAGCCACAGCGGCGAACTGGCCCTGCTGCACGAGCACGTCATCCACCAGGGCACCGAGGCGCAGGGCATCGAGGTGCAGTTCCAGCACCGCGACGGGCACCGCGTGGACGTGCTCATCCACGAGGCGCCGCTGCTGGCCGCCGACGGCACGCAACTGGGCTGGATGAGCTCGGTGCTGGACATCAGCGAGCGCAAGCGCGCCCAGCAGCTCACCGCCCTGCAGCAGGAAAAGCTCGAAGCCTCGGGCCGCCTGGTGGCCGTGGGCGAGGTGGCCTCGACGCTGGCGCACGAACTCAACCAGCCGCTGGGCGCGCTCGCCTCGTTCGCCAACGGCCTGCTCAACCGCCTGCGCGCCAGCAGCATCACGCCTGCGGAGATGCAGCCCGTGGTGCAGCGCATGGCCCAGCTCGCCGAGCGCGCGGGCGGCGTGATCCAGCGCGTCAACGCTTTTGCGCGCCGGCGCGAGCTCACGCTCACGCGCGTGGACCTGGTGCCGCTGGTGCGCCGCGCCGTGGCCGCCGCGCAGGAGGCGCGCAACACGCCCGTGGCCCTGGACCTGCCGCCCGCGCCGGTGTGGGTGCAGGGCGATGCGCTGCTGCTCGAGCACCTGGTGCACAACCTGTGCGCCAATGCCCTGGACTGGGCCCGTCTGGGCCCGCAGGGGCCGCGGGTGCAGGTGCGGCTGCATGCCGACCCCGAGGCCGAAGGCCGTACCGCCAGCCTCACCGTGGCCGACAGCGGCCCCGGCGTGCCCGAACACGCCCAGGCGCGCATCTTCGACGCCTTCTTCAGCACCAAGGACGGTGGCATGGGCATGGGCCTGGCCATCTGCCGCTCCATCGCCGAAGCGCACCACGGCCGCATCCACGTGGGGCAGGACGCCCAGCTCGGTGGCGCGCAGTTCACGGTTGCGCTACCCTTGTCTCCCCCCGCCACTGCCGCCCCGCCCGCCGCCCCATGACTGCGCCGCACCGTACCGTGGACATCCACATCGTGGACGACGACGCCGACGTGCGCGACGGCCTGGCCTGGCTGTTCGACTCGCGCGGCTACGCCACGCGCGCCTGGGCCAGCGGCGCAGCGCTGCTGGAGGCCGCGCGCGCCCTGCACGGCAACTGGGGCGAGGCCGTGGTGCTGCTGGACATGCGCATGGAGCCGCTCTCGGGCACCGTCACCTTCGAGCAGCTCAAGGCACTGGGCTGCCCCTGGCCGGTGCTGTTCCTCACCGGCCATGGCGACGTGGGCAGCGCGGTGGAGGCGGTGAAGAACGGCGCCTGGGACTTCCTGGAAAAGCCCTTCCAGGACAATATGCTGGTGGACCGCATCGAGCAGGCCATGCAGGCCGTGCGCGCGCGCACCGACAGCGAGCGCGAGCTGCAGCGCCTGCGCCAGGCGCTGGCGTCCTTGAGCCCGCGCGAGCGCGAAGTGCTGGACGAGCTCATCCGCGGCCACTACAACAAGAACATCGCCGAGCACCTGGGCATCACGGCGCGCACCGTGGAGTTCCACCGCGCCAACATCTTCGAGAAGATGGGCGTGGAGTCGGCCATCGAGCTGGCACACCAGCTCGGGCGCCTGGCGCCCATGGGCGCGAGCAAATAGGCCTGGCGCCGTATTGCGCTATCAATAAGCTAGCTTCTAGCGCTTGCTGCATCAGCGCTGGAGCCCCAAAACACTTCAATCCAGCCGCCCCTGGCACGCGCGCCACTGCGCCGGCGTGCAGCCCGTCCAGCGCCGGAAGGCGCGCCAGAACACGCTGGGCTCGGCAAAGCCCAGGCGCTGGCCGATGTCGGCCAGGGCTTGCGGGGTGTGCGCCACGGCGTGCAGCGCCGCGTCGCGGCGCACGCCGTCGAGCAGGCCCGAGAAGCTCAGTTGCTGCGCCTGCATGCGCCGCGCCAGGGTGCGCTCGCTCAGGCCCAGGGCCTGGGCGGCGGCGGCGCGCGCGGGCACGCGCTGCGCCAGTTCGCTGGCCATCCAGGCGCGCAGCTCCTGGGCCAGCGCCGCGCCCTGGCCCAGGCCTGCGAGCTGGCGCGCCGCATGGCGGTGGTGCTCGCGCACGCGGCGCACATTCGCCTGGGGCAGGGGCGCGTCGAGCTGGGCGTTGGCCAGCAGCAGGCCGCTGAAGGCCTGCTCGAACGCCACGGGGCAGGCAAATACGGCGCGGTAGCCCGCCAGGGGCCCGATCTGCGCCTGGCTGAGCTGCACCCGCTGGGGCCGCAGCGCCGGGCCCGCGACACGGCGCGCAAACGCCACCACGGCGGCGAGCACGGCCTCGATCTGGTGCGGGCTGAAGGCGAGCTGGCCCTGGCGCGGGTGGTAGATCACCCAGGTGGCCGCGTCCCCCGCCAGGAGCTGGAAGCGCCCGCCGTCGCTGATCAGGCGCTGGTACTTCTGCACGGCGGCCAGGGCCTCGCGCAGCGTGGGCGCGGCCTGCAGGATGCCGCCCACCCCCGCGAAGCGCGCGGGCTCCACCGCCGCGCCCGCCTTGAGGCCAAAGCCCGCGTCCTGCGTGCACTGCACGGCCGCACGCCACAGGCGCGTGATGTGGTCTATGGGCCAGCGCTCCTGCGCCAGTTCGGCGGCGGCCATGCCCGCCTGCGCCAGAAGCTGCACGCGCGCCACGCCCTGCCGCTCGGCCGCCGTGAGCACGGTCTCTACCCACGCCATGGAAACACTGGCCTGCAGAGTCAAAGCACCTGTCCTCCAAAGTCAATGCGCCGCCATGATAAAGGGCTATCTTTGCCTCTGGAGGAGACAAGCGCATGGCACAACACGCATCCGACATCCTGGTCATTGGCGGCGGTCTGGCGGGCATCGTCACCGCCCTGCAAGCCTTGCGCGCCGGCCAGCGCGGCGCCTTCGCGGCCCACGACCGCCCCGAGCGCTTCGGCGGCCTGGCGCTGTGGGCCTTTGGCGGCATGGCCCTGGGCGGCACGCCGCTGCCGGCCAGGATGAAAATCCCCGACACGCCCGAGCGCGCCCTGGCCGACTGGCTGCGCTTTGGCGAACTCGGCGCCGATGAGCACTGGCCGCAGGCCTGGGCGCGCTACTACGCCGAGCATTCGCGCAGCGAAGTCTATGACTGGCTGCTGGGCGAGGGCATCACGTTCATGCCTGCCGTCAACTGGGTCGAGCGCGGCATGCACGGCGACGGCAACAGCGTGCCGCGCTACCACATCGTCTGGGGCACCTCGCGCGCCCTGACGCTGCGCCTGATCGAGCAGTTGCGCGCCGCCGGCCAGGGCGGGCGGCTCACGCTGCTGCATGACCACCGCGTGACACAGCTCGACCACGCAGGCGGGCGCATCGCCGGTGCCATGGCGGTGCACGAAGCCACGGGGCAGGAAGTGCGCCTGGCGGCCCCGGTGGTGGTGCTGGCCATGGGCGGCATCAACGGCAGCCACGAGGAGGCGCGGCGCCACTGGCCCCCAGACCGCCCCCGGCCCGCCACCATGCTCAACGGCGCCCACCCCTTTGCCGACGGCCGCCTGCACCACGCAGCCGCGAGCCTGGGCGCGCAGATCACGCACGCGGGCGAGATGTGGAACTACGCCGCCGGCTTTCCGCACCCCTTCCCGCATTTCCCGGGCCACGGGCTTTCGACCATCCCGTGCAAGTCGGCCCTGTGGCTCAACCACCGGGGCGAACGCATCGGCCCGCAGCCGCTGGTGACGGGCTTTGACACCCACTGGCTGTGCCAGCAGGTGGCCGCACAGGACAAGCCCTGGACCTGGCATCTGCTCAACTGGCGCATCGCCGCCAAGGAGTTCGCGATTTCGGGCGCCGAGCACAACCAGCGCATCCGCGACCGGCAGTTCCCGCTGTTTCTCAAGGAAACCCTGCTGGGCAACCACCGCCTGGTGCGGCAGATGCAGGCGCAGAGCCCGCATTTCCTGGTGGCCGACACCCTGGCCGAGCTGGCGG
>ERZ778022.4823-NODE-4823-length-11368-cov-5.895695_pt1 | contig 11368 bp, 6 predicted proteins | sample MGYA00375752_ERZ778022 | MGnify/ENA primary metagenome ERZ778022 (study PRJEB29350, sample SAMN05389826) | bioreactor metagenome | isolation source: Thiocyanate bioreactor | place: South Africa: University of Cape Town | collected 2014-04-04 ...
GCTGCCACCCCCACCGCCATCTCCACCCGCACCCGCACCCGCCGCCGCCGCCGCGGCTGCGCCCCGGTTCATCCTCCTCACTGTCAGTATGTAGGGGAGGGGGAAGGAGGAGAGCCAACGGCAGGAGCAACTATATCTGTTGTAAATACAATGGAACCACAGCGCAAGCAGCGCAAAGGCAGGTGGCGGTGGTATCAGTGCAATGCTCCCGCTATATATTATGCGCGCCGGTGCCGTGCTTTTACATTTACCGGGTACCAGAGTGGCAGCAGCCAAGGTGTACTTGGAAAAAATCTTTCCGCCCGCCGCTATCTGCCCACCACGTTTGGAAGTTCCACAGCAGCCGCTTTCAATGTTCACACCCAGCCCACTCACAACAGCCGCCTGACAACACAAAATACGCAGCGGCGCGCCAGCAGCGGCACAATTCGGCAAGCAGCTCTACAGTGCAGCACCGGATTGCAGGAAGATGGCGCGTGGGTACGTAGGCGGGCCGATGGGGTTGTGCAGGCGGTGTGACAAAGGGCGGGCGCAGAGGGAGAGGAGAGGCAGCATGTTGAAGCGGCGTGTAAAAGTGGGCAGCGGCATCGAAATGGCTCCCTGGATGGCAACAACCCACGCTGGGTGGCGGACATGAAATGGTGGCATCGCAGTGGTGGATGTTGATGATGTGGATTGCGCGTGGCAGGCAGCGCTGATTGTTTGCTGGGCGTTTAATTTTTGTGATGCCGAGTACGCAGGTAGGCAGCCAGTAGACGAGCCCAAGACGGCGGCGACGCTGACCACGACGCTGGCCGTTGCTGCTGTTATTGTTATTGGTGCCGTGCGCCATGTGCTGAATGGTTGCTGTTGCTGCTGTGGCAACGGGCCCGCTGCGTGGTACGATGCCGGCGGCGGCGCGTGAGGCTGTGAAGCTGCTTGGCTCCCGTCTGTCGGACCTGTTGCACCAGCCCATAGCAGCTGCCGCAACCCAAAGCAAACACGCACACACGCTCACACACCCACTTTCACACGCACACACCCATCCACACTCGCGCGTGCAGCAAGCCAGCGGGTCTGAATGCGGGTCGCAAGATGATGCGGCACCGTAAGCTGCAGCGGTGGGCGTCCAAGCGCTACAACCGCGCGCACAGCATCACGCACTTGAAGGCGAACCCGCTGATGGGCGCGTCGATGGCGAAGGGCATCGTGCTGGAGAAGGTGGGTGTGGAGGCCAAGCAGCCCAACTCCGCCATTCGTAAGTGCGTGCGCGTGCAGCTGATCAAGAACGGCAAGAAGATTGCGGCGTTCGTGCCCACGGACGGCTGCCTCAACTTCTGCGACGACAACGACGAGGTGCTGGTGGCGGGCTTTGGTCGCGCGGGCCACTCCGTCGGTGATATTCCCGGTGTGCGCTTCAAGGTGGTGAAGGTGGCGGGCGTGTCGCTGGTGGCGCTGTTCCGCGGCAAGAAGGAGAAGCCGCGCTCGTAAACGCTGCGTTTGCCGTGCCGCTGCCTGCCGTTGCGCCGCCTTCCTTGCCCGCTCCCACCCCGCGCCGCCGGCGCGCGGGGGTGTGGGGGCGCGAGGTGGGGCGGCGTGGCGGCGGTGGCGTCAGCGTGGGCGGAGGGGCGCAGGCGTGTGGGCGTGGGCGGGCGTGCATGGGTGGGGTTGGCGCGTGGCTGTGCGTGTGTGTGTGCTGGGGGGGTTGGCTCCCCCTCCCCGCCACCACCGCCGCCGCCACAGCCCGTTGCTTTCCGGCAGCGGGCAGCCACTCCCCCGTGTGCGTGTGCACGCGCCTGCGCGTTTGTGACTTGAAGTTCTTGTGTTAGTGCCTAATTCATACGTGATTCACAACCAGGATGATGGCAGCCGTTGGCATGGTAGACTTCCGTTACTACCTGTGCTGGCAACTCTCGCACACGTAACAAGTAATTGCCGTTCTGCACGTTGCGCGCACGCACATTTCAATGCCAGTGGCCATACATGCTGGCGTGATACGCTCTGCCGTGTTGCTGCGTGCGTTTCGATTGTCATCCATTCATTTTTTGGCGCGCACCCCAGACAGCACGCGCACGCACGCGCCACGCACCTCTCACCAGCAGCACACACAAGCAGCTGCCATGGAGGCGGCGCAACGGTTCACGGCGGTGCCGCTGGATGCGCTGCGACGCCTGCTGCCGTCAGCTGGCGGGGAGGGCGGCGGCACGCTGTCCCCTCTGCTGCTCTCTGCCGCCGCCGTGCTGGAGACCGCCGCGGTGGCGCTCATTGAGGATGCCATCCAGGAGCACGAGCTGCTGGCGGGCAGCAGCGGCGGGAAGAAGACGAAGGAGGGTCGGCTGACGTGCCAGCAGCTGCAGCTGGGCGCCCGACGGCGGCGGCTAGCGCCGCTGTTCACCGCCTCCGACTCGCCCGCCGCCGGCGCCATGCACAAGTTGATGGATTCCTTCCTGGATGGCGGCACGGAGGCGCTGTTGCGTGCGGGCGGCGGGCCGGGAGCCGCGGCGCTGCCACCCGCACCTGCCGACGGCGGTGCCGCGTCAGATGCTGTTGAAGGCGAGGCGGCGGGTAGCGGCGGTGGTGGGGGTGGCGGCGGCGGTGGAGAGGATGAGGCGGCAGGCGCGGACGGGGTTGTCAGCGGCAGGGATGGCGGTGGCGCCGCCGCGGCGTCTTGGCACCGGCGGCGAGATGACGCCGTGACAGAGCGCGAGGTGACGCTGCTGCTGAAACACTGCAACCCGGCGTTCTCGTTTACTAATGACGCGCTGGTGTTCCTGCTGGCATTCCATCGGGAAGGCGTGCGGCTTGCGAGTGAGGGCACGCCGGCGGGAGGCGCCGAGTTGGGTGTGCCCACCTGCCCTGCCGCGTTTGACTGGCTACCGCCCGCGCTGCATGCCCGCGCCCACGAGCTAGCGGACGCGCTGGCAGCTGTGGCAGCAGGCACGCCGCGGTTCCCGCCGCAGGTGGCGGTGCGCGTGCGCATCCTGCGACCAAACGGCACCACCGCCGCCTCCTCCCACTTTTCGTTGGGCCGCGCCGATTCCTTCAACGAGCACCTCGCCGCCGCTTGCCGCGCGCTGTACGTCGACCGCCGCGACCTCGTGTTTCTGGCGGGCTGGGCAGAGGTGGAGGCGGCGACGACGCCAGAAGAGCTGAACATGGAGGCGCGCGCCACCATCTTTGGCGTGACGCGCGCGTGGTGGGACAACGCGCGACGGGAGGAAGGCCGCCGCGGCATTCTCACATCCGGCTCCAACAAGGCTGCCGAGTCGTCGGTGCGGGCCATGAAAGCAAAGGCGGTAAGCCGCGTGGCGGGCGACATCCGGGCGGCGGCTGCGACGCCCGGCCCGCCTGCCGACCCGCTTGACACCACCGCGACCTCCGTTCCTGCTGGCGCCACGTCGCCTGGCGGCGGTGCGGCAGTGCTGCAGAGCAGCATCGGCACAACATCTTCTGTCAGCCTGGCATCTGCTGCCACCGGTGGCGGCGCCGCTGCGGCAGCTGCCGGTACAGCCGCACGCCGCCCTGCCGCACGCATTCGCCAGCCGCCACGACGACCGGCAGGCGACGCGCTGGATGCTGCCTTGGCGGCACCGGCAGCGGCGGCATCCGGCGGTGGGGGCGGGGGCTACCGTCCGGTGGCGGCATCTGCACAAACGCGGCTGCCCGTCCTGTCGCCTGACAAGGTGGCGGCACTCGCAGATGGTAGCGGCGGCGGCGGTGGGGGGCGCTCCGCACTGGCTTCGGCGGGTGCTGCTGCCGTGGATGTGCCTCGAACACGCCTGATCAAGACGCCTGCCACCGGGCTACGTGCTCCCGCGCCGCCCACAGCTGCTGCAGCAGCGGACGCACCCGCTAGCAGCAGTATTGACCTCACGCGCGTGAACCAGCTGCCAGCGGCCGACTCCCGGCCCGACTTTGGCCGCCGGTTCCAGCACGTGCCGCCAAAGGCGGGCGTGCCGGCGGCCCCTGCTGCTGCTGGCCGGCGCGCCCTGGAACCCGTGGCCGAGCACAGTGGGCCCTCCGGCAGCGGTGCCGCCGCTGGTGCGTCTGACCGACTTGCACGCCGCCGTGGATCTGGCGGTGGTGGCGGCGGCGGTGGCGGCGGAGGAGGCGGTGGCATGCGGAGCAGCTCCCACCGGGCTGCACTGGTGACGCCAGCACGTGACGCGGCACGGGCGGCGAAGGCGCCTGGGGGTAGTGGTGGCAGTGGTGGGCCTGGCAGCGGCGGGCGCGGCGGTGAGCACACCGTCTTTACCGACCTGCAGCGTGCCGCCATCTCGCGTACACGGCCGCGCGGCGGTGGCGGCGGCGGTGGCGGCGGTGGCTGTGGTGAGAGTAGCCCCAGCAGCGGGCCTGGCCGCCGCCGCGCATCGAGTGGCGGCGCCTCCCCAATTGCTTCCACCGGCCCCGTGATGCTGTCGCCTGCCATTGTGTCTGCGCTGGCGTCGCGCACCGCTGACGCAACCAAGCCGCTGGCAGCCGCGGTTGGCCGTCTTACCGCACTCGCCACCGAGCTTGCTGCCGGCCCACCACCGCCAGCCACCCCTGCGTCGCCGTCTTCGGTGGCAGACGCACCTGATGCGCTGGCGGCGTCGCAGCGCTCGGTGGACCTGGCAGTGGTGCGCGCTGCACTGAACGGCGCGCAACAGGCGGCGCGGTCGCTACTGTCGTTTGTGAGTGACGTCGAGAAGCGCGTGGGGAAGGGCGGTGCCGCGGCGGCGGGTGGTGGTGGTGCTGGGCCGCCTGGGTTTGCTAGTCGCCTGCCAGTGCGCGGGGTTGGCGGGGGTGGTGGTGCTCGGCCGCGTGACGCGTCCCGGTCACCGGCAGCCCCTCCTATGCCGTCGTCACGCGCCTCTGCGCGCGGCCACCACTCCACCGACGCCACGCCGCCGGGCAGCCGGCAGGCGTCGCGTGGCGGCATTGCGTCTGCTGGTGTGGCTGCCGGCACGCTTGCTGGTTCTGGCTCTGGGCCTGGCTCTGGATCTGGGTCTGGTTCCGCGCGGGCGCGGTCGATGCCGGCACATCGTAGCGCGCCGGGTACAGCGGAGGGTGGCGCGCGGCCGGCGGCGGCGGCGGCGGCGGCTGCTGTCGGTGCGGCGGGTGTTGGCAGCGCGCGTGACCACCACGACGCCTCCAAGTGGGACGACGGCGGCGACAGCAAGGCAGATGATTTGCCAGCGCCGGCGGTCCACGCCGCGGATGACAAGAAGCCAGAGCCGCCTGCGCCGCACTTGCCGCCGGCACCGGCACCTGCAGAGTCGCCGGCACCCGCACCAGCACCAGCGCCTGAGCCAGTTCCAGCGCCTGAGCCAGTTTCAGCTCCAGCACCTGAGCCAGCCTCAGCGCCAGCACCTGTTCCAGCACCTGTGCCGGCACCAGCGCCGACGCCGGCTCCAGCGCCGGCACCAACACCGGCCTCTGATCATGACCATGAGGCAACTTACATCGATGACTTTGCGTGAGGCGCTGGTGATAGAGGCGCACGCGCCCCTCGCTGCCTGTTGCGTGGTGTGGTTGTTTGCCTCTCCATCCCCGCGTGGTCTAGTGACACGATACTTGTTGCGGCGCACTGCCGCGTGCTGTGAGTGCCGCTGTGACACCGTCGCACCGACAAGACGGCGACAAGTGACAACACCCTGTGCCCACCCGCTGTGCCACGACTAGTCTACCGCCCGCCATTGATTGGATCTCGCTAGGACCCCTCGCTATTCAATTGCTGGTGTTGTTGCTCACCGTGCCCGGCGTGCCATCATTTCCATGGCATCCATGCCGCAGTTTGGGGTGGCACCGTGGCGGGCTGGCATCGAGTGCCACAACGAGTGGCAGCCAACGGCTAAAACTCGTGCATATCGCAACACTGATATTGCACACCGCCATATTTACAAACGCAATTTATTGTGCAACACACTCACACATTGCTAAACTTGTGAACCAGCGCCCGCACTGCCTCATTTGTTGCTTTCCCTATTTTATTTTCAACCCACCCCCACCATGGCCGCCCCACCCGCCACCTCCTCCATGTTCGCATCCTCCGTGCTGGCCACCGCGCTGGCAGCGCCGCCGCTGGTGGTCGACCTGGGCGCGCTCACCACCAAGGTGTGCGTGGCAGGCGACGCACTGCCGCGCGCCATCGCCCCAACGCCGGTACGTGTTTGTTTTCATTGCCTTCACCCAACACTCACACCCACCCACCCACAACAACCCACAACCCACACAATCCGCAGCCACGACTTGCGGCAGCCATGCGGTCGCCTGGAGCACCACGGCAACAACAAGCAGCGGCATCAGTATCAGATGCAGTCGCTGAGTTCTTGGCCGGCGTGCTGCAGGGGTGCGCCATGCTGCGGCCGGGCGACCACGCCGTCGTGTTCCTGGAGGGGCCGGGATGGTCACCGGCGTGGCGGCGCGCGCTAACGGCCGCGGCGCTGACGCACCTCGGCATGCCGCGCGTATCGTTCCTACCCGCCCCCCTCGCCGCAGCCTTGTGTAGTGGCACGTGGACGGCGACCGTGGTAGATTGCGGCGCCACCGAGCTGCGTGTGACCGCCGTTGTAGATGGCGTGCCGCAGCTGCCGACAGGTTTTGTCGCCCTGTCGGGCGGGTCGCAGGTATTGGTGGCTGGGCTTGCTGCACTACTGGCTGCTGCACTGCAGCACGCCTGTGATGGCGGCGCACCACCAGCGAGCGCCGCCGACAGGGCCGGCCACAGTGCTGCGGCGGCAGCGGTGTTGCGAGACCTGCTGCCACCTGCTGCCTCCACTGCCGCCACGGCAGCTGACGAGGAAGACGGCGTGCTGGCGGCGTCTGCCGCGTTTGGGGGCGACGCGTGGAGCCCGACGCTGAACGCAATGCCAGGCCGCACGGCAGGACGCATCCTAGCACACCTGGCAGATAATAGCGACGGCGATGGCGGAACGGCCAGCGCGCTGGTAGCCTGGGCTGCTCGTTTGCTGCCGGGGGTGGCAGCAGCGTGTGCGTCAGCGCGGCCCGACGTCCGGCTGCGGGTGCCAGCTGGAGGGTTGTTGCGGCAGCTTGGAGGGTCGGAGGTGACGCTGTCGTTGGCACCCATGCCGGCGCTGTTTGGTGCGCTGCTGGCGCCGTCACGGTATGGCGAGGCTGCAGCGGCGGCACTCCTTCCTGCCGCCATCACCACCACCGCCACCCCGCTTACGGTGGCGGCACGGTGTCTGGCCGTGTGCGCGCTGGCCCTGCTGCCGGAACGCGACGTGTCGGCTGCCGTGCGCGACGTCATCCGTGCCGCACCTGTGGATGCCCGCCGCGCGCTGACAACAACCATTGTGCCTGCTGGCGGCGTACTGGCGTCGGGCTTTGCCTGCGCCGCCCTCCTGCCGCCGCCAGACGCGTCAGACCTCCGGCTGGCTACCACCATCGCCGCCTCGCCGCTGTGCGCCGCGATGGCGGGCGGCAGCGCGCTGGTGGCTGCTGTTGCAGCACGCAGCAGCGGAAGCAACGGCAGCAGCAGCAGCAGCAGCAGCAGCAGCAGCAGCGGGACGGGTGGCAGCCGACTGCACCGCGTCACGGCGGCTGGGAGTGATGCTACCGCGGCAGGTAGCAGCGAGGGTACGGCGCGTGACTTGCTGTCCCCTGTCAGTATTTCCGCTGCTGACTGGCGGCGGCAGGCTGCTGCAGGTGACGGCGTCATGGACCGGCACGTGTGCGCGGTGCTGGATCCAGGCGCGCTGCCGCGCCCCAGCAGCCCACCACCCGCCGTCCGCGTTGCACCTGCAGCACCTCCTGCTGCCGCTAGCGCCCCAACCGTCGTAGCACCAGCATTTGCGCCAGCACCCGTGCCTGCGCCAGCGCCCGTACCGGCGCCCGCACCAGCACCGGCGCCAGCACCAGCACCTGCTCGCGCTGCTGACATGATGGCACGGCTGCAAAACATGAGCGCGGGCCTGCGCGCAGCGGTGGGGACGCGAAAGGGCGGCGGCGGCGCAGCAAAGTGAGGCGTGCGCCACAACAAAATAATTATATAGATATGGCAGTTGAAGTACCAACTACTCGTCGTCGTCAAGGTACGTGGCGGCGCGCGTGGCGGACGCGGGGCGGGCGCGGCGCATGGCCAGCCAGTCGGAGGACGCCAGGTTGAGGAACAGGAGGGTGACGACGACGCCGGCAAAGACGACGGAGGTGCGCGCAATGCCGGAGGGGGACGGGAACACGAGGCTGTCGCCGGCCAGCCAGCCATCAAACCAGGAGAGGCGGAGGGGCGTGGTGGGGGCAACGAAACAGTCTACGGGTGGTGGTGGGGCGACGGCAGGGGCAGGGGTGGGGGCCACAAACAGGGCCACCAGCGCAGGTGGGAGGGGGATGCGCAGCAGCGCGGGGGCCTCCGCTACAGGAACCAGGGCGCGTGACAGCGCGTCAGCGCAGGTGGCATCCAGCGCGAACGCGTCAACGGCGGAGCCAAACACGGCGGGCTGCCACGGCGTGGCGCCCGCTGCCAGGGAGGCAGCCAGGACGTCGCGTGCCACGCCCACGGGGCGCCGCGCGCCCATCACTACAAACGGCCGCGCGCCGCCCTCCACCATGCCCAGCACGCCGGCCGCCTGCCACCCCAGGGTGGCGAACGCGAGGGAGGCGGCGGTCGCCACGCCCGCCATCATCACAAAGGCGCCTGTCCACCGCACGCGGTGCTTGTTGCAGCCGGAGCCGACGCTGCTGTCGGCGTCCATGCCCGACAGCGAGATGCGCTGCCGCTTGCCGGTGTGCACAAACAGGAGCAGGAGGGAGGTGACGGTGGCAGCCAGCGCAACGGCAGCCAGTGCAAGCACATCGCCGCTCCGTGTTGCCGCAAATGCCTCGCCCGCCTGCATCAGTTCCGGCAGCACGGCGCACAGCTGTGTCCGCAGCTGCATGCCCACGCCGGCGCACGCAGCGTCAGAGCCGCCGCCGCCCGCGTACGGCAGCAGGCTCTCTGCCGCCGCCCCTACCGCGGTTTGCAGCGCCGCCCCCATGGTGCTGTTGCGCGCGGCTGCCAGCACATCTACCGCAGGCGCCAGGCGCGTGTACAGCGTCGCCACGGCACCCACGCCCGCCGCCGCCGCGACGCCCACCGCCGCAAACAGGGCAGCTTGGCAGTCGTGGCGGCAGGTGGGCGGCACGATGGTGTCCTGGAACACGACGTCATCCTCCGCATCGTCGTCCGCCGCCGCCGCTGCTGCCGCTGCCGGCAGCCCCTCGCCCGCCGCCGCTGCTGCGGCAGCCGCCCCTGGATCCGGCGGCGCCGGCTCCGTGTCGCTGCCGCCCACGCCGCGGCACGCACCCGCGTCCAGGTACTTGCGCGTCGACAGCAGCGCCGCCAGCGAGTCATAGCGCACCAGGTCCGAGATGCTGCCACCACTGGCAGCCGCCGCCTCCGTGGAGTACCACGTGCCGTCAGACAGGTGCCCCAGCGTGAGGTGCGCCACGCTGTCGGCCGTCACGTACGACAGCACATACAGCGGCGCGGGGCACGGCCACACGACATACGCGCCGCGCGGCAAGCCGTCCAGCGCCTCCGTCGCCTCCGGCATGGTCGCGATATCGGTCCGCAGGTGCAGCGGCGTGGCATCCTCGGTGCAGCCCGAAGCTGCTGCTGGTGTCTCCGCTGCCGTCACTGCTGGCTCCTCCGCCGCCGCTGCTGCTGCGGCACCACCACCACCACCGCCGCCGCCGCCGCCCACATGCCGCCGCCGCAGCCCCGCTGCCGACTCTGCCTCCATGGCTGCCACTACCCACGCGGTGAGTTGAGTGGTTGAGTTGGTGGAACGAGTTGAGTGTGTGGAACGAGTAACGAGTTGAGTGTGTGGAACGAGGGAGAGGGAGGGTTGGGTGGTGGTTCTGGCACACAAATTAAAAATCACACGCGTGCTATCTCAATACCGTAAGAGTCGGAAACAATGTTTAACAACCATTGCGCGCGCCTGCCGCTAAAATATTGGCTGCACGCGGCGTATCAGCGTTGTGGACATCATCTATATGGCCACTCCACTCAGTAGTGGCAGTCCACTCCGCTCCCTCTCACTTCTCGGTGCATCATGGAAGCGCTGCCAGCGCTTCAACTCATGGCAAGTCATTCGGCGGCGGCGGCGCAGGCGGCGGCGTAGCCAGCGGCGCCAGAGGCTAAGGCGGCGGCGCAGGCGGAAGGTGGCGCGAGCGGCAGCGTGAGACCATCCAGGCCAGCTAGCACGGCGAGCGAGCCGGAGGGTGCCACTGGTACTGCCGCAGCGTCAACGACGGTGGCGGCGGCGGCGGCGGTGGGTGGCGGTGCTGGTAACGCGGGGTACCGCTGGCTGAAATGCGTAAGTAGGGTGCCCAGCCAGGTCGCGCCAGACGGCAGCGCGGCGGCCATCCGTGCGCCGCAGGCCACCGCTTCACCCACCGTGGCGTGCATCTTGGCGACGGCGTCCGCGGCGCGGTCGTCGTCAAAGGTGGCTTCGTGGATGAGCAGCGCGGCCACGCGTGGCGCCACGGCCACCGCCGCCGCCGCCGCCGCGGCCACATGCCCATAATACCCACTGGCAGTCGCTGCCACCGCGGCGCGCGTTAATGCCGTCATGGTGGCCTCGAACGACGGGCACGGCCGCGTGTCGCCCGAGTATGCAACCACGATGCGCGACGATGTGCCGGTGTGCCGCAGAACGATGCCGCAGCCGTACGCGTCACGGCAGCTGTGGTTCACGGCGCACTGCGTGAATGCCTCCACCGCAGTGGGTGCTGCGGCGCTGCCATGCACAATGGCGGCAGGGAAGAGCGTCGGCGGGAGGAAACGTGCAGGCGGCGGCACCGGCGCTGGCGCGCCGTCTGCCACCATGGCGGCAACAATGAGCGCGTTGTATGACTCCACCAGCGGGCCCAGCGCAGGTGGGCCACTGACAGGTAGCGGCGGCAGGTCGTGCCGCCCGCCCGCCGCCCGGGCACGGTACCACAGCAGTGATAGCAAGCCGGTGTGGTGGTCAGCATGCATGTGTGACACCCACACGCCAGCCAACCCCGCCAGCGCGTCGGTGGCGGCGGCCGCCGAGCCGAAGAGGCCCGCGCCAAGGCGGCTGCCGCCAAGGCCGAGGACGCCGCGCCGGCGGCCGAGGCCGACGCGCCGGCATCCGAGGCGGAGAGCAAGATCCCCGCCCACCTGCTGGAGCGGGCCAGGGCCGCCCGCTCCAAGGCCGCCGGCGGCGACGCCGCGGCTGCCGGTGGCAGCGAGGTCCCCCCTGCTGCCGGCGGGGGCACCGCCGTCGCCACCGCCGCGCCGCCCGTGGCGGCCGGTCCCGGTGGCCACACCCAGCGCCTCCTCACGGTGGTCAAGTCCGGCTCCATCCAGGACGTCAAGGCCGCGCCGCAGGACAAGGTCCACGTGTGGCCCCACCTGCTGTCGGTCGAGTTCGTG
>ERZ778022.4828-NODE-4828-length-11351-cov-3.717953_pt1 | contig 11351 bp, 7 predicted proteins | sample MGYA00375752_ERZ778022 | MGnify/ENA primary metagenome ERZ778022 (study PRJEB29350, sample SAMN05389826) | bioreactor metagenome | isolation source: Thiocyanate bioreactor | place: South Africa: University of Cape Town | collected 2014-04-04 ...
GGCGCTGCTGCTCGGCGGCCATGTCCGCGTCGGCCTGGAGGACAATCATTATTATTCGCGCGGCGTGAAGGCCACTAACCTGCAGCTCATCGAGCGCCAGGTTCGCATCATGAACGAGATGGGCTTCGAGCCCATGACTCCCGCGGAATCCCGCGAACTGCTCGGCCTCAAGCAGCTCTGAGCGATCCACGTCCCCGATCGAGACGGGCGAGGCGCCGCCTCGCCCGCTGATCCCGCTCATCCCGCTTGCGGTCCGCCGCAATCGCTCTACACTCCCCCTCGTCGAGTGCCCCCACAGAACAAGGGCGCCGCAGGAGAGGTCGTCATGAGCAGTCTTTCGCTGGCCGCGATCGCGGCAATTGCCACACTTTGGCTCGTGGAAGCGATGACCGCGAGGCCACGCATCGATGCACAGCCATCCCATCCGGACCGCGATTCGCCATCCCGATAAGCGCGGGCCAGAGGTGAACCACCGCCAGGAGGTGCTCTCGGACTGGCATTACCTGTCGGAAGCCCCCCTTAGCCCCTTCGTTTCAGGGGGGCGCGCGGACATCCCCCCTCTCCGCCTCCTGAGCTGCCCCTATCGGCCCTGAATAAGCGAACCGCCCTTCTCCCGCCGCGCCGGCGATTGCCGCGACGGGCACCTTCTCGCACGCCGCATTTTCAGGGCAAAACCGCCCCATACCTTGGGCCCTCGGGCCTTCCGCATTTCGAAATCTTTCGTGCTCCGGAAAGCTGCAACTCCGGACTTTTCCATAGCCCCGTCCTCCACAAGAAGGAGCCCGTCGCGGCGGGCGGCGGGTCGGGGAGCAGGAATGGCCGCTGCCTTTTTGGGGGGAGGCGGCGCTCCATTTCCGAGCGCTCGCAAGCAGGGCGACGTGGATGTCAATTCAAGGGCCGGCCGCTGAAATCAAGGAAGTCCGGGCGCCCGCAGAGGAGGTTCGGCCGAGGAAAGAAGCCGCGTCTCCGGGGCCCGCGCCGCGCTCGAGGAGGGATCGCTTTCCCAGGGGGTATCGGGAGCGACCATGTCAAAGGGAGGATGCACGATGAAAACTGATCGAATTCATGCCGGTGTCGGCGAGGGCAAACAACGCCGCTCCGGCCTGGGCCGGGCGCCCAGCCTGTCTGCACTGGCACTGCTGCTCGCACTCGGCACGGCGAGCGCCGCGCAGGCCCAGCAGGCGGACGCGGAGCAGGACGCCTCCGCCGACAATCAGGGCAGGATCCAGGACATCGTCATCACCGCGACCAAGGTCGCGACCAATGTCCAGGACACGCCGATCGCCATCACGGCCGTCACCTCCGAGACGCTGCAGACGCGCGGCCTCACGACCACGGCCGACCTTGGCAACGTCGTGCCCAACGCCAGTTTCCGCAAGGCGGAGGGCGTCTATGGCCCTGCCGTCACCGTCTATCTGCGCGGCATCGGCCAGGGCGACCCGCAATTCTCGGGTGAGCCCGCCGTCGCTTATTATATCGACGACGTCTATTATCCGTTCCTGTTCGGCTCGCAGTTCGATCTGATCGATCTCGATCATGTCGAGGTCCTGCGCGGCCCGCAGGGCACGCTGTTCGGCCGTAACTCGATCGCCGGCGCGATTAACATGGTCAGCAAGAAGCCGAGCCTGCGCGAAGCCAGCGCCTATGTCGACATCACCGTCGGCGCCTATCAGCGGCGCGACGTGCGCGCCGGCTTCACCGTGCCGCTAACGGACACGCTCGCAATCGGCGCCTCCATGGTCGCCAAGAAGCGCATCGGCTATCAGGATGTGCTCGACTTCAGCTGCCAGATGTATGCGAACGGTACGCCGGAACTGGCGGGCAAGTTCCCGTTCCAGACCCCCGCAACCTCATGGGCAGCCGGTGCGAAGCCAAGCAGCTGCGTAATCGACCATCTGGGCGGCGAGGACACCAAGGCGATCCGTGGCTCGCTTTACTGGAAGCCGCTCGACAATATCGAGGTGACGCTGAGCGGCGATTATGCCGATCAGCAGGACGAGAACCCGGCTGAATATGTCTTCGAGTATAACTACGCGCTGACCTACGGGCCGCGCGCGGCTAAGAATTTCACCACCGTCACCGACCAGTTCAACATCGCCGGTTCATCGACGCCGTTCCGCTGGGATCAGCGGTTCGAGACGGGCGACCCTTACAAGACCTACGACAATATGTGCGACCCCTTCCCGGCGGGAACGCTGATCCCGGGGAACACCTATTATAACGGCTCCATCTACCGCGGCGGCAAATGCTATGGCCTCAACACGCTGGTGCGTAACCGCGGCGTTCAGGGTAAGGTCGTCGTCGGCCTGACCGATCAGGTGGATTTCACCGCCATCCTCGGCTGGCGTAAGATGAACATGTGGTTCGGCGCCGCATCGGACGGCACGCCGTTCCAGGATTCGCTCATCTATCATTCCTATGACGAGAGCCACTGGACGGGCGAGGCGCGCCTCACCGGCCAGTTCGGTTTCGCGGACGTGGTGGCGGGCCTGTTCTATTATGACGGCAGCGCGCTGCATCTGGGCCAGCCGCAGGGCGTGCGCGCGGGCACGCAGCGCTATCAGGTCGACACATACGCGCCGACCGCCTGGGCGAGCTACACCAACATCGTCTTCCACCCGATGGATGGCCTCAACGTGACGGGCGGCCTCCGCTATTCGGACGACAAGAAGTTCGTGGACTTCAACAGCGTGGGCGATGGCACCCCGCCCGGACAATCCACATTTGTTGCGCAGAACCCGACGACGGCGTTTCAGGTCAACATCGGCACCAAGCGCTGGGACTGGAAGGCGGGCGCCGATTACAAGATCAACGATGACGTGATGGTCTATGCCTCCGCCGGTTCGGGCTATCGCCTGCCGAGCTTCAACGTGCGCCCATCGCAGCCGGGCCAGGAGGGCCAGACACCGGGCGACGCACTGATCAGCTATGAGATCGGCCTCAAGACCGAGCTGTTCAACCGCAGGCTGAAGATCAACGCGGCGGCCTTCTACATGACGTTCACCGAGCGCGCGGCCGGCTATGCCGGTCAGGAAGGACAGTGGAACAGCACGCTTACCGGCCTCGTGGCGGGCACGCAGACCGTGGTTCCGGGTGGCCCCGTGGGCACGGACAAGGCCACTGCCTTCACCACCTGCCGCCCCTATAACGCGACAACGGACGGCCCGCAGAACCTCGCCACCACGCCGGACAAGGGCGTGGGCGTGGCCTGCGTGTCGCGCACCTATTCCTACCCCGTGTCGGACGGCAAGATCAAAGGCTTCGAGGCCGAGGTCGAAGCCGAGCCGATCGACAATCTGCTCTTCACCGGATCGGTAGGTTATACCTCCTTCGAGTCGGCGGGCGTGACGCGCCAGACGATCGTCCCCAAGTGGACCGCGAGCGCAGGCCTCGAATACCGGATCCTCGCCGACATGCTCGGCGGATCGGTCACGCCGCGGCTCGACTGGTTCTATTCGGGCAAGATCGCCTACAATGGCAACCTCCCGCAATATGACGAGCCGGCCCGCGCGCTGGTCAACGCTCGCATCACCTACAAGAATGACGAGCACGATTTCGAACTCGCAGTCGGCGCGACGAACCTGTTCAACAAATTCTATTATCTGAACAAGTTCCTGCGCATCGTGAATGGCGACGCACAGAATCTGGGCCAGCCGAACGCGCCGCGCGAATGGTATGCAAGCGTCAAGAAGCGCTTCTGACGGCCGACGGAAGCGATGGCCGCCGCATGTCGAAACATTCTCTCCCTCGACATGCGGCGGCTTCTTTTTCTCAGTCGAACCGGCCGCAAGGCCCAATCATCCCGCGATGCCGCGCGCTCGCAGGAGGCGAAGGAGACGCCAGTATGTCCGAGCAGCAAACCGGGCTCGAAGCCGGGACGATCATCACTCGCAGAACCGCGCTGGTGGGCGGCTCCGCGCTGGGCGCCCTCCTGCTGCCGGGCGCCGCGCAGGCCGCCGGGCCAGCGCTCATCAGGCGCTACGCCGCGCCCCGGCAGATCCCCAATGTCGAGCATGGCATCATCTATCGCCGCGAGAATGAATTCTCGGGGTGGGCGCATGTGCGCGGCTACTGGAATTTCGGCGACGGCGAGCTGCTCCAGTCCTTCGGGACGGTGCCGACCGATTATGCCAGCCCCGCCGCGATCAGCCACGATACGCAGACGGGGCTCGACCGTAGCAAGGAACGGCTGCTGACCGTCCGCTCGAAGGACTGGGGCCGCACCTGGTCCGCGCCGGTCGATGCCATGTACCGCAATCGCGCGCGCGGCACGGAGAATGCCAAAGCGCTCTCCGACCTCGGCCCGATCGACTATCTGGACCGCGATGTGATCGTGGCCAGCGCCAGCCCCGGCTTCGGCACCCCGGACGCGCGCACGATCGTGCGCATCTCGCGCGATCGCGGCCGGACATGGAGCCCCGACCTCCCCATCCCGCTCGACGGCCTCACCTCGCTCTCGGCAATCAATTCCGCGACGGTGCGCCCGGATGGCACGGTGCTGCTCTTCCTCATCGATATCGACAAGACGGGCGCCTACCGCCACCCTCTGGTCTATGCGCTGCCGCCGCGCGGCACCGACTTCCACTTCCTCGCCATGGTGACGCCGCTGCGCGACCCCAGGGGCGATGCGGACGGCGACTATGCCAGGGAACTCTCACGCCCCGGCTCAATGCGGTTCGGCGGGCATCGCTGGTTCTATCCACGCGGCCACATATTGCCCAGCGGACGGATCGTCTGCGTGCTGCGTTGCCAGCGCGATCCGATGGGCGTCATGTGGACTGAACTCTATTACAGTGACGATGGCGGCCGCACCTGGGATTTCCTATCGCGCGTCAATGACTTCGGTTCGCCCGGCAGTCTGGTCGTCAAGAAGGACGGCCGGCTGGTCATGGTCTATGGCTATCGCCTCATGCCATCGGGCATCCGGGCGACCGTCAGCGAGGATGGCGGCGCGACCTGGGGCCCCGAACTCATCGTGCGCGATGATGGTGGCAGCTGGGATCTGGGCTATCCCAATGCCTGGGAGATGGACGACGGCCGGATCGGCACTGCTTATTATTTCAACAGCAAGAACGACAAGGTCCAGGTCAATGGCGGCGTGCGGCATATCTGCCGCAGCATCTTCTCGGTCGATTAATGATGGACCGGCCAGGCCCCCTCCCCTTCGACCGGCGGACCGCTCTGCTCGGGGCCTCGATGGCGGGCGCCCTGCTGCTTCCCCGCTCCGCCGCCGCCGCGCTCTCCCGGCGTTTGGCGCCCCCGCGTCGCCTTGCGAATGTCGATCATCAGATCGTCTATAGGCGCGAGGATGAATTCTGCAGCTGGCCGCACACCATGGGCTTCTGGGACATGGGCGACGGCGAACTGCTGCAGAATTTCACTGCGATCACGACCAATTACCGCGATGCCGATGCAATCAGTCATGACAACGTCGGGCGCGGCGGCGAGGCGAAGATGGTCACGGTACGCTCAAGGGACTGGGGCCGCACCTGGGACGGCGCCCGGCCTACCGTCAACGCCTATGAGCGGATCGCCAGGGGAACCGCGAACGCGAAGGCCCTGACCGATCTCGGCCCCATCGACTATCGCGAGCGCGACACTCTGGTGGAGAATAATACGCGCGGCACCTTCGCCTCGCCGCAGGCGCGCTCCTTCGTTCGCGTCTCTCGCGACCGGGGGCATACATGGAGCCCCGTCTTCGATCTGCCTCTGGATGGCCTGAACGCCCTCGCCGGCCGCGAGTCCGTGCTCGTCCGCCCGGACGGGACGGTGCTCCTCTTCATGATGACCGTCGACAAGGACGGCTTCAACCGCCACCCGCTCGTCTATGCACTGCCGCCGGGCGGCACCGATTTCCACTTCCTCTCTTTCATCACCCCCAAGGGCGATCCCAGAGGCGAAGCGGACGGCGACTGGACGGGGACATTGCGTTTCGCGGGCCATCGCTGGTTCTACCCGCGCGGTCATATGCTGCCCAACGGCCGCATGCTCTGCGTGCTGCGCGCACAGCGCGATCCGCGCGGCATCATGTGGAGGGAGCTATACTATAGCGACGATGGCGGGCGGAGCTGGGGCTTCCTGTCGCGCGTCAACGATTTTGGCGCGCCCGGCAGCCTCGTGCAGCTCAAGGACGGACGGCTGGTCATGGTCTATGGCTATCGCCTCATGCCATCGGGCATCCGGGCGACCGTCAGCGAGGATGGCGGCGCGACCTGGGGCCCCGAACTCATCGTGCGCGATGACGGCGGAAGCTGGGATGTCGGCTATCCCAACGCCTGGGCGACCGACGACGGAAGGGTGGGCGTGCTCTATTATTTCAACAGCAAGGACGACCCCGTGCAGGTGAACGGCGGCGTCCGGCACATCTGCCGCAGCATCTTCCCGATCGATTGATCACGCCGTCGGGGACCGATGCTTGGCGCGGGCAGAGCGGATTTTTCGGCCTGCGGAAAGCGCCGACCAGTCGTTTGACCCATTTCGCCTTTTGCCAATAGGCCTTGCCAGGAAATCAAACAGGGAGGGGCCGAACAATGTCCGAAGAGCGACCTGCCGACGAACCCGGCACCAGCCTCACGCGCCGGGGCGCGCTTGTCGGCGGATCGGCATTCGGCGCCCTGCTGCTGCCGGGCATGGCACAGGCGGCCGCGGCGCCGGGCAGCGTCAAGCGCTATGCCCCGCCGCGCAAAATCACCAACGCCCGGCATCAGATCGTCTTCAAGGACGATAAATGGTATACCGGCTGGACCTATGTCATCGGCTTCTGGGACATGAAGGATGGCGAACTGATCCAGTCCGTCTTCTCCGTGCCGAGCGACTATTCGACGCCTGATTCCGCCGATCAGGACAAGATCCCGCGCCATCCCGGCCGCACCCTCACCTTCCGCTCCAAGGACCATGGGCGCAGCTGGTCGAAGCCCGAAGTCAACATCATGAACAATATGGACAAGGGCTGGGCCACAGCGAAGAGCCTCGCCGACCTTGGGCCGATCAATTATCTCGATCCGAACATCCTCGTCTCCAACGCCGCTAATGGCGGGTTCGGGTCAGCGAAATCCCAGACCACCCTGCGCGTCTCGCGCGATCGGGGGCGGAGCTGGAGCCCGACCTTCCTCGTTCCGCTGGACGGCCTGCCCAACCATTCGGGCATGAACAGCTTCCTCGTGCGACCGGACGGCATGGCGATGCTCTGGCTCATGGAATCCGGCCCGGACGGCTGGAACCGGCATCCGCTGGTTTACGCCCTCCCGCCCGGCGGCACCGACTTCCATTTCCTCTCGATGATCACCGAGCTGCAAGATCCCAAGGGCGCGGCGGACAGCGGCGATCGCTCGACCACCTTGCGCTTCGGCAGCCACCGCTGGTTCTATCCGCGAGCCTGGACGCTGCCGAGCGGGCGCATCCTCTGCACCCTGCGTTGCCAGCGCGATCCGATGGGCGTCATGTGGACGGAGGTCTACAAGAGCGACGATGGCGGTGTAAGCTGGGCCTATCTTTCGCGCATCACCGAGTTCGGCGCGCCTGCCAGCCTGGTGGTGATGCCGGACGGCCGCATCGTCGCCGTCTATGGCTACCGGCTGATGCCCGCCGGCATCCGCGTCAAGGTGAGCGAGGATGACGGCGCCACCTGGGGTCCAGAGCTGATCCTGCGCGACGATGGCGGGAGCTGGGACCTTGGCTATCCCAATGCCTGGCTGACCGACGACGGCCGGATCGGCACCATCTACTGGTTCAACAGCAAGGACGATCCGATCCAGCAGAATGGCGGCGTCCGCCACATTCAGAGCAGCATCTTCTCGATCGATTGAAGCGCCGCTCGACGTTCCTGATCAATGAAAATGAGGGAGGATAACATGCTGCGACGTCGTACTTTTCTTGTCAGCGCCCTTGGCGCGGCCGCCGCCTCGGCGCTGCCCGAGGCCGTATTCGCCCAACATCGCAAGCCGCCCTTCAAGCTCTACGACACGCACGCGCATTTCTACACGAACGACTTCGATAAATATCCGATCGACGGCAGCACCGCCCGCTACGGCGCCGAGGCGCTGATCGCCAAGGCCAAAGCGCACCCCCAGACCCCGGAGGTCATCTTCAGGGAATGGGACGCGACGGGCGTCGCGAAGGGCTGCGGCGTGCAATATGGCAGTGCCTATTCGAACGACAATCGCTACCTGCTCGATATCTCCAGGCAGCATCCCCGGCGCATCGTCCCGGTCGTCATCCTCGATCCAGTGGCGCCGGACACCCCCGCGACGCTGGAGCGGATGGCCAGGCAGGACAGGATCAGCGGCGTGCGCTTTCGCGGCATGCCGAACATGCCGGACGGCACGCACAACTTCCTGACAGCGCCCTCCGCGCCGGTGTGGGACGCAGCCAACCGGCTCGGGCTCGTCGTCGTGCTCATGCCGCACAGCCGCAAGGTGGAGGATCGCCGGGGCGTCATGAAGCAGATCGCGGATCTTGCGGTGCGCTATCCCAATGTCATCATCGTGCTGGATCATATGGGCTTTCCCGTGCCCACGCTTACGCCGACCTACGGCTTCTACCCGGAGCATCTGGCGCTCATCGAGCACAAGAACGTCTATTTCAAATATACCCAGCTCCTCATCGAACAGCTGACCGAAGGCAAGGTTCCGCGCGATGCTTTCCTCGAATATTCAGCCCGCACCTTCGGCCCCGAGCGAATGATGTGGGGCAGCGACGTCGGCAATTCCGAAGGCACGATGCAGGAGTTCGTCCACCTCGCGCTGGAAAGCGCCAAGCGGCTTACGCTCAAACAGCAGAAGACCCTGTTCTTCGATACCCCCGAGCGAATCTTCGTGCCTGGTGGAAGAGGACCAGCGAAAGCCTAGGCGAGCGCCGCCAATGGCTATCATCGCTTCAATTCAGAAACAGCCGGGTCGGAGGCGACGACGAAACGGGCAGTCCGGCTCTTTCTGCGTCAGTCCCGCAAGCGCGGTAACCCAGGAACGACGGCCCGGACACTCGCCCAGACAGGCCGGGCCGCTCAAAATTCGAGACGCAGCCCCGCTTTCCAGCGCATCCCGAACGTGTCGAAAAACACCGGATTGGTCGGATAAGCCGAGACGAGCAAGGTCGTCGTGCCGCCGGGCGCCATTGGCGGGCGGGTGTCGAACAGGTTCTCGATCGAGCCGAACAACTCGGCGCCCAAGGGGAGCCTGTAGGACAGGGCGAGGTTCACATAGGTCCGCGAAGGAACTCTGTTGAGATTGACGCTGTTGGCCAGCGTGGGCGCATAACCGGGCTCGTCAGGGCCGATCCATTCCACATTGAGCTTGCCCTTGCCGACATGGCGGAGCGTCACCGTGGCGTTGAAACGATCGGTCTCGTAGGCGATCAGCGCATTCCACAGCCATTGGGGGGCCGGATAGAAATCCCCGCCTTCCACCGCCGGGCCCGACTGTCCCGCATAGTTGATGGTGGGGATGCCCTCGCTTTGTTTCACCGAGAAATCATATTGGTGATTGAGCAGGAAGCGGAAGTGCAGAGCGCCGTCGGCGGCTCCGGCGAACTCCGTGAGTGGCAGCCGATAAGAAGCTTCGAAGTCGAAACCGGCGATCTGGATGCGGCCGACATTGGCCTGGCCCGCGTCGATCCGCACGATGTCGCTCGGCGAGGCAAAGCTGATCCGCTCGCACAGCACGTCATAGCCGATACAGAGATCCGTGACGCGCTGCCCGTTCAGGTTCGCGATCGCGTCGCGCACCTTGATGCGATACCAGTCGAGCGACACGCGCAGACCCGGCAGCAGCCCCGGCGTGAGCACGGCGCCGATTGTCGTGGTATCCGCCTTCTCCGCCGTGAGGCCGAAATTCCCGCCGCTGAAAATCGGCGTATTGTCGGCCTTGTTCGGCCCTTCGATGTTGGGGTTGTTCACGCGCCCCTGGACGGTCCCCTCATCGGTCGGCGCGGTCTTCTGGAAGAGCTCGCGAAAGCCCGCCGCGCGGATGTCGCGCGATTGGGTTGCGCGCAGGCGCAGGCCGGCGGTCAGATCGTAGATTGCGCCCAGCTTCCAGCTCATCGCTTCGGTAGTGCGCGCCTGCCCGGTCAGCGTGTCCCTGCTCCTGTTGCGCGTGTAGCGCAGCGCCCCATTAAGCTCCAGAAAGTCGCCGAGCGGCCCCTCCTTCAGCAGCGGGACGTTGGTTTCGAGGAAGCCCTCGGTGACCTTGATCTTGCCGGCATAATCGAGCCCGAAGGCGCCGGCATAGGCATTGGGATTGACGCCGCCATGGGTGACGGCCCCTGTCTCCTCGCGATGATCGAGCCCGGCCGCCACGTCGATCGGCCCGGCGCCCCATCCCTGGAGGAGCGTCCCTTGCACGCTCGCCGAGAGGACATGCTGGCGGTAGGCGAAGTCCTCTCCCACCTCATGCCATGCGAAGGCGATTGCCGCCGGATCCATGTTGCCGACACCAAACAGGTTGAGCGGCACGCAGCGGGCGTAGAGCGCCTCCAGCTCGGCGCGATAGGCGGGTGTGAAGGTGGCCAGCGTCGCGGGCGAGAGCGGGCGGCAGATGATCGCACTGTTGGGATCGGCCGGGTTCGAGCGCACCGCGTCGATCGCCATGACGAAGCTGTCGTTGTGCCGCGCATAAGGCGTGCGGCTGTGCCGGCGGTTGTCGCCATATTGATAGGCGGCGTCCCAGCTCCAGCTCTCGGACAGCTCGCCCCGCAGGCCGATCACACCGCGAAACATCTGCGCCCGGACGCGGTGAATATGCGCCAGTTCATTGTCGACATCCTTGCCCAGGCTGAACGACGCGCCATCCAGCGAGGCGGCGACGGACGCGGGCAGAAAGGCATTGTCCGGCTTGATCGCCATGGTCGAGCGCGTGGCGGAGATGATCGACGTGGCGGACGACCTGCGCTCGGCAAAGATCAGCTCGGCGGAGAGTCTGAGCGCGTCGGACAGCGCATATTCTGCCGCCGCATAAGTGGAGTAGCGCTCCAGCGGCGTCCGGATCGCCTGATCCGAATAGACCGAGAGATTGTCCCCACCACATTCTTGGGGCCGAACGCGCCGGGCTCATAGTCGGTCACGGACTTGCCATCGGCCCTGAACACCTTGTCGACGGCCGAAAGCGGCGGGTTGATCGCCGGGAAGATGTTCGAGAAGGCCGTGGTGCTGCTGCTCGCCGGCGCGGTGAAATTCCGGATGGCGCCATAGGGCGACATGTAGATGAGCCCCGAGCCCGGCCCGATGATGTAGTTCGGCTTGCCGTAGCCGAAGGAACCGGGGACATTGTAGCCCGAGACGTTGGGCGCATCGTTGAGCGTGCCCGGCTCGATGCCCGCCGCGTTCACGAAAACGCCCCAGCTCTCACCGCACCACAAGC
>ERZ778022.4832-NODE-4832-length-11343-cov-12.370393_pt1 | contig 11343 bp, 5 predicted proteins | sample MGYA00375752_ERZ778022 | MGnify/ENA primary metagenome ERZ778022 (study PRJEB29350, sample SAMN05389826) | bioreactor metagenome | isolation source: Thiocyanate bioreactor | place: South Africa: University of Cape Town | collected 2014-04-04 ...
TGTCATGCGTGGAGCGGCAACACGTTGACACGCTGCTGCGCGCCGGCGCGCTGGTGGCGGCGTACGTGGGTGACCCGCGCACCGCCGCTGTGTTCACGCGCGCGCTGACGCGCGCCGCGGACAACGCTGCCAACTGGGACTCCCTGGGGGTGCCCACCACGGTGGCGGCCGTGGTAGCGCTGGCAGACGCTGCGGCGGCGGCGGCGACAGGCGCGGCGGCAGGCGCGCCCACCGACGCACACCTGCTGGCGGCAGAGAGCGCGGCCGCGTTCTTTCGGCCGCTGTCGGTGGTGCCGCTGGTGTCCACGCTGTGCCGCCAAGCGGACGCCATTGGCGCGCTGCTGCGGCTGGGCGCGGCGTACGTGGACGCGCAGGTGCCGGTGGCGGCGCCCACGGCGGGCAGCGCCGCGCCCGCCGCCGGCGCCGCGCCGCCGCCGGGCGACATGGAGCCGCGCATCCTGCACTACGTGGTGCAGGTGGTGGCCAACATGGCGTGCGACCAGGCGCGGGAGGCGGCGGGCGCCATCCCGGGCTTTGCCGCGGTGGCGGACGTGGTGGGCGACGCGGACGGCTGCGCCGGCAGCGTGGCGCGCGTGGTGGCGGCGGGCGGCATTCAGCTGCTGCGCGACACCATGCAGCGCTACCTGAACAACCCGCGCGTGCTGGAGGATGCCATGTGCGCGCTGTCCAACATTGCGTACGCCACGGACGGCATCCGGCTGGCCATCGGGCGCACGTCGGCGCCCATCATTGTGGAGGTGGCGCGCGTGTTCAACGACGACCCGCTCACCTTTTCCATGGCGCTGCGCGCGGTGGGCAACCTGACGCGGTGCGACGAAAACATCGTGTCCACCGTGGGCCACGGCGTCATCACCGCCATCGTGGAGGGCATGGCCAAGAACGCCGACGCGCCCGGCGTGGCGCGCCTGGCGGCGGACGTCATTGGCAACCTGGCGTCCATCGACGAGGCGGCGGTGGACCGCGCGCAGGGCATGGCGGCGCTGCGCGCCGGCCTCAAGCGCCGCACCGCTGCCGCCGCCGCTGCTGCCGCCGCCGCCGCTGCTGCTGCTGCCGCGCCGGCGGCGGACAGCGACCACAGCGACGACGACGGCCGCGGCGGCGGCGCCGGCGGCGGCGGCGGCGGCGGCGGCAGTGGCGGCGGCGCGGCGGCCATGAGCCTGCAGGAGGTGGTGTGCCGCTGGCTGCTGGACGACGGCGCGCACCGCGGCCTGGTGGGCGCCATGGCCAGGTACGGCGCCGCCGCCAACGCGTCGGTGGCGGCGGCGTGCCTGCGCAGCCTGCAGTACATGGCGGAGGCGCGCGAGCACGTGGACCGCATGGAGGCGGACATGAAGGTGGCGGCCGTGACGTGCGCCGTCATGCGCAGCTGCGACTTTGACCCCGACCTGTGCGTGCGCGGCACCATGCTGCTGGCGCAGCTGCTGCGGCACCCCGACAGCGCGGCGCGCGCGGCGGCGGTGGAGGCGGGCGCCGCGGGCGTCATGCTGTCGGCGCTGGAGACGCACCGCGGCGTGTACGAGGTGGTCACCACCGTGCTGCGCGTGCTGCTGCTGCTGGGCCCCGCGGAGGCGTCCTTCGCCGCCGCCGCGCGGCAGCTGCGGTCGGCGTCCACCGTGCTGTCCATCGCGGTGGCGGCGCGGGAGGTGGCGGCGGAGCCGGACGCCGGCGCGCGCGCGGCGGTGGAGGACGGCGGCGCGCCCGCCGCCACGCCGCTGGCGGCGCTGGCGGCGGGCGACGCCATGATCATTGTGCGGCAGGCGGTGGCGGTGGCAACGGCGTGGGTGTCGGCGGACGCCGCGGCGGCGGCGGAGGTGGCGCCGCAGGTGGCGGCCACCGCGTGCGCGCTGCTGCTGCCGGAGGCGAGCGCCGCGTACGGCGACTCGCTGCTGGTGGAGGCGGTGCTGACGCTGGCGGGCGCGGTAGCAGCGAGCGCGCCGCCGGCGGCGGGCGCGGGCGCGGCGCTGGTGCCGGGCGGCATCATGCGCGTGCTGTCGCCGCTGCCGCAGCACGTGGCGCACATGGACCGGCCGCAGCTGGTGGCGGCCGCGCTGTCGCTGCTGGCGGCGGCGGGCGCGGCGTCCCCCGACGCCGCGCAGGCCGCGGTGGCCGCCAACGGCCACGGCGTGGCGCAGGCGTGCGCCATCCACTGGGCGCTGAAGGCGGGCGTGGCGGAGGGCACGCAGCGCGCGCTGTACGACGCCGGCGGCCGCGCGGTGCGCGTGCTGCTGGACGCCTCGCACGGCGCGCGCGTGGCGGCGGCGGTGGCTGCCACGCGCGCGCGGCTGGAGCGCGACGCCACCTTCATGACGGCGCTGGCCGCCGCGCTGGCGGCGCCGGCGGCGGCGGCGGCGGCGGCGCCCGCGGCGGGCGCGCTGCGCACGCTGTCGCGCGCGCCCTCCATGAAGGCGCTGCTGGCGGAGGAGCGCAAGTACAGCAAGGAGAGCGCGCGGCGCGAGCACGAGGCGGACGCGCTGGCGCGCGTGCTGGAGCGCAAGCTGGTGGCGCGGCACGCGCTGGAGGGCGGCGCGTCGCTGGGCGCGGGCGACGTGCTGCAGACGCGCGGCGGCCTCATCCCGTGGGCGCTGTTCCCGCGCGCGGAGGTGGAGGCGCTGGCGTCCGGCACCGCGGACGTGGAGATGGCGGTGTGGTTCACGCCCGCCATGGGCGACAAGGCCAAGGCGCGGCGCATGTACGTGGCGGTGTCGCCCGACATGGCGGTGCTGTCGTGGGCGTACGGCTCGCGCCGCCACCGCAGCACGCTGGACTGGCACGTGTCGCTGGCGGGCGTGCGGGACGTGCGCGTGGGCGTGCAGCTGGGCGGCCGCCGCGGCGGCCTGTTTGCGCGCGCGCCCAACGCCGCGCGCGGCGTGTGCCTGGACGGCGCGCCGGCGGCGCTCACGGTGGGCGTCAGCGTGCCGGAGCGCGCGCCGCGCGCCGTGCACGCCGCGGCCGCCGACGCCGCGCCCGACGACGCCGTCGTCACACTGTTCCACGCGGAGGCCACCACCGCGGAGGAGCACGACGTGCTGCTGCGCACGCTGTCGGTGCTGGTGCAGTACGCGCGCGCGCGCGACGGCGTGCCGGAGCCGCTGCCGCTGCCGCACGTGACGCCGGAGGACGTGCTGGCCGCCATTCGCGCAGAGCAGGGCGGCGCCGCCTCCTAGCCCATGGGCGACCCAAACCCATGGCAGCGCCGCTGTGCGATAGGGTGTGTTGCTTGTGTGCGTGTGTGTGTGCGTGTGCTGTGTGCATGAGATTGATTGGTAGCAGCGGTGGTGGTGCACTTCAAACCTAAGTTATTCCTCCCACCGCGCGCGCGCGCTGGTGCGTGACGACATGCTATGACGGTGTGTGGGGAGACACCAGCGTGGGGCGCGGCACGCTGCTGCCGCCGGCGGCGGCGGCGGCGGCAGGGCGTGGCGGCCGGCCGGGTGGCACAGCAGCAGCGGCGGCAGCAGGAACTTTGGCAGGATATGCAACGACAGCAAATGCATCTTCGCGGCTCCACGGCATGGCTGGCGCCGGCGGCAGCGGCGTGGACAGCGTGCCGCTGCCACTGCCCGCGCCGGTGGCGCCGCTGCTGTGGAGGCGCATGCTGGGAGCGTTGCCGCGGCGGTGGGCGTGGATGCCCACCGCCACCGCGGCGGGCGACGTCGACGCGGCGTCCGACGCTGCGGACGCCGACGCGGCGTCGGACGGCTCCAGCAGCATGTCAGACACTTGCACCGGCGCGGCGGTGCGCGTGGTGGTAGCCAGCGGCGCGTGGCCGGGGGTGGAGTGCGGGCGGCCGCCAGCGGCGGCGGCGGCGGGGCTGAGCGGCGTGGCAGGCAGCGCCGCCGTCCATTGTGGCACGCCCGCCGACGGCAAACTGCGCGGCAGCGCCAGCGGCGGCACGGTGGGCGCAGTGCGGCTGCCACCCACCGCAACCGCCAGCAGCGGCGGGCTCGCGCGGCCGTGGGCGGCGGTGGTGGCGCTTGGACTGGCACCGTCGCCGCCGCTGCCGCCGCCGCCAAAGGTGTCAAACGTCACGCGCGCCGGCGTCACGATGGACGCCGCGCTGCTGCGGCCGTCCGCGCCGGCGCCGGCGGCGGCGGTGAACGGCAGCGGCGCTGGCAGGCTGGCGGTGCGACTGCCGCCGGTGGCACTTGGCGGCGGCGGCGCCATGCGCACGCCCGCAGCTGCCATGGACGCCGCAAACGACTGCGCAACGCTGCGCGCCGGCGACGAGGTGGCGGCGCCCCACTCTGGCGGCGCCGACGACCGTGGCACAACATGCACCTGCAGCGGGTCATGCCCGCTGCTGCGGCGGCGCGACGGCGCCATGACGTCGCCGCCGTCGCCGCCGCCGCCGCCGCCGCCGTCGCCGCCGCCGTCGCCGCCGCCGCCGCCGCCGCCGCCGCGCTGCCGCCGCCGCCCGGCGCGGGCGTCATCGTAAACGTGCCAGCTGGTCGCGCCACCACGGGCGCAGGCGCGCCGGCAGCCACGCGGTGGCGCGGCCAGCGACAACACGAAACCCCACAAAGTGCGCCAGCGCGCAGGCGCCCACCACCACCGCCAGCACCGCGGCGCCCACCACGATGCCCGCCACCATGCCGTCGTCGTCAAACAGGCCGCCCTCCAGCCCCGCCGCAGCGGCGCGGCGCGGCAGGCCGGCGGCAACAGCAGCCGCAAGCGCCACGCGTGCCGCGGTGGTGGTCATTCGCGCTGTTGTGCGGCGCCCGTGTGTGTGTGTGTGGGGGGGGGGGGGGTGATGGAGCAGCAGGCGGCACCGGCGGCACCCGAAGGGGGCGGCCAGCAGGCAGCCGCCGGCGGCAACACGGCAACGTCGGCAAGGCGGCAAGGGCGGCAACGTCGACAACGTCGGCAAGGCGGCCGCCGCCTGCCCTCCGCGTGCGTGCGGCGGCGAAACTCAGGCTGTCGCAGCTGCGGCGGCGCGGCGGTGCGGCGGCGGTGCGGCGGCGGTGCGGGAGGGAGGCGGCACGGCGGCACTGCCGGGCGGCAGCGACGGCGCTGCCGCGCGCGCCACAAGTGCGCGCGCGCGCACGGCGCCGGTGCGGCGGGTGCGTGCGCCGTTGCGCGCGCCGCGGGAGGCAACGCAGCACCAACGGACGGACGGCGGCCGCCACCTCGTATCCGTGGCTGCCAATCAATGAAATCATTGGCCGCAAGCGTTTCAAGGTTCGGCCCCCAAGTCAAATTCGGCTCCAAGTCACTGGTGGACCCGGGACCACCAGTTTGCGGCGCGCAGTTGTGGCGCCGTGGCAGCCCGCGCACTTGCACGCACCCGCCTCGCTGACGCCGCGTCTGGGGGTTGTGGCGGCGCGCGACACGGCGCGTCGGCGTTTCTTGCGGTGCTTCGATAGCCACTTGGAGGGGAGAGGGGGAGAGAGGGGAAGGGAGAGAGGAGAGGGAGCGAGAGGAAGGGAGAGAGGTAGAGGGAGCGAGGGGGAGGTAGAGAGGGAGAGAGAGGTAGAGGTAGAGGGAGGGAGGGAGAGAGAGGGAGGGAGAGGCACGTGCGCGTGTCCAGCGCAGCATCATTTCCCACGCGGACGGCTTGCCCAATCCAGGTGCCGCAGTTCGTAGAACCAAGCAATAGCGACCCAGCACGGCGCCAAAGCGCGGCTCGCCTGCGAAGACGCTTTCCTTTGCTGGTGTGCTGCCATGGCAGCTACCACACTCCGGGCGAAAGCCGAGGCTGCGGCTGCCTCGGTGAGAGCGGGCGTACTGCCTGCTGGCGCTGTTACCGTCATGCGCCCAGCTGCTGTCGACGCGCGCTTCGTCGGCAGCCTCGGTGCTGACACCGCGGCATGTGTTGCTGCGTTGGCGAACAGCGGCGGCGGTGTTGCGGTGGTGGGCGTGCTACCAGCGCCCGCCGGCGTTGACGGGATTGCTTTCGATCCTGCAATGGTGGGGGTGGCTCCACAGGCCGTGTTTGAGTCGCTGATGACGCGGCTGCAAGCCAACTACTTCCCGCCTTTCGAGCTGACCACCGGCGACAGCAGCGACTCCGGCGCGACGCCATTCTTCGCCATGTGTGGAGACCCGTGCTTCCTTGTAGTGGTGACGGGCGTGCCCGCGCGTGGCTGCGTGTGGGACGTGGTGGGACTGAATAAGCTCCGGTGGCGCACGGGCGACCGCGCCATTCCAATGGAACGCAGCCGCGTCCTCGAGGCGCTTGAGCGCGATGTGTGCATCATCCCCGACCTGTTCACGTCGGATCCGGCGGTGACGCTGCTGGCTGCGGCCGTGCGACTCACCGACGTGACGCCACGGCCAGAGGGCCAGTTCCACGACAACAAGGCCGGCGTCCTTTTTGAGAGCTCGTTCAACGCTCTGGACATTGTGCGGCGGTTCGTGAGCGCGTACGCCTACCTGCTCATGAACACTGCCACCAACACCAAGCCCGCCACACTGACACTCGGCGTGTACGACGGCACGTTCCGCCCCTGCCCGTTGCTGTTCACGCCGTCCATGACGGTTGAGCAGGCCGCGGCCGCGATACGCGCAGAAGTCGCAGACGCTGTGCGCAAGACTGTGCTCCCACCGCAACTGATGGAAAGCATCTCGGTCGAGCTCACGCATGTGGAGGTGCGCCCCGAGGACTTGGTCCCAGCTGCGGCCGCAGCGACGCAGCCGCTACTTTTGCAGTTCGACACGTTCAAGAAGCTGAGGGTCGCCGCGGACCGCTTCCTGTCCAGTCAGGAAGACGCGGGAGGCAAGCTGTCATGCGTAGTGCCGCTGTGGACGCGGGCAGGTTTGGCGTTGGCGCCAGCGCCGTTGGCATTTGACGACAGCACGCCCATGGACGAGCTGTGGTTCGGCGTGTCCCTCGGTGCGAGTGCTGCGTCGGTACAGATCCTGCGCGACGCGGCCAAGCTGCCCACGCCGGGCGCACCCGCGCCCGATTGGAGCGAGCTGCACCCAGCACTCGCGTTTGTGGTCACGGTCGCATTCGCAGCGTCGGGCGACGGCTCGACGTTCGTGCATCGCGACCACCTGGTGGCGTCTCACTACCTCCGCCGCGGCGTTGGCGCGCCCGCAACGCGCATGGACCCCCTCGAGATGTGGCTGGCGTGCCGCTCGCGTGAGGCATGGGCGGCGCAGGTGCGGTCGTTCGTTCACGGCGGCCGCAACCTGTCGTTGCTGGTGCATGGCTCAGACGACTCGCCCGTCGCGGCCGAGATGCGGTTGCGGCTGCCACTGGCGACATGGGACGTGGACAACTGGAAGCCGGCACCTGCGGGTGACGACCACCGTGCCGAGCGCTTGCCCAACCTCTGCCGCCTGCACCTGCACCACCGCAGCCAGGCGCTGCAGGTTGTGGTGGATGCAAGCGGCGTGGCCGACGTGCGGCCGCTGGTGGACGACGTGTTGCGGCTGGGCACGGCCGGCCGGCAGGTGCTGGAGGTGACGTTGCTGGCACCACAACTGCCGGCGGCGTGGGACGCCGTGGGTGAGCTGCTGAAGCTGTGGAGTACCGCCGGCTCGGGTGCGCCGCGCGTCGTGTTTCACCTTCACAGCGCGGCGGCCGCGCTGGCATCCCTGCGCGCTCTGCGACGGCCTCCCCTGGCTGACGCAGCTGGTGATGCGCTGACAGCCGACCTCCTTCCATGCGCACGCCGCTTCCTTGAGGGCGACACCGCAGCGTTTACGGGAACTGCGTTGCCGCTGCTGCGCGCCGCTCGCGTAGACTTTGAGCGTGACAGCGAGTCGGCCATCCTGGCGAACGTCAGCAGTGCGCTCACGATGGCGCGACCTCGCGCGCCACGCGTCGTGCACGTCGGGCGACGCTGGTTCGGCAGCGGTGCCACCACCACGTCATGGCGCTGCATGCACGCCGCGGCGGTGGCAGCGGAGGCCGCTGCCGCCGCTGCGGCTGACGACGCGCCGACACGAGTGGCGGTGCGTGGGGCGTCGAACTCCACGTTTGACGCTGTGCGCGACGCGGTGACCGTGGCACTCGACGAAGACGCAGCTGCCGATGCCGGCGCCGCTGCCACGCCGCACCGATTGGCTGTCCTCGTCCTTGTGCCGTCTGTGGTGCCTCTGACGACCCACACTCCCGCCATGAGGGCAGCGCGTGAAGCGTCCGTGCGCGTGGTGGTCGTCAACGTGTCAGCGTCAGAGGTGACGCCCGCCGCCCACAACCTCGATGCGCGGCTGACGCTGACGGAGATGCGGCGAGGCTTGGCGTCCTACAAGCGCGTGTTTGCGGAGTGCGAGACCAGCCTCGCCCAACTTGCAGACGAGCTTGGGCTCGCCCCAGGTGGTGCGACGAGTAGCCTGGCACCCGTCCCACCGGCAGCCGCCGGTGGCTCTGGCGCTGTTGGCGCCGCCGTGGCCGCGCCGCTGGTCGTGGCTGACGCAACCGCCGCCAGCTGCAGCCTGCTGTCACTCGGCCTGGCGGCGCGCCAGGGCTCTTACATCCCCATCCAGCGCGTGCTCGGCGAACTCGTGCCCGCCCGCGGCAGCGCAGGCGCGCATGCTGCCGCCACCGCGGTGGCAATGGCACCACCCGTGGCGCGTCTTGTGCTGACGGTGGCGACCATGGAGCTGTGCGCTCCGCGCGCGGCGGACCCACGTGGCGTGTCCAACCCGCTGTCTGACGCTGTGGCGGCTGGTGCGCGCGACGCCGACCCGTACGTGCTCCTGCTGCTGCAGCAACAGGTGCACCGCGCGTACCCCGTTACGCTCCACCCGGCGTTCGCGCCGCTGCTGCTGGAGCGCGCGGTGGCTTGCCGCGCGCCGCCGGTGGACCTGCTGCTGTCCGGCGGGCCGCACGACCGCCTCGTAGTCGTGCTGGCGGACGTGGTGAACCACCTGCTCGGCCTCCGTGCCTTCGACGCTGCTGACGATCTTGTGCTGCATCCCGCGCCGGGCAGCGGTGATCGCGACCGCAGCTCGCCGCTGGTGCAGGGGTTGCTGGATGCAGACCCCACCGCGGCGGCAGCGGTCGACTTCCTATGCCTGCTGCTGCAGCCAGGGTACCTTAATCCCCTGCTGCAGCTGCCGCACGTGCAGGCGTACTACGTGCTTCTGACCAAGCTCGCACGTACCGCCAGCGTACACGCTGCGCAGCGCGCAAGCGCGCGCGGTGCGGACACCGCCCAGCACAGCGCTGCTGCGTTGCAGCTGGCAATGCTGGGCGTGGCGGCGGCCGACCGTGCGTGGCAGGGCGTACGGCCGGACGATTGGCCTCCATCCGCTGACGACGTCGACTTGCGGCCCGTCACCGGCCGCCACAGCTACGTCGGTGGCGGCATCTCCACCGTCGACGGTGCCGCCGCTGCCGCCGCCGCCGCTGCGTGCGTGGACACGCACCGCGCGGTGCTGGCGTCGACGCTCGCTGCGGTCGCTGCGTGGGAGGCCACGGGGCCGCCTCCCGACTTGGCCGCTGCTGCGGGCATGCTCCATCAACTCGTTACCATGCGCATGCTGGCCGCGCGCCAAGCGTATGAGTACGGCCGCACGCGCGCGCTACCCGCAACGTGGCTGGACCACGTGCCACGAATGTCGTGCGCCGTGTTTGACGCGGGCTTGCACACGCTGGAACTGTTGCAGTGGCTGCACCGCTCCTTTGACAACGCGGAAGGCCAGGCCGTCGACATTACGTCAGCGGCGCACGTCTTCCAGCTGTTGCAGAGCGTTGCGCACCGCGGCGTCGACATGCGGTGGCACGCCGCCGACCGTGCCCGTGTGAAGCTGCAGCAGGAGTGCGTGCGCGCCCACTACACCTACTTTGCTGCCGCTGCCGCCCGCAGCACCGCCCGCGGCACCCTCCGCTGGTCGGAGTTCGACGCCTTCGTCAGCGGCACCAAAGTACTTGGCGAGACGTCCACCAGCGTCACGCCGCCCGTCGCCACCGCGCACGCGACAGCGGGCGCGCACGCCGTTGCTGGCGCGCGTGCAGGCCCTGCCCCTCCGCTGGCAGCCAGGCCGTCGCCGACAGGTGCACGCCCACTGTCGTACGCCCGTGCACTGACATCGCTGCCTGCATGCCCACCAACGGGCGCAGCAGCGGGTGGCGCTGGCGGCGGTAGTAGCAGCCCCGCGCCGCCGCCATCACCGCGGCGCAGCGATGCCGACGCAGAGGTGGACAGCCGAGCGCCGGACCCCGCCACCCTGCCGCTGCTTTCCAAGCTCCTGTTGCGCATCCTGGGCACCTCTGCCGCACACATTTAACTTTCCTAACGTCGGCGGGAAGCCTTGCCGCGACCGCCGCCCAATGTGCCAATGTGGCGACAGCCGCGACACGCCCTGCGCCCTGCACGTCGGTGTGTCATGCCCCGCGCGGCAACGCGTTGACGCGGATGGCAAAGGCCCAGGCTCCATTTCAATAGTTGCACCGGCGGTGGAGTTGACGCTGTCAACAGCAGCCAGGGCCAGCCAAAGGGCGTTCACCTACTCGTCGTGGGCGAGGCAGGCACGCTTGGCGGGTGTCACCGCCAGCGTGCTCGTGGCCGTGGGGGAGCGTGCGCGCTTGAGATGCGCAGCCGTGCAAGCCTCGGATGCAGCGGGCGCGGGCGGGAGCGCGAGCGCGGGTGCGGGCGTCAGCTTTAGCACCGCTCGCGCACCGGTGCCACGCGTCGTCGCCACAGCCATGGCGCGGTCCTTGTAGGAGCCTGCCAGCGAAGCACCATCGATCGCCACCGCTGCCAGCCACTGCATGGGGCTTAGGGAGGTGACGATGGCACGGCATACGTCGTCGCCACGACGGTACAACACCCAAGGCGTGAGGACGGTGCCGCGGACTGCGCGCAGCACGTCTCCGACGAGTTGCGAGTCTTGCGACACGTCCCCCTTGGGCTCTGTCCGCCGCCACCGCTCCGCGCCGCACGAGCTGCAGCGCTTCGGAACGAAGGCCACTTTGTGGTCCTTGGGGCACGCCGGGGACGGCATGGGGTCAAACCCCACGCTGTCGACCGCGTCCTCGCCACCTGCCCGGCACACGTCCCACGCAATGTGCACCGCGTCCGAGGTGGGGTGCGGCTTGAACGTCATCTCGTGGACGACAGCCAGCCCATAGTAGCACTGGAACTCGTCCCAATCCCCCATCGGCCCGTACGCCATGTAATCAACAACACGCTTGCACTCGGCGCAGTCCGCGTCCATGGTTGCCGTGTGTTTTTGTGTCGGTGGCGGGGCCGTCGACGCGCGTATAATGCGTGAGTTCGGTGCGTGCGCAATGCAGGCCGTGTTGCGCGCATGTCGTGCTGCCGTGCTGCCGTGCTGCTCATGCCGCTCCGAGTTAAAACACAGATGCCGGCAGCAGAGCCATGGTTCGCCGTTGACCTGGCGCTGGTGTTGGCCAGCGGCGCGGCA
>ERZ778022.4833-NODE-4833-length-11343-cov-3.968905_pt1 | contig 11343 bp, 10 predicted proteins | sample MGYA00375752_ERZ778022 | MGnify/ENA primary metagenome ERZ778022 (study PRJEB29350, sample SAMN05389826) | bioreactor metagenome | isolation source: Thiocyanate bioreactor | place: South Africa: University of Cape Town | collected 2014-04-04 ...
ACGCCGCTCCAGTACATCGGCGTCCAGGTGGCGCAGAAGATCTTCGACCTCGACGGCACCGAGACGAAGTCGATGCTCGCAGCCGTGGCCGGCAGCGAGAAGGATGCCCAGCGCGTGACCCTGATGATGGACCCGTTCCTCCGCGGCATCGAGTTCAACCAGAGCTGGAACGGTGAGCTCACGAAGCCCCAGGCGCTGGCGTGGCTCGACAGCGAGGGTGCCAGCACCACGTCACGTCCCGAGGAGCGCGAGCTGCGGCGCACCGCCTTCCGCAACGCGCGCGCCCACCTCGCGACGAAGTGAGCCCGGACGTCGGCAATCGTCACGACCGACGACTCTTGGTAGGATCGCTGCTCGTGAGAGCAGCGCGGAGCAGATCGTGATTCGCGTCGTCTCGTGGAACGTCCTCGCGGACGCTTACGTTCGCCGCGAGTACTACCCTCACACGACGCCCGACGTCCTCGATCGCGCGAAGCGCCGAAGGGCGGTCGCCGACCGCATCGCGCGACTCGGCGACGTCGAGGTGCTCTGCCTCCAGGAGGCCGACTCCGCCCTCTTCGAGCTCGCGCAGGAGAAGCTCCCCGAGGCGACGGGACAGCTGTTCCGCAAGCGCGGGCGCGGCGAGGGATGCGCCATCTTCGTGCGCCGCTCGGTGACCACCGAGCCTTCCTTCCGCGAGCTCGTGTTCTCCGATCGCTCCGGCCACGTCGCGCTCGGCGTCACGTTCGCCGACGTGAGCATCGTGACCACGCACCTCAAGTGGGAGCCGGAGGGCACCCCGCCCGATGCCCATCGCGGTCGCGTGCAGCTCGCCGAGCTCCTCGACACATGGCCGTCGGGTCCACGAATCGTCTGCGGTGACTTCAACGCCGAGCCCGACAGCGACGTCCTCGTGCTCGCAAGGTCGCGCGGGCTCGAAGACGCCTATGCGTCGCTCCCCGACGCGTACACGTGCAACTCGAACGACAAGAAGAAGCGGATCGACTTCCTCCTCCACTCCTCCGACTTCGTCGCAACGCCGTCGCCCACCCCGCCCGTCGACGACGACACCCCGCTCCCGAGCGAGCTCGAGCCCTCCGACCACCTCCCGATCGAGGCCCGCTTCGAGCGACGCTGAGACGCTCGCCCACCCCGATAACGCCCCGCGTCAGGCGAGCTTTTCTTGCGTGGGCAAACCATGCCCCACCCCGTCAACATCCGCACGGATTGTTTGCGAACCATGAGGAAGGTTGTTTTCAGCGAAGATTGCGCTATCGCGTTCGGGGTCTGATTGTTGCTGGAGGACGCTACATGATGCGTGGTCGGACGTGGGGCCAGGTGCTGATCGCAGCCAGCCTCGTGGCGTGTGGTGCGAACGAGACCGGCGGAGCAAGCAGCGGCGCGGCCCCGGAGCCGGACGTGTTGGCCGACCTGCGGGCCGACTCGAACCGTGACGGCGAGGTCACGTTCGACGACGACTCCGACACCCACAAGCGGGAGTGGGACAAGTCGAACGGCGCCGTCTTCCTCGCCAACATCGACGACGACAACGAGCGCTGCAAGGCGACGGGCGACGACATCGCGATCGCCAAGTGCAACGACGCGCAGGACGACGTCGTCAACGGCGACGACGACGCCCTCGATCTCGCGCGACTGAAGAGCCGTCCGTGGCCGAAGACGCCCGCCGACGCGACCGGACACATCGCGATCCTCACCGAGGCGGCGAAGGAGCACGTCCGCATCTTCAGGAAGGTCGGCGAAGGCGCCGCCGATTTCGAGGTCCTCGCCGAGGACTACGTCTTCACTGCGGCGGAGATCCAGGCGGGCTTCGAGCTCGGGATCGAAGCAACGGACATCGTCCGTGACCAGGAGGCGTGGGACGGCTACGTCGAGGTGCAGCTCACGGTCACGTCACCGACGAAGGGCGAATCGACCGATGTCGTCCTCATGCGCGTCGCGCCGGTCCTGACGTTCCATCACCTCCTCCCCACCGAGCAGGTCTGGGTCTCGAACACGAGGTCGGCCGGGAACGCCGCGATGCGCGCGGATCTGGCCGCGTCGTGCAAGGCCGCCGGTCTCCCGGAGCCGAAGACGATCGACGACGAGGATCCCTGGACCCAGGACTTCTTCGAGCCTGCCTACATGACCATGCCGGGACAGGGCGGCACCCAGCACGTGATGCGGGTGAACTACCGCTCGGCCAACGTGTTCGAGCCCGGGAAGAAGAAGAGCCCGCTCCGCCCCGCGGGGAAGTTCGTCTTCAAGCAGCGCGGACGTGACATCGCCGGGATTCAGCAGTTCGACATCACCCACAACCCGGACATGGACACGCTGAACTCGTTCGGCAACTTCGAGACCGTGCCTCCGCACGAGAAGGACGGTGAGTCGTTCCCGTTCGGACGCGTCGTCCGCGGCAAGACGAAGTCGTATTACCCCGACAAGAGCTTCACCAAGATGGTCGCGGCGCAGGGCCAGCAGCCCCTGATCGACGTCGACACCTCGTGGCTCCTCGTCGCTCACATCGACGAGACGATCTCGTTCGTGAAGGCGCCCACCCCGCGCGGCTGGGTGATGCTCGTCAACGACGCGAGGCTGGCGAAGAAGATGCTCGAGGACGCGGTGAAGGCCGGCAAGGGCGACACGCCGATGTTCGTCGGAAAGTCGTGGGTCGATTTCGACTCCGGTGAGGAGACTCCGGCCGAGATCTCGATCTCCGAGGTCCTCGCCGACACCGAGGTGATGAAGGCGAGCGCGGAGGCTGCCGCCGAGGTCGACGCCCAGGTCGCGATCCTCAAGAAGGAGATCGGGCTCACGGACGACGAGATCATCCCCGTCCCGTTCCTCCACACCACGTACGCCGGTAAGTCCGCCGCGTATCAGCCCGGCACGGTCAACGGGATCTACATCTCGGATACGCGCTTCGGCGCCCCCGACCCGCACGGCCCGACGATCGACGGCAAGGACATCTTCAAGACGGCGTTGTCCGCGCCGCTCGCGAAGATCGGCGTCACCGTCGACTTCATCGAGGACTGGGACGACTACCACCTCGGTATCGGTGAGGTTCACTGCGGCACGAACTCGACCCGGACGATCCCCGAGCAGCGCTGGTGGGAGAGCGGACGATGAGGACCCTCGCGATGAAGAAGCTCTCTTTCTCCTGCACCCTCGCGCTCGCCCTGGCGACCCTCGCGACGACGACGACGATCACGACCAAAGCAGCGGCCGTGCCGTCGAACGCGACGGCCACGGTCCGTTTGCCGGCGAGGTCGCTCGCCGAGCTGAAGATCGAGATCGCCAAGGCGCGGTCGATCGATCCACGCGCGTTCGTGGCCGTGAACGGGGTCATCTCCCATGCCGCCGACGCCGACGCACGCGCGCGCGGCCGGAAGGCGCCGGTCGCGCTTTACCTCGCGAAGCTCGGCCCGAGCGCGCTCATGCCGATGCTCGAGATGCTCGCGGTCGAAGCGCCGCGAGGTGTACCCGCGGCGTCGGCGGCCGGCGTACGCCGCGACCTGATCGAGGCGCTCGGCCTCCTGAAGGACGCCCGGGCGCTCCCGGTCCTGGTCACGATCCTCGAGGACAAGACCGAGGACGCCGCGACGACCCGTACCGTGACCGAGGCCGTCGCACGGATCGGCACCGAAGAGGCCGCAACGCGCCTGCTTGGCGCGCTCGACTCCTCGAGCGACGAACGCACGCGCGCGATCATCGCCGGCATGGGGGACTGCCGCCGCCTTCGCGTCACCGAGGCCCTCGCCTCGCGCCTCCGCACGACGAACGACGACGCGATCGCTCGCGCGGCCGCTCGCTCGCTCGGCCGCGCGGGAAACGCGTGGGCATGGCAGACGCTCGCCGATCGCGGCGAAGAGGCTCGGATCCGCGAGACCGCTGCACGCGCGCTCGTCGACGCATACGTCCGCCGCGTCGGTGAGGAGCGCGACGCCGCGTCGAACGCGCTCATGGTGGTCGACGCTCCCCAGACGCCGGCCATCATCGCCGAGGCGAAGAAGGGCGCATCCCCCGATGGCGTGAAGGCCCTCGACGCGCTCGCCGAGCGCTTCGCGCGCAATCCGTCGCGCGTGCGCTGAGCGGCGCGACCGCCGCGCCGGGTGCACCTTTCTGGTATCGTCCCGCGCATGCGCCGTCGTGCCATGCTCGGTCTCTTCGTGCTCGCCGCGGCGTGTGCTCCAGCGACGCCCGCGCCCGAATCCCCGTCGGTGGCGAGCGCCGCCCCCTCGAGCTCCTCGATGAAAGTACCTCCGATCGTCCAGACGGGAGCCCTCGTGCTCCGCTCCCGCGCCCAGGAAGTCCCCGCCGAACGCATCCAGACCAAGGAGATGCGTGACCTCGTGGCCACCATGATCGCGACGATGCGCGCGGCGCCCGGCGTCGGACTGGCCGCGCCGCAGATCGGCATCCCGCTCCGGGTGGTCGTCCTCGAGGATCGCGAAGACCTCCTGAAGAACCTCACGCCCGAAGAGCGGCGCGAGCGCGAGCGCTCGCCGTTCCCGACGCGGGTGTTCTTCAATCCGGTGCTCACGCCCGTCGGCGAGGATCGCGCGATGTTCTTCGAGGGTTGCCTGAGCGTGAAGGGCTTCGTCGGATTGGTCGATCGGAGCCTGGAGGTCGAAGTGAGCGGCCTCGACGAGAAGGCGCAGCCCCAGACCTGGCGAGTGCGCGGCTGGCCGGCGCGCATCCTCCAGCACGAGGTCGATCACCTCGACGGAACGCTCTACATCGATCGCATGAAGACCCGCTCATTCGCGACGGCGGAGCACGCGAAGGCGGTCTACAACGGCAAGTCGATCGCCGACATCAGGAAGATGCTCGGCCTGTAGCGCAGCGGCATCATTCGACTCACAGTAGAGAGCGCATCGAGATACGTCGCGCGAGCGCGTGCTTCGCGCCGAGAACGACCGCCGGCGGTGATATCCTCGCCACGTGGGATTTCCCTCCACGATCCTCGACCCCGGCACCACCGACATCGTCGGGGATCGCTACGAGATCCTCGGCCTCGTCGGCGCCGGTGGAATGGGTACGGTCTACCGCGCGCGCGATCGCGAGCTCGACGAGGTCGTCGCGCTGAAGGTCCTCCGCGGCGACCTCTCGTACGACCCGCAGGCGCTCGCGCGGTTCCGTCGCGAGGTGAAGCTCGCGCGGCGGGTCACGCACAAGAACGTCGCGCGCACGTTCGACATCGGCGCCCACGGCGGCACGGCGTTCCTGACGATGGAGCTCGTGCAGGGCGAGTCGCTGGCGCAGCTCCTCGCGCGGAAGACGCACCTCGCGCTCGATCGGGCCGTCGAGATCGCGCTCGAGATCGCGCACGGGCTCGGCGCAGCGCACGAGGCCGGCGTCGTTCATCGCGATCTCAAGCCGGACAACGTTCTCGTCTCGCGCGACGGCCGCATCGTCGTGACCGACTTCGGGATCGCGATCGCCGAGGAGGCGCTCGCAGCCGAAGGCGGCCCTCGGCGCATCGTCGGGACGCCTGCGTACATGGCGCCGGAGCAGCTCGAGACGCCGGACAAGATCGACGCGCGGGCCGATGTCTACGCGCTCGGCCTCGTGCTCTACGAGATGCTCACCGGCAAGCTGCCGTGGACCGCGAAGACGGATCTCGCGCTCGCGACGGCTCGCATCCTCAAGGCGCCACGCGATCCGCGCGAGCTCGTACCCGAGCTTCCGGCGTCGATCGTCGCGATCCTCTTCGCCGCGCTGGCGAAGGAGGTCGGCGACCGCATCCCCACCGCCGAGGCGTTCGCCGCGAAGCTGTCGAGCATCGCGATGCCGACGCGCCCGACGATGCTCGACGAGAGCGGGACCTACCCGAGCATCCGCCTACCTCCGCCGGTCCAGCGAAGCCTCGCCGTGCTCCGACTCCGTCACCTGGGCAACGAGGACGACGACTACCTCCCTTTGGGGATCAGCGAAGCGCTCATCGACGCCCTCGCCGGCGCGGGCATGCGCGTGCGCGCCGCTCCGGCCGACGTCCGGGCTCGCGATCCCCAGGACGTCGGGCGCGAGCTCGGTGTCGATGCCGTCCTCGCGGGGGCCGTCGAGGTCGAGCCCTCCGCGCTCCGCGTCGTTCTCCGTCTCGTCGGCGCGCACGATGGCTTCGCGCTCTGGGCCGGTCGCTTCAACGGCAGCCGCGGCGATGCGATCGCGATCGCCGGCAGCGCCGCTCGACAGATCGCCGAGGCGCTCTCGGGCACCCGCGCGCCGACGCCGACCCGCGACCTCGCCGGCCCCGAGGCCGTGGACCTCTACCTGCGCGGCCGCCGCACGTATCATCGCTTCTGGCGCACGGGCGAGGCAGTGACACTCCTCGAGCGAGCGCTCGCGAAGTCCAACGACGACCCGCGCATCCTCGCGGCGTTAGCGCTCGCTCTCTGCCGCGAGACGGGCGCCGAGACCGACACCGCGGCGGCGCGCCAGGCCGCCGTCGCGCGCGCGGAGCGAGCCGTCGCCCTCGCGCCGTCGCTCGCCGAGGCACACGTCGCGCTCGGAGTGTGTCGCCTCCGTGACGGAGACGTCGCCGCCGGATCGACGCTCATTCGTCGTGGCGTCGACCTCGCGCCGGGCAACGTGGACGCGCTCGAGCACGCCGGACGCATCTTGCTCGAGACGCGCGCGATCGAAGAAGGCATCGCGCACGCGGAGCTCGCGATCCGGATCGAGCCACTCCTCCAGCTCGTCCTCCAGTACCAGGTCATCCGAGCACGAGCGCTGCTCGGCGAGTGGAAGGCCGTCGACGCCGAGCTCCGGCAGGTGCCGACCGAGGCCGCCGCGAAGATCGCTTACTGGCTGACGCGGATCCGACTCGCGCTCTGGCGGAACGATCCTTCGGAGGACGCGAGCATCCTCGCCGGCCTCGCAGCGGACACCTTCCCGAACAAGGCCTTCCCCCTCGCCTATGCGGGCTACCTGAAGGACGGTCGTCCCGGGCCGGTCGAGCGCCAGCTCCTCGACGATCGGATGCACTCGCCGCGGAGCTCGCCGCGCCAGCGCTCGTTCTTCGCCCAGCTCCGCGCCGAGCTCCTCCTCCGCAACGGCGATCGCGAGGAGGCGCTGGCGGCGCTCGAGGCCTCCGTCAACGACGGTCTTTTCGACGAGGCCTGGCTCGACCGCTGTCCCGCGCTCGACGCCCTCCGCGACGACCCGCGCTTCGCACGCGCCCGCGAAGAGGTGCACGCACGCGCCGCGGTCGCCGTTGCCACGCTGCTCCGCCGCACGTCGACGGTCAGCGTCGCGGCTTCGACTTCGGCGCGTTGACGAGACGGGCGAGCGGAACGCGCCCGATGACGTTACGGATCTGCTGCGCCTGGTGGTCGGTCACGCTACCGATGAGCTGAACCTCGGCGCGTCCCGGCGAGCGCAGGATCCGCACCTGGAGGCGCACGACGCGGATGATCCCGCGCTCGATGTCGAGCTCCGCGATCGTCACCGCCCTCCGAGCGGCGACGTAGAGCGCACCGACGGCAACGGCGAGAGCGAGCAGGGGGAGAATGAGCGTGGAATCCAAGGCTGATTGTCGGGACGGCGCGCCGCTCTCCGGTTTAAGCTCCCGGAGAGCCCGTGTCCACCCGTGCCTTCTTCGATGACGCCGCAAAGGCGGCGGTGAGCGCTGCGATCAAGCGCGTCGAGAGCCAAACCTCTGCCGAGGTCGTCGTCGCGGTGCGGCGCCAGGCCGGCGTCTCGTATCGCGACGCCGACCTCGTCCTTGGCGCGATCGCCGCCCTCGCGACCCTCGCGATCCTCCTCTTCGTCGACAAGGAGTTCGCGACCACGTGGATCCCCGTCGATGTGGCCGTCGCGTTCGCAGCGGGCATGCTCCTCTCCCGCTACACGATGTTCCTCCGCCGGCTCCTGACGCCCGGCTCGCGCCGTCGCGAAGAGACGCGACGCGCGGCGTGCGCGGCCTTCAACGAGCTCGGTATCGGACGCACGAGCGGGCGGAACGGCATCCTCGTCCTGGTCGCGCTCTTTGAGCACGAGGTCGCCGTCGTCTCGGACGTCGGGATCGATCCTGCCGTGATCGCCCGCGCGGTCGCTGCGCTCCAAGGCTCCGTCCCGCGCGCCGTCCCCGACTTCGACGCCTTCGTCGCTCCGCTCGACTCCCTCGGGCCCGCCCTCGCCCCGACGATGCCGCGTCGCGACGACGACGTGAACGAGCTCCCCGACGAGGTCGCATGAGCTCGCTCTTCCGTCGCCTCGCCGATCCGAAGCGCTCGCGTTGGCTCACGCCCGCGATGATCGTCGGCGTCCTCGTCGCCGTTGCGCTCGTCCTGGTCGCGGTCACGGCCGCCGCGAGACCGGGCGGCGGGAGCTCCTACTCCGGCGGCTCGCGCTCGTCCGGCGGTTCGCGCTCGTCCGGCGGTGGTGGTGGCGGCGGTGACGGCGGGGCGCTCGTGGAGCTGCTCGTGTGGCTGTGCATCGAGCATCCGATCATCGGCATCCCGCTCCTCCTGATCGTCGTCGGATACTTCGTGGTGAAGAAGGTCTCGGGCGGCAAGCAGTCGGACTGGAACAGCGGCGTCCCGAGCTACGCGCCGCCGTACGTTCCGCCGATCGAGGCCGATCGGCCGCCGCCCGTCACGCTCGAGGTGATCCGCAGCATCGACGCCAACTTCTCGCGCGTCGTCTTCGAAGACTTCCTCTATTCGCTCTACGCCGAAGTGCATCGCGCGCGAGGCATGGGCGCGCTCGACCGCCTCTCCGCATACCTCTCCCCGCGCGCGGCGCAGACGCTCCAGCACGGAACGCGCGGACCGATCGAGGGCGTCATCGTCGGCGCCATGCGCATCGTCGAAGCCAGCGCGACACCGCAGTCCGGCGCACGCGCCGTCATCGAGTTCGAGAGCAACTACACCGAGGCCGGGCGCGGCTGCTACGTCGTGGAGCAATGGACGCTCGTGCGTGGACCGTCGGCGAAGTCGCGCACGCCGGATCGCGTGCGCGTGCTCGGGTGCCCCAACTGCGGCGCGCCGCAGGAGCAGCTCTTCAGCGGAACGTGCAAGCACTGCCAGCGCGTCGTCAACGACGGCTCGTTCGACTGGTCGGTGCAGAACGTCCAGGTGCTCCAGCGTGAGGAGCGCCCGCCGATGCTCGGGTCGAGCGCCGAGGAGCAAGGCACGAACGATCCGACGATCCGCGACCGGAACCTCCCGCAGGCGATCGGTGCGCTCCGGGCGAAAGATCCGGCCTTCGACGTCGGCCAGTTCCAGGCGCGCATCGGGCTCGTCTTCCAGCAGTTCCAGATCGCCTGGTCCGGACGCAACCTCGCCCAGATGCGCCCGTTCCTCAGCGACGCGCTCTTCACGACGCAGCAGTACTGGATCTCGGCCTACATCGCGCAGCGCCTTCGCAACGTCACCGAGGGCGCGCGGATCACGAACCTCGAGCTCGTGAAGGTCGCGTCCGACGCGTTCTACGACGCGATCACGGTCCGCCTGTTCGCCACCGGCCTCGACTACACCGTGTCCGACGACGGACGCCACGTCTCGGGCAGCCGGACGAAGCAGCGAGCCTACAGCGAGTACTGGACCCTCATCCGCGGGACGAACCGCAAGGGCCCCACGCGCACGGATCTCGCGTGCTCCAACTGCGGCGGCCCGCTCGCCGTGAACATGGTCGGCCAGTGCAACTACTGCAAGGTCAAGGTCACCACCGGCGACTTCGACTGGGTGCTCTCGCGGATCGAGCAGGACGAGTCGTACACGGGCTGACGGGACGAGCGCGGCGGTCTGCGCCCGATCGCGAGTGCTCGACGGCGCTGCCTTGGGACGCCTCGGGAGTCGATGCGGCGCGCTGCCGAGGGTGAGCCTTCGCCTTGACGCCCGCCAGTGCAGCTGGTCTCTGTCACCCATGTCCGAAAAGAAGACCTACGAGGGTGGCTGTCACTGCAAGCGCGTCCGTTACAACGTCGCGACCGACCTCGCGCAGGTCATCGCATGCAACTGCTCGATCTGCGCGAAGAGCGGCTCGCTCCTCACGTTCGTGACGCCCGACCAGTTCGAGCTCCTCTCGGGCAAAGACGCGCTGACCGACTACCAGTTCAACAAGAAGGTCATCCATCACACGTTCTGCTCGACGTGCGGGATCAAGTCCTACGCGATGGGCACGGGGCCCGGCGGGCAAGAGATGGTCGCAATCAACGTCCGCTGCCTCGAGGGCGTCGATCCGTCGACCCTTTCGCTCATCAACTACGACGGAAAGAACCACTGACGGCACGCGCTCCCGCGACGTCGCGTCCGAGAAGGACGTCGCACTCTCGAGCGCAACGCGCGTCTTGCGCGAGGGCTGCAGAGGGTGCGTTGCGGAGCGGACATCGAGCACGCGGGCGCACGAGTCAGCGTGCCCGCTCCGCCGCTCGTCGCGCAGCATCACGGCGCGACGGGCGCGTCGCGCCGAGTGGCACGGGAAGTGGAGTGCGGTGCGGCATGACATGGGACCGCTCCGCCGGAATCACGATGACGGCCGCTGAGCTAGCGCGCTCGACGCTCGTTGGAGGAGATGCTGCAGCGACGTTCGTTCGTGACGGTCACGAGTGGCTCGAGGTGCTCTACGCCGCGCTCCTCGCCGCCTTTCGCCACGGAGACTGGCCCGACGTCACCGAATACTGGCAAGAGCTCGAGCGTGCTCTCTGCGCGCACATGGACGAGGAGGAGCAGCAAGTGTTCCCGGTGTTCCGCGCGGTCGAGCCGGCGGAGGCCGCTGCCCTGAAGGCCGATCACGACGAGCTCCGCGGGCTCGTCGAGCTCCTCGGAATCAAGATCGAGCGTCGCTCCCTCACCGAGCCGGATGCCCATGCGCTCGTACGGCGGCTACGCGCCCACGGCGCTCGAGAGGAACGTGTCCTCCATCCATGGATCGATGCGATGAGCGCTTCGCCCTTGGGCGATCGCATCGGTGCGCCGCCCCGGCAGGTGTTCGAGTCCTAGCTGCTCGCGTCGGTCTCGAGCGCGCGAGTAGCCCCGACGGCAGCGCGGTGTCGGGCTCGAACGATGCGCGCGTTCGATCGCCGGACGCAACTCGGCCCGCGGACATCGACCGAGTCGATTGCTCTCTCAGATGCCCGCGCTCTGGACCTTCTGGAGCTTCACGCCGCCGCCCTTCTTCGCAGGCTTGCGCGCAGGCGCCTTCTTCTTGGCCTGCGAGGCGGCGTAGGCCGCGGCCGCGGTCTTCCGCGAGTAGTCGGGGCCTGCCTTTGCGGTCGGCGCCGGCTCCGGAGCAGCGGCGGCGGGCTCCGGGGCGGCCGGTGCGGGCGCCGGCTCGCTGACGGGAGCCGGAGCGGTCACGGCCGCAGGCGGAGGCGCGGCAGCTGCCGCGGGTGCCTTCGCGGGCTCGCTCTCTCCGCCCGCC
>ERZ778022.4835-NODE-4835-length-11338-cov-3.946202_pt1 | contig 11338 bp, 7 predicted proteins | sample MGYA00375752_ERZ778022 | MGnify/ENA primary metagenome ERZ778022 (study PRJEB29350, sample SAMN05389826) | bioreactor metagenome | isolation source: Thiocyanate bioreactor | place: South Africa: University of Cape Town | collected 2014-04-04 ...
ATGTTCTCCACCATGATGACGGTCGCACCGACGATGATGCCGAGGTCGAAGGCGCCGATGGACAGAAGGTTGGCGGATTCCCCTCGTAAGACCGTAATCATCACGGCGAGGAAGAGCGCGACGGGTATGGTCGCGGCAACGATCAGCGCGCATCTCAAGTTGCCGAGAAACAGCCACTGGATCACGAAGATCAGCGCGACGCCGAACAGCAGGTTGTGCACGACGGTGTCGACGGTCACGGCGATCAGGTCGCCGCGGTCATAGAAGGGGACGACCTTGATGCCGGCCGGCAGGACGCCATCGCGGTTGATCTTTTCCGCCATGGCGCGAACGCGCGTCACCACCTCATTGGTTCGCTCGAACTTCTGCATCAGCACGATGCCGGTCACGACATCGGAGTCGCCGTCGCGGCCGGCAATGCCGATGCGCGGCGCGTATCCGATCTCGACCTTCGCGATGTCGGAGACGAGCACAGGTACACCGCCCTGCTGCGTCAGCACCGTGTTGCGAATGTCGTCGAGCGAGCCGATCGCACCCAGGCCGCGCACGTTCACCGACTGGGCGCCGAGGGAAATGGTGCGGCCGCCGACATTGGCATTGCTCGAGGAAAGGGCGGTCACGACCTGCGGGAGCGTGAGCCCGTAGGCCATCATGCGGTTGAGGTCGAGCTCGACGCTGTACTCTCGGGTTTTTCCGCCGAGGACCACGACGTCGATAACGCCCGGCACGGTGCGGAACTTGCGCTCGACGACCCAGTCCTGCAGCGTCTTGAGCTGCATGACGTCGGTGCCGGGAGGACCCTTCAGCTCGTAGCGAAAGATCTCGCTGATGCCTCCCGCGGGCGAGATCGTGGGCTCGACGCCGGTCGGCAGCGTGGCATCCTTGATGCGATTGAGAGCCTGTTGCCGCACGAAGTGATAGTCGCGGCCATATTCGAACTGCAGACGCAGGAAGCCGAGACCGTAGACGCTGTTCGAGCGAACGAATTTCAGCCCCGGCGTGCTCATCACCGCGAGCTCGAGCGGGATCGTAACGTAGCGCTCGACCTCCTCGGGCGACTGCCCCGGCCACTGCGCGATGATCTCGATGATGGGCGGCGTCGGATCGGGATAGGCTTCGATGTTGAGTGTACGGTACGACGCGTAGCCGAGGCCGACAAAGGCAGCAAACAGCAAGACGACCAGGGGCCGCCGAGCGAGACACGCAGCGATCAGTTTGGACAGCATGGATGAGCCGGAAAGGTAAGCCGGGGCCTAGTGGCGCCCCTCGTTGTCTACAAAGATTGCGCCCCGGCCGACCACGGTCTCTCCCTGGTTGAGCCCGTCACGGATCTGGATACAGCCGTTCTGCTCGGCACCAATCTTCACGGTACGGCTCTGGAACACTTGCGGTTCCTTCTCAACCCACAGTCGTGTCTCCTCGCCCCGGCGGATGATGGCGTCCGTTGGGACGGCCGTCGTCGCCTCGACATTCCCGACAGAGATCTTGAACGTCGCGAACATCTCTGCGCGCAGCAGGCCGTCGGGGTTGGGAATCTCGGAGCGCACCATGACCCGGCGCGTCGTGGGATCGGAGGCTGCTCCGATGGCATCGATCCGCGCGTGAACCCGACGGTCAGGAAGAGCGAGGATGCGTACGTCGATCTCCTGGCCGACTCTCACGTTCGGGATGTCGCCTTCCGCGACGTAGGCCTTCAGCCACATGGTGGAAAGGTCGGAAATCGAGAAGTGCGCTTCGGCGGCATCGGTCTTGACGAACTGCCCGGGGCCGATACGTCGCGCCGTGACGGTCCCACCAATTGGCGCATTGACGGCCAGCAGCGGATTGATGATGCGCTCGCGCTCGAGGCGATCTACCTCGTCCTGATCGCGGCCTATGATCACGCGCAGGCGGTGCCGTGCCGCGGTGAGTGCACCAATGCGGTCTTGAAATCGGATTCGGCCGCCGCAAGATCGTTCTGCGCCTGCTCCATTTCGCGCTGCGATGTCGCCTTGTCGCGGAACAGTCGCTGCTGGCGATCGGCCTGGCGGCGCATGACGTCGAGATGCGAGTTGGCCTTGTCGCGCGCGTGCAGTGCCGCGATGAGGTCCGTCTGCACCTGCACGACCTCGGGGCTGTCGATCTCGAACAGCGGATCACCGCGCTTCACCTCATCGCCGACCTGCGCCATGAGGCGCGTGACACGACCGGAGAAGGGCGTGAACACGTTGGTGCTGGCGTTCTCGTTGAAGGCGATCTGGCCAATGGCCGTCTTCTGCTGGCGGAACGAGCAGAGGCCGACCTTCACGAGCTCGAGCTGGTGCATCTGGTCGGGAGTGACACGCACGTTGTTGGGATCGACCTTTTCGGTCGATGGCGAGGAGGCCGTGGCCGGGGGCATCGAGTTCCACCACGACACCTTCGACAGCACCACGGCAGCAAGCATGCCGCCGCAAGCGGCGATCACGACAACAATCGAGGTCCGTAGACCTTTGTACAGACGATGCAACATGTTCCTGCGCTTTACTCTCGCGTTACGTGCGCGGCCTTCTTGATGGCGCGCTCGTTGTCATGGCTAGCCGTTTCGGGGGCCGGCGGCGGCGGCCTGTTCCACCAGCCGCCACCGAGCGCCTGGAAAAGCGCGACGGTGTTGGCGAGCCGCGAGGCTTCCGCTTCCACGCGTGCAAGCTGCGCCTGCAAGTATGCCTGCTGTACGACGAGCAGGAGCGGCACGCTGACCTGCCCTTCCTGAACCTGCTGTCGAACCAGATCGATATTGCGCGATGCCGCGCGCTCGGCCTCGGTCGCGGCGCTCATGGCGCGGGTGTCGGCCTGCAGAGCCCTGAGCACGTCGGCCACGTTCTGGAAGGAAGCGAGCACCACGCTGCGATACTCGGCGGCGGCCTGGTCGGTCGCCGCTTCTGCCGCGCGCTGGCGGTATCTGAGATTGCCGCCGTCGAATATGGTCTGCGCCGCATTGCCGGCGATCATCCAGAAGGTGGTTCCGGGAGAGAACAGCCGGGAAATCGACTCGGCCACGCTGCCCGCGTTGCCGGAGAGCGTGATCTGCGGCAGCCGGTTGGCGATGGCGACGCCGATCTCCGCATTTGCGGAGCGCAGGTTGGCCTCGGCAACTCTCACGTCGGGCCTGTGGCGAACGAGATCGGCCGGCAGGCTGAGCGGAAGCTGCCGCGGCAGGCGGAAGGACGAAAGCTGGAAGGTTTCCGAGGGGCCATCGCTCGGAACACGGCCGGTCAGGAAGGCCAGCAGGTGGCGCTGCTGTGCGAGCTGGCGTTCGAGCGGCGGCAGCAGGAGCCGCGTCTGGGCAACGGCCGTCTCCTGGGCGGCGATTTCGGTCTGCCCGAGCTGCCCGAGCTCGTGCTGGCGCTTCAGGATCTTCAGAAGCTCCATCTGGAGATCGATCATCCGCTTGGTCACGCCGACCTGACCGCGAAGCGAGGCTTCCTGGATGGCCGCGAGCGCAATGTTGGAAGTGAGCGTCAGGTAGACGCCCTCGAGGCGGAAGCCTTCCCTTTCAGCCTGGGCATCTGCGGACTCGAACTGGCGGCGCTTGCCGCCGAATATGTCGGGCACGAAGGAGACGGTGAGCTGAGCGGTGTGCAGGCTGAAGAGGTCGGAACCGGAGGCGGCGTCGGTGGTCACGGACCGGCTGGCAATCTTCTGCCGCGTCGACTCGAAGTTCCCCGTGAGCACCGGGAAGAAGGTGCTGCGCTGCGCCAGCGCATTGGCCTGTGCTACGCGCACGGCGGCGGCAGCGGCCTGGAGATCGGCATTGTGCGCGATGCCGTCCTCCACCAGGCGATTGAGGTTCTCGGAGCGGAAAAGCCCCCACCAGCGCGCCGAAATGTCTGCGCCGCGTACGACGTTTTGTCCGGGCACGCGATCTCCTTGCGGTAGTCCGGAAGAGCGATCGCCCGACACATAGCTTCCCACGTCCGGAAAGCCCGGGCTAATGAAGTCGGGTCCGACTGTGCAGCCCTTCAGCATCGGCACCAACAAGAGGCAAATGCTGCGCCTCCCCCCCAACCAGCTTCCAATGTACCGACAAATCGCACGCCCGCCCTCCGCATAGAATGCCGAGAAACCCATGGAATTCTGCCCCCGATCCCCGTCCGGAGAGCTGGGCTTGTCGCCCTTATGCCGTTCCGAACCGTTGTCGCTTTAGCAACGGGCGTGCCAGCCCGTTAAGGCCGACAGAGTCAGAGATTCGTTGTTCTTACTCAATGGCTTGTCGCAACGTCCGCACGGCTTATTGCGGCCGAAGCGGCGGCTTTCCGCCACTTCCGACAAAAGCATCGGCGGAATTCAGCCGATTTCAGCCCTGATCGGTGAACCGCCGACGGTCCAGGCCGTACTTGGCCATCTTCTCACTGAGGGTCCGACGGGGAATGTTCAGGCGTTCCATCACCGCCGTCAGCTTGCCGCCGGACTCCGCCAGGCAGCGCTCGATGACGGAGCGCTCGAAGGCGTCCACCTGCTCGGCGAGCGAGAGCCGATCACCTTCCGGCTCTGTGGCGGCATCGGGCCAGAATGTCCCGCCGAGACCGAGCGCAAAGCGTTCAGCGGCATTGCGCAGTTCCCGGACATTTCCGGGCCAGTCATACGCCAGGAGGCGATTGACCGTGGCCGCCGGGACGGGTCTGCGCTCCCGTCCGTGGGCATTTGCTGCAAGCGAGGCGAAGTACTCGAACAGGAGGGGGATGTCCTCCTTGCGCTGGCGCAGGGGAGGGATCGTCAACTCGACGACCGAAAGCCGGTAATAAAGATCCGAGCGGAAGCGGCCGGCGCTGCTCGCCTGGCGCAGGTCGATCTTGCTGGCTGCGATCGCGCGCAAATCAATCGGGTGGCTGCGGTTGGACCCGAGGCGCTCGACAACCCGCTCCTGCAGCGCGCGCAGCAGCTTCCCCTGGATCGAGAGCGGCATACTGTCGATCTCGTCGAGGAAAAGCGTGCCCCCGCTGGCGTGCTCGAGCTTCCCGATCCGTCCTTTTGCCGCGCCGGTGAAGGCGCCGGTCTCGTATCCGAACAACTCGCTTTCCGCCATCGTCTCCGGGATGGCGGCGCAATTGATGGCTACGTAGTGCCCCTCATGACGCCGCCCGAAGTCGTGCAGGCAACGCGCCACGAGGTCCTTGCCGGCCCCGGTCTCACCGAAAATGATGACGCTGACGTCGGTTGCGGCAAGCTCGGCGACGCTCGCACGGAGCCGCTCGATGGCTTGCGAGGTGCCCACGATGCGCGAGCCAAGCGTCTGCTCCGCTACTGCGCGCCTGAGGCGGCGGTTTTCCGTGACGAGCTTGCGCTTTTCGGCCGCGTTCCTGATGACCTCCAGCAGGCGCTTCGGCTCGAAGGGCTTCTCGATGAAGTCGTAGGCCCCAAGCCGCATGGCGTCGACGGCGGTCTCGACATCGCCGTGCCCGGTTATGACGATGACGGGCAGCTCCGGATCGATGTTCTGCGACTGGCGCAGAAGCTCCATGCCGTCGGTGCCTTCCATCTTGAGGTCGGTCACCAGAACGCCGGGAAAGTCCGTGCTCAAGGCTGCTATCGCGGGCGCGGCGCGGTCGTGGACGATCAGCTCGAAGCCGGCAAGGCGCAGCCATTGGCCGACGGCCTCACGCATGGCTTCCTCGTCGTCGACAAACAGCACCAGACCTTGGTCAGGCATGGCTCGCCTCTGCAACTGCGGGCAATCCCTCGACGGAATGCGGCAGCTCCACAGTGACCTCGGCGCCGCCCTCTGGAAGATTGGTCGCGTAGATCTGGCCCTGCACTCCTTGAACGATTCCGTAGGATATCGAGAGGCCGAGGCCAAGGCCTTTGCCGACCGGCTTGGTCGTCACGAACGGGTCGAAAATCCGCTCGAGGAGGTCGGCAGGGATGCCGTGCCCGTTGTCGGCAACGGCAAGAACGATCGTCTCGGGCGTGGATCGGGCGCGGATCCTGACCCAGGGGCTCGTAGCATCCGACACGGCATCGAGGGCATTGAGAAGAAGGTTCACGACGACCTGCTCGAGCTGCACGGCGTGGCCGACCACGACCAGGTCTGGCTCGATGTCCTTCTCGACCCGCACGTCGCCGGAATTGATCCGGTTCTCGACGAGGAGCAGCGCCCCGTCCAGGATCCGGTCCACACGGACGCGCTCGTGATGGGTGGGCTCGCTCTTGCGGGCGAACATCTTCAGGTGCCCGGAAAGCTTCGCCATGCGATCGGCGAGGTCGCTGATGAGGTCCACATTGCGCATGACCTGATCCGTATCGCCGCGCTGGGCGAAAATCCGTGTGCTGGCAATGAAGGTCTGGATTGCTGCGAGCGGCTGGTTGATCTCATGGGCCAGTGCGGCGGACATGCGTCCGAGTGCTGCGAGCTTTCCGGCCTGGACAAGCGCGTTCTGCGTCGTGCGCAGGCGCGCCTCCGTACGCCGGCGCTCGTCCACCTCCGTCGTCAGAGAGGTGTTTGCGTCCCGCAGCTCCCGCGTGCGCTCGTCCACCTCCTGCTTGAGCTTTATGCCGGCGTCCCGCTCGGAGAGGTAGGCGCGGTGACGCTGAAGCATGTAGAGAAGCAGCCGAGATCGTGCCGCCGATGATGGCGCCGTCGCGTTCGTCATTGGAGACGCTGGCCAGTGCCGCGAGGCGGTGCGCAGTCCAGCCATACTCCGGCAGCGCCATGGACTCGTAGAGATATGCCGAGCGGTCGGCCCCGCCGCGGGCGCGAATGATCGCCGTATTTCCGCGCCGCTCCATGATGTCCCAGGAGACGGGCGCCAGGTTCGCGTTGCCATAGTGGTTCGACGGGGGCTCGGCCGAGGTCGGCTGGCGCTCGAAGTTCATCCGCCGATATTTGTAGATCGGATCGCTGGCAAGAAAGGCAATGCCGTCGCGATCGGTGACGATGACGCGCTCGCCGGCGCTTTCCCATGCGCTTTCAAGCTTGTCGAACTCGATGCGCACGACAACCGCGCCGAGAAGTGCCTCCTCCCGGACAGCCTCGGCAAGGAAGTACCGGATCCGGTCGGAGTCGGGCTCGATTTCCAGGTCCGCGCTCTTGCCGCCCGCGATAGCCTGCTGAAAGTAAGGAAGATCCGAGGCATTGCGGCCGATGCGGGTGTTAGCGCCTTCCCAGTCGTCGCTCGCAATCACGATGCCGTTCGGACGGATGACATAGACGGCCCGGGCATCCGCCTCGATGCTGATGCGACGAAGCTTGTGGTTCACGCGATCCAGAAGGGCCGGATCACCGGGGGATCGCAGGGCCGCTCGAACGTCGGCATCGAGGGAGAGCAGGATCGGCAAGTGGTCCTGCCGGTTGACCTCGGCGTGAACAGCGGCCGTAACGAGCTGAATGCGCTGAGAGTTGATGGCCTGCAATGAACGCAATCCCTGCTCTCGCCAGACGTGCTGGGTGACGAGCGCCGACCCGCCGATCAGCGCCGCCGCGCCGGCCCAGAGGAGCAGTTTTCTGGCGAGTGATTGCATTGCCTGTCCGCTGATGTCACTCAGTCAGCTACCAAAACGGCATTCGCACGCTGGTCCGTAGCATCCCACCCCGGCCGATAGCATAGCTGATCGCGCCATCAAAACGCAGGTCAGCGGACCGGCATCCGGCGGAGCTGGGCAGCAGGGGCTCCGCGATGCATGGCTCCGCCGCCGCGACGGATCATCGCTCAGCTTATGCAAGGATTCCAGCATCATTGCGGTGCCATGGCCTGCCGGCCAACAGGCGCTGCCGGCTTCCGGGCCTAGGTTGATGCAAGGCCACCGGATGCCGCGAGAGCGTGGGACGCTCGGCCCGCGCAGACACAAAAGGTCGCAATCCCATTTGATCTGGATCAATCGCCGCCCGCTCTTCCGGCAGCAGCCTCCCCGGTGCAGCGTCGTCCGGACCGCTGGACGCGCTAAGCGTTAAGTGGAGGATGCGGTCATGATGAGCGCGGCAATAGCGCACGCAGATGATCATCCGCATGGATGGCGGCGCTGGCTCCTATCCACCAATCACAAAGACATCGGCACGATGTACCTGATCTTCGCCATGTTCGGCGGGATCGTCGGTGGCGCGCTGTCGATCGGCATCCGGCTCGAGCTTCAGGAGCCGGGGATGCAGTACTTCTCCAGCCCGCACATGTTCAATGTGTTCACGACCGGTCACGGGCTGATCATGATCTTCTTCATGATCATGCCGTCGCTGTTCGGCGGTTTTGGCAACTGGTTCGTGCCGCTGATGATCGGGGCGCCCGACATGGCATTCCCGCGCATGAACAACATCTCATTCTGGCTGCTGCCCGCGGGCTTCATGATGCTCATCCTCTCGCTCTTCGTGCCGGGAGAGGGAAGCTGCGTGATCAGCCTCGACGCCGCGACGCGCGATCTGTCGGGATGCGGCGCGGGAACCGGGTGGACGGTCTACCCGACGCTCTCCACGTCGGGACATACGGGACCGGCTGTCGATTTCGCCATTCTGGGGCTTCACATCGCCGGTGCGTCGTCCATCCTGAGCTCGATCAACTTCATCACGACGATCCTCAACATGCGCGCGCCCGGCATGACGATTCACAGGATGCCGCTGTTCGCGTGGTCGATCCTCATCACGGCCTTCCTGCTCCTGCTCGCAATGCCCATCCTGGCAGGCGCGCTTACGATGCTGCTGGCAGATCGCAATTTCGACACCGCGTTCTTTGTTGCCCAGGGTGGCGGCAATCCGCTGCTGTACCAGCACTTGTTCTGGTTCTTCGGACACCCTGAGGTCTACATCATCATCCTGCCGGGCTTCGGCCTCGTCAGCCACGTCATTGCGACGTTCTCGAAGAAGCCGATCTTCGGTTACCTCGGCATGGCTTATGCGATGGTCGCGATCGGTGCGATCGGCTTCGTCGTGTGGGCGCACCACATGTTCACGACCGGTATCTCGGCGGACGTGCAGGCCTACTTCATGTTCGCGACCATGGTCATCGCGGTGCCGACCGGCATCAAAGTCTTTTCGTGGATCGCGACCATGTGGGGTGGATCCATACGCTTCACCACACCGATGCTGTTCGCGCTCGGCTTCATTTTTGTCTTCACGATCGGCGGTGTCACCGGAATCGTCCTGGCCAACGCAGGCGCGGACCGCGCGGTGCACCAGACGTACTACGTCGTCGCGCACTTCCACTACACGATGTCGCTTGCCGCGCTCTTCACGCTATTTGCCGGCTGGTACTACTGGTTCCCGAAGATGACCGGCTACATGTACTCGGAGGCGATCGGGAAACTGCACTTCTGGCTGACCTTCATCGGTGTCAACCTGACGTTCTTCCCGCAGCATTTCCTCGGTCTCGGCGGCATGCCGAGGCGCTATCCCGACTACCCGGATGCCTTTGCCGACTGGAACCGGATCTCGTCCTTCGGCTCCTACATCTCGGGCGTAGGTGCGCTGGTGTTCTTCATCGGCGTTGCCGTCGCCTTTGCCAGCAAGCACAAGGCCGAAGGCAATCCTTGGGGACAAGGCGCAACGACACTCGAGTGGACGCTTCCCTCGCCGCCGCCTTTCCATTCCTTCGATAGGCTGCCTCGCTTCAAGAGCGATGGGCACTGAGCGGGTGCGCCGATTGCGGGCGTGGAGCTATTCGCCGGCCGCCTTCTTCGGCTGAGGCCCCTTTTGCGCGCTGTGCTCGGCGATGGTTCGTGCGACCCAGGCGACGAGATCCGGCCCCGCCTTGCCGAATGCCTGATCAATTGCAGCCGCTGCCGCGCTGGCATCCTCGCTGGCGGCCGGGACGGAAGCCCGGAAGACCTGCGAGGCAATGATGCGCCCCTTGCCGTCGATGATCTTGCTGCCGATCTCGACGTCCGCTGCGTTACCTGCGCCGATCTGGAACTTCCGAATGTCGATCGCGACGCGGAAATCGGCGGTGAGGTCATCCAGGGGGCGGCTGACCCCGGCAAAGGCATGACTATCCTCGAGGCCGCGAATGATCGTGGCTTGCACGATCCGCGTTACCGCATCGCTCCACTGGGCGTCGGACATCGCCGAAAGCACGCCCTCGGCCGAAACAGTCGCGATCTTCTCGCTGTCGAGGCTCGAGAGCGCGCTGGGCTCCGGCACGACGACCTGAACTGCCGGCGCTCGCTCCTTGGCTTCCGGCACGTGCAGATGCTGCAGGTTGAACGTCAATGCGCGTGCTCTCGCGGCAGCACCGCCGGTCATGCGCTCGAGGCCCGCGGCGATCCCGTCGATCTTGTCGGCGTTGCGCGCGAGCGCGCCGGCGAAGGTGTCGATGTTGGCGATCATGTCGCGCAGCGGCTTCGCGTTCTCGGAGAGGATGCTATCCAGCTTGCGCAACACGTCGCGCGCCGATTGCGACATGGTCTCGCCGGCATCGCTACGTGCCTTGAGGAGAGGCAGCTCGCCTTTCGTTGCCGTGACCGGATCGCCGGAAGCGCCGCCCGTGAGCGTGACAACCGGAGAGCCTGTCAGACCCTGGAAATCTATGCTGACCACCGTGTCCTTGCGCACCGGCGCACTGCGATCGACAGAGATGGTCGCCCTTACCTCGCGCGGCTGAGCCGGATTGAGATCGAGGGCCGTCACCTCGCCGACGCGAATACCGTTGAACAGCACGGCGGATCCACGCAGCAATCCGGACACGGGGCCGTCGAATTGCACGCGATAGGCCGCGCGATCACTGAGGCCGCCTGCATTGTTGATCCAATAGACGAAGCCGAAACCCAGGGCCAGGACGGCCAGGGTAAAGAGCCCCATCTGGACGTAGCGCGCGCGAACTTCCATCGCTCAGGTTTCCATTGTCGAGAGGCCGCGGGACAACTTGCGGCCGCGCTTGCCTTGAAAATAGGCCTGCATCCACGGATGCGGCGATCGCATCATTTCCGACATCGGACCGATGGCGACGACCTTGCCGTCGGCGAGTGCGGCAATGCGGTCGCAGACCGTATCGAGGCTTTCGAGATCGTGCGTGACCATGAACACCGTGAGGCCAAGGGTCTGCTGGAGAGTGCGGATCAGTGCGTCGAAATCGCCGGCGGAGATCGGATCGAGGCCCGACGTCGGCTCATCGAGAAAGACAAGCTCCGGGTCGAGCGCGAGGGCGCGGGCGAGCGCGACGCGCTTGGTCATGCCGCCCGAGAGTTGCGCAGGGAGCTTCTCGCCGTCGCTTGGGCTGAGCCCCACCATTTCGAGCTTGGCGAGCGCGACTTCGCGCATCAGGCGTTCGGAAAGGGCGAGGTGCTCCCGCATGGGGACCTGCACGTTCTGCAGTGCCGTAAGCGACGAGAACAGCGCCCCCTGCTGAAAGAGCACACCCCAGCGACGCTCTAGAGCGTGGCGGTCATCGTCGCTCGCCCGTTC
>ERZ778022.4838-NODE-4838-length-11335-cov-5.135195_pt1 | contig 11335 bp, 2 predicted proteins | sample MGYA00375752_ERZ778022 | MGnify/ENA primary metagenome ERZ778022 (study PRJEB29350, sample SAMN05389826) | bioreactor metagenome | isolation source: Thiocyanate bioreactor | place: South Africa: University of Cape Town | collected 2014-04-04 ...
CGGGCGGCGCTGGAGGAGGCGGAGCCGCGCATGGCACGGTTTGTGGCGCGCGCGCAGGAGCCGGACCCGGAGAAGCGCGTGTACGGCCCGCAGATGACGACGAAGGTACTGGAGCTGGGTGCTGCCATGACGGCGGCACGCGCCCGCCTGGATGCGGTGTGGCCGGCGGTGGCGGCGGCGTCGGCAGCCGGGGCGGAAGCCGCGGTGGCAACGTCTGCAGCTGCGGCGGCAGCAGAGGGTGCAGCAGCGGCAGCAGCGGCAGCGGCGGCGGCGGCAGCGGCGGCATCCGAGGCTGCGGCGGCGGAGCGCGCCCGCGTCGCGGCGGCGGCACACGCGGCAGAGGTGGCTGCCGCGGCAGAAGCGTTGCGGGCGGAGCAGGCAGCAAAGGCAAAGGCACGTGCAGCAGCGGCAGCAGCGGCGGCGGCGCCCGCCCCGGCGCCAGTGCCAGTGTCAGTGCCAGTGGTGGTACCGGCACCAGCGCCGGCGGTGGTAGCTGCGCCAGTGCCTGCGCCAGTGACGACGCGCACGGCGGCGGCAGCTGCAGCGGGTGGTGGCGGCAGCGGCGTGAGTGCTGGAGCTGCGCCGCACGCGGCAGCATCCGCGACGACGAGTGGCGGTGACACGCTGCTGCTGACGCGCGGCATTGTGAATGAGATGTTTACACTGCAGGCGTTGACGGCGGCACTGCAGCAGGCGGGCGACACGGTGGTGGTGGTGGATTTCTTTGCGCCGTGGTGCGGCCCCTGCCGCACCTTTGCGCCGCAGTTTGCGGCGCTGGCGGGCGAGCGCACCGACGTGTTTTTTGTGAAGGTTGACACAGAGGAGGTGCCGGCAGCGGGCGACCTGTACCGCATCCGGGCGCTGCCCACCTTCAAAGCGTTCTTCCGCAGCCGGGAGGTGCAAACGATGTCGGGCGCCGCTATGGCAAAGCTGCGCGCCATGTTGGACGCGGCGCAGGATGCCGCGTCGGAGGTGCTCATGGCAGAGGCCATTGCTGCCTCCATGGCAGACGCCGCGCCTGCGCCCGCGCATACGGCCGCCCCCGCGCCTGCCCCTGCGCCCGCCCCTGCGCCTACGCCCGCATCTGCACATCCCCGCCTGCCAACGGATGACGAGCTGCTGCCGGCTGCGCTTGCATTCACGTTTGCGTCTGATGCCCCGCGCGCGACGCCGCCGGTCGCCGCCCCGCCCGCTGCGTCACCCATGCCGGCTGCCAGTGGTGGCGCGGGCGGCGCGCCCGCCAGCGGCGCAATTGGCCGCACGTCGTCAGCGTCGTCCACCGGCTCGGTGGGTGCCAGCAACCCACTGGAGGCGGCGGTGACGGCGGCGGTGGAGGGTTTACAGGCTGCCATCCCGGCGGCTGACTTTGGGGTGGCAGTGACCGTGGTGGCAGACTTTGTGGGTAACTTGCAGCGGCACCCCGATGACGCCAAGTACCGTGCCATCCGCAAGTCCAACGCTGCGGTGAACGCCAAGGTGGCGCGGCACGGCCGGCCGGCAGACGCGCTGCTGGCGGCTGTGGGGTTCCAGGAGGAGACGCGCGGCAGCGGGGAGGCGTACTGGGTGTATGTCTTCGACGGCGCGGGCGGCCCTGCCGCCGACCCTCGCCTCCTTGCCGCCTCCCGCGTGCTGGCACGCGTGAAGGCGGCGCTGCCGGCCCCCGCGCCCGCACCAGCGCCTGCCCCCGCCCCCGCACCTGCGCCCGCCTTCCCAGGCATGCCTGACATGGGTGCCGGTTTTGGCGGCTTTGGCGGCATGGGTGGCATGGGTGGCATGGGCGGCATGGGCGGCCTCAACCCCTCCATGTTTAGTCCCGAGATGGTCTCAGCCGCCATGTCCATGCTGCGCAGTGGCGGCATGCCAGCAGGGATGCCTGGCTTGCCGCCGGGCATGGACCTGGGTGCCATGATGTCGAACCCAATGTGCGTATATTGTTTTATTATGTGTTGCCTCCTCTACCGTGTTCCATCACACACCCTCCCCATTCCTCCATGTGCAGGGTGCAACAAATGATGTCCAACCCGGCAATGCTGTCGCAGGCAATGAGCGCGATGGGTGGCATGGGTGGCATGGGCGGCATGGGCGGCATGGGTGGCATGGGCGGCATGGGTGGCATGGGCGGCATGGGCGGCGGGTTCCCGCCGTTCCCCGGGTTTGGCGGTGCGCCGCCGCCGCCGCCGGCACCCGCACCTGCACCCGCCCCAGCTTCCGCGCCCGCGCCCGCGCCCGCAGCAGCAGCAGCAACACGCGCGCCGCCTGCATCGGCGGGCGGCGTCGACGACGATGACGACCCTGACCTTGCTGCTGCGCTGGCAGCGTCCATGGCGGACGGCCCGCCGCCGCCGCCGCCGTCCAGTGGCGACGGCGCGGGTGGCGCGAAGTAACTAATTATTATTGATATGAGCAGTTGAAATGAGGCGGTGGTTCAGTTCAGTTACACCCACAGCGCCAACCCTGCCCACTGGCGGCACAGCATGACGGGGTCGGTGGCAAGGTCCAGCATGCAGTCCACCTGCGCCTCCACGCTGGGGCACACCGTCACGTCCACGTTCAAGCCCACGGCGTCGTTGCCAGACAGCGGGCCACCCACCGCCAGCTCCAGCAGCCGGGTGTCCTGCCGCGGCAGGCGCAGTGGCAGGTTGTTGCCGGGCGCCGCACGGACGGCGGGTGTGCCGGCCGCCGTCACGGCGCGGTGCAGCGCTGCCAGCAGGCGGTCCAGGTCTCGGGACCGCTTGGCGGTGCGCATGGCTGCCGGCGGGAAGTAGGTCGTGTTTTGCAGCACGTCCAGCCACATGAGGACGGCGGGGTTCGCGCCCGCCAGCTTCAGGCGCGCCAGCAGCGTGCGCGTGGCAGGGAAGGCGGTCGCGGCATCCAGCCCGGCGTCCACCGTGTCTTCCGTGCCGCCACCGCGGCTGGTAGATGCCGCACGCGCCGCACCGCCACCGCCACCGCCCCCGCCCGCCGGCGGCGGTTGCTGCGCCGTGGTGGTGCTCTTGCGCATGGCGGCGACGCGCCAGTCCAGGGTGGGCTCTGCCGCAAAAACCTCCATCGCCGTCACCAGCGCCTCCGCCGCCTCCGCGCCGCGCAGCACGCGCAGCACCGCCGCCATGTGCTGCTTCATGGTGGCGTACACAGGCAGCGGCTGCAGCACGCCCAGGAACTGCGGGCTCATGCGGAACGGCAGCAGCTCCGGGACGGGCAGCGTGGTGGTGGCGTACCCAAACGCGGCGCCAAAGTCAATGGGGATCACCGTGCCGCTGGCGCCGTCCAGCAGCCAGTTGTCCAGGTGCCGGTCGCCGATGCCCAGCACGTAGCCCACCACGGAGAAGGTGGCCAGCGCGGTGGTGAAGTTGGCGCGCAGGCGCAGGAAGGCGTCCGCGCTCACCGCCATGCCCGCCAGCACGTTGCGCAGCAGGTCCAGCGGCATGAACTCCATCATGCGCGCCCACGTGGACGCCAGCTCCGTGCTGCTGGCGTGGATGCTCAGCTTCTTGTACACCAACGCGGCGCCGTCCGAAGTCAGGCTGTACCGTGCCAGCAGCGCGGCGCGGGCGGACGCAGCCTCATTAGCGCACAAGCCCCACGCCGCTGCAGCATCCCCCGCACCGCCGCCAGCAGCGCCACCACCACCGCCGCCACCACCACCACCGGCAGCGGCACCACGCCGCCCACGCCCGCCACCGCCGCCCGCGCCACCCACGCCGGCAGCGCCGGCAGCGGCACGCAGCGCTGCCACCGCCGCAATGCGCCGGTTCGCCTCGCCCTCAATCAACGCCTTCAGCGGCATCGTGCGCGGCACCCACTCCAGCACGCCAATGTACGGCGTCATGGGCACCACGGCGTATGTACGCAGGCCATACCGGCTGCCGCCGCCGCTGCTACCAGACTCGCCGCCAGCGGTGCGACTGCGAGCAAGCGCCGCGTTGGCCACACTGAACAGCTGCTCCACGCGCTGGTCCAGCCGGATGTCCTCGCCGCCCTTCACTAGGAAGGCGTACGCCCGCTCGTCCTGCCCAATGAACGTCAGCCGTTTGGGCTGCCGGATGGATGCCATGGTGCGCAGGCCGCTGGCACAGCAGGTGACGACGGTGTGGCGCGCCGGCAACGGCGGCACGCTTCCATCGTACGCAGCATACTGCCCGGGCACCTCGATGCGTGCGTGCGGCGGGTAGTCGGCGTCGTTGTAGGCCGCCAGCCACGCACTCATCTGCGTCAGCGCCGACGGCGGCGGCGCCCCCCGCGGCGCTTGGGCAGGGCCGTTGCCCTCGCGCAGCAGGCTGGCCAGCACCTCAACCGTCAGCTTGCTGCCACCCGGCCCCGCCGCATCCAGGATCTCGCGCTTCCACGTCCGCACCCACCGCTCCACGTACGTCCCTAGCGCACCCGCGTGAGTGCCAGTACCGGTGGCGGTGGTGGCGGGGGATGCGGCCGGCACAACATCGCCGGCACGCGCCAACGCCGCCGGGCTCCACGCCGTCAAGCAGCGCGTTACCAGGTCGTCGTACCACAAGCGCAGGTGCAACGTTGGCAGGGTGGCGGCGCCGGTGGCGGCGCGATTCGCACCGATGGCGGTGCGCAGCGCCTTGCACCAGTCGCCGAACCGCATCTCGGGCGAGTGCAGGTCCTCCAGCGCGCGCACAAAGGTGTCCAGCAGCGGCGATGCCAGGCGGGTGCGCAGCGGCGCCCACCACCGCGCTGCCGCCGCGGTTGCCACCGCCAGCTCGTCTTCGTTGCGCCCGCCCTCCGCCGCCTCCGCGGGTGTGACAGCAGACGAGATGCGGAAGGGGTAGTACACTGCCTGTGGGTACGGCCCGCTCAGCTGCGTCAGCAGTGCCACCAGGTCACCTGCCACGCCCCGCCGCAGCGCCGCTGCAGCGGTGTCACCGCCACCGCCGCCGCCGCCGCCGCCGCCGCTAGCGGTCGATGCCGCCCTCGCGCTGCCGCTGCGGGACAGCCCGCTGCCACGACCAACACGCCCACCGCTGGCGGCAGCCGCAGGTGCTGGTGGTGGAGCAGGCGGCGCTGCCGCCGCATCCAACCCGCTCAAGACGGCGGCGTCGGGGCGTGCCATGGCAAGCAGCTGCGGCACCCAAGGCAGCCAAACGTACAACGGTGGTGGCTGCACTGCAGCCCCTGCCCCCGCCTCGCCACCTGGCAACCCGCAGCCGGTCAGCAGCGCGGCGCGCGCCTCGCTGTGCGCTGCAGCCAGTGACAGCACCCGCGGTAGCAGCATGACGGCGGCGGCGCGGTGGGCGGGCAGGGCAGCGGTGGACAGCGGGTCGCGAACGGCGCAGTTGTCCAAGCTGCTGCTGGCAGCCAGCACGTTGCCCGCCGCCGCCGCTGCCGCCGCTGGCACCCCGACAGCATCCACCGAGTGCGCCGCTGCCGCCGCAGCTGCGCCTCCGAGGCCGCCAGCCGGTGCACTGGCCCCTGGGTCAGCGCCACAAGCTGCCAGCACGCTGCGTGCCACCAGCGCTGCCAGTGCGCCGACCGTGCGCCCACCTGCCAGTGCAGCACACACAGCACCGTCGGCGGCCTCGCCGTCATCACCCACCGCTGACCCCCTGCTGGACCCACCACCCACGCCACCACCCTCCCCGTTCGTCAAGCGCCGCAGCACGGCGTCCGTGAAGCGCGCATGGAGGAGGCACGCGGCGGCACGGCGGGAGGCGGCAGTGCGCCCGGGCGCCACGAGTGCAGCGGCGTAGGTGGCAGGCACGGTGGTCAGCGCCTCGTGGCCTACAATGCGCACCGCCAGGCGGCCGTCCGCCACGGCGTCTGCGTGCTCGTGCGCCAGCGCCACGGCAGACGCCAGCGTCACGCCGCGGGGCAGGCGGCCGCCGGCATCCGCAGCGCTCGCGTCGCCGCTGCGTGCCGCGTGCACTATCAGGTCTGCCGCCGCGCCCGCCACCATGTACTGCATCTCGGTGGCATGCGTCGCCAGGATGGCGGAGGTGGCATCGGCAGCGGAGGCGCCCGCCGCCCGCAGGTGCGCCACCACCTCCGTCGCGCCGCCCAGCAGCTGCCGCACGTACGCCGCGTCGCCCAGCTTGCCCATGAACGAGGTGGCCGCCAGCGCCACATTCTTGCCCAGTAGCTCCGCCACGGCAGCGGGGCTGCCGGCGGCGGACGCCATGCGCGCCGCCGCCACGCGGTTCAGCGCCAGCGCGAGGGCACGGATGGCATTAGGGGCGGGCAGGCCAGATGCTGCCACGCCCGCCTGCAGCTGCGTCATGTACGTGGCAGCCAGCGCCACCTCCCGCGCCGCCAGCGCGTCTGCCATGCCGCCCGCCAGGGAGGCGCGCAGGCAGGGCGCCGCCGCCGCCAGCGCGTCGCCCGCCGCCGCCGTCACCCGCGCCCCGCCCGCCGCGCCAACCTCCGAAATCAGGGGCCGCAGCCGCGCCTCCAGCGCCCGCCGCGCTGCCACCACGGCATCCACGCCCAGCAGACCACCCAGCCCACTACCCTCACCACCACCGCCGCTGCCGCCGCCGCCGCCTGGGTTGCGATTGCGCCATGCACGCAGCAGGCGGGTGACGCGCGCCAGCCAGGCGGCAGCCCAGCCGGGCGGGAACAGGCCCCGGCTGGCGCGCACCGCCGCCGCGTCGGTGGCAAGGTGGCAGTACTCTTGCAGCTCCAGCAGCGGCTGCACCACGCCCACCACGCGCCCGCGCACGCCCGCCGACAGCCGCGGCACGGAGGCAAACAGCGCAGGCAGCGCCGCCAGCGCGTCATTGACGGACGTCAGGGCGGCGGACGTCGCGCCCTCCCGCACCCGTGCCAGCGCCGCCAGCAGCGGCACTCGCAGCGCCATGCCAGCGGCGCCGGCATCCGCACCACCGCCCGTCGCATCGCCACCCAGTAGTAGGGCGGGCGGCGGAGCAGCGAGGTAGGTGGACAGCAGTGTGCCAGCGCGCGCACCACCCTCGCCATCCTCCTCGCCGCCTGCTACACCCTGCCGCGCCAGTGACAGCAGCAGGAAGCCGCGCCGGTCGCGGCTGAGGTCTCGGTACTCTGTCACCGTCAGTGGCGCCTCCCGGTCGCCCGCCAGCGCCTCTGCCGGCACGTCCACCCCCACTGGCAGCCCTGTGTGCCCCACGTGCACCGTCGCGTTCTCCAGCCAACCCCACTGCTGCAGCACCGCCAGTGCATGCGACCGCTGCGTGTCACACACATCCACCAGCACGGCAGCAAATGCCGGCTCTGTGCTACCGCCGCCGCTACCGCCACCGCTGCCATCGCCGCCACCATCGTCACCATCGCCGCCGCCAGCCCACCCGCCGCCGCCGCCAACACTCCGGCCGCCCACACGGCTGGCAGCACCGCCGTCGGACAACATCGACCCGCCCGCCATGTCATCATCACCTGCCGGCTGCGCCACGCCAAAGTCCACCCCAGGCATCGCGCTGCCGCCGCCGCCGCCGCTTGCTGCAAATGACAACCCACCTGGCACGCTCCACCCGCCTGCTGCCGCTCCGCCACCGCGGTCGCCGTCACCGCCGTCACCCCTGCCGCCGCCACCGCCGCCACCACCACCGCCACCAAAGCTGTTGGCGGCAATGGCGTGCAGCGCGGCGATGGCGTCGTTGTAGCGCGTGACGGCGAGCGGCAGGTTGCCATTCAGGCGCGCCTGCGTTGCCTCATGCACCGCACGCAGCGGCGTCATGCCCGTGACAATGCTCGCTACTGCGCCCTCCTCCCCCAGCGCTGTGTACAACGCCGTCAACCCCGCCAGCATACGCGCCTGCGCCCCCACGCTGCCGCCGTCGCCGCCGACGCCGCCGCCGCTGTCGTCGAGTGTAATGCCCTGGCTGCTGCCGCCGCCGCCAGCCAAGCCAAACAGCGCGCCCGCTGCGCTGCCCACCGAGTCGGGCAGCATCACGCAGCCGCGTGACGCGTACGGGTCGGGCGTGACGCCGGCGTGGCGACCGGCAGCCAGCAGCGCGCCTTCCAGCAGCACCACGCCCTGCGGCGCAGCAAACGCGGTGGAGGCAAGGGACGCCACCGCCGCGGGCGGCAGCACCACGCCGCCGTCGTCATCGTCGCCTAGCAGCCGCACCGCCGCTGTGCGTGCACGCGCGGCGCTGACGGCGGCACACAGCGCCAGCACGGAGCGCACACCGGCAGCCACGGCAGCAGGCGGCACCAGCGCGTCACCCACGCTGCTGGCCACACCCGCCACGCTGCCAGCCATCTTCGCGCATCGAGCACGAGCTGGAAACCGTAGTGCGCCCCCGCCGCCTGCAGCGCCCGTGCTGCCGCGCTCGCGGCCCCGCTCGCCGCCTGACTGCGAGATGCGCTCATGGCGCAGCGACGGCGCCAGTGGTGACGCCGCCCACGACGTCCCCGTGCTACTGCTGCCGGCACCGCCACCGACGCCGCCATTGGTGCCGCCGGCGCCTCCAGCGGTTGCCGCAATATCCAGCAGCGCGTTCATGAGCGCCGTGGTGGCGGAGCGCGCCAGCGGCGCATCCTGCGCAATCAGATCATGCAACGGCGCCAGGAAGGCAGACACGGCAATCTGCACGTCGGGCAGCTCACCCTGCCGGTACCGGCGCGTGAGGGTGGCGGCGGAGCGCGCCTGTATCAACGCGCGCTGTAGGGCGGGGGAGCGGCCCTCCTTACGCGCAATGGCGCGCGCAATGAGGAGGGAGCGCGGTGCCTGCCGCTCCTCCGTCGCGGTGCCGCCCTCGCTGCGCGTCACACCACCCAGCCCCGTGCTGCTGCCTGGCCCCGACGACACGCGCACCGCCGGCACCGCGGAGAAGCGCGCCGCTGACATAACTGCCGTGCTGCCGCCCGCGGCGCCAGCGCCACCATCGCCACCCCAGCTGCCACCCACAAATGATGCACCGCCGCCGCCACCACCACCACCACCACCGCCGCCTTGCGTCGCACCCGCTGCCACTGACACAAACTGCAGCAGGGTTGCCGACAGACGGTTGCGCCCCACCAAGCCGCGTACCACGTCATCCAAGTTTGGGGAGTCGGGCATGAACGAGGACACGACGTGTGCCGCCGCCGGCGCCGCACCCCGTCCGCCGCCACCAGAGGCACCCCCACCACCTCCACCGCTGCCACTGCCGCCAGCCTGTGTCAACGAAAACGCGCCGGCGCCCTCGTCTGCCATGGTGGCACGCACCATGCCCACCGCCAGACCCACCGCCGCCGCCGGAATGCGGGAACCCGCGCCGTGCACCAGCGACGCTGCCTGCGACAGGGCGCTGGAAAACAGAGGGCGCAGGAGGGACGCGGTGCCCGCGCCGGACCACGCGGTGTCAATCACCACGTCTGCATACCCGCCGACGCCGTCGCTGCCGCCCGCCGCCGAGCCGCCCAGGCCGCGTGGGAACAGGCGGTCCACCGCGTTGTACTCGGGCGACCGGCGCGCCAGCGCCAGCAGGAGGACCGGCAGGTAGTGCGTCCACGCTGCCACGCCGGTGGGCGTCGCCACCGTCAGCTTGTCCGCAATGGCGCCAAAGCGCGCCAGCGGCTCCTCTGGCAGGCTGGTGGCGGCATCCAGGAACGCCAGCACGCGGCGCCGCAGGTCCGCGTCGGCATCAAAGAGCCCCGCCAGCAGCGCTGACGTGACGGCCGCCGACGCGGCGGGCGACAGCGCGGTACCATCAGCAGCAGCGGCAGCAGCGGCAGCAGCGGCAGCCGCCGCGGCCGCTGCAGCAGCGGCGCCACCCTCCGCTGGCCCGCCCGCCCCCGCCCCCCAGATGCGGCCTGCCTCCTCCAGCACGATGCGGTAGTAGGCGGCGCGGCAGGCGCGCGAGGGGTGGCGCGCAAAGATGCGGGGCAGGGAGGTTGGTGAGTCTGGCAGGAAGAGCGCTGCCTTGTCACCCGCCGCCAGGTGCCGCCACAAGCCGTGCAGCCCCTCCAGCGTCACCACCTGCAGGCTGGCACTGCGTTGCGACCCCGCCACGCGCGCCTTGCACAGCGCGCCAATGTGGCCGCGCAGGTGCCGCCACACGTCGTCCGGCGTCGCGCCGCCGCCCACCACGCCCGCCACAAAGATGCGCAGCACCATCTCCAGCGCGCGCGCGCGCGTGAGCAGGCGGCCGCGCGCGTTCTGCAGCGCCTGCGCCGCCTTGGCCACCAGGTCGTTGGTGACGATGGCGGGGTAGCGCGCCGCCACGAGGGCGGTGCAGATGAGGAAGCGGTCGTAGCCGCGCTCCTGCGTCGCGGCGCTGGAGTGCACCTGCACGCCGCGGTGCAGGTCGCGCAGCGACGCCTCCACCGACGGGCGCAGCGTCGCCAGCAGGGCAGCGCCTCCCCCGCCGCCGCCCGCCGCCTGCGCCAGCGCCAGGCCCAGCAGCTCCGCAATGCGCATGTACACCAGCTGCGGCCGCGCCTTGGCGGGCAGCCACAGCGTCACCAGCGCGTCCCAAAACTTGGCCACGTCGCCTGGCACGTCCGGCCCAAAGTCGGATGGCAGAATGGCGGGCACGCCGGCGGCAATGAGGTACACCACCACTGCCACACCCACCGCCACCTTGACGCCGTCGTCAGACAGCGCGGCGCGCGACGTCGTGTCGGGGCGCATGAGGAACGCGATGACGGGGCGGAAGGAGGGCCGCACACCCACGCCGCGCGTCGCCCACCGCGTCACCAGCGTACCTACAAAGGTGAGGTGCAGGTTGCGGAGGTAGGCGCTGCGGGATGGCGCCGCCTCAATGAGGTACGTCAGGAACGTCTTTGCCAGGCCGCCTTGCGACGGCGTGGTGGGCACCCACTCCAGCGCGCCGCCGCCGTCCTCCACGCGCCATGCGTGGCACAGCAGCATGCACACGTCGCGCAGGAAGTAGTGGAACGTGTTGGCGCTCGCCATGCAGGCAGCGGCAGCAGTACCACCGGCAGCAGCACCGCCAGCAGCGGTGCCGCCCCCTGTGGCTGTCAACTGCCGCTTCGCATGCTCCCGCAGGTCCACCATGGCGTGGATGATGGGCGGCGCCCACTCGCGCTGCCAGGGGCGGAACAGCGCCGGCCGATTGAGCACCACCTTCACAAGGAACAGGCGGGTTGGCAGCGGCGTGAGCGGCGCGACAAGACGCGCCAGTAGCGTGGCCATCCAGTCCGGCGCCCGGCTGCCGGCGAGAGCTACGGGGTCAGGCGGCTCTGCGCCGCCCACACCGCTGCCCGGCGGCTGCGCAAACCGCGTGTGCATGTGGTCAATGAACGCCAGCAGCGGCGCCATGGCAGGCACCGCGTTCCAATAGTCCAGCTCCACCTCGCCGGCGCCGCCGCGGGCGGCCACTGCCGCAGCTGCCGCCAGCGCGCCTGCCGTCAACTCGCCCCCTCCCTGGCTGCCGGCATCATCCTCCACTGCCAT
>ERZ778022.4839-NODE-4839-length-11334-cov-6.883855_pt1 | contig 11334 bp, 4 predicted proteins | sample MGYA00375752_ERZ778022 | MGnify/ENA primary metagenome ERZ778022 (study PRJEB29350, sample SAMN05389826) | bioreactor metagenome | isolation source: Thiocyanate bioreactor | place: South Africa: University of Cape Town | collected 2014-04-04 ...
CACCCTTCCATGTGCAGGCAATGTGGACCGCCGGCAGCTGGGTGCGGCCGTGTTTGGGAAGCCGGAGGCGCTGGCCCGCCTGAATGCCATTGTGTGGCCGGAGGTGGAGACGCTGGCACGAGCACGGTTCAATGACCTGCGTGCCGCCGCGGCGGCGGCAGGCACGCTGTCGCGGCCGGTGGTGGGCGTGCTGGAGGCGGCGCTACTCATTGAGGCGGGCTGGGGCGACCGGCTGGATGAGTTGTGGATGACACATATCGCAGACGACGAGGTGATTGCACGGCTGGTGGCACGCAATGGCATCACGCCCGACGCCGCGCGCCTGCGCCTTGCATCCCAGCCGCCGGCGTCTGCCCGCTTGGCGCACGCAACCGTGGTAATTGACACGTCGGGTGCCAAGGACGCCACCAAGCGCCTGCTTGACGCGCAGTGGCGCGCGCTGCTCGCCCGCCTCCCCACCGCTTGAAATGGACGCACGGCATCTGTGTCAGTTGCGCCGTCGCGGCGCGTCGGAATGGTAATGCCGGTCGCGATCATCCCGCCGCCGGCTGTCAGCCGCGCGCCGGTCGTCGTCAGCATCACGCCGCTCCCACCGCCGGTCGTCGTCGCGCCGCCACTCGTGTGGGTTGTCGTCGCGCCGCCACCGGCTGCCCTCGTCCCGGCGGCGGTCAGGCGATGCGCTGCGGCGATCGCGGCGGCGTGACGGCGAACGCGACCGTGATCGCGACCGCGGCCGTGGACGTGGTGCTGCAGGTGACGCCTGCCGGGGCACTGGCGCCGGAGCAGGCGGTGCGGGCGAGGGTGCTGGTGCCTCTGCCGCAGTGCTACTCTCTGCCGCAGCTTCTTGCAGCGTCGACAGCGTCGCACGCAAGTTCCGCATAGCAGCAGCGTACGGCGGCTCAGCACCGCTGCCAGGCGCTGCCGCCGCTGCCGTGCTCGGGCCACCACCGCCGCCACCAGTTGCAGTTGCAGCAGCGGCGGCGGCAAGCGTGGCTTCCAGCGGCGCCAGGGAGGGCGGAACGGGTGGTGGCGGCAGGCCATGGGCGGCAGCGTCGTGCCCCTGCCGTACCCACCCTACCACGCCTGCCACCTGTGTCAGCAGCCGCGCCATCGCCTCCTGCTGCAGCGCCGCGCCCGCCCTCTCACCCTCCAGTCTGCAGGGGCAGGGGCAGCGAGGATGAGGGGGAGGGGTCTCGAGTGGGTGGGGTTGGGATTGGTCACAACCCACCGCCCGCCGCGAGCACGCACGCGCGTCGGAGGCGCCCAATCTCGTCGTCCTTGCGGCGCACCTCCAGCTTGGCGGTGGCAAAGAGGCAGGAGATGTTGCGCTCCAGCACCGTGATGGTCTCGGCGCCGCTGGCTGCCTACAGTTCAGTTGTGGTGTGTGTGGGTGGGGTACGGTGAGGTGTGGGTGGGTGCCAAGGGAGTGCGCATTGCGGGCATTGATAGAAGCAAAACAGAAGGAGCTACCCCGACAGCGACAAACAGGAGAGGGGGCTGGCCCATACATACCTGCGCCGCCAGGTCGGCGTTGAGTGCCAGCACGCGTGCCGTGAACTCGTCGTCCGTCTCCATCGCCCGCCGCTCCGGCGGCACCCAGCTGGTCGACGCCGCCATCGTTGGAACGCCTTTGGCCGGGTGTCTCACACAAGAGGCTGCGTGTTTTCATGTGTCTGACGGTTGGGTGCGTGTGTTTATGTGTGATAATTGCAACTTATGCGTACCCGGCATGAGACCGTGGGTGTTGGGAGAGGAGAGAGGAGGAGGAGCGAGACGGGCCCCCGGCCCCGTTCTCCCGTCCTAAAGACTCCTAATGCACACAACAATTTCGCAACACCCAGTGGCCAACCAACAAGTATCACGCCACCCATACGCGATGCAGCGTACATGCATATGGGAAAGCACGTCATATCCGATGTTTGTTTCAGCTGTGCCACTAAATCGGCGCCGAAAGCGTGCGTGACAAACAGCCAGCAGCCTGCACAGCGGTGCGGGTTGAGGTGTTTCTTTGAAACGACCGCATGCATGATGATGATTTACGGATCACGCCATTCCCCGCCGCTGCTGGTAATTATTCACGGGAGATCAGCGCGCATGAGCGCATACATGGGCACCAATCTGTGTTGGTGTGTGAGTGGGTGGTGCTGTGCGTCCGTTTTTCACTTGTAGCGAGTGGGTGGAACGGTACCGCCCGGGTCTGACCAATCGTCCTGCGGCCGTTCCCACCATCACCACCGTAACTTCCGACGCCACCGATGCTCGGCGCTGCTGCTGTCTGCTGCATAAGTAAGGGTCGGTGGAACCGGACTGCTTGTGCGTGTGCCGCCTGGCATGTGCCGGTGCTGCTGGCGCACGGGGGGCACCACGCCATCGGGGCACGCTTCAACGGCCGCAGGCTGCCGCCTACCCGTACCTTGGAACCCTGCGGTGCCACAGCGGTGGCCACACTGACAACATCATGAATGCAGGCAGAATGATGGCCAGCGCTAGAAGCCGCTGCGGGCGGCGCCGCCGGGTTGCGTCGGTGTCCACCACCGCGCTGGCTGCCGCCACCGCCATGGCGGCCGCCCTCTTACCGGTACTGCATGCCCAACGCGCCGCCGGCGAGCGGCATGTGGCGGCTGCGTCGGGGCACATCTGCGTGGTGCAGGCAGGCGGTGCTGTGGGGTGCTATGGGAATGCCTCCGCCACCGATAAGTTGATCCCGCCCGCGGGGGTTGCGTTTCAGGCCGTGACGGCCGGCGACGACTTTAGCTGTGGCCTCTCTGCAATCAATTGTAGCCTGCGATGCTGGGGTGCCCTGCCAGGCGGCGCCGCGCAGCTGCCGCCGCCATCCACCTTCTTCATTGACGTGCATGCCGGGCCGCGCCACGTGTGTGGCTTGGTGCCAAACGGTACCATCCTGTGCTACGGCGACGCGACGTCGCGAGGTGCCATCAATGTGCCGCGGGGCGTCGCGTTCCAGGGCGTGAGTGCGGGGTCTGACTACACCTGCGGCGTGGCGCGCAACCACAGCGTAGTGTGTTGGGGCGACGGCGCCAACCCTGTGGTGGCAAATGCGCCCATGTGGCGGGCCATCACGGACGCGGAGCATGTGGCCGCCGGCGCCGACCACGCGTGCTACATCAGGGTGAACAGCAGCGTGGGGTGCTGGGGAAGTAGCAGCCGCGGCGGCACGAGTCCACCGGCAGCGCTGGCTGTCAATGGCGTTGTGCGATTGCTGGTGGCGGGCGGCGGCATGACGTGCGCGCTATTGGGGACGGGTGTGTTGGGGACAGCGACTTGTTGGGGTACGCTGAACACCCTGCCAGGCAGTAACTACGAGCTTGCATGTGCGGGCTGGGGGTGCGTGGCGTCAACATATGGCAGTGCCAGCTGCGGCGGCGGCGCGGGGCGGGTGTGTGCGCTTGGGTTTGCCGTGGCAGGTGGGCCGCCGCCGCCACTGGGGGTTAGCCTACGCGCGAGCGGCACTGCAGTGGTCACCACGTTTGTCGGCAACGGCACGCAGGGCCACGTCGATGGTGTGGGCACCGCAGCGCTGTTCCACACGCCTGCGGGTGTAACACTCGACGGCACCGGCGGGCTGTATGTGGGCGAATGGGGTAGCAATACTATTCGGCGGGTAGACCTTGCGTCACGGATGGTGACGACGGTGGCTGGCATAGCGGGCACCAGCGGTACGACGGTGGGCGCGTCGCCGTTGCAATCCACGTTTGACCACCCGCATCGTGTTGCCATTGACTCCACCGGCAACGTGTACGTGGCCGACACGTATAACCACGCCATCCGCTTGTTATCGGGCGTGTGGGTGGCAGGGAGCATGGTTGGCGCCTCTGGCGCTGCCGACAATGCTACGGGCACCAGTGCTACATTCCAATACCCTTATGTTGCACGTCCCGACCTGGTGGAAGGGAAGCTGTACGTGGCAGATTCATGGAACCAGCGAGTCCGCACCGTGTCAACGGCCGTCAACCATGCCGTCGCTACGCTAGCCGCCTTCCAATCAGATGTCAGCGACATCGTGCTGAACCCGACGGCGCGCACCATGTACGTGGCGGTGAACTCTGCAGTGTTCATTGTTACATATGACGGTGCAAAAGCGCTCCTGGCGGGCAACGAGCACGACGCAAGACATGCAGATGGCAATGCCACTGAAGCGCGGTTTGATTTCCTTATTGGCATTGCAATGGATGTATCTGCTGGGCTTTTGTTTGTCACTGAGTACAGCGGCCAAACTATTCGGCGCATCACCACGTCAGCTGGCGATGTCACCACGCTCGCGGGGTCGGGCGCTGCTGGGCTTGTGGACGGCGTCGCCAGTGCGGCAGCCTTCCACAACCCGTTTGGCATCGCGCTGGATGGCGCCACTCAGATCCTGTACATTGGTGAGGAGGAGAACAACGCAATCCGGCAGGTGCACCGCTTGCCGCCGGCCGCCGTTGCCCAAGCTGCCGCTCCGCTGCCGCCGTCGCCACTCGCGGCAACCGACCAGCTGGTGGCGTGGCGCACGCTGGGCAGCAGCGGCACGCTGGACTGCCGCGCCATCACGTTTGCAGCCGCGCTGTCCGCCGCAAACACCGCTGCCATGAACCCGACAATCAGCTTGCTAAAGTTGGGCAGCGTGGCGCTGGCCCCGCGGGATCCAGCACCCGCCGCCGCCGGCAACGCCAACACCACGTTCTCCACAGCGGCACAGCGCGGCCTGCTATCGCTCAGCCTGGCAACCGACGCTGTGCCAACATCCGCCCTGGCGCTGCCAGGCCTGAAAACCCTCACGGTAGCCTCGCGGCTGCCGACACAGCGGCTGCAACTGACTGCAGGCAGCTTTGCTGGGCTGACGGCCTTGACGTGCCTGAATTGCGGTGGCGTGACCGGGGTGGCCAACCTGGCTGGCGCTGCAGCCGGCACGCTGCTGGAGGCTCCCCTGGCGTTGCCGGGCATAACGGTGGTGGACGCGCACAACGCCAGCGTGGTGGGTGTGGAGGCGCACACATTTGATGGCATGCCGGGCTTGACGTTGCTGTCGTTGGCGGACAACACCAATCTGGATTTCATCAGCGACGCCGCCTTTTCGCCGGCCAAGCACCCGGCGCTGGCAACGCTGGACCAGTCGGGCAGCGCGCTGGTGGACGGCACCGGCTGCCGGGCGGGGTCAACCGACCGCGTCCAGCTGGTGCCATTGGGTGGGCAGCCATTCATTGCGTGCACCGCGTGCCCCGCCGGGTCGTCGTGCGCCGGGGGCGTACGACGCCCCGTGCCGTGCGGCTGCAACAGCTTTGCGGCGGGCAGGGCGGCGGCATGCACGCCGTGCGCGGTCGGCACGTTCGCCCCCGAGGCGGCGGCAGGCTGCATGGCTTGCGCACCAACCCTCGTGGCCACCACCTGCAACGCCACCGCCTCGTGGCGCAACACGATCGTGATCGTGACGGAGGGTGCCGGCAGATGGGTGGGCGCCAGGATACTGTTGGTACCAGCTGGCGCCCGCCCTGCCGACGTCAATGTGTCATGCGGCCCCCTGTTTGCTGCATCGTCGTCCTTGACGTGCGCGTTACCGTTTCTGCTGCCCGCGGCGCCTCCGACGGTGCCGCTGCTGGCGTACGTGTGGGTGGCGCACAACGGTACGGGCAGCGTCCCACAGCCACTCAACGCGACGGTGTGGTTGTCGCCGCAGGTGGTCTTGTCGCTTGCGCCTGGCGGGGGCATGGGGCTAGCACCACAGACGCGCGGCAGTGGTCACATCGTGCTGCAGCTGCCGCTGCCACGCCCGGCGGCCGCTGACTGGGATGCGGTCGGCTTGCCACCGCCGGCGCAATCGACAATTGACGGGCTGGCGGTGTGGGTGTCTGGCGCGCCCTGCACCAGCCCCGTGTGGGAGTCATCCACCACGCTGTCGTGCGGCACCACCGCCACCGACGCCACCGAGGTGGCCGTCACACTGCAGCTGGCGGGCGGCATGTTCAACCTCACGGGCGTGCTGCCCGCGCTGCTGCGGCCCAGCCCTGCGTTAGAGGTCAACGTCGAGGCGCAGTTGTTGCCGGCGCCCCTGATGCCGGGGGATGGCGTCATCAACATCACGCTGGCAGGCGTGGCGTTGTGTGCTGGCGGCGCGCCGCAGTTGGTGTCCGCGGCAGTGGCTGGCGTGTCGTGCGCGTCCATTGCCTGCGTCGCCAACAACACGGACGCCGCGCTGTGTGTGGGTTGGAACGCCAGCAGCGACGCGGCGAGCGCGCTGCGTGGCGGCACGCAGACGAGCGCCAGCGTCACGGCGCAGTGGGTCAACCCGGCGTTTCGGCCCGTCACGTGCGACGCCTGCGTGACGCTGGCAAGCCGGCCGGTGCTGACCTCCATCACGCCCACCTCCATTGCGGGCGCTGGGACGCCGGTGGTGCTGGTGGGCACCGCGCTGACGGGCGGTGCACGCACGCGCCCCTCGGTGTCCATCGGCGGGGAGACGTGCGTCAATGTGGTCCTGTTGTCGTCGGCCGTCGTGCAGTGCGACGCGCCCGCCGTCCCGCCATCTGTGCCTGGGTTCCCGGTGGTGGCAGTGGAGGTCGTGACCGCTGGTGGCGCGACGTCCCTGGAGTCGCTCAACTTGACGTACCCCGCCCCGTTCAACGTGTCGTGGGCGTCCAGCCCCGCCCTCTCGGCGCTGCCCGGCGGCGTGTTGGCGCCAGCGGTCACGCTGACGGTGACGTCGCGGGAGGCGGCGACGTGCAGCCTCGCGGTCAACGCGGCAGCGTGTGACAGCCCCAACCCGGCAGCGCTGGCGTCGCGCCCGACGGGCATGACGGTGTCATCACCCGCTGCGGCCCTGGCAGTGGGCGACAGTGGCAGCGCCAGCGCCGCATCCACTGACTTGCTGCTGGACGCGTTGGCCGTGGGAGGCGCGTCGGGTTGCAGCGGCACACTGACAGCAACGTGCACGGATGCTGTCGGCCAGACGGCGTCCACGGCAGGCCTGCCAGGCAGCCCGACCGTGACGCTGTCATCGTGGCGCGCTGACTGGGCATCGCCAGCCAATGCCTCGTCGCCCCTGGTGGTAGTGCCTGGCCTGCTGCCAGACCAGGACGCCGTATTTGAGCTAGCCGACGACGCGGCCAGCAGCGGCGTCAGCCTACTGCCCGCGCTGGCGTGTACCGCGCTGTTGCAGCTGGCTGCCAAGCCGGCGTCGCCGCTGTCACAGGCGCTGGACAGCGTGTCGCTGCGCGACGTGCTGTCGTTGGCCACGGGCGTTGGTCAAAGTGCCAATGCCAGCCACGCAAGCATCCGCTTCCCGGGCTTGACTGCGCAGGGCGCCGCCATGGGCGAGGACCTGGCGCTGCACGCCGAGTGCACCTGGCTGCCCACTGGCGAGCGAGTGCGCCTGTCGCCGCGCGCCATCACGACGCCCCTCATACGCCTGGAGTGGGTGCCCGATGCGCTGGAAACCACCGTGTTGCTGGGCTACCACCAGCACTCGCTGCACCTGGTTGCCACCCTGGTGCGGCCTGCCAATGCTGACGACAGCGGCAGTGGGGCACCGGCGGCGGGCGTTGCGTCGTGCGCACTGACAATGCTGAACGCCACCTCCCGCGGCGCCTCAATACTGGCGGACGAGTGGGCCGTGCCGCTGGACGCCGCCGCGCCTGCCGGCACGCGGTTGCCCATGGCCGTGAATGTGACGCTGCAGGCGCCGCCGGGCACGGTGGTGTTCTTGACCGCCGCGTGCAGCCTGTGGGGTCAGGCACTGGCGGCGCCGCCGCGCGGGGTGATCACGTCACCGCTGGCGCTGACGCTGGTGTCACAGTCCCCCGAGCACTTCATCGCATCCGACGCGTCGTCGCCGTGGCCGTTGACGCCGGCGCTGGCGGTGGCGATGAGCGCGGTGGGCACCGCGGAGGTCGTGGCGGATGTCACCTGCTCGGCGACCACGACGACGCTGGGTGCCGACTTGAAGCTGGCTGGTGGTGGCGCGGGCGGCGTGTCACTGCAGTCCATGGGTGCGCACCCTGACACAGGCGTGGTAGCGGTGCCGCCCTTCATTGTGCAGGTGGCGCCGACGGCGCCTAACGTGACGTTGGTGCTGGCGTGCAGCCGTGCGGCAGCCGGTGACACGCCGCCGCCGCCGCTGACGCTGGTCATCCCCGCGGTGCGCCTTGCCATGCAGCTGTGCACGGCGCCGGCGACGCACTCGGCTGTGAGTGTGGCTCTGCCGCCGTTTGTCGCCGGCATCGTGACCACACTGCCCAACGGCACCGTCACGTCACCGTGTGAAGGGACGACAGCAGCAATGACCATCACGTTGCCGCCCATCACGTGCACCGTGGCGCTGAATGCGTCCGGCACCACGACCCCCAACACCACCGCCATCTTCCTGCAGCAGGCTGTGGTGGAGGTGGCGGGCGCGTCGCACCGCGCCACGTTTGACGCCTTCACGGTGGTGGCGCCGCCGGGCGAGGTGTACGGGCTGACGCTGGCGTGCGCGGTGGGCGGGCTGGTCATACCGCCGTCGCACTCGTTTGCGGTGGCGCTGCAAGGGTGCCCAGCGGGGCAGGCGTCCGAGTCGGTGAAGTGCGTGGTATGCGGCACCGGCAGCTTCAGCGAGGGCGGCATTGGCGCGCGCTGCACCGGCTGCCCGCCCGCTGGCGTGTCTTGCGACGCCGGCATCCTCAGCCTGCTGCCGCACTACTTCCGGCCGCCGGCACACGCGGGCACGCCGATAGGGCCCGACACGGAGCTGCACCCATGCTACAACGCGGAGGCGTGCACGCTGGAGGTCGGCGGCAACGCCAGCGGGACGGCGGTGTATGGCTGTGCGTATGGGTACGGCGGGCCGCTGTGTGGCGTGTGCGACGGCAGCGTGAACTACGCGCGCTTTGGCGAGACGTGCGCGGCGTGCTGGGACCCCGGCGCGTCGTGGTTCCTCCTCGTGCTGGTGCTGGCTGTGGTGGCGGCGGTGCTGGCGCGCGTGGCGCTGCGCAAGGAGTCCAGCCGGTCGGACGCCTCCATCGTGCTGCGCATTACGCTGGGGTACCTGCAGGCGGTGGGCAGCCTGCGCGTGTTCCGCGCCGGCGGCACCAAGGCGTACGGCAGCGTGATGGGATGGACGGAGGTGGTGAGCGCCAGCCCGTTATCAGTCGGTGCGCTGCAGTGCCTCCTGTGGCTGCCGTACCTGTTCCAGTACATCGCCATCGTGGCGCTGCCGCTGCTGGCGTCGGCGGCGGTGGTGGCAATCTTCCTTGCCGTCACGGCCGGTCGGTCGGTGCGCTGCAAGCCGCGGTGCGGGCTGGACATGGTGGCGTTGAAATCCACGGTGGCGGCGTGGTGGGCATCCAAGCGCCACCTGTCCACGCTGCTGTTTGTGCTGTTCCTGGCGTACATGCCCATCGTGTCGGCGTCGCTGCGCGCTCTGGACTGCCGGCCACCCATTGCGGGCGTGCGCTACCTGCGGTCGGACCTGCGCGTGGAGTGCGGTGTGGGGGAACACGCCGCCGCCCGCGCGCTGGCATATGCAGTGTTGGTAGTGATTGGCGTCGGGTTCCCTGCCGGCTTGGTGTGGCTGGTAGGCACCGCGCGTGCCGAACAGCTGGTGGACCCGGCATTCCATGCCACGTGGGGCTTTCTATTTGACGGTTACCGCACGCCGTCGCGCACGCTGTCCGCGGCGCCGCTGGCATCAACGTCAAGTGGCGTGAAGGGCGCCAGCCACAGCGGCATCCGCAAGCTGCTGGGCGTGCGCGCGTCGCTCACAACGACGACCGGCACGGGTGCCCACGGCCGGCAGCGGCGGCGGCGGTCCGTCCTGGTGCCGGAGCGGCTGACGCAGGCGTGGGTGGTGGCAGGCGACAGCCGCGTGTGGTGGGAGGGCGTGGTGCTGGTGCGCAAGGCGGGCGTGGTGCTGCTGGCAGTCACAGTAACAAACCCGTACCTGCAGTGTGTCGGTGCGTCACTGTGGTTCCTGGCCGCGTTTGTGCTGCAGGTGCGCTTCGCGCCGTACAGCAAGCGGTTGTTCAACCGACTGGAGACAGCCAGTCTGGTGGCGACGCTGCTGACTGCCATCATCTCCACGACGTTGCTGCAGTACAACGTGGGCGTGTCGGCGGCCGAGCTGCATCCGCCGGACGCCATGAGTGGCATCGAATGGACGGTGACGGTGGCGCTGTCGTTGCTGAACCTGGGCACGTTTGTCGTGCTGGCGGGCATGTGGTTGCACCTGCAGTGCGCACGGGTGCGCACGCTTGTGCAGAACTCAACAGTGGCGTCCACGCTGTCGGCGCGCATGTCTAGCCGCCGGCTGCGTTTGCTGTCCTCGTCGCGCTGCGCAGTTACCGGTACCGGTACAGGGGCGTCCAGTAAGGTGCTGGCGCCACCAACACAGTCGTCTGCGGAGAGTGTGTTGTTTGCGGAGGACACAGCCACGGCGGCGGCCCCTACCGGTACTGGTACGCCCGTCAACGCTCGTCGTCGTTGAGCGATACCTGATGGAACCCACTCAATGTGGCCGCGAGGGTCGACGTGTGGTTGCTGCGCAGCAGCGCCGCAGGCTGACGTTTGCCGCCTTGGTCACGCACTGTGATTCAGGCGCCCGCCCTGATTCGTGATTCGAAAGGCCAACGTGCCATTTGGTCATTGTTCTAGAGACTGCCGTGGTGTGCGAGATACGGCAGCAACCATTAACTGTTTTCTGCGGGCCGCGGCGCCGCACGTTGAACTCACAATGGACGTTGCGCAACGTTGGACGCCGACTTACCGGTACCGGTACGGTGATGATTCTGATACTGTACAGGCTAACAACCCAACAAAGGCGGCGTCAGCGGTGATACGAGCAGCGCAAAGAGCAGTAAGCCATCGTCGCCGCGGCGCCATCTTTGCGACCACGCCATGTGACGCGAGAGGCGGGACTGGGGCAGTGAGGCGGGACCCCAGCGGGCGGGCGGGGCGGGGCGGGGCGGCGCGGGGCGAGGAGTGATGCGGGCCGCACGGCAGGGTGGGAGCTTTCATCAAATTACAAAAGTGTGATATCAGCGTGTAGCTCGTAAAATACGCCTGGCAGCAGGTGTGATCCCATGTTTGATTCGGAATAGGTGTGTTATCAGTGTCATCCCCGCTGCCATTTTTGTATATGTGCCGCTGTATCTTGTCCCCCCTCTCTCTCTCTCTCTCTCCCTCTCCTCTCCTCTCTCTCGCCTCACTGGCGTGCGCGTGCAAGAAGCCCCACACCTCACACTTCTCGTGGACGTGCACGGCAGCGGTCAGCACAGCACACTGCACGCTCACGTCAGCGAGGCGCAGCGCGAGCAGTTGCAGCGCTTTGCGCGCACACTGGAGCGACTCGTGGAGGCGCCGGCGGCGGTA
>ERZ778022.4842-NODE-4842-length-11330-cov-4.769224_pt1 | contig 11330 bp, 6 predicted proteins | sample MGYA00375752_ERZ778022 | MGnify/ENA primary metagenome ERZ778022 (study PRJEB29350, sample SAMN05389826) | bioreactor metagenome | isolation source: Thiocyanate bioreactor | place: South Africa: University of Cape Town | collected 2014-04-04 ...
AGGGGTCCGGAAAACGGTTACATTTTTTGAACTCACTAGACCCCCCACCCCTAGGTGCTTCCATTGTCGCCGCAGCCAGACTTGCTTGCCCCTTGCCTGCCACACCTGCCTGCCTTACAGCAGCCGCCGACGACAGGTCAGTACAGGTAGTGGACGTGCAGTGGACGACGAGGTGGTGACGGAAAGAGGGGCGGAGGCACCCAAAAAAGACAATAAAAATCAGCCTCCCGTCACAGCGCGACAGGCGGCAGCAGCAGCACATAAGCATACGTACCGAACGGCGCCTGTACTATAATTGCCGCGACGTGATGTCGGTGATTAGCCACCCCCCTCGCACCTACTGGAGTGCCTCTCTTCTTCGCTTTCCGCCGCGGACACGACAACGGACCTCTGACCTGCCCGGAAACGTGGAAGCGAGGCAGCTGGTATGGCAGGCACACAAACAACTGCATTAGCCCCCGTGCAGCACCTGGAAGGGCGGCAGCGACACGGCTGGAGTGCCGTGGCAATTGAATACGGCGCCTCACACTCTGCATTTCTTTTATTCCACTAACAGTTGTGGTAATCCAACGAGCAACGAAAACGAGAAGCACCGTTCAAATGCCACCGGCGCAGGGTACAACCGTACGCAGCACTACTCGCTGGCGGCGGCACCCGGTCCCGAGCCCACCACCATGCCACCCAGCGCCTTGACGGTGTCCAGCAGGCCAGGCCCGCCCGCCACGCGCGCCTGCTCCGCCGCCTCTGCCATCTCGCGCTCGCGCTGCTTCTGCATCACCATCACCGTCGTCTCGCGCTGGATCTCCAGCAGCACCGGCAGCGCCAGCAGCACCGCCGTCGACCCCACCGCCCATGCCGTGTCACTCGTCCACGTAATGTACTGCGTGGCGCGGGGGGAGGAGTGTGGGGGGAGGGGGGAGGGGGGGTTGTTTGTGTGGGTTGACTGCACACGACGGACAGCGTGTCCCAATACCCGCGTCGGACGCCATCCCCGCGCCGCACGCCAGCCACGCAACGTACGGGTGTTGCGCGCGCATACAGTACTGTTGCACGCCGCGCCGCCTCTGTGTATCGCGACGCCACGGCGTCAAGGATGCCCTGCATTGGTGGAGGGGAGGCCGCGAAGTGTGACATGATGCGCTGTGTACGCGGCAACAGGGCGGCCTGGCAGCAACGACAGCGGCGCGCTGGGCGCATCGCAATCGCAACGCACCGACAGGCCGCCCGACTCTGCCACCGCGTCCTTCTTCACTGGCCGCCTCAGGCCCGCTGCTGCTGCCGCCGCCATCGTGTGCGTATGTGTGTGTTTTCTGCTGCCGGCCGTAAGGCTGCTTCGGCGACGTGGCTTGCTGCTCTACACGTTGCTTCGAGCTGTCTGCCTACAAGCTTGCTTGGTGGCTTGGTGGTTTGCTTGCTTGCTGCCTATCTCTGTCGCTGCCAATCGCTGATGGGTGGGGAGAGAGTGGTGGTGTGAGGGGGGGAGCGGTCGAATACTCGCAAGTGACGTAGCACGCTGGCAACCGCGGAAATGCGCTCACAATCACACAATGGGTGTCGGGCGCAGTTTAATTTGCGCGCCGGCGTCGGCGTGCGCGCATTGGTGACACCCGCGTCAGCACCCCCACCACTTCAATTCCCCCGACGGTTTCATTTCCCCACCCCCACCACTCTCCTTTCTTTCTCTTCTTTTTCTCTCTCTCTCTCTGCCCCCTCCCTCTCTCTCTCTCTCCACCTCCTCTATTGGTAGTGAACAACAAACAACAAACAACACCACAAAAGCCAGGCACCCCACCGCGCCAGTTCTCGAGCAGTTGCCGCTGTACCGCTCCTGGTGCGTTGTCGGCGGCGGGGGATCGGGCGGCGTAGGAGGCGGCAGGCGTGGGAAAGCCAGGTTGGGAGAGGAGGCGAGAGAGAGGGAGGGAGAAGCGTTGGCGTGTAAAACATGTTGAAGTTGGGGTGACCATAGGTTGTATATACGCACCCACGCTGCCCCACCGTGCACCCGCCCGCCACCACACACAAACTGTAATTGTGTCTCACTTGCCGCCCCCCGCTGCGCCCCCACCTGCAGAATCTTGCAAAATGGTATGTTGTAACGCCTGGCGCCTCTGGCCTCTCCTCTCCCTCCCCCCTCTCGACTCCGCGTCGCTGTGCTGCAATAACAATGACAGGGGACCGGACACACCATAATGATAGGCGCGCAATGTGGATGACCCTGTTGACATTGGCCTGGCGTGTGCTGTGTGGCTGCATTGATGATGGCTGCTGTCTGCCCTGTTGTTGATACTGGTGGCTCCTGCTCTCTTGCTGCCCCCTTGCTGCTGCTGCCACTGCAGGGTCGTTGCTGCTGTTGGAGCTGCTACTGATGATGCTGCTGTTGCAGGGTTGCTTGCCAATGCTGCCTCGTTGCTATCGCTGCTGTTGCTGTGCCGCTGCGGTGGATGGAGCTGGAGTTTGGCAGCGCAGCAGTGTCTACCTCTTTCCCACCACCCGCTCCCGCTCCACCACCTCCCCACCCCCCCCCCAAACACCACGCAGTCGGGCAAGAAGGCAGCGAAGCCGGCGGCCAAGGGCGCCAAGGGCGCGAAGGGCAAGGTGGCGGCGAAGGCGGGCCCGGTGGAGAACCCGCTGTTCCCCGCCAAGCCGAAGGTGCTGCGCGTGGGTGGCGCGCCGCGCCCCGGCGGCCGCGACCTGACGCGGTTCGTCAAGTGGCCGCGCTACGTGCGCCTGCAGCGCCAGCGCGCGGTGCTGTACCAGCGCCTGAAGGTGCCGCCGCAGGTGAACCAGTTCCGCAAGCCGCTGGACAAGGCGGAGGCGTACCCGCTGTTCACGCTGCTGGGCAAGTACACGCCCGAGACGGCGGCGGCCAAGAAGGCGCGCCTGGAGGCGGCGGCGGCGGCGAAGGCGGCGGGCGGCTCTGGTGCCACCACGCGGCCGCTGGCGGTGCTGAAGTTTGTCCTGAACCACATCACCACGCTGGTGGAGCAGAAGAAGGCCAAGTTTGTGGCCATTGCATCCGACGTCGACCCCATCGAGCTGGTGGTGTGGCTGCCCGCGCTGTGCCGCAAGATGGGCGTGCCGTACGCAATAGTCAACACGAAGGCGCGCCTGGGCGCGCTGGTGCACCAGAAGAAGGCCACCGCCGTCGCGCTGACGCGCGTGAACGCGGAGGACGACGCGGCGCTCGCCAAGCTGGTGGAGCTGTCGCACGCCAAGTTCCGTGACAACGCCGACCTGCGCCGCAAGTGGGGCGGTGGCATCATGGGCCTCAAGACGCAGGCGCGCCTGGAGAAGCGCCAGAAGCTGATTGCCGCGGAGCTTGCCAAGAAGGCGATGCTGTAAGCCGGCGCCCGTGCAGGCGCGGCTGCGGCACACGCGCGGCGAGCCGACGCGCGTGGTTGTGGGTGACGGCGCGCGGTGCGGGGGTCGGCGGCGGCGGCGCGGCCGTGCCCCCCTGCGCCGCGGCGGCAACTGCAAGTGTTGAAGTTTCGAACCCAATCCAATTGTACTTGTATGATAGTGTTTCGTGGCAGGTGGCCTCTGGTGTGGGTGTCTGTAGCGGGAAGAGTCGCGGACGCCGACGGTTGGGTTGGGTTGCGTGGTGACAGGGAAATACGACACACGCGCTGCGCAGCGATAATAACCGCTGCAATTTGTGTGTGCATAGGTGCATAGTGGTATTGCACTGTTATTTTTGTGTGCGCCCATTTGGTTTTATTTTAGCAGCACCACCCCTTTCCAGGTACCAGTACCAGTAGCTGCTGGCGGGCCACTGTTGTGCCGCTCCTGTTGCTGCCCACCTGCCGCTGTTAAGGTATCTCCTGCACAGGCGTACGCATCCAGCGCTGCACAGTGGCAGCGGCTAGAGATACAGCAGGTGCCCCGTCGAGGCGGGGGGAGCCGCGGGGTCCCCTACGGCCCACCCGTCGCCGCCCCCGACCGCCCCCCCCCCCCCCCGGCCTCCCCCCACCACCCACCCCGCCACCATGGAGGCCATCCCGGCGCACCTGGTAGACGAGGTGAAGCGCGGCAACTGCGTGGCGTTTGTGGGCGCAGGGTTTTCCATGGCGGCGGCGCTGCCGCGCTGGAACTGCATGCTGGAGGGCGTGATTACGGGCGCACTAGCGGCGCACGCGCTGTCGGCGGACGGCGACGCAGCGCTGATTGCGGAGCTGCGCACGCTGATTGCGCGCGCCACGGCGGAGAGCTTTGACCGCGCGGCGCAGGTGATGTCGGACCGGCTGGGGGCGGAGCCGTTTGAGGGCTTCATCACGGCGCAGCTGGAGGTGAGCGCCATCCCACCCCAGATGCGCCAGCGCCTGGAGCTGCTGCACCAGATCCCGTGGCGCGCCATCCTCACCACCAACTACGATGTGCTGCTGGCGGGGCCCACGCCGTTCAACCCGGAGCGGCCGTTCCGGGAGGTGCTGCGCCCCGGCAGCGATGGGCGCAGCGTGGGCGTCGCCGGGTTTGAGCACGAGATTGCGGAAATGATGAATGCGGCGGAGGGCGTGGAGGTGGAGCTGCCCAGCGATGTGGGACCCGCGCCGCGCGTGCCCACCACCGCGGGCGAGCGCGCCCTTGCCAAAATACGCGAGCGCCTGGGCATCCCCGAGTTTCGGGTGCCCATCCTGCAGGTACACGGCAGCGTGATGGAGTCCAACACCGTCGTGTGCACGCGCTCCGGCTACCGCAAGCTGCTGTACAACGTGCCCGGCTACCAGCTCTTCATCCAGTCGCTCATGGCCACCTCCACCATCCTGTACATGGGCTTCTCCCTCACCGACAGCTACCTCAACGAGTCGCGCTCCGCCGTCCTGTCCATGCTGGACTGGTCCGGCGGCAGCGTCACGTCTGGCGTGGCATCCGACGCCGCTGCCGCGCGCCCGGTCCCGCCCGCCTCCTTCTCGGCTGCCATTGGCGTGGCTGCCAGCCCCGGTGCCACCACCGGCCCTAGCGGCCCCGGCACAGGCGGAGGTGGGGGAGGAGGCGGTGGTGGCGGTGCTGGTGGCACCGGCAGCAGTACCCCGTGCGTGATACCGCGGCGGGCGCCGGCGCTAACGCGGCAGGCGTCTGTCATGACAGGCGCCACTGCGCAGCGCCTGCCCATCGCGTACGCCATCATTAATGACCAGTCGGAGGCGGACCGCAAGTTCCTGCGCCGGCACGAGGGGGTGGAGGTGCTGACGTGGCGCGCCGACGCCGCCACGCCGCCGGACTGGTGGGGCCTGGACCGCTACCTGGAGCAGCTGTATGAGGCCACCAACGTGCACTACCACTACGGCAGCCTGCTGCACGGCAAGCGCATCCTGTGCATCGACCCCTCCATTGTGACCAATATTGTGTCGTCGTACTGCCAGGACGCGGTGCGGCGGTACCAAGCCACCCGCGCGCGGCGGGAAGCGCATGCTGCCGTCGCCGCCGCCTCCGCTGCCGCCGCCGTCGCCGCCGCCTCCGCTGCCGCCGCCGCCGCCGCCGCCGCCGCGCCAGCACCTGCGCCTGCACCCGCGCCTGCACCCGCTGTCCGCGCCTCCGGTGGGTCATTTGGCCCGCCCATTGGCGGCAGCGGCGCGGTTGTGGAAGGCATGTCGATGCCTCCCACGCCGCCGCCACGCGCACCAACGCCTGTCGCGCCACCGTCACGCACACCCTCACCCGTCATGCCACGGAAGCCCGTGGTCGGGTTTGTTCCTCCTGTTTTTGCCTCTGCTGCAACGCCTATTTCCGCCTCAGCGGCCGCTGCTACCGCGGCCGCCGCCACCACGCCTGTTGCTGCCGCCGCCACTGTCATGGCAGCCATGCCACCGGCCGCCGCCGCCCTGCGCAGCATGCCGTCCATCCTGATGACCTCCCTCTCGCGTTTGCCGACCATGGCGCCGGGCATCGACTTTGAGATGATTGTGGTGCCCAGCAAGCGTGACGGCCTGACGCTGTTGTCGGCCGACCCGCGGCCGTTTGATATCGTGGTTTGCTACTATGGCTACAGGGGCAAGGACCTGCCGCCCACCATTGCTACGTTCATGGAGGAGTTGCGAGACTTCCCGCGCAACAAGCGCGCGCCCGTCGTGTGCTTTGCCACGCTCAGCGGCGAGTTTGCTGCCGCCAACCGCGCCGTCGCGCTGCGTGCCGGCGCCACCGACTTTTGCAGCACCGCGCTCGGGCTGGTGCGCAAATTTGCGCAGATCCTGCACTACGACCGCGATTAATTAAACTTGTCGATTTCAACTAATTATCTACTGACACACTAGAGGGGCTACACGACGGCGCCCACCGCTGATGACGGCAGCGGGGGTTTGGCGCCGCCTGCCGGCGGGGCTGCACCACCACCCCCGCCTGCAGCTGGTGGCGGCGCAGGCGCCGCGGCACCACCGCCGCCACGAACATTCGAAAAATAGGCACCCAGGTGCACGCGGGCCGCCGCCGAGTGCTTGGGCACCTCTGGCGCCGGCGGCGGCTTGGAACTCAGTAGGCCCCTGCTGCTGCCGCCGCCCGTCACAATGCCACGGCGGTCTCCCCCCTTTGAAAACACAGACATGAGCCCGCGCGCCTTGCCACCGATGCCGCCACCGCCGCTGCCTGCCCCTGCGGCGTCGTCCATACCCAGGTAGTCTGACGACAGGTCACGACTCGCCTCCCCCGCGCCGGCAGCCAGGCCGCACAGGACGCCCGAGTCAATACCCACCGCCGCGCCGCCGCTGATGACCGCCAGCAGTGACAGCTGCGCGTCAGCCGCCGCGCGGAGCTGCGCCGTGGCGGCGGCGGTCTTGTGCAGCAGGCCGCCAGTCAACATCACCACGGTGCTGGCGGCCCGCGTCCGCCGCTCCTCCTCCCCGCCGCCGGTAACGCCCGCCTCAGTCCCATCGCCATACACGTCATCCTCTTCCGCCCCGCCACCAGCTGCCGCGCCGCCGCCACCGCCAGCTGCCGCGGCGCCACCCTCCTCTGCCCCGCCGGCGGCGCCGCTGGGTGGCGCCACGGATGCCTCCGCGCCGGTGATGACGGCGGACGCCTTCCGGGATGCCACGGTGCACAGGTGCACCATGAGCGGCTTAACAACAAAGTGTTTGACGCGCGTGTCCCACTTGGCCACCGCGTCGACAACATGCGGGATGTGCGAGTACGCCGCCGTGTCCGCCAGCTTGTGGTACACCTGACCCAGCACCTCCAGCAGCGTGGTCACCACCTCCAGATAGTCCAGCGACGCGAACGGCAGCGGCGGCGTCACCACAAACTCATACACCACGCCGCCGCCCGCCGTGTGCAGGCTGGGCTTGATGGGCTCCACCGCGCCCACCACCACGCCGCCTGCCGTACCTGCTCCACCGCCGCCGCCGGCGCCGCCGCCGCCAGCATCCACGCCGCCGGAGGCAACCAGTTGGCTGGCGGCAACGGCGGCAGCGTGCGCTGGCGTGATGGAGTCAGGGTAGTAGTCCTCCACCACGCCGCGTCGGAAGTTGAGCGTCAAGATGGCGTCCGGCACAATGGTCTCGCCGCAGTAGTGCTCAAACTCTGCCATGAGCTGGCACGCCGCCCGCAGCACGTCCTGCGTGTCGTCCAAAGACAGCACGCGCCCCAGCGACAGCGCCAGCGTGGCGCACCGGCGCGTCACGCCCGCTAGCACCTCAGGCTCGTACGCCGCCACCACCTCGTTGATGTTCAGCAGCACCACGTTCATGAAGTACGTCTCGCCGCGCAGCGCCCGCCGCATGTACTCCAGCGAGAACAGCCGCCGCGTCACCAGGTGCTCCAGCGCCCGCACCTGCGCCGGCGTCGCCGCCCCAAACGCCGCCGCCACCGCGGCGCCCGCCAGCCCCTTCAGCATGCTGGTGGGGGGAGGGAGGGGGGGCAGAGGGAGAGGTGGGGGAAGGGACGAGAGCACTAGAGAGGGAGCGAGCAACAGGCAGCGAGAGGCAGCGAGCGAGTGAGAATGCAAGTGGGAGCGAGAGCGCGAGAGTGAGCGAGGGAGGGAGGGAGCAAGAGAGCGAGCGGGAGAGGGAGCAAAGGTGTGAGATACCCAGCTATGAGGTGCTGTCCCTGCACACTGCTCTGCACTGCTGCGCTGCTGGAGTCAAGCACCAAGCACCTGTGAAATGCAACAATCAAAGTTATGGCGGTCACGCTCTCGGAGACACGCAACCACAACACGGCACAAGTACTATGAAATGGACCACTCTCACGGTGTACTTTTTGATGCGGCGGCCGGGGTGCGCATTTTAATGCATTGGCGTCGTCGTATTCGCTTCCCACCTCGTAACGGAACGAAACCGGCCACTACGAATTCCAAATCGCGCCGTCTTATTGCGGCGCACATGCCCTGCCTTCGACGCAGACAGCACCGCCAAACGCGACCCGCGCACATGACAATTGAGAAGCCGTGCGAAGTGTTGCGGGAGTGCGCGGACTAGGCATTGAAAAGTTGTCAAAAGGCCAAGTCGGCGGTTTCATTTGGGCGCACCACTACGCCACCCACGGCCCGCCACCGAATAATGAGCGCACACCGCGCACCGTGCGCACACGCCATTTGTTGAGCAATGAGCTGCCAATGATGTATCTGGACGTGTGTGACCGTTAGAATTGACGAGCAATGCGCGTAATTGTGTGAACCATTGCACACACGCACACGTGGCTGCTGCGTAGCAACGAGTAGTGGCGCGGCACCCACATCGACACCGGCACCAGCACCTGCAGCGGCACCGCCATCGGCATCGGCAGGCGGCATTGGCATCGGCGCTTGCAGCAGCATCTGCAGCTGCACCGGCGACTGCGGCGGCACCGACACCAGCATCAGCGTACCCGTTGCTGCCACCCCCCCCCCCCCCCCCCCCCCCCCCCCCCCCCCCCCCCCCCCCCCCCCCCTAGCCCCCACCGCCCACCGCCCAAAATGCGGTACCTGCGGCACAAGCAGAACCGGAAGACGATGCACCACTACCGCATGATGTACGGCATCGCGCCGCCGTACCGCGTGCTGCTGGACGGCAACTTCATTGCGGTTGCGGCCAAGATGGACCAGTCGGTGGAGGACCGCGTGCCGGCGCTGCTGGGCGACCGCGTGTTCCTGCACGTCACCGAGTGCGCGGTGCGCGAGCTGGCGGCGCTGGGGCCCAAGCTGGCGCCCGCGCTGGCAGCGGCACGGCGCATTGCCGTCATCCGGTGCAGCCACAAGCACGGGCACGGCGCTGACATGGACGCGGGGTCGTGCATCCGGTCGCTGGTGGGCGCCACCAATGAGGGCCACTGGGTGGTGGGAACGCAGGACGCCGACCTGCGTGACGCGCTGCGCAAGATCCCCGGCGTGCCGCTCATGCTGTTTAGTAAGAACGTGCTGGTGCTGGAGGCGCTGTCGGCAGACACGCGCGCCGCCACGGCGTCCGCTGAGTCCGACAAGAGCGGGCTGACAGCTGACGAGCGGCGGGCAGTGGCAGCCGCCCTGGCAGCGGCAGGTGGCGCTGGTGGTGGCGGCGGTGGCGGCGGTGGCGGAACTGGCGGGGGTGTCATTGTTGGCAGTGTCAGCGGCGGTGGCGGCGGTGGCAGCAGCAGTAGTAGCGCGCGCGGCGGTGGCGCTGGCACAAAACGGACGCGACGGGGGCCATCCGCACCCAACCCGCTGGCAGTGAAGCGCAAGGCGGCGCCGGTTGCTGCGGGCCGCGCTGCTGGCCCTGCACCACCACCTGCACCCGCGGCGGCGACAGACCGGGATGCCGGCGGCGGGAAGACGACGCGGCGGGCAGGAAGGAAGGTGAAGCGGGCACGAGGCGACGGCGCGGCGGACGCGGGCGGCGCGGCGGTGGGTGGTGGTTATGGCAGCGGTGGCGACAGCAGCTAGTGCACTAAGTTACTTGGTTGAAGTCATTTCAATGCACTTGCGGCAGCGGCAGCAGCAGCAGCAGTGCGTTGCTTGCGACGCCACCGGCGCTCTGCAGGCGTGATGCGACCAGCGGGGGCCACACGCGGTAATGCGGCCAGGCTGGCTGCCGCGGCAGCGCCGGGCGGCAAGCCAGCGCCTGGGCGTGCAAGGTAGGCAGCGACTGCTGGCGCGGCGTCACGCAGGCATACAAACCACACGCATTGAAAGTAGCCAGCGGCGACGTGTGCGGCGTCAGCTCGATGGCGCAGCGCTGCGTCGGCGCCCGCCGCCACCGCCGGCGCCGGCGCCGTGAATTCATAGGGTGACTCGGCAGGGCCAATAAACGTTATTGGCGCGTCGCGATGCGACCAGGCGCCGTACCATGGTTTCTTGGCAGCATACTCGGGCAGAAGCATCAGCCACGGTTTGCGTGTGGATGCTAGCCAGGCAGCGATCCGCGGAATGTTGTCACCTGAGAACGGCGGGTTTGTTACTACCACATCGTGGGGCGGCACGGTGCCGTCATCAATAGCGCGCCACGCATCCACCGGCTCGTTGTACACGCACGGGAAGCCGAGTGCCGCCAGGTGGGCCTTCGCCGCGCCGGCGCAATAAAATGGATCATAGATGCGCAGCGCAGCGGGACTGGGCAGACGCAGCGCATGTGCCAGCGCGCGCAGCACCGGCGCAACGTGGCCGTAAGCCACTGCTGGCGTCTCGGCGTGGTCGCTCGCCTCTGCCGCCCAGCCCCACGTGGGTGTGGGCGCGGACACTGGTGCGGCGGGTTTTGGCACCACTGGCGCCGGTGCTGCTTCTGGCGCACGTTTTCGTTTGCTGCCACTTGTGGGTGGAGCCGAAGATGCTCCTGGTGGCAACGCGGTTGGCAATGGTTTACTGTCACGAGCGCCGGCGCTACCGCCACTCCGCCCCCGGCGGCTACACCCTGCCTCCTCCATCATCGCGCAAGCATCCACAGTGGGGCCAACGTGGCGTGGTCGCAGGAGCAGCGTACCACCAGCAGCCGTTGGATAAGCAGCAGGCAGCAGCAGCAGCAGCGGCAGCGGCAGCGGCGGTTGGCCGTTGGTGTGCCTAAAGAGGGGTGGATTTGCAACAATGGTTATAATCGGCCCCGCAAGGACCGCGCACGTAATTACACAGATCGCCGCCTTCTGACCGCTGCGAGCGACTCGCGGCGTTATTTTTGCGATATAAATTGGCGTTGATTTTTGGTGTGTGTGGAAAAACACGCTTTTAAGGGGGTACTGGCGACGCAGTCACCAGTGGTGGCAGTGGCGGTGGAGTATCAAAGCAGAAATTAAGGAATCAGGATCAGAATTTAATCGGCAGGTACCATAATAGTTGGAGCAGCAGGAGAAGCGCTGTGGTGGGGACCGGTTATTGATTGAGGCGCTGGCGGTGGACCAATTTGTGGTTGGGCAGCAGCGTGGCCGATCGGTGGACCGTGGCTGACTTGGTGGAAGCGTGA
>ERZ778022.4843-NODE-4843-length-11329-cov-21.875200_pt1 | contig 11329 bp, 7 predicted proteins | sample MGYA00375752_ERZ778022 | MGnify/ENA primary metagenome ERZ778022 (study PRJEB29350, sample SAMN05389826) | bioreactor metagenome | isolation source: Thiocyanate bioreactor | place: South Africa: University of Cape Town | collected 2014-04-04 ...
GGTGGGGTGGGTTGCGGAATGGGGTTGGAGCCCAATGGCTTTGCGTGCGGCGTGGATGCGAGCTGAGCAGGGACGCTGGACCCCGGCTTTCGCCGGGGTGACGGAGAGGCGGGTTGGGGAAAACGGTGGAGGAGCGGGCTCACGCGCGGCGCTGCCACAGGCTCACCTCGGACAAGGTGTGCTGGAATTTGCGTCGCGTCTCGCGTATCACGAACGGCACCTCGCACGGTTCGCCCAGGCGTTCGAAGTGCGCGCCGAGGATGGCGTCGAGACCGTCGAGCGTGGTGAAGCTCTCGCCGTCCTTCTTGAAGCCGCCCAGCCAGTCCGCGCGCGGCGTGTGCTCGGTGAGCCAGGTGTAGGGCGAGGCGATCATCAGCAGGCCGCCCGGGTTCAGCCGTTCGTGGATGGTTTCCAGGAACTGCGCGGGGTTGTACAGGCGGTCGATCAGGTTGGCGGCGAGGATGAGGTCGTAGCCGCCGAATTGCGGCTTGAGGTTGCAGGCGTCGCCCTGCCAGAACTCCACCTTGGCGGCGGTATCCGCCAGGCCCAACTCGGCGAGGCTGCGCGACTTGTATTCGACCAGCTCGCCTTCGTCCTGCAGCAGGTAGCGCAGGCTGTCGCCGCGCGCCAGCGCCACGCCCTGGCCGATGAAGCGCGCGGAGAAATCCACGCCGGTGACGTGGTCGAAATGGCGCGCCAGTTCGAACGTGGCGCGGCCGGAGGCGCAGCCGAGATCCAGCGCGGTGCGTTTCGGCGCGTCGCCGCGCGCCGCAATGGCCAGTTCCGCCAGCGCCTGCGAGAAATTCGGCACGCCGAAGTAGCTGTCGCCGTAGTGGAACTCGGCGTATTCGGAGAGCAGCTTGTCGGTTTCGTAGTGCGAGGCCGGCGCGGGCTTGAGGTGCTTGGAAACCACGTAGCGGAAGCCCGCGTGCTGGAAGAAGTGGCGGCGGAACGCGTAGCGCGAGGCGGCTTCGGCCTCGTTGCCGGTGGCGACCCACGAACCGCCCTTCATCAGGTTGTGGCGGCCGTCGAAGGTGGGCGTGGTGAAGTCGTCGTAGATCGGGTGCACCTGGAAGCCTTCGAACGGATAGATCGGGGTTTCCGTCCACTGCCAGGCGTTGCCGGCCACGTCGAAGAACTCGCCCTGCGCGAAGCGGTTCACCGGGCACGACGAGGCCCAGTGCGCGAGGTTGAGGTTCGCGTCCGGCGCTTCGCCGTGCGGCGCGCCGCGGCGGCTTTCGGCGTACAGCCGATACCACTCGTCCTCGGTGGGCAGGCGCACGGGCAGTCCGCTGCGCGCGGACTTCCAGCGGCAGAACGCCTTGGCCTCGTGGTAGTTCGTTTCCACCGGCCAGTCCCACGGCATCGCCACTTCCTCGGTGAGCAGGCGCAGACGCCAGCCGTCGGCGGAGCGGCGCCAGAACGTGGGATGTGCGGCCCGGGCGAATTCGCGCCAGCCGTTGCCTTCCTCGTCCCAGTACTCGGGCTGGACGTAGCCGCCGTCGTCCACGAAGGCGAGGAACTCGCTGTTGCTGACCAGTTGGCGGCTGGCCTCGAAGGCCGGCACTTCAGCCGCGTGGCGGCCGTATTCGTTGTCCCAGCCGTAGGTCGCGCTGGAGATGTCGCGACCCAGCGCGACCGCGCCCGCCGGCACCTTCACCAGCGTGTTTTCCGGCGCCTCGCCGCCCTGCGTGCAGGGGCGCCACGCGGGGTGCGGCTTCACGTAGGCCAGCTTGTGCTGGCGGATCAGCACGGAGGAGGTTTCCAGGTGGATGCGCTCGTGCTCGATGCCCATCACGATGGCCCACCACGGGTGATCCCAGCCTATCGGCAGCTCCAGCGGCGCCTCGTCGATCAGGCGCAGCACCAGGGCGCGCACCTTGTCGCGATACGCCTGCACCTCGGCGATGCCGGGCCAGTCGTAGTGCGTGTCGTCCAGGTCGTCCCAGCCCATCTCGTCCACGCCCACCGCGAACACGGATTCCAGGTGCGGATCGATGCGTTCCTCGATCATCCGCGTCAGCAGCAGCTTGTTGACGAAGAACGTGGCGGTATGGCCGTAGTAGAAGATCAGCGGATGGCGCAGCGTGATCGGCGGCTCGTACCAGGCCGCGTCGACGGCCAGCGTCTCGAACAGCGACTCGTAGCGGTCGAAGGTGCTGGTGAAGTAGTCGCGCAGCGTCTGGCGCATGCGCCGGGGATCGGATTCGTGCAGGTCCGGCGTGCGCGGCAGGGGCGTGGTGGCGACGCGGCTGCCGGGCTCGGCAAGCGTGGAAGCGTTCAAGGCGAAACCTCTCGATCCCGGGGAAACGGCGGTGCCTGGGGGCTGCATTCTGGCACGCATGGCGGCACGCGGCGCTGCAGGCATGTGCAAACTTCCACATGCGGTGAGTTGGCGGGGATTCAATGGCGGAATTGTTGCAGTCGGCCCGGATTGAGGGGTGATTGGGCGCCCATTTGTCGAGCCGGTCCGCCATTACTTTTACGACCTACCTGATCGCGAGAATCACACGGGAGGCGGTCCATGGCCGCACTCTGCCGTTGTTTTTGCGATCGTCCATGATCGCGAAGATCAAACGAGCGGCCATCCATGGCCGCACTCTTCAAATGAAAAACGAGAAGCCCCGCGCTGGGCGGGGCTTCTCGTCGACATCGGACGTGGCGGCTCAGGCCTCGACTTCTTCCTTGTATGCATCCACCGGGATGCAGGCGCACATGATGTTCTTGTCGCCGTAGACGTTGTCCACGCGCGCCACCGGCGGCCAGTACTTCTGCTGCTTCAACGAGGGCAGCGGGAAGGCGGCCAGCTCGCGCGGGTAGGCGTGCGTCCACTCGCTGGCGCTGACCGCGGACGCGGTGTGCGGGGCGTTGCGCAGCGGGTTGTCGTCGCGGTCCAGCTTGCCTTCCTCCACCGCGCGGATCTCTTCGCGGATCTGGATCATCGCGTCGATGAAGCGGTCCAGCTCATGCTTCGATTCGCTCTCGGTGGGTTCCACCATCAGCGTGCCGGACACCGGGAAGCTCAGCGTGGGCGCGTGGAAGCCGAAGTCGATCAGGCGCTTCGCCACGTCCTCGGCGCCGATGCCGGTGGCGTCCTTGAGCGGGCGCAGGTCGAGGATGCACTCGTGGGCCACCAGCCCGTTGCGGCCGGTGTACAGGGTGGGGTAGTGCGCTTCGAGCCGCTTGGCGATGTAGTTGGCGTTGAGCAGGGCTACTTGCGTTGCCTTGCGCAGGCCCTGCTGGCCCATCAGGGTGATGTACATCCAGCTGATCGGCAGGATCGAGGCGCTGCCGAAGCTTGCCGCAGAAACCATGCCGACCGGGCTTTCCTCGCCGAACTTCCTCGGCAGGAACGGGGCGAGGTGCGACTTCACCGCGCACGGGCCCACGCCCGGGCCGCCGCCGCCGTGCGGGATGCAGAAGGTCTTGTGCAGGTTCAGGTGCGATACGTCCGAGCCCCACTTGCCGGGCTTGGCCACGCCGACCAGGGCGTTCATGTTGGCGCCGTCGGTGTACACCTGGCCGCCGTGCTGGTGGATGATCTGGCAGATCTCCACCACCTCTTCCTCGAACACGCCGTGCGTGGACGGGTAGGTCATCATGATCGCGGCCAGGCGGTCGCTGTACTTTTCGGCGTTGGCGCGGATGTCCTCGACGTCGACGTTGCCGTTGGCGTCGGTCTTGGTGACCACCACCTTCATGCCGCACATCTGCGCCGAGGCCGGGTTGGTGCCGTGCGCCGAATCCGGGATCAGGCAGATGTCGCGGTGGCTCTCGCCGCGCGAGGCGTGGTAGGCGCGGATCGCCAGCAGGCCGGCATATTCGCCCTGCGCGCCGGAGTTCGGCTGCAGGCTCACCGCGTCGTAGCCGGTGCATTCGACCAGCATCGCTTCCAAGCCGTCGATCAGTTCCTTGTAGCCCTGCGCCTGCGCGGCCGGCGCCAGCGGATGGATGTTGGCGAATTCCGGCCAAGTGACCGGGATCATCTCGGCGGTGGCGTTGAGCTTCATGGTGCACGAGCCCAGCGGGATCATCGTGCGGTCCATCGCCAGGTCCTTGTCGGCCAGCGTGCGCAGGTAGCGCAGCAGCTCGTGTTCGGTGTGGTGCGTGTTGAACACCGGGTGCGTGAGGAACGGCGAGCTGCGCCGCAGCTCCGGCGGGATCAGCGACGGCGCGCTGGCGTCCAGCGCGTCGATGCCGGGCAGCTTCGCGTCGTCGCCGCCGAAGATGCGCCACAGCAGCTCGATGTCGGCGCGCGTGGTGGTCTCGTCCAGCGAGATGCACAGGTACTCGCCCCATGCCTTGCGCAGGTTCGCGCCCAGCGCGACCGCGCGTGCCGCGATCGCGTCGGTGCGCTCGCCGGTCTTCAGGCTCAGCGTGTCGAACGCGCTGTCGTGGTGGGTGGTGGTGAAGCCCAGCTGCTGCAGACCGGCCTTGAGGATGGCGGTGAGGCGCGCCACGCGCGAGGCGATGCGCACCAGGCCTTCCGGGCCGTGGTAGACGGCGTACATCGAGGCCATCACGGCCAGCAGCACCTGCGCGGTGCAGATGTTGCTGGTGGCCTTCTCGCGGCGGATGTGCTGCTCGCGCGTCTGCAGCGTGAGGCGGTAGGCCTTGTTGCCTTCGGCGTCGATGGACACGCCGATCAGGCGGCCGGGCATCGAGCGCTTGTACGCGTCGCGGCAGCCCATGAATGCGGCGTGCGGGCCGCCGAAACCGAACGGCACGCCGAAGCGCTGCGAGTTGCCGATCACGATGTCGGCGCCCATCTCGCCCGGCGTCTTCAGCAGGGTCAGCGCCAGCAGGTCGCTGGCGAAGATCGCCAGCGCGCCCTTCGCGTGGATCTTCGCGACCTCGTCGCTCCAGTCCATCAGCCAGCCGCTGCTGGTCGGGTACTGGATCAGCGCGGCGAAATAGTCGTCCGCGGCGATCGCGGCATCCCATTCCTCGGCGGAATTCGCCAACTTCACCGTCAGGCCCAGCGGCTCGGCGCGCGTCTGCATCACCCCGATGGTCTGCGGATGCGCGTCGCCGGATACCACGATGACGTTGCCCTTGGCCTTGGCCGAACGCTTCGCCAGCGTCATCGCCTCGGCGGCCGCGGTGGCTTCGTCCAGCAGCGAGGCGTTCGCGATCTCCATGCCGGTGAGGTCGGCGCACATGGTCTGGAAGTTGATCAGCGCCTCCATGCGGCCCTGCGAGATCTCCGCCTGGTACGGCGTGTAGGCCGTGTACCACGCGGGGTTCTCCAGGATGTTGCGCAGGATGACGTTGGGCGTGTGTGTGCCGTAATAGCCCTGGCCGATGAAGCTGCGGAACACCTTGTTCCGGCCGGCGATGGCACGGATCTTCGCCAGCGCGTCGACCTCGCTCACTGCCGCGGGCAGCGCCAGCGGGGCGGCGGACTTGATCGTCGCCGGCACGATCGCGTCGGTCATCGACTCCAGCGAGTCGTGCCCGACGATGCGCAGCATGCGCGCGATCTCGGCGTCGTTGGGGCCGATGTGGCGCGCGATGAACGCGTCGTGGTTTTCCAGCTCGTGCAGGGAGGGGGAGTTCTGGCTCATGGCAGGGGCGTCCGAAATCTGCGTGCATGCCGCACGCGGGCGCCCCTCTGTCCTTTTGCCTGAGAGTTTGGAGGCGTGAGCCTCGTGCCCCTTCGGCGGCGGATGCGACCGCTCTCTCCAGAGTGCTGTGCGCAGGATGGTATGGGGCCTGAGCGATTACGGGCGTTGCGCCTTCGGCAGCGGCCGATCCTTCAAGGAGCGGCTGCTTCTCCCACCATGCGTTTCACCCGGCGGATTATACAGGGGCGCCGGCCCGCGCGCCTCGGCCCGGCCATCGGCGCCGGGGTCGCAGGGAGCCGTTCAGGAACTGTGGCCTGAGGCCGCAAACGCAGGATGCATACCGTCCGGCACACGCAGCGGGCATGGAGCGGCGGCTATGCTGCCACTGCCCGTTTTTCCCGGCGGAGGAACCCCGATGATACGCATCGGCGAGATCGACCATGTCGTGCTGCGCGCCATCGACCCGGAGGCGATGCGGCGCTTCTACTGCGACGTGCTCGGCTGCCGCGAGGAGCGTCGCCAGGACGAGATCGGCCTGGTGCAGTTGCGCGCCGGCGCCTCGCTGATCGACCTGGTGGGCATGGACGGCAAGCTGGGCCGCATGGGCGGCGCCGCGCCGGGCAGCGAAGGCCACAACATGGACCACCTCTGCCTGCGGGTAGAGGACTACGACGAGGCGGCGATCCTCGCCCACCTCGAGGCGCATGGCGTGCGCATCGGCGAGCTGGGGTCGCGTTATGGCGCGCGTGGCGAAGGGCCGTCGATCTACTGCTACGACCCGCAGGGCAACATGGTCGAGCTGAAGGGGCCGGCGGTCATCTGAGGCTTCCGGAAGGTTCGAATCGCGGGCAGGATTCGAACCTTCCCTGGCGAAACGAAAAAGGTCGCCTTGCTGCGGCCTCGGCCAGCGAGGATCACCCCTGATCGATCATGGCGCCCAGGGCGGCGGCGAGGTTGCGGCAGTCGGCGAAGTGCCAGTCGGCAAGATCGGGCCAGCGGTTCACGGGCAGGTTCACCAGCACGGACTGCGCGCCGGCAGCGCGGGCGCAGGCCAGGTCGTGGGCGTAGTCGCCGACCATCGTCAGCGTGGCCGGTTCGACCGCCCAGCGCCCAGCCAGCACGTGCAGGCCCGCGGGGTCGGGCTTGGGCGGCGCGTCTTCGCGGCCCAGCACGTCGCCCGGGTCGAAACAGTCGGCCAGGCCGATCCCTTCGAGGGAAAGCAGGGCCAGCTCGCGCAGGTTGCGGGTGAGGATGCCCAGCCGGCAGCCGCGCGCCGCGAGTGCGCGTACCAGCGCCGCGGCGCCGGCGGCGGGACGCGAGGCCTGCGCGAGTCCGCGTTCGTGCTCCAGCAGCCACGCGCGTTTCGCGTCCGCCTCGTGCGCGGGCAGCGCGGCGATGTGGGCGAGGATGTCCTCATCCGCACGGATGTCCAGCGCGCGGCGGATCGCGGCGAAATCGTGCACGGCCACGGTCAGCGTACCGTCCAGGTCGAACACCCAGTGGTGCCGTTCGGCGAGGGCATGGGGCGCGGACATCATCGGCATCGGCGGTTCATCCGTGGCGGCGCGTACGGATCGCAGAAACGACGAAGCCCGCATCGCTGCGGGCTTCGTCTACAATTGGTGCCCAGGAGAGGACTCGAACCTCCACGGTTTTACCCGCTAGTACCTGAAACTAGTGCGTCTACCAATTCCGCCACCTGGGCAAGGTGTCGCGCGAGCCAAGCGGGCTGCGTGAGCCGCGTAGAGTAGGGATCGGGCCGAACCTTGTCAACACTCAGGTTGACGCATTCATACATCGGGCTGCGCCATTGGCGGCGCGGCACCCCACACAAGGCTATTTCGTGACCAAGAAGAACAAGGAAGGCAGGCGCGCGGGCACCCGCGCAGCGCCCCGGAACACCCCCGCCCGCGCCGGGCGGGCCGAGCAGGGGCCACCTGCCGGCAGACGCAGGCAGGCGGGGCAGGCGCGCGACCCGCACGCCGAGCGCGAGGCGCAGCGCTACGAGCGCCCCATCCCCAGCCGCGAGGCCATCCTCGCCCTGCTGGAGGAACGTGGCGAGCTGCTCACCGAGGCGCGCATCGCCGAGGCGCTGGAGCTGCATGACGCCGACGACCTGTTCGCGCTGCACAAGCGACTGGGTGCGATGGTGCGCGACGGCCAGTTGCTGCTGGGGCGCCGCGGCGGCTATGCGCCGGTGCAGAAGCTGGACCTGATTCCCGGCGTGGTGCTGGCGAACGCCGAAGGCTACGGCTTCCTGCGCCCCGACGAAGGCGGCGAGGACCTTTACCTCTCGCCGCAGCAGATGCGCGGCGTGCTGCACGGCGACCGCGTGCTGGCCAGCGTGGTGGGCGTGGACCGGCGCGGCCGTCGCCAGGGCGCGATCGCCGAAGTGCTGCAGCGCCGTTCGCCGCGCCTGGTGGGCCGGGTGGTGGTGGAGAACGGCGTGACCCTGGTGGCGCCGGATGATCGTCGCCTGCACCAGGACGTGATGATTCCGCCCGGCGAGACCCAGGGCGCCCGCGCCGGCCAGATCGTGGTGGCCGAGATCACCGACCCGCCGACGCCGCACCGCGGCCCGCTGGGTGCGATCCGCGCCGTGCTGGGCGAGCGCCTGCAGCCTTCGCTGCTGATCGAGATGGCGATCGCCAGCCATGACCTGCCGCACGAATGGCCGCCCGAGGTGTTGCGCGACGCGGCCGAGGTGGAGCCGGAGGTCACCGCCGCCGAGCGCGAGGGCCGGGTCGACCTGCGCAGGCTGCCGCTGGTGACCATCGACGGCGCCGACGCGCGCGATTTCGACGATGCCGTGTATGCCGAGCCGAAACGCGGCGGCGGCTGGCGGCTGGTCGTCGCCATCGCCGACGTCTCGCATTACGTGCCCGTCGGCAGCGCGCTGGACCGCGAGGCGTTCGAGCGCAGCACGTCCACGTATTTCCCCGGCTTCGTGGTGCCGATGTTGCCGGAGACGTTGTCCAACGGCATCTGCTCGCTGAACCCCAAGGTCGAGCGGCTGTGCATGGTCTGCGACATGGTGGTCGACGCCGAAGGCGAGGTGACGAAGTCGAAGTTCTACCCCGCGGTGATGCGCTCGCATGCGCGGCTCACCTACGACCAGGTGTGGCAGGCGGTGGGCCTGCGCGAGGCCGGCGCGCTCGATGCGGTGGCCGACGTGCTGCCGCAGTTGGAAAACCTGCATGCGCTGTACAAGGCGATGGCGGCGCAGCGCAAGCGCCGCGGCGCGATCGACTTCGAGACGCCCGAGGTGAAGTTCAGCCTCGACCAGCGCGGCGAGGTGGTGTCGGCCGGCGCCACCGAGCGCAACGACGCGCACAAGCTGATCGAGGAATGCATGATCGCCGCCAACGTGCAGGCCGCGCTGTTCCTCGAAAAGAAGAAGATTCCCGCGCTGTTCCGCGCCCACGAGCCGCCGCCGGCGGAGAAGTACGAAGACCTGCAGCAGTTCCTGCGCGAGTTCAAGCTGCGCATGCCGCCGGTGGAGGAGGTGACCCCCGCCGACTTCGCCGACGTGCTGCGCCTGGTGGCCGAGCGCCCCGAGCGCGAGCTGATCCAGAGCGTGCTGCTGCGCGCGCAGAGCATGGCGGCCTACCAGCCCGACAACCGTGGCCACTTCGGCCTGGCGCTTTCGGCGTATGCGCATTTCACCTCGCCGATCCGCCGTTACCCGGACCTGCTGGTGCATCGGGCGATCCGCTACGCGCTCACCGGCGGCAAGCCCGCGGGCTACACCTGGACGCCGGCGCAGATGGCCACTATGGCGGTGCACTGCTCGCAGCGCGAACGCCGTGCCGAGGAGGCCGAGCGCGACGTGGACGAGCGCTACAAGTGCGCGTGGATGGCCAAGCACGTGGGCGAGGAATTCGCCGGCGTGGTCACCGGCGTCACCTCGTTCGGGCTGTTCGTGGAACTGGACGAATCCAAGGTCTCGGGCCTGGTCCACATCAGCCAGCTCAGCAACGACTACTACCATTTCGACCCGCAGCGGCACCTGCTGAAAGGCGAGCGCAGCGGCACGCAGTACCGGCTGGGCGACCACGTGCGCGTGCAGGTGCTGCGCGCCAGCCTGGAGGACCGCAAGATCGATTTCCGGCTGGCGGCGCCGCGCGCTTCCGCCGCACCACCGCCGCGCAGCGGGAAGTCTTACGATTACGCCGCGGCGGGCGAGCGTTATTCGCTGCCCGGCCGCAAGGCGTCGCCGCCGCCCGGTCGCCGGGCGGAAATGGTGTTGCCGCCGCTGCCGCCGCGCGATAATCCGCCGCCTGCCGCTGCGCGGCCGTCCACCAGGGCGGCGGAGAAGAGCGGCGGCAAGCAAGGCAAGGCCGTGCAGAAGGCGCCGCGCGCGGCGAAGAAACCGGCAAAGCGTCAACCGGAACCGAAAGGCAGGAAATGAGCGAGCACTGGATCGTCGGCATCAACCCGGTCGATGGCGCCCTGGGCAATGATGCCGCACGGGTGCGCGAGCTGCTGGTCGAGAACGGCCAGCGCAACACGCGCGTGCACGAGCTGGCCGAACGCGCGAAGGCGCTGAATATCCCGGTGCACCACCGCCCGCGCGAGCAACTGGACAAGCTTGCCGGCGAGGCGCGCCACCAGGGCGTGGCGGCGCTGTACGAGGCGCCGGCGCTGGTGGGCGAGGGCGACCTGCCCGAGTTGCTGGGGCAGGCCGATGGCGCGGCGCTGGTGCTGGTGCTGGACGGCGTCACCGATCCGCACAACCTCGGCGCCTGCCTGCGCAGCGCGGCGGCCGCGAATGCCACCGCGGTGATCGTGCCCAAGGATCGTGCCGTGGGCCTGACCCCGGTGGTGCGGCGCGCCTCGGCGGGCGGCGCGGACCGCGTGCCGCTGATCGCGGTGACCAATCTCGCGCGCACGCTGCGCAACCTGAAGGATGCCGGCGTGTGGATCACCGGCCTCGCCGGCGACACCGAGCAGTCGATCTACGGCATCGACCTGAAAGGTCCGGTGGCGGTGGTGATGGGCAGCGAGGGCGAGGGCCTGCGCCGGCTCACCCGCGAGACCTGCGATTTCCTGGCGAAGATTCCCATGCCGGGGGCGATGGAAAGCCTCAACGTTTCCGTGGCGACCGGTGTCGTATTGTTCGAGGCGTTGCGTCAAAGGAGCGGATTGCCATGACCTTCTACTGGCACGATTGGGCCGGCTACATTGGTGTGTTGCTGGTGCTGCTGGCGTTCTTCCTGCTGCAGGCCCACAAGCTGCATGGCAACGGCTTGACCTACCAGCTCATGAACGTGCTGGGCGCGGTGGGCGTGATGCTGTCGCTGCTGTTCGGCAGCTTCAACTGGCCGGCCTTCGTCATGCAGCTGGCGTGGCTGCTGATCGGCATCTACGGCATCGTGCGCGGGGCGCAGCGGCGCCGCGAGGCGCGACTGCCCTGAAACCTTCGGCCCGGCGGGCCGGCCGCGGCGGGACGACCCGACGCGATATCCCACTGGCGGGGACGACTCCGCGCGACATCCAAGGAGTAGTCCCATGGCATGGCTTTATCTGGTACTCGCAGGCCTGTTCGAGATCGGCTGGGCGATCGGCCTCAAATACACCGACGGTTTCAGCCGGCTGTGGCCCAGCGTGGGCACGCTGGCGGCGATGGCGGTGAGCGTGCTGCTGCTGGCGCTGGCGGTGAAGACGCCGCCGATCGGCACCGCCTATGCGATCTGGACCGGCATCGGCGCGGGGGGCGCGGGGATCCTGGGCATCGGGCTGTTCCACGATCCCGCCACGCC
>ERZ778022.4844-NODE-4844-length-11329-cov-3.656821_pt1 | contig 11329 bp, 8 predicted proteins | sample MGYA00375752_ERZ778022 | MGnify/ENA primary metagenome ERZ778022 (study PRJEB29350, sample SAMN05389826) | bioreactor metagenome | isolation source: Thiocyanate bioreactor | place: South Africa: University of Cape Town | collected 2014-04-04 ...
GAAGCGCGGGATGAGGGCGGGCGGCACGGCGCCGTAGACCGGATCGTAGAGATCGAAGGTTCCGCCGTAGAGATTGGAAGCGAAGCTGTAGCTGTCATCGAGATAGAGATAGTCGAGTCCCGCCAGCACGCTGTGCTCGACCGGACCGGTATCGAAGCTGCCTGTGAGGCTGGTGTCGACGGTAAAGCTGTCCGCAGCCGCGAGGCCTTGCGACGCTACCCGGCTCAGATAGCGTTGCGTGGCATCGAGCATATAGGCAGGGCTTGCCCGGGAATCGACGTCGACGCTGTTGAACTGAAGGTTCTGGCGGAGCGTCCAGCCGGTGTCGAAATCGTGCCTGAACTTGTAGCCGATCGAATACTGCTCGCGATCGAAGCCGTCGTGGCCGGGCTCGCCGGCATATCGGTCGACCGGCAGCTCGCCGTTGGGGTTTGGCAGCAGCGTGCCGGCCGCCGGCAGGGGCATGTAGTCGGAGATCGTGTCGTCCTGCTGGTAGTGACCGAAAAGCGTGAAGGACGTCGCGTCGGTCGGCTTCCAGGTGAAGGCCGGCGCGATGAAGGCGCGGTGGTCGTAGCCGAAATCCACGCGGCCGCCCGCATCGCGCGCCAGGCCGGTCAAGCGGTAGAGGAACTGCCCCTCCGGGTCGATCGGCCCGGAGAAATCGAACATGCCTTGCAGGCGATCATGGTTTCCGCCCTGAATGGCGACTTCCCGCAGCGGGGCTTCCGTCGGCATCTTGCTGGCCAGGTTGATCAGGCCGCCCGGCAGGTTCTGGCCGTACATGACGGAGGACGGACCTTTCAGCACGTCGATGCGATCGAGGCCGTAGGGTTCGATGCGCAGGAAGGCAGAGCTGTAGGCGCCATAGGGCAGCCGCGAGCCGTTGAGGTTGTAGCGCACGGAAAACCCGCGCGCCTGCAACACGTCGTTGCGGCTGTCGCTGTCGCCGAAGGAGGCCACCACCCCCGGCGTATAGCGCGTCGCCTCGATCACGGTCTGGGAGCCCTGCGCCTCGATCTGGTCCCGCGTGACCACGTTCACGGCCTGCGGCACCTCGATCAGCGGCGTGTCCGTCTTTGTCGCGGCGATGTCGCGCGAGGCTATATAGCCCTGGGTCTGCCCGCCTTCCGCCCCCTGGATGGTGATGGGATCGAGCACCGTGGAGCCATCGCCGGTGATACCGCCGGCTTCCGATACCTTCGTGATCGTCGCGCTGTTCGGTCCGGTAAAGCGATAGCTGAGGCCGGTTCCCGCCAGAATCCGGCCAAGCGCGTCCCGCGCGCCGAGGCTTCCCGAAACCCCAGGGGTGCGCAGGCCTCTTGTGACGGAGCTGTTGTAGAGCAGCTGCACGCCGCTGGCGGCGCCGAAGCGGGACAAGGCGGCATCGAGCGGACCGGCCGGTATCGCATATCCGACGGTCGTCTGCGCCGGCGCCGCAGCAGGCATCAGCGGCAAGGCGAAGGCGCCGATCGACGCCGCAAGCAGCCCTGTCCTCCATTTGCGTGCCCGGTCGTTTCCACGCGCGCCCTGCTCCAGCGAAACAAAATCCATTCCAGTCCCCATCGACAACCACTGCCGAAAGGCAGCCTCTGTTGATAAGAACGATGGGGAATCGCGAACCCGAAATTTTTCCGAAAACTTTCGAGCTTTTTACATCAGCAGCACGATGCCGCCGACGAGACTCACGGAACGGATGTGCAGCGCGTTCTCGAAATGAGCGAGGATCTCCTGCGGGCGGTCGAGATGGAAAACGCCCGATACCCGCCGGGAGCCGAGCGCATTGCTTGCGAGCATCACCTTGCCGCGCCGATGGCGGTTGAGGTCGGCAACGACATCGCCGAGCGAACGGTCGTTGAAGACGAGCAGGCCCTTGCGCCAGGCGGCCGCCGTTTCGACCTCGGCCGTCGCCTTTTGCCCGAGACCCGCCGCCGAGTAGACCACGCCCTCGCCCTTCATGAGGGTGATGGACGCCTGACAGTCCACCTCGACGGTCCCCTGAATGCACTCCACGGATACGTCGTCCACCGCATGCGCGAGGGAAAGGGTGCCGGATGACAGAGTGGACTTCCCGTCCGCCGCCGACACCACGAAGGGGCGCGGATCGGCGCCCTCGACCTCGAAAACGGCCGCGCCTGCGGTGAGCGAAAGATGCCGCGCATCCTCGGTATAGCCCATTACGAGGGCGGACTTGCCGTCGAGGACGGCCGTCGAACCGTCGGGCAGGGCGATGCTCTTCTGTTCGCCGACCGCCGTCGTGTAATCGGCGAGCAGGCGGTTGACGGGCGGCAGGAAACCCAGATCCGACAGGATGAAGGCGGCACCCGCCGCGCTGGCCGGCACCCCGCCGGCGGCCAGAAACGAACGGCGACCGACGAGGGGCACCGGGCGGCGTTTGTCCGCCAATGCCGGGCCGAGATTGTTCCAGAGCCGCGTCACCGCGCGAAATGCGCGCTCATGTTCGCTGCTGCGGGCGCGCCAGGCCCGAAGCGCATCTGCGTCCTCGGCGGTCGCCGTTCCGGATGTCAGGCGGACCACCCAGGCAGTCGCTTCGCGTTTGAGGGCGTCGAAATCGCCGTCCAATGCCTGCTTCCTCCGCAAAGCTGGTTCCGGCAGGGCGCCGGCCACCGCGCCGTCTGTGATTATAAACGATTGGTATGCGAAAAACCGAAATCTCAGAGCCGGTTTATTTGCTCGAGCCGCTCGGAGCAATATTCAAGCGCACTGCGCAGGTCGTATTCGACGGTGCGAACCGAAACGCCCAGTTCGGAGGCGATATCGGCCTGCAGCCGCTGCTCGAGGCGTACCATGAACAGGATGCGCCTCTGTCTCTCGGGAAGCTCTTCAAGAATATGGGCAAGAAGGCGCATCTGCTCCCTGTCCCCGGCGATCTGCTCCGGACCGGGGCGATCGTCGGGAACGCACAGCAGGTCCGCGACGGCCTCGCACGACATGTAGCGGGCTCTGCTGCGGCCGTGATCTATCGCCAATGACCGCACGATGCGGTTGAGATAGGCGAGCGGCGCGTTGGCGGCGGCGACGCCATTGCGCGCGAGCTTGATCCACGCTTCCTGCGCCAGGTCCTCTGCATCCTGCGGCGATCCCGTCTTGCCGGCCAGGTATCGCCGGATGCACGACTGGCTGCGAAGAAAGGAAGCCAGAAGCTCGTCGTCGTATGCGCTCATCCTTCCTCTCACCCAGGTCATTGATAACCGAGCAGCCTGTGCCGCTCGATCCCAATAATGTGGATTACTATTATCATGTTTAATGGGCAACGATAATAGAGCGGGAATTGGGTCAGCAGGTCGAAGGGCGAATGCGATCCGGGCTTATTCTGGGGTCTCGAAGGGATACGGACCCGAGACCCGCCCATCGTGCCGTAGCCAGAGGTTCAGAGAACAAACGTGCGGTGCGTGTTCGTCCGGCCTCCGGTTTCCAGACAAACTGGTGGTGCTTCGGAATGGGCTGGCGTTCAGCGGAAGAGGCCCGCTGAGAAGCCGGGGCGCGCAGACGGGGTGACGAAATGCGTGCCGGGATCGGAGCGCATATCTGCATATCACCGCCCAAAGGAAGGACGATGCTGTTGTCAGAGCTTCTGGATGAACTCGATCCTTTCGGCGTTCAATCCCTCGATGGTGAAGTAGCGCACGCCCAGTTCCCAGAAGGGAAGTTCGCAGATTTTTCCCTCGATTGCGGATAGGCCGGCGCCTGTGACGGTACGATAGACCGCTTCGACGTCGGTGACATTGATGGCGATGTGGTCGATAGCGCCCGACCGGCCGGTCGAAGGACCCTCCCAGATTTCGACGATCAGGTCCTTGAGCTGCAGAAACACCACCCGGCTGGCGCCGTTCAGCGTCTCATGGATGTTTTCAAAGCCAAGGCCGGTATAGAAGCGGATCGAACCGTCCATATCTCCCGTCGGAATGCCGACATGCTGGAGACCGGTTGCATATTGCGCGATATTCATAGGTGCGCCCTTTCGTTTTGACGGGAGAAGCGACGACGCGGGGCCTACCCGTCGATGATTGCGATACCGCGGCTTTTGAACTGGATCGTTGCGTGGGTTGCGGCGGGCAGGATTTGGTCGACGGCGTGGTCGACGATGAAGAGCGTTCCGACATCGGTCTCGACTTCGTATTCGACATGGTCGCCGAGATAGGCCGAATGCAGGATGCGGCCGGAAAGCCCCTCGCCGCGCCCTTCGGCGAGCGTCACCGAGCCCGGCCGCCCCGCCAGGTTCGCCCCGCCGGGCCTTGCCCGCCCGGCCGGCACGCGATGCTCGAACCCGCCGACGCGGACCGTCGCCTCGTCGTTCTCGATGCCGATCACCTCGCAGGCGATCACATTGGCCTCGCCCATGAAGTCGGCGATGAAGGAGGAGGCGGGCGCCTCGTAGAGCTCGCGCGGGGCGCCGGACTGGGCGATCTCGCCGTCCTTCATGACGATGATGCGGTCCGAGACGGCGAGCGCCTCGTCCTGGTCGTGCGTGACATAGACGGCGGTGAAGCCGAGGCGCTGCTGGAGCTCGCGGATATCCGTGCGCACCTTGCGGCGCAGGCGCGCATCGAGGTTCGACAGGGGCTCGTCGAGGAGCAGCACCTGCGGCTCCAGCACCAGCGCGCGGGCGACGGCGACGCGCTGCTGCTGGCCGCCGGAGAGCTCGGCCGGCAGGCGGTGGCCTATGCCGGCAAGGCCGACGAGCGCAAGCCCCTCCTCCGCCCGCTCCCGCGCCTCCCTGCGTGAGAGGCCGGAGGATTCCAGGCCATAGGCGACATTGTCGAGCGAGTTCATGTGCGGGAAGAGCGCATAGGACTGGAACACCATCGAGACGTCGCGCTCGTTGGTCGGCAGCATGGTGACATCCTTGCCGCCGATGAGGATGCGCCCGGCGGTCGGGTGCTCGAGGCCAGCGAGCATCCTGAGCGTCGTCGTCTTGCCGCAGCCGGAGGGGCCGAGCAGCGTGACGAGCGTGCCGGGCTCGATGGTGAGCGACAGGTCCTGGATCGCGGTGAAGGCGCCGAAGGTCTTCTTGACGTTCTCGAAGGTGACGGAACCGGCTTTGGGCTTGATCATGCGATTTTCTCCTGGCGGGAGGACGAGGACGGGGTGAGGCCGGCGACGCGGTTCTCGCGCCTGAGCCGCCGTTCGCCGACGAGAAGCTGGAAGCCGGCGATGACCGCGATCATCACGACGATCAGCATGGAGGAATAGGCGATCGCCACGCCGTATTCGCCGTTCTCGACGAGGCCGACGATATAGGCGGTCGCCATGTTGTATTCGGCGCTGACGAGGAAGATGACGGCGCTGATGGAGGTGATGGCGCGCACGAAGGAATAGACGAGCGCGGCGGTGATGGCGGGACGCAGGAGCGGCAGGATGACCTTGCGGATCGTGCGGAAGCTGCCGGCGCGCAGCGTCAGCGAGGCCTCGTCGAGGCTCTTGTCGAGCTGGCTCATCGCCGCGATGCCGCCGCGCACGCCGACCGGCATGTTGCGGAAGACGAAGCAGGCGATCAGGATCAGCGCAGAGCCGGTCATTTCCAGCGGCGGCAGGTTGAAGGCCATGATGTAGCTGACGCCGATGACCGTGCCGGGAATGGCGAAGCTCATCATCAGCGCGAACTCGAAGACGTTCCGCCCGGCGAACTTCTGGCGCACGATGATATAGGCCGTCAAAAGGCCCACCGCGGCGGTGAGCGGGGCGGAAAGCAGCGCGATCTCCATCGTCGTCCAGAACGAGTTCCAGGCGACGCCCGTCCAGGCGATGCCCCAGGCCGTGCCATTGCCGAAGCTGATCGAGAAGGCCTTGATGTAGTGGTCGAGCGTCAGCGAGTTGTCGAGGCCCCAGGTCTTCACGAAGCCGCCGACGAGGATCATGCCGTAGATGACCAGCGTGAACAGGCCCCACGGGATGACCACCGAATGGACGGCGATGGAAAGCCCCCTGGGCAGGGCGATATGCGCCCCGCTGTCGCCCTTGCCGGTGACGGTGGCGAAGTTCTTGCCGGAGAGCCAGACACGCTGGGCAAGGAAGGCCGAGAGCGTGAAGAAGAGCAGCACCATGGCGAGCACGGCGGCGCGGGACGGGTCGTTCTGCGAGCCGACGACGGCGAAGAAGATCTCCGTCGAGAGCACGCCGTGGCTGCCGCCGAGCACCAGCGGGTTGCCGAAGTCTGCCATGCTCTCGATGAAGCCGATGAGGAAGGCGTTGGCGAGGCCCGGCTTCATCAGCGGCAGCGAGACGCGGCGGAAGGTGCGCCAGCGGTTGGCGCGCAGCGTGGTCGACGCTTCCTCCATCGACGGGCTGACGCCCTCGACGACCCCGATCAGCACGAGGAAGGAGATCGGCGTGAAGGAGAGGACCTGCGCGATCCAGATGCCGGTGAGCCCGTAGAGCCAGCGGCCGGGCTCGATGCCGAGCAGGCTCGAAAGCCCCTGCGTGACGACGCCGGCGCGGCCGAAGAGCAGCGTCAGCGCAAGGCCGATGACGAAGGGCGGGGTGATGATCGGCAGGATCGTCAAAAGGCGCAGGCCCTTCTTGAAGGGAAACTGCGTGCGGGTGGCGACCAGCGCGAAGGCAAGGCCGAGCAGCGTGGAGCCGAGGCCCGTCATGATGGCGAGCCAGAGCGTGCGCCAGGCGACGCCGCAGCGGCCCGCGCCGATGACGCAGTTGAGGCTCCAGATGCTCGGGTCCTGAAGGTTGCGGATGAAGTTGTCGGGATTGAACGCGCCGTCGAAATCCTGCACCGCGCCGATGAACATGCTGCCGATCGGATAGAAGACGAAGACCGCGACGAGGAAGACGAGCAGCGAGATCGAGCTGACGACGAAGGCATCCCCCTTCATGACGCCCCGCTCGGCAAGGCCGAAGGAGAACATCAGGACGAAGGCGATGGCACAGAGCACCGCGCCCGCCCCCATCGAGGACTGGCCGTCGGCAAGCGGGCCGAACAGGCTTTCGCTGATCGCCCATGTCCAGCCGGAAAAGCCGATGGCCAGCCCCTGGAGCGCCAGGAACAGCACGCCGACCGCCCCCACCCAGGCCAGCACGGCGCCGCGGCGCATCGGGTCCGCCATGCCGCGGGCCAGACCGGCGATAAGAAGGAGCAGAACGACGGCCGCAAGCCACGGACGGCCATGCGCCGCGATCTGGACGAGACCGGGCGCGGCCTCGGCGGAAAGCGGGAAACCGGAAAGCCAGCCGAACCCGAAGAAGCCGTTTTCGATGCGATACCAGGGCAGAAGGGTCAATGCGACCGCGCCCAGGACAAGGACCAGGTCCAGCCTGCGATTGCCATGCGTCATGGCCGACCTCGCTGTCTTTGAGAGGAGTAAGGGACGCCAGCGCTCCGATCATGGCAGCGAGAGGCGTCATGGCGCTGCACGAACCGAGCCTCGCCGAAAGGCGCGCGAGGCTCGGTTCGTGCTTTCATTGCGCGATGGCGCCGATCTCGTCGGTCCAGCGCTTGAGCAGATGGCTGCGGGTTTCCGCCGCCCCGAAGCGCGCGCCGTCATAGTCGACGACCTTGCCCACGGGCATGGACTCGACCGCCGCCGGCACCATCGCCTTGACGTTGGAGGGCCTGCTGTACATCTTGGCCGCAGCCGCCATGGACTGGGCCTCCGGCGACAACGCCCACTCGATCCATTTTTCGGCCGCCGCCTTGTTGCGGGCGCCCTTGACGATACCGGCCGCCGCAACCTGGAAGGCCGTTCCCTCGCAGGGCGCGACGCTCTTCAGCGGGAAGCCTTCGTCGATCAGCGCGAGGATGTCGTGCGAAAAGGCGATGGCAATGCCGGTCTCGCCGCGTGCTGCCGCCTTGACCGGGGCCGAACCCGATTTCGGATAGGACGAGACATTGCTGTTGAGCTTCTTCATGTAGTCGAAGGCCGCATCCTCGCCCATCAGCTGGACGATGGTCGCCAGCGCGAAATAGGCCGTGCCAGCGGAGTTCGGATTGGCGACCTGCACCTCGCCCTTGTATTCGGGCTTTGCCAGATCCGCCCAGCAGGCCGGCGGCTGGAGACCCTTTTTCTTCAGGATCTCTTCGTTATAGGCAAAGCCGATGGCGCTGCTTTCCGTGCCGACCGAGCGGTATTTGCTGATTTCCGCCTGGTGCTGCGCCCAGGGGTACAGGTCGGCGTCCTGCGGCGACTTGTATTCGGCAAGCACACCCTCCTGCGCGGCCTGGACATAGGTATCGCCGGAGCCACCCCACCAGACGTCGGACTTGGGATTGCGCGCCTCGGTCTTGATGCGGGCGAAAGCCTCGCCGGCCGACAGGCGCACGGCATTCACCTTGATGCCTGTCTTTTCCTGGAATTTCTCCACCATCAGCTCGCACCATTTGCCGTCCGGGCTGCACAGCAGGTTCGATTCCTCCGCCCTGGCCGTGGTAGCGACGCTGGCACCGGCCAGGCACGCGGCCAGAACCGCAAACTTCATTGCAGACATGCTCTCCTCCTTGGTTGAATTGTGGTCAGGCAGCGCTTCGGCCGTCTCCTTCGGCCAGAACCTCCCAATCGCGGGAAAAGGCGATGCGCCGGACATCGTCCTTCCAGAAATGCCGGCGCAGCATCCGCACGAGGCTGGCGGCAAGCCCCTCGCCCTCCGGCATGCCGCAGACCTCCAGCAGCGCATCGAACACAGCGCGCTCCTGCCCGGGCATTTCCATCCGCCAGGCGGCGTTATGGCGGGCGATATAGATCGCCTCGACCAGCCGCATCGCGGGAATGGCGGCAAACTGCGCCAGGCGTCCGGCCGGCAGCGAAGGCACGGCCTCACACGCGATGTCGGCCAGCGTCATGCGTTGGATGGCGACCTGCGCCTCCCGCGTCCATTCCTTGGTGAAGAAGCGGTGATGCACGACCTCACGCAGATGCCGGATGGCGAAGGCATCAAAATCGCGCGCCTCCAGCAGGTCGCCAACGGCAAGGCCGCTTTCCGCGACCTCGCGCCGGTAGGCCGACAAGATCGATGGATCGACGGGAAGGCCCGCGATCCTCACGGTTTCGAGCTCCGCGCCGTCTTCGGTGAGCGTCAGCAGCCGGTAGCCGCCGGGATAGCCGGCCGTCGACGGCACCGCGACATTGACGATGCCATCCTGGCGCGAAACGTTATCGATGTGCAGGTGACCGCTGAAATGCAGCCTGAGGCCCGCCCTGGCAAGCAGCGCGGCGGTGGCGCGGGTCGGCGTGCGGCGCACGAAGATCGTGCGCCCGAACAGCCGCTGTTCGTCGTCGAACGTGCCGTCGAACGGATCGACGGCGGGATAATGCGCAAACGAGACCAGCCGCTTGCCGAGCCGCGCGGCCCGGCGCGAGACGTCGGCGATCCATTCCAGCATATAGGGCCGGTGCGCGACGAGCGCGTTGTAGCCCGCATCGGTGCTGTCGTCGAACTCGTCTTCCGCCAGCGCGAAATCACCATCGCGCGGCACGAAGACATTGCCGTCGATGGAGAGCAGCCAGACGCCCTCCACCGGCTCGACGAGATAGGAGGCATCGACGAAGCTGCGGACATGGCGGCCATCGGGCGATGCCAGCGTGTATTGCCGGTCGGCGAGATCGTCGGACGGGCCGAAGGGCGATTCCCAATGCAGCTCCGTGCCGCTGCGGAAGAAGCCGAGCCCCCGCGGCAAGCTTTCCGCATAGGAACGGCAACGCATTGCGGGATTGAACAGCACGCCCTCGCCGTCCGGCTTCGAGCCCGAGACCAGGAAGGCGCCGCCATCGGCGAGAAGGAAGCTGCGGTCGAGGCTGCGGCCGCAATAGGCATAGACGTCGTGATTGCCGACGGTCGAGAAGAACTGCATGCCGAAGCGCCCGGCATAGGACTGCATCAGCGCGAGCGAGGCGGCGACGCTCTCGTCCTGCCCGTCATCGGAATAGTCGCCGACGACGATGACGTGACGGATGCCGCGGGCGGCGATGTCATCGAGCACGGCGCGGAAATTCGCTTCGCTCTCGTTGAAGAGACGGGTCGACTGGACCGTGTCGGCAAGCGTGCGCAGTTCCATGCCGCCGGGCAGGCACCCTGCCGCTATCCGGTCGCCGCGATAGGTGCCCCTGACATCGTGCAGATGCGGATCGGCGATGATGGCAAGCCGTTGGTGCATTCGCGTTCCTCCCTTGGGCCGGCATCTTTAGGCGAAAATCTACGTTTGTAAATACGAATATAGAAAATCTTCAAAAGATGACAGTGCCCGGCGCAGCGGCTATGAGAGAGCGACCAACCGGGACGGGAAAATACCTTGCCAGTTTCAGAACCGACGATCTTAGAAAGAATGCGCGAAGCGCTGGCCACCCTGACGCCGGCCGAGCGGCGCGTCGCCGAACTGATCCTCAGCCGGCCGCATGCCGCCATGTCCTGGTCCATCACCGAAATGTCGAAATTCGCCGAGGCAAGCGATCCCTCGGTCATTCGCCTGTGTCGGCGTATGGGCAGCAACGGCTTTCCCGCGCTCAAGCTGGAGCTTGCCCGGGCTCTGGCCCGCGCCCAGCAGGCGCCCCGCCCGCACCCGCCGACGACGGGCGGCGATCCGGTTGCGGAGATGATGGCGGACGTGCTCCAGCGCAGCGAAGAGGCCCTGCGCAACGCCCATGACGACATGCAGCCCGCAGCGGTCGCCGCCGCCGCGGAAGCCATCGTCAAGGCGCGGCGGATCGAGATCTACGGCCTCGGCGCCTCCGGCTTCCTCGCGCAGGAGGCGCAGTATCGCATGGCCGCGCTCGGCCTGCCGGCGGTCGCCTATTGCGACCCGGTGGTGCAGAACACCACCGCCCCGTTGCTCGGCAAGGACGACGTAGTGCTTGCCCTCTCCTTTTCCGGCCTGACGCAGTATCTCGTCGAAACGGTGGGACTGGCCAGGAATTCCGGTGCCCGCATTCTCTCCATTTCCCCCGCCGGCTCCCCGATCGCTACGGCTGCCGACACGAACATCGCGCTCAACGCCTACCGGAAATCCGACAACTTCCTGGCCTCGCCGACGGCACGGCTGGCGCTGCACATGATCCTGGACGTCCTGTCCATGGCTATCGTGGAGCGGCTGGCAGGGCGCTGAAGCCTACTCCGCTTGCGCGGGGTTCGCTTCGCCGAACCATGGCGGTGCCAGCTTCGGTTCGTGTGCAGCGCCAGCCGTGCCGGCTCGCCATCCGCTCGCAACGCGAGAGCCAACGGGCAGCGAGAATCTCCGCGGCGAAACAATCGTCGGCCTCGGCCGCGAGTTCCTGTCCACCGCTGCCTGCGCCCTCGGAAGATGCCGGCGTCGCCACCGTCGACCCCTTCACCGCCACCAATGGCAACCGACCGCGCGATCGAGCCGCTTGCC
>ERZ778022.4847-NODE-4847-length-11327-cov-3.305713_pt1 | contig 11327 bp, 9 predicted proteins | sample MGYA00375752_ERZ778022 | MGnify/ENA primary metagenome ERZ778022 (study PRJEB29350, sample SAMN05389826) | bioreactor metagenome | isolation source: Thiocyanate bioreactor | place: South Africa: University of Cape Town | collected 2014-04-04 ...
CCGCCACCGCCGCTTCCCGGTCAAGGAAAGCGTCGATAGCGGTCGCGTCCGTCGGCATTCTAGTGGGACTGCTAGAATTTGAAGCCGGCTTCGATCGACAGGTTGCGCGGCGGTTCGAGGTAGAGAATCGCGCGCGGAACCGCGGTGATCGGCGCCGGCAGGTTGAACGCGCTGCCTGTCGTCAGCTCGTTGGTCAGATTCTTGCCGACGAAGGCCAGGAACCAGCGCTCGTCCGCATCCGAAAGCTGCACACGCAGGTCGAGCTTCACATAGCCCTTCTGGATGCCGAAAATCGGGCTCTGATTGTCCGAGTCGAAATATTTCGAACGACCCGCGGCGACGCCGGTGATGTCGAGTTTCAGATCATCGCCCAGCGGCACGCGGCCGTGCGCCGAGACATTGCCGGTCCATTTCGAGGTATAGGCGAGACGATAGCCGGCAAGATTGTTCGTCGCCGGCGTGCAGGTGCTCGGCTGCGACGCAAGGCAGGCAGCCCCCGGATAATCGTCGTATTTGATGTCCTGATAGGCACCCGATGCGGTGATATCGAGGTTGGGCGACAGATAGAGCGCCAGCGATCCTTCGATGCCCTTCGACGTCGCGCTCGCGGCGTTGCCGGTCAGATAGCTGGAGCTTGCCGGCTGATAGACCGAAACCTGCAGATTCTTGAACTGGGTGTCATAGACCGAGACGTTGGCGACGACCTTGCCGTCGAACAGCGTCGACTTGACGCCCGCTTCATAGTTGGTCGAACGCTCGGGCTTGAATGCGAAGGTCGCGTTCGTCGTGCCGAGGGTATTCGACACGAAGCCGCATAGGTCGCGTAGAGCATGATGCGCGGTGCGACGTCGAACGGCACCGTCACCGACGGATCGACATTGCCTTCGCTGAGCGAGCCGACCGCGCTCGAGATCGGACGGATCGCGAACGGGCCATAGACCAGCCGCGAAGCGAAATCGGCGTCCTTGCTCGTGTGGCTGTAACGCAGGCTGCCGATCACGCGGAAGGTGTCGGCGAGGTTCAGCGTACCCTGTCCGAAGACCGACCAGCTGTCCGACGTCTGGTTGAAGCGGCTGTCGATGCGGCCGAAATAGGGCGAGCCGAACAGGTTGGCGATATTGAAGCCCTGCAGCTGGTCGAGCCGGTATTTGCCATGGTCATAATAAGCGCCGACGATGAAGTCGAAGGTGCGGCCGGTCGGCGACAACAGGCGGATTTCCTGCGAGAATTGCTCGAAGCGTTCCGGAAAGCTGTTGTAGACCGAATTGTTGGTAAACGCGCCGCCGCCGCCCGGGATCGTCTGATCGAAACCGTTGACGATATTGGCGTTGAACCAGCTGTAACCCGTCACCGACGTCAGCGTATAGTCGCCGATCGCGATGTTGCCGGTTCCCGATATCATGACCGACTTGGTCTTCGTCCCTTCATCGCCGAGCGCCGACTTGTCGAGATAGCGCGTGAGGTGCGGATCCTGCGCGCTGGTCAGCGGGCTCGACACGGTGATGCCGCCCACGACATCGCGGTTCGCATATTCGACCTTGGCGGTGTAATCGAAATTGGCCGACGGTTCCCATTTCATCGTCAGGCGGAGAAGCTGCTGCTTGATCTCCGGATCGTCATGATCGGTCGCGAGATTGCGGATATAACCCTGCTGGTTGAGCACCTTCATCGCAAGGCGCGCGCTCAGCGTGTCGGTCAGCGGCCCCGACAGATAGCCCGAGAAATCGGTACCCTTGAAATCGAAGTTATAATTGGCGGTCAGCTTGCCTTCGAAGCGGTCGGTCGGCCCCGCCGACACGACGCTGACCGCGCCCGCGGCGGTGTTCTTGCCGAACAGGGCGCCCTGCGGACCACGCAGCACCTCGACGCGCGCGAGGTCGAAGAAGGGTGCCTGCGCCTGACGCGACCGGCCGGCGTAGACGCCGTCGACATAGAGCGAGACCGACTGGTCGAACGCGAAGTTCGCCGGCGGCGAGCCGAAGCCGCGAATGTAGATCACGTCATTGCCCGCGGTCGACTGGACGAAGACGTTCGGCGTGTAATTCATCACCGCCTTGATGTCGTTCGAGTTGAAATCGTCGAGTCGCTGGCCGCTGACGACTTCCATCGAGATCGGAACATCCTGGATGTTCTGGGCGCGCTTTTGCGCCGTCACGATGATTTCATTGCCGCCGCCGCTTGCCCCGGCGGCCGTTTCGGCGCCATCGTCGGCGGTTTGTGCCATCGCCGGCGCGGCGGTAGCCAGCATCGCAAGCGTCGCGACGCCGGCGAGCAGATTCGAATGTCGAGCCTTCATCTTCACCCTCCCATAGAGCCTAGTGCAACGGTACCGGTTTCTTCGTCCGATCCGTCAATCTGATTGACCCTTAGTATACTAATGGTTTTATACTTGTCCAGAGTTTCAAGAGAGGATTCCCGATTATGCCCGACGAAAATCGCCAGAGCGCGCTTGCGAGCCGCCCCTTGTGCACCGTGGAGTTCGAGGTGGGGGGCGGCCTGATCGGGATCGGCGCCTCGCCTTTCGGCGACCAGCGGCTCGGCTATATCACCGGCGGCCGATTTTTCGGACCGCGAATCAACGGCATCGTTCTTCCGGGTGGCGGCAATTGGTCGCGCAGCGGGCGGCTGGGCGAGGCGGCGTCGGTCGGCACCTTCGACGCGCGCGCGGTGTGGCAGACCGACGACGGCGCGCTCATCTACCTCAGCTATACGGGGCGCAGCCTGATCCCCGACGACGTCCGCGCCGCCTTCGCCGACCCTGCCGCGCCCGATGTCGATCCCGCACTTTATTATCTGCGAATCGCGCCTGTGTTCGAGACTGCGAGTCCCCGATACGACTGGCTCAACGGCCTGCTCGCCGTCGGCGTGGGAGAGCGCACCGACTTCGGCGTGCGCCATGTGATCCACGAAATATTGTAGGGCGCCCCTAGAGACGGGGCCCTAACCCACAGCGCGGTCGCGGCCTTCCCAATAAGGCGCGCGCAGTTCGCGGCGCAGCACCTTGCCCGACGGGTTGCGCGGCAGCGCGTCGATCGTCTCGACGCTTTTTGGCGCCTTGTAGGCGGCGATCCGCTCGCGCGCCCAGGCGATGACGTCGTCGGCCGCCACCTCGGCGCCGGGCGCCGGGACGATCAGCGCCTTCACCGCCTCGCCCCACCTGGCGTCGGGAACCCCGATCACCGCGACGTCGGCGACGCCGGGGCAGCCCATGATCGCGCTTTCGACCTCGGCCGGATAGACATTCTCGCCACCCGACACGATCATGTCCTTGATCCGGTCGTGGACGAAGTAAAAGCCGTCGGCGTCGCGATAGCCGACGTCGCCGGTGTGCAGCCAGCCGCCGATCACGGTTTCGGCGGTCGCCTCGGCGCGGTTCCAATATTCCTTCATCACAATGTCACCGCGGATCGCGATCTCGCCGATCTCACCGTCGCCGAGCGGCCGCCCCTCGCCATCGAGGATCGCCATCTCGGTCTGCGGCCATGGCTGACCACACGAGGTAAGTTTGCCGGGCAGGTCGTGCGCGGCGGGCGAGAGGTAGGATCCGCCGCCCGAGCTTTCGGTCATGCCGTAGAATTGCACGAAATCGCAGCCGAAGGTCGTGCGCGCGCGGCGCAGCACATCCTCCGCGATCGGCGAGGCGCCATAGGCGATCGACCGCAACGCTGAATGGTCGCCTGTCGCTGCGGCGGGCTGTTGCAGCATCATCTGGATCATCGCGGGCGCGAGGAAGGCGTGCGCAACGCGTTCCTCGGTCAGCATCCGCACCGCATCGTCCGCGGCGAAATCCTTGACCAGCACCAGCCGCCCGCCCTGCGCCAGCCCCGAAAAGCTGACATTGGTCCCGGCAACATGGAACAGCGGCATCACGATCATCACCGTTTCGTCCTCGCCATAGGCGAAGCCGTCGACCTCGGTCGCCATTTCGAGGAAGCGGCGGTAATTCTTGTTGGCGAGCACCACGCCCTTGGGCCGCCCGGTGGTACCGCTCGTGTAAAGTTGCAGCACATTGTCTGCGAGTTGCGGCGCGTCGGCGGGCGGGGTCGCGGCCGCATCGCCGAGCCAGGCGTCGAAGCCTTCAAAGTCCGGGTGCGCGCCATAAAGCGCCACCAACCGCGGCTTGTCGGCGAGCCCGGCGACCGCGGCCAGCGCGGTGTCGAAGAAATCCTCGCCCACGAAGAGCAGCTTCGGGGCGGCGTCGCCCAAAATGAAACCAATCTCGCCCGCGGCGAGGCGGCAGTTGATCGGCGCGAGGCAGGCGCGCGCACGCGCGGTACCGAAGAAGAGCGGATACCAGGCGTCGTGGTTCTTGGTCAGCACCGAAACCCTGTCGCCGGGCGCGACCCCCGACTCCAGCAGCGCGTTCGCGACCCGGTTCGACTGCGCATCAAGCTCGGCAAAGCTCGTTTCGCGATCTCCATATTTGACCGCGACCGCCTGCCCACGCGCGCGCGCCTGCGCCGCCGGAATATCGGCCAGCGTCCGAATGGCCTCCAGATCGATCATTTCGCTCTCCCATCGTCACTTTGATCTTGAATTAGATAGAATACTAAGCAAATACTTGGCCATCAAAAAAGCGAGAGGATCCGCCTTGTTCGATCACCCCATCCTGCCGACAACGATCGTCGGAAGCTACCCCCAACCCGATTGGCTGATCGACCGCGAACGATTGAAGGCCAGCCTGCCGCCGCGCGTGCGTGCCGAGACTTTGTGGCGCATCCCCGAACCCTGGCTGGCGGATGCGCAGGAGGCCGCGACCTTGATGGCGATCCGCGATCAGGAAGAGCTGGGTATCGACATCGTCGGCGATGGCGAAATGCGCCGCGAAAGCTATTCGAACCGGCTCGCGACCGCGCTGTCGGGGATCGACACCGAACAGCATGGCACCGCGATCGACCGCACCGGCAACGCCAATCCGGTGCCGCTCGTCTCGGGCCCGATCCGCCGCGTGGCGCCGATCGAGGCGCAGGACGCCGCCTTTCTCCGTCGCCATTCGACCAAGCCGGTCAAGCTGACCCTGCCCGGCCCCTTCACGATGACGCAGCAGGCCGAGAATGGCTATTATCCCGACCTCAGATCGCTCGCGATGGATTATGCCGATGCGGTCAATGCCGAGGTGAAGGATCTCTTCGCCGCCGGCGTCGATGTCGTCCAGCTCGACGAACCCTATCTGCAGGCGCGCGCCGCCGAGGCGAACGCCTATGCGATCGAGGCGATCAACCGCGCGCTCGACGGCGTCGGCGGCACGACCGCGCTGCATATCTGCTTCGGCTATGCGATGGTGCACCACAGCGCGGGGGCAACGGGGCCGAAGCCCAAGGCTTATGATTTCCTCGCCGAACTCGAAGCGTCGGCGATCGACGTGATTTCGATCGAGGCGGCGCAGCCGGGGCTCGACCCCGCGATCCTCGCCGAACTGCCGACCAAGACGATCATGTATGGGGTGCTCGATCTGTCGATCCCCGAGGTCGAGACGCCCGAGGTGGTCGCAGGACGCATCCGCGAGGCGCTGCGCTATGTCGACGCCGAACGGCTGTGGATCGCGCCCGACTGCGGCATGAAATATCACAGCCGCGAGCATTCGCAGGCGAAACTGAAGGCGATGGTCGACGGCGCGGCGCTGGTGCGGGCGGAGCTGAAATAATATCGTCATCCCGGCGAAAGCGGGGACCCAGGGGCTAGCTCAGTTGACGCACGCTCTGGGTCCCCGCTTTCGCGGGGATGACAGGAAATTATTGGTCGATGAAATCCGCCAGCAACGGCACCACCAGTTCCGGCGCCTCGACCGTCGGCAGATGCCCTGCCCCCGCGATCACCTCCAGCCGCGCGCCCGGAATCGCGTCCAATATCTCCTCATGGTGCGCGCGGCTCGTGATGCCGTCCTTGTCGCCCCAGATCAGCAAGGTCGGCACCGCAATCTCGCCGAGGCGCGGCCGGCTGTCGATGCGCGCCATGATCGCGCGCTGCTGGGCGAGGAAGGTGTCGGCGCCGGTGTCCGCCGCCATCTTTCGCGCAATGCCGAGCAGGCGCGCGTCGCCGCGCTTTTCTTCGGGAAACAGGATCGGGATGCGCTCCTCGACCACCTGATCGAACTGGCCGCTTGTCACGAGGTCGATATAGCCCTGCCGCCGCGCCGTCTGCGCGGGGCCATCGGCCGAGGCGAGCGTCGAGATCAGCACCAGCTTCGCAACCCGCTCGGGCGCGCGACGCATCACCTCGAACGCGACGAAGCCGCCCATCGCGTGTGCGACCAGCGCGAATTTCGGCGGCGCATTATCGAGCAGCCGCTGCGCGAAACCCGCGATCGTATCGTCGCTGCGGTTGTCCGCGACAATCACCTCGCGGTCGGTCCAGGCGTCAAGGAGCGGCTGCCATACCGCGTCGGTCAAAAGCTGGCCGGTGATGAGGACGATCGGAAGCGTCATGGGGTCAATCCTAAAGCGTCGTCGTTGCGAGGAGCCGAAGGCGACGCGGCAATCCATAGCAGGCGTAAACCGCGCTGGATTGCTTCGCTTCGCTCGCAATGACGAAATCTTTCATACCACCTGATGCAGCAGCGCTTCGCCCGCCCCCAGCCGGCGGCAGTTTTCGTGCGCGACCGTCAGGCTGCGCACGAGCGTTTCGGGGGTCAGCCACGCGATATGCGGCGCGAGCACTGCATTGGGCAGGCCGAGCAGCGGATTGCCGCGCGGCAACGGCTCCTCCGCAAACACGTCGAGCCCCGCGCCGCGCAGATGGCCCGCGGTCAACGCCGCAACCAGCCGCGCCTCATCGACCAGCTCGCCGCGCGCGGTGTTCACGAGTATCGCACCCTGCTTCATCGCGAACGGGTCGATGCTGGCGCGCGTCTCTTCGGTGAGCGGCATGTGCAGCGAGACGATATCGCTCTCCGCGAGCAACTGGCCAAGCGGCAGAAATTCATAAGGCCCGTCGCGCTCGCTCCGCGCCGTATAGACGACCCGCGCCCCCAGCGCGGCGAGCACGGGCGCGAGCAGCTGCGCCGAATTGCCGAACCCGACAAGCCCCACAGTGCGCCCGCCGACCTCCCCCACCGAATCGAGTTCGGACGGATCGGCGGTCCATCCTTCTCCCGCGCGCGTTCGCGCATCGAAGAAACAGGTGCGGCGCAGCACCGCCATCATCAGCGACAGCGCCATTTCGGCGACTGCCTGGCTGTTGGTGCCGGGCATGTTGCACACCGCGACGCCATGCTCGCGCGCCGCGTCGAGCGCAATCGTGTTGACGCCCACCCCGAGTTTCTGGATCAACTTGAGCCCGGGCGCCGAAGCGATGAAATCGGCCGTAACGGGGGTCAGCACATGGAGCAGCGCGGTGATCTCGCCAGCCACCGCGTCGAGCGGTGCAGCTTCGTCGACATGCGTCACGACGCCCGCGCCGAAGATGGCATCGACCGCCGCGCGGAAGCCGGGGCTTGGGCGGGCGTGGAGAACGATCATGCCGCGACCCGTCCGATCGACCCGGCAAAGGCCGAAAAGCCGGCAAATTCGGCATCGGCGCCCATCGCTTCCTCGATCCGCAGCATCTCGTTCCACTTCGCCATCCGTTCGGAGCGGGTAAAGCTGCCGACCTTCAATTGCCCCGCGTCCCAGCCGGTGGCGAGATGCGCGATCGTGACATCCTCGCTCTCGCCCGAGCGTGCCGAGACGATCGCGCCCCAGCCGCGCGCGACCGCGGCGTCGAGCGCGGCCTTCGCTTCGGTGACGGTGCCGACCTGGTTCACCTTGATCAGCGCCGCATTGCACACCGCCGCATCGCCCGCGCGCTCGACGCGCGCCGCATTGGTGACGAGCACATCGTCGCCGATGATCTGCACCCGCTCGCCGATCGCGGCGGTCACGGCCGCCATCGCGGTCCAGTCATCCTGCCCCGCCGGGTCTTCGATCGACAGGATCGGATAGCGCCCCGCCCATTCGATAATGCGCGCCGCCATCGCCTCGCTCGTCAACTGCCCCTCGTCGAGCGCGAGGCTGTAGCCCGAGGCATCGCCGAGTTCGTTCGCCGCAATGTCGAGCGAGATGAACACGTCTTCGCCGGCGCGGTGCCCGCTCGCCTCGATCGCCTTGGTCAGCGTGCCCAGCGCATCCTCGTTCGAGGCGAAATTCGGCCACCAGCCGCCTTCGTCGGCGACCCCCGACAGCGGCCCCTTGGCTTCCATCAGCCTACCCGCGGTGCGATACACATCGTCGGTGATTTCGAGCGCGCGGCGAAAGCTGCCCGCCGCGGGGCACATGATCATGAAATCCTGCACGTCGGTGCGCCGCCCGGCGTGGGCGCCGCCGCCGAAGATCTGGATTTCAGGCAGCGGGATGCGGACTTTCGTGTCGCCCGCGAGGTAGCGCCACAGCGGCAGCCGCGCGTCGGCGGCGGCCGCGTGCAGCACCGCCATCGACACCGCAACGACGGCGTTCGCGCCCAGCCGCGCCTTGTTCGGGGTGCCGTCCAGAGCGCACAGCGCCTTGTCGACCGCCGCCTGATCGCCCGCATCCATGCCGATCAGCGCGGGCGCGATCTCGGCCCCGATCCCGGCAACCGCGCCATTGACGCCATAGCCGCCGAAGGCCGGGCCGCCGTCGCGCAGGTCGATCGCTTCATGCGCGCCGCGCGAGGCGCCGGCTGGCGCGATGGCGCGGCCAATCGCGCCCGATTCGAGTATAACTTCCGCCTCGACCGTGGGGCGGCCACGCGAATCCCAAAGCTGGCGCCCGGTAACCGAAGCGATAGGCGACGTCATTCCTTGGTCCTTTTCCAGTTTGCGACGAGCGCATCGATGGGCGTCGGCGCGAGCAGCAACGCGCGCGCCTGATCGCGCACGATTTGTTTGTGATGGGGATCGGTCAGATAGGGCGCCGGGGATTTGCCCTCGACCCGCGCGAGCAGCAGCGCGGCAGTCAGCTTTCCGGCGCGCAGCGCCAGCGCGTCGGCATCTTCCCAATCGATGCCGGCGCGATAGGCCTCGACCAGTGCCGCCGCCGCCTCGCCGAGCCGTTCGTGCCCCAGCCACACCGCCTTCAGCAGCAGGTGCGTGGTGCAAAAGGCAAGATCGAACGCAGGGTCGCCATAGACCGCGCATTCGGCGTCGAGGAAAGCCGGCCCGTCTGCACCGACGAGAATATTCTTGGGGCTGACGTCGCCGTGAACAAGCGCCACCTTGCGCGACGAGAGGTCGTCGGCGAGCGCGTAGAGCGCCGACGCAAGCTCGGCATCCTTTTGCGCAACGAACAGCAGAAAGGGATCGACGCGCAGCGCGCGGAACATCGCATCGGTCGGAAAGGCGTCGCGGTCGGCGGCGCTGTTCGCGGTCGCGGCGTGAACCGCCACGATGCCGCGACCGACAGCCGCCGCGAACGCCGGATCGACACGGCCCGCGATCAATTCATCCTTCCACACCGGACAATCCGGCAGGAAGCGCATCGCGAAGCCGTGGCCGGGCAATTCGGCCAGCACCTCGGGCACCAGATGCGGATCGACACCGCGCGCCCGGCGCAGCCAGCGCACTTCGCTCGCGCCGCGCTCAACCGGCGCGTGCCATTCGGCGGCGACACGCAATTGCTCGAGCGGCCGCTTGACCACGATCGGCCCCGCCGGGCCGTCGACCCGCCACACGTCGCAGGACACGCCGCCGGTCAATGGCTCGAGGACGACCTCCCCCTCGCCCGTCAGCCCGGCCGCGCGCAATCCTGCAATGATGTCGGCGGTCGCCGTGTCCACTTACAGCTTCTCCCGGATCCAGCCGCTGACCAGATCGGCGGCATTTTGCCGTTCCTCGATCGAATCCTCGAAATAATGCGCGCCGGGGATCAGTTCGAGCCTTTTGTCGGCGGTGCCGAGGAAGTCGAAAATCTTGCGCGCATCGCTGGGGAAAACGCCGGTGTCGGCGAGCCCCTGCACCACCAGCGCGGGGGTGTCGTGCTTGGCGAGGTGCGGCTGCCCCTGGCACGGCGATGTTTCGAGGCTCCACATGTTGAGCCAGGTCTTGATCGTATTGGCGCGGCCGATGCTGGGGGTGCGGTTGGCGATTGCCGGGTCGCCGCGATAGCACCAGTTGGGCTTGCGGTCCGACGGGTCGATCGCCGGATCGACGCAGCGAATATCGCCCCAGCAGCGGAACATCGGAAAGATGCGGTCGGGGATTCCCGCCGCGTTTAGCCGCGCGAGTTCGGCCTTTGCCCAGTCGGTGATGCGCTGGTTGCGCGCGCGCTGGCCGGCGCGATATTTTTCGATGAAGGCGTCCGAATAGGGCGGGCCATTGTCGGGATTGAACGGGTCGAGCTCGGGATCGGTCAGCGTCGGATCATTCTCGTCGATCACCGACGCGTCCATCCAGTCGGTCAGCACTTCGGGACGTCCCTGGTGGGCGTTGAAGCTGATATAGAGATCGCCCTTGATGAGCTGCGCCAGCGCATCCTGGCCGATCGCCGGCAGCCGGTCGGTCAAGGTCGGCGCGATTGCTTCCGCCTGATAGGCGCCCATCAGCGAGCCGCCGCCCGAATTGCCGAGAATCACGATCTGTTCGACCCCGGCCTCTTCTTTCAGCCACTTCATCCCGACCCCGATGTCGAGGATGGCATGTTCGAGCAGGAACTGGTCCTCGAACCCGCGATAGCGCGTATTCCAGCCGAGAAAGCCGAAACCGGCGCGGGCAAAATAGGGCGCGATATAATGTTCGGAAAAATCGACATTATAATGGGTGGCGATGATCGCGACCTTGGGCCGCTTGCCCGCCTCGGTCCAATAGATGCCCTGACAGGGATGGCCGCCCGCCTGAATCCGCGGCGCGGTCGGCGACGTGCGGCCGATGAATTGTGCGTCCAGTCCTGCAATCCCGTTCGGGTCCATCAGTCTCTCTCCTGCCTGTTATATCTCGTAATCGTCATCCCGGACTTGATCCGGGATCCATTTAACCAGCGTCGCGAGAATGGACCCCGGATCAAGTCCGGGATGACGAGCGTGGGAAACATATTAACGGCTCACCTCGAAGGGCAGTTCATACCCCTCCAGCCCGGCGCGGATCGCCTTCTTGTCGATCTTGCCCGTGGGGCCGAGCGGGATGGCGTCGACGAACACTATGTCGTCGGGCATCCACCATCTTGCGATCTTGCCGTCCAGATAGGCGCGGATATCGTCGGCCCCCGCGTGCACGCCCGGCTTGAGCTCGCATAGCAGGATCGGCCGTTCGTCCCATTTGGGATGCGCGATGCCGACGACCGCGGCGATGGCGACCGCTGGATGGCCGGTCGCGATATTCTCTATCTCGATCGAGCTAATCCACTCGCCGCCCGATTTGACGACATCCTTCGCGCGGTCGG
>ERZ778022.4848-NODE-4848-length-11326-cov-6.153403_pt1 | contig 11326 bp, 4 predicted proteins | sample MGYA00375752_ERZ778022 | MGnify/ENA primary metagenome ERZ778022 (study PRJEB29350, sample SAMN05389826) | bioreactor metagenome | isolation source: Thiocyanate bioreactor | place: South Africa: University of Cape Town | collected 2014-04-04 ...
CTGCATCCTGCTGCCGTGGAAGCTGCTGGGGTGGTCGCTGACGGTGGCGAAGGCGACGGGCACGCCGCCCGTCTCGCCGCTGGACCTCCCGCCGTTTTGCTACCTGCACCGCCCCACCGACTTGGCCGCTCCCGACACGCCGCTCAGGTCCAGCCTCCACACACACGTTGCCGCGGCGTCGTTTGCGTTGGTGTGGAGCCTGTTCTACGATGTGCTGGGTGCGGATGCGCCGATCCTGCTGCAGCTGCCGCCCACGTGGTTACTGGAGGTGTACAGCATGCTGGCGGCCAACGCGTTTTCACTGTCTGGTGGCAGTCCCGGCAACCCAGATGGCTTGGGAGTTGTGTGCGCGGGCAGCTACTTCAACCACAGCTGCGTACCCAACACGGCGATGCGCTCCAAGGTGGCGAGGGGCGCACGCAATGCCTTCACCACCACCCGCGCTGTGGCTGTCGGCGAGGAGCTCACCATCAGCTACACCGGCGACCGGCAGCGGCTGCGGCTGGCTACGCAATACGGCTTCCACTGCGTCTGCGCCGAGTGCCTTGAGCAGCGCCGGCTGGCTGCGGCGGGCGTGCCGGACGCACGGACGGCGCGGCAGCGCGTCGCAGCCGCGGAGCAGCGTGATGACCGTGCCGCGCTGCTTGCCGCGCTGACGGACGTCATCGCCGCCGACCCGGGCGACCCCGTCCCCTGGGCAAAACGTTCCATAGTGGGCAAGGTGGTGGGTGGTAGCCCATTGCGAGCCTACTGCGACGCGTACCACGTGGTGCACCACCTGGACCCGCGCAGCGGCATGGCGTGGCACTCGCTAGGCGCAACGCAGGCGATCATGGGGCAGGGTAACGCCTCCTTGGTCAGCATCCAGAAGGCTGTCGACGTGGAGACAGCCCCCGCCTTCAAGGCGCTGTACGAGGGGTCGCTAGCGGCGGGACATGGCCGCGGGGGCCCGCCTACGATGCTCATGGCCGGCTCCCCCGGCAAGTACGAACTGCGGTGCACGCGGACGGTCGGCGCCTTCCCTGGGTTGCTGCCCTTGCCGTCCGCCTTCCGTGCTGGCCCAGGCGGGCCCCGCCGGCTGGACGCCGTGCTAGCCGCGGTGGCGGACACGCGCAGCAGCGACTGGGTGCGGTTTGAAGCGGTTCCTGGCAAGGGTGTCGGCGTGGTGGCGGCGCGTGACATCCCCGCTGGCACCACCGTGCACGTGGAGAAGCCGGTGCTGGCCACCACCCTGCCGCCGGCCGGCGTGCTCATCTGCTACCACTGCCTGCTGCCGGTGACTGCCGCCACCGCCGTGCCGTGCGCTTGTGACCGCGTGTACTGCAGCGACGCGTGCAAGGCCACCGCGCTGCAGTACTACCACGCCGCCACGTGCGGCGCGGGTGGTGGACGCGCAGACGCGACGCTGGAGGAGGTGGCGCACACCGACCCTGACTTTGGAATGCGGGCGCTGTTGTTGCCGTGGAAGCTGCTGGGGTGGGCGCTGACAGCCGCCAAGGCGGCGCACGCGCCGGCGGCCTCGCCAGCAGACCTGCCGCCGTTCTGCTACATGGACCGCGCCACCGACCTGGCGGCACCGCCACCTCGCTCCCGCGCCGCCACCGCGTCGGGTGTGATGGTGAACCCAGGCGTCTTCACGTGCGCGTGGGGCCTGTTCCACGACCTACTGGGCGGCGACGCCGTCATGGCGCGCATGGCGCCCGAGTGGCTGTTGGACGCCATGACGGTGATGGACACCAACGCTGTGGTGCCGCCTGGCAAGCGGGTGGAGGTGATAGCGCGTGGCTGCGCCGTCTTCACCACAGCTGCGAGCCCAACGCCGCGTTCGTGATTGACGTGCCCACCACCGGGTCGCAGCTGACGGTGGTGACCAGCCGGCCGGTGGCGGCGGGCGAGGAGGTGACGGTGTCATACGCGCCCCCCGGTGCGCCATTCACAACGCGCCGCGCGTTCACCCAGTTGCGCGGCTTCATCTGCACCTGCCGCCGCTGCCTGGTCGAGGAGCGCGACGAGGCGACCCGCGGCGGCCCGCCTGAAGGCATGTACCTGCCGGGTGTGGACCGGCGCGCCCTGCCGCCGCTACCCGTTCCCACGCGCGCCCTCGCCGCCGCGTCCCACACCCACACGCGGGTGTAGCGCGTACCACCGAATGGCGGCAGGGGTTTGAGGTGTACCGTGCACGCTCCTGCACTTTGGGCACCTGCGTGCGCCCGGCCGCGCGCCCACCAGGCGGCGGGCGGCGGTGCGCCGGCCCCCGTGTTACTCACATCCGCGCGGCGTGCTGCAGAGTTGAAATACTGCTGTGACTGCTGTCACAGTCACACAAGCACACACAGTGACGCCGGTACCACCAGCTTGCAGCGGGTTGATAATTAAAGCAACTGCCACGTCGGAGTCAACCCGGTTGCTGGTTCCACAGCTGCTTGGCTGCCGAGTCGGCACGGTTTGCAAATTGCACGGTTGGCGGCCGCCGCGCGCCAGCCAGAACGTCAGCAGCCTGGAGGACCGCCATTCTGATGTTCTGATGATGGTGGGAGGGCAAAATTAGGAAAGGTCAAGTCAATAAATACGCGGGCGCCACGCAAAAATTCACCATAAAATCACTCCTTCACCTACGGTGCGTATGGTCTTTGCTTTGATTAGTGTGAGCGTGCTGGCACCCGCATTTTATTGCTCCATATCTCCGTCTGGGCCTCACTCCAGGCAGCCGTTTCTTTCTCCTTCGACTCGACCGTAACAGTACCATAACAGCGTATCTGTGGCACTGCAGCTGCTGCCACGGCTGCTGACACCATCCGCCCCTCCATCACGCCATCCGCCTTGCATGCACTCTCACGCGCGGGCGGAGATGCGTCTGTTCTGCGAGTGGTGTGACAATGTGGGCCAGGATCTGACCTGCAGCATCACCTGCCTGGTCCTGGGCCTCCTGGCAGGCAACTGGATGCTGCACCGCGCACCCCGCGCACTAACACGCACGCCTCCTCCCAGCCAGACGCGCGTGGGGTGTATGGATGATGGGGGTGGGGTCCGGCCTCGTGGCGCTCGTGCGGCGGCATGTCCGCTCTCGCCCCGCGCGCAAGCACGCACGTGCTCACGCACGCATCAGCCTGCGCGCCGCACCCAACAACAACACTCACTACCCACTCCCACCGCTACCGCTGCAGACAAACCACCATGACGCGGCTGCACGAGGCGGTGGCGGAGGATGACCTGGACGCGCTGCGGACGGCGCTGGGGAGCGGGCGCGCGGAGATCAACGAGCTGGATGTGGGCGGGTTCACGGCGCTGGCGCGCGCAGTGATGGCGGACAAGCTGCCATTCGTGCGCGCGCTGCTGCGCCACCGCGCCAACCCCAACCTTGGGTGCATGAATGGCACGGTGTACGGCGCGGCGGGGCGCACCTGTGCGCACCTGGCGGCGCAGGAGTGCGGGCCTGACATGCTGGCGGTGCTGTGGCGCTACCGCGCCGACTTCACCAAGCGTGACGCGTCGGGCGCCGCGCCGCTGCACTACGCCATCGCCGCTGACCAGCAGGAGGTCACGCGGTGGCTGCTCACGCACCTGGGCGCCAACGCGCTGCTGGTGCAGGACAATGACGGCGCCACGCCGCTGCACCGCGCGCTGGCCGACGCCGAGTCGTGTGAGAACGCGCTGCGCATCGTGCGCAACTGGCTGGAGGCTGCCATGTCCAACCCGGGCAAGGCGGCGGGCATCACCGCGCCGCCGCCGGCGCCCGTGTTTGCCAAGGAGCGGCGAGGCGGCGGTGGCGGCGGGCGGCGCGGGAAGCGCAGCGCGCCGCCCGGCTCCGGCGGTGGTGGAGGTGGCAAGGATGAGGACAGCGACAGTGGGGAGGAGGCGGACGGCCCCGATGACGTGCCTGCCGGCGACGGTGAGGAGGAAACGGGTGCAGGCAGCAGTGGGAGCGAGGGGGAGGAGGAGCACGACACCGTGGCGGCTGGACGCAGTGGCAAGAAGGGGTCGGGGCGGCGGGCAGGCGGCGGCAGCGGCAGTGACGCGTCTGGCGCCTTCTCGCCCGTCACTGCTGGGTGGGCCTCCATGCTGCTGTCGCTGCGCCCGTCTGGTGGTCGCAACCTGATTGCGGCGGCGGACGCCGCGGGGGGTGGCGCTGCCAAGGCGCTGTCCAAGACGCTGCATCGCATGCTGGCGCGCCTGCAGGCAACTGGCGGGGCGGGCGGCGGGGCTGTCGCCGGTGGTGGTGGCGGCACCGGCAGCGGCGGCGGTGGCGCTACGGTGGCTAGCGCGGCCGCCATTGAGGCGCAGGTGATGGCGCTGCTGGCGTCGGGCGCCAACTGGGGCCTGCAGCTGCTGACGGCGTACCGCGCCGGCAACCGCGACTTGCTGCGCGCGCTGCTCACGCGCGGCAACGCCACCGCCACCATCGACGCCAACGCCTCCACCCTGCTGCACCGCGTGTGCAATGACCATGACACCCTAGTGGCGGCCCTCATTGTGCATGCCCTGCCCGCCCGCCCTGACGTTATCAACGCGCGTGACAGCCATGACGCCACGCCGCTCATCCTGGCGGTCATTGCCAGCGGCGTGGACGTCGTGCCCATCCTGCTCACCGATGGCCACGCCGCTCCCAACGCGGTGGACACGCGTGGGCAGTCGGCGCTGCACTACGCCGCGCAGTCTGGCAACGCCTCCATCGCCGCCACCCTGCTGGCACACGGCGCTGACCCCACCATCCGCGACCCCAGCGGGGAGACGCCACGCGACATTGCGGCGCGCTTTGGCTTCACCGCCGTGGTGGCCGCCATTGACGCCGCACTGGCTGACCCGGCGCGCCGGGCAACATACACCGGGGTAGGGGTGCGCGGGCCCATGGGGGACGCAGCTGCCGCCGCCGCTGCCGCCGCCGCTGGCGGCGCGTACGGGTACGGTGGCGGCGCTGCGTACCCGCCGGGTGGCGCGTACCCGCCGGGTGGCGCGTACCCGCCGGGTGGTGCTGGGTACCCGTCAGCCAATGCGCCGTACCCTGGGTCTTCCAATGCGCCGTACCCCACGCCTGGTGGCTACCCGCCGCCTGCGCCCGCGCCGGCGCCGGCCGTCGTACCGGTGGACCCAACACCCGCGCCGCCTGTGCCTGCGCCGCCTGCGCCTGCGCCTGCACCTGCACCTGCGCCCCCCGCACCCGCGCCGCCTGCACCTGCACCGGCCCCGACTCCGGCGCCTGCGCCCACCACCATTGTCATCCGCCCCGCCCCGGTGGCGGACAAGTCGTGCTGCTGCTAACGAGATTGTGATTGTGCTCGTCAAACAACACACTTGACAATTGAATATCGATCATTAATCATCTGTGACGCCGGTTAACAACAACATCATAGCGACGCGTCGGCCTCGGCATCCAGCGGCGGCGCACTGGGCACGGCCGCCACCGCTGCCGCGACTGCAGCGGCAGCGGCAGCCATCGCCGCCACGGCAGGCGCCGGCGGCAGGATGGGCGGCGCAGATGCCACCGGCGGCGGTGCGCCCCCGGTGCCCCACACTGGCGGCAGGCCCGCTGCGGCAAGTGCAGGCGGCAGCGGCGCGGGTGTGCGCGCCGGCACCGCACCACGCCCGCCAGCAGCAGTGGCGCCAAGGGCGCCGACACCGGCAGCAGGCTGCAGGCCAGGCACGGCGCCGCTGCCCCGGCTAGCGCCAACAACCGGAGAAACAATGCCGCCGCCACGGCCACCACCGGCAGCGCCGACAGCAGACCCCGGCACGCTGCCACGACCCCGCGCATTGCTGCTAACTGCCATGGCGACTGCCAAGGCGGCGGCCGCTGCTGCCGCGCTTGCGGCAGCCACATTGTTGCCCCGCCCGGCACCGCCGTTCCGTTGCGCTGCCAGCGACGCTGCCGCCAGCTCATCCAGCGACACGGAGGCAGGGTTCAGTGCCGTGCGGCCGCGCTTGGCGCCCACCGCCGACCCGCCGTCCCCCCCACTGCCGCCGCTGTCGCCATCCTCGCCGCCACTGTCGCCAGCCCCGCTGCCGCTGCCGGCAGCGGCGGCGGTGGGGGCCTGCTCCATGACCGCCCTAGTCACGCCCTCGTCCCGCGCCCGCTTTGCTGCCGGGCTGCCATCGCCGCCAGACGCCGCAGACGCCGCCGATACAGCAGCAGCAACAGCCGGTGCTGCTGGTGGCAGGCGTGGCACGCCGCCGCCGCCCACGTACCCTGGCACGCCACCCACGGCGCCGCCGCGGCCACGTCCGCGCCCAACGCCGCCAACTCCGACACCAGCCGCCGGCACGCCACCACCACCAACGGCGCCACCCCGACCGACACCCCGACCGCCGCCTGCTTGCATGCCCGCCTGCATGCCCGCCGCCGCTGCCGGTGGCGCACCGCCGCCACTGCCCGCCGCGCCTCCGCCCCCGCCGCCGCCGCTGCCGGGCACGCTGCTGTTGCGCGTCGCCGCGTATGCCTCCGCAGCAGCTGTGGCGGCGTCTGAGGCGGGACCCAGCACGCCGCCCGACAACGCCGTCACGCTGGCCTGCGCCGCCAGCACCGGCGCCGCAGTGGCGGCGTGCGACAGCACCACCGACACGCCCGCACCGGGGCCAAACCGGATGGAGGGTGGCGGCGGCAGGCTGCCGTCCGTCAGACCCGCCAGCGGTGCGGTGAGCGGCGTGGTGCCTGGGGGGACAAGGGAGCCAGGCGGCGCGGCAGCAGCGGCTGCCGCCTGCGACGCTGGCAGGTTCACGCCGTGCGCCGCCAGGATGCGCATCATCTGGCCGTACGCCGCCTGCTGCTCCCGCCGGATCGCCTCGCCCGCCGCCACCATGCGCGCCGCGTGCGGGTACGGCAGGCCAGCGGCGTGGCAGCAAGCGGGACAGCGGAAGGTTATGGTGGAAGAGGCGATGCGCTCCGCAGCGGCGGCAGCGGCAGCAGCTGCCGCAGCGGCCGCTGCCGCTGCAGCCGCCACCTCGTGCGAGATGGCAGCGTCGATGCTGCCTAACCCCGCGCCACCACGCCCGCGCCGGGAGTAGCGCGCCCGCGCGCTGCGCCGCGGGTACGTCAACCCGCCGCGCCGCCGCCGCCGCCCGCCCGCGTCGCCGCCGTCCTCGCCATCCAGCACCATGCCTTCATCATCCAGCGCCACCTCGTCGCCGCCGGCGTCGGGGCCGTCGGCAGCGGCAGCGGCAGCCGCTGCCGCCGCCGTGGCTGCCGCCTCCTCACGCTCCACCGCCGCCTTACTAGCGGCGGCGTCGGAGGCGGCGGACGCGGCGATGGCCTTCACCTCCGTCTCCGTCAGGCCCACGCACCGGCCGTGGTACCAGCCGTCGCAAAAGTCGCACCCGATCATGACGCCGTCCGTCACGCCGTGGCACACGCACCACGCGCGCCCGCCGTCCGCCACCACCGCCTCCAGCCGCACCTCGTCCTCCGCCAGGTCCACCGGGATGCGGCGGCTGCCGCGCAGCATCTCGTCGTAGCGCACGACGTCCACGGGGCCCACCGCGCCCAGCAGGCGGTGCACCTCCGCCTTCCACGCCGTCGCGCGCACCACCAGGCTGGACACAAACGACAGGACGCCGCAGTCAGGCGGCAGCGACACGGAGCGGCCAGCGGCGTGCAGACGCAGAAGCTCCGGCAGCGGTGCCACGCGAGACAGCGTGGCGGCGGCAGCGGACGCCCACAGCAGGCCACGCAGTGCACTCACCACCTTGCGCGTGTGCGGGTGCGGCGGCAGGGCGGCGTGCGCGGCAATGAGCGCACGCAGGTTGGAGGGCGAGCGCGAGGTGACGGCGGCCGCGCCCGCCGCCGGCTCCAGCGCACCTGCCGCTGCCTCCAGCCATGCCAGCATGTCGGCGCCCACGGGCGGCAGCACGCAGTACGTGGCGCCCAGCGTCTGCGTGGCAGCAGGCGCGGTGTCAGTGGGTGCCATGGACGCCGCTGCCAGCGCGGCGGCGGCGGTGGCGTGCACAAAGTTGGACATGTGGCGCGCGGAGGGCGGCGGCGAGAAAAAGTCAAGCACGGCGTATGACAGACCGCGCATGGCGCCGGCCACCTCCGTCGCCGGCGCGCCGGGCGTGCCTGGCGCGGGGCCCACAAAGGTGGCAGGCCCCGCGGGCGGCGCGCGCACCGGTGCATTGGGCCGCTCGCAGCCATACAGCGCGCGGCTGGCGGAGGCGATGAGGCGGTCCAGCGCTGGGACGGGCGGCATCGGCACACCGGGCGCGGGCCACGCGGGCGGCGTGCCGGCAGCGGCGGCAGCGGCGGAGGCGGCGGCAGCCGCTGCGGTCAGTGCCGGCCACCGCGCCGGCGTCAGCACCTGCTCGTGCAGCTGCGCGCGCAGGAAGAGGGCAGACTGCGCGGCGTTGCTGCGCAGCCACGCCAGCGCCGCCTGCGTGTGGCAGGCGCCACACCGGAACGCGCGCAGGTCGCCCTTGCTGGCACGCTTGCCGCCCGTCGTGCGGAAGCCCACGCAGTCGTAGTGGAACACCTCGCCGCAGCCGGGGCACTCAACCATGGGCGCTGCGTACGGCGCGGCGCACACGCAGTACAGCGCGCACGACTGCGCCATGCGCTGCACCGCGTCGTGCACGTCCAGCCACACCGCCGCGGAGGCGCGGATGAGCGCCTTGAGCGTGGGGATGGGCGCGGCGCCCGTCGCAAACCCGCTGCGCTTCAGCTCATCCACCCACTTCTTGCCAATGCGCAGCTCGCTGCGCAGCCGGCGCGCCAGCGGCGCTGCCAGCAGCAAGCCCTCCGCTTCCCCTGCCAGCCGCTCCACCGCCTCCAGCGTCGGCCGCGCCGCCAGCACCGCTTCCGCCTCCCCGCCCTCCCCCGCCTCCTCCGCCTCGCGCGCCGCCGCCGCCAGCGCCGCGCGCTCCGCCTCACTCACGCCCACCTCCTCGCCGTCATCCTCGTCGTCGTCGCCAGGCGCGCCCAGCCCCAGCGTGGCAGCGCCGCCCCCGCTGCTGCCGCTGCCACCACCGCCGCCGCCCATGCCGCTGCTACCCATGCCACCCGCGGCGCCCCCGCCGCCGCCGGCGCCACCCAGCAGCGCGCGCATGGCCTTCGGTGCGCCCTTCTTGGTTGCCGCCGTGGCGTTGGGGTCCACCACCTGCACGCGCCCGGTGGCGGTGTTGATGATGAGGCGTGTGGCGTCCACGCGGTGGCGCGCCACCGCCACCGCCATGCGCCGCTCTGACACCTGCGGCCCGTACGTCAGCAGGAAGCGCTGCACGGCACGGGTGGCAATCAGCGGCGGCGCCGACGCCGGCACCGGTGCCACCCCGCCAGCGGCGGCAGCAGCAGCGGCGTCTGACACGCCGGCGTCCTCCACGCCGGATGACACCCACGTGGTCAGCAACGGGTGGCCCCACGAGTCAATTTCCACCGCTGCAATGGGTGTGCGGCCCGCTGCCCCGCCCGCGTTGCCGCTGCCCACCGCCACGCCGTCCTCCAGCACCGGCGGCAGCGCGTGGTGGAACGGCGGCAGCACGGTGAGGGCGCGGAGGTACCAGGCGCGCGCGGCATTGATGGCGCGGCGCAGCGCCACAGCCGCCGGCTGGCGCACCGCGGAGCGCACGGAGGACGACAGCAGCACGAGGGCGTTGGCCAGCTGCAGCGGCGCAGCCAGGCCAGGCACGCCACCACCGCCACCGCCGCCGCCGCCACCCCCGCCGCCGCCACCACCACCACCGCCACCGCCACCACCGCTGGCGCCCGCGCTCACAATGGCAGCTGCCGCGGCGGCTGTAGCACCGTCCAGCAGCGTGGTGGGCAGCGCGCCCACAAAGGCGCCACGCGACACAATGCCGGCGCTCACCAGCACGGATGCCGCCAGCGCCGTCCACTTGTCGGCGCGCGCCAGCTCGCGGTGCATGACGGTGTACAGGCGCGACCGCAGCTCATTGGCGTCTGACAGCACGGAGTGGCGCGCCATGTAGAAGCGGCCGGCGCGCGTCATGCGGGACGCGCGGTATGCAATGGCAGCTGCCCGCCGCCGCCGCGTCGGCTTGTAGTGCGCCCTGCCGTCGGGGCCCCTCACAAAGCTGCCCTCGCCGTCAAACAGCACATCAAACCCCGCGCCGCTTCCGCCGCCACCGCCGCCGCCGCCAGGGCCGCTGGCACCGCCACCCAGCGCCGCCGCCAGCGCGTCGGCACTGCCGGCGGCAAAGGTGGCACGCCGGCGCAGGGAGGCATCACGCGGCATGGTGGGCATGCGCCCACCCGCCCGTCCACGCCCGCGCCCACGCCCACGTCCCCGCCCGCGGGTAGTTGGTGTGCCGTCTGCGGCGCGTGCCGCGCCACCGCGCCCACCGCCCCGCCCGCCACGGCCCCGCCCGCCACGCCCACGGCCGCCACCCCGCCCACGGGAGCCAGACGCACTGCCGCCGCCCTCCTCCTCACTGCCCTCCCCGCTCCCGCTGCCACTGCCGCTCCCGCTGCCACTGCCGTCATCGCCGTCCCCCTCGCCCTCACTCTCGCCCCCACCCTCGCCGCTGTCGGCACCCTCGCGCTTGCGCTTCTCACCCGCAGTAGCAGCCGCAGCAGTCGCGGGGGCAGGGGCAGCAGGCATGACATCCGCGGCGGCGGCAGCAGCAGCAGTCTGGTCTGCCACCACCGCCTCCCCGCCTTCCGTGCTCGGCGGCTCACTGCTGGCTGTCACAGCAGCTGCGGTGGCAGCTGCGGCGGGTGCAACACCACCCTCCTCCGCCTCGCTCCCGCTGCCACCGCTGCTGCCGCCGTCGGTTGTGGCGCGCGTGGCGCGCGTACTCACCCGCCGACCGCGCACCGACCGCCACTTACCGCGCCCGCGACCACGGCCGCGTGGCCGACCACGCGGGCGCGAGTACCGCCCGCTGCCGTCATCCTCGCCCTCCTCATCCTCACCCTCCTCACCCTCGCCGTCGCCATCCTCACCCTCCCCGCCGCCACCCTCCACGCTGCCGCCGTCGTCACCACGGCGCCGCTTGGCAGCGCGGGCGGCAGCGACACCACCACCCTCACCCTCGCCACCCTCGCCCTCGCCAGCCTCGGCACCCTCGCCCCCGCTGCCGCTGCCGCCCTCCTGCGGTGGTGCCCCCTCGCCCCCACTGTTGTCACCGCTCTCACCACTGTCGTCCTCGCCGCGGCTGCCGCGACGGAACACGCCGCCCCCACCGCGCCGCCCACGCCGGCCACCCCGCCGCCCGCGCCCACCGCGCACCGCGCCGCCCCGGCCACGTGGCGCCCGCGCACTGGCGGCGCTGCCACCCATGGACTCGTCTTCCGGCTCGCCGGTCGCGCTGCCGCCACCTGCAGCGCCGTAGTCATCCTCGCCGCCACTGGCGTCGCTGCTGCTGGCGCTGCGCCGGCGGGTGGTGC
>ERZ778022.4849-NODE-4849-length-11324-cov-3.535274_pt1 | contig 11324 bp, 12 predicted proteins | sample MGYA00375752_ERZ778022 | MGnify/ENA primary metagenome ERZ778022 (study PRJEB29350, sample SAMN05389826) | bioreactor metagenome | isolation source: Thiocyanate bioreactor | place: South Africa: University of Cape Town | collected 2014-04-04 ...
TTGTCAGCGGCTTTGCCAAGGGATTGAAAGTCATCGAGGCTTTCGGCGAAACGCAGCGGCGACTGACGATCGCCGAGGCATCGAAGCTGACCGGGCTCGACCGTGCCACCGTGCGCCGCTCGCTGCTGACGCTCTCCGAGCTCGGCTATGCCATCTATGATGGAAAGTTCTTCACGCTGACGCCGAAGATCCTCAGGCTCGGTCATGCCTATCTCGCCGCGACGCCGCTGCCGATCATCATCCAGCCGCATCTCGATCAGCTGGCCGAGCGCGCCGGGCAGAATGCTTCGGCTTCGGTGCTCGACGGAACGGAAGTGGTCTATATCGCCCGCGCCTCGCAGCGTCGGGTGATGTCGATCAACCTGACACCCGGCAGCCGCCTGCCGGCCTTCTGCGCCTCGATGGGCCGCGTGTTGCTTGCCGCCTTGCCGGAAGGCGAGGCGCGTTCGGTGCTTGAACGGACCGAGCTCAAGGCGAACACACCGAATACCAAGACTGATCCGGAGGAACTGATGGCCGAATTCCGCCTGGTGAGGGAGCAGGGATATGCCGTCATCGATCAGGAACTGGAAATCGGCTTATGCTCAATTGCCGTGCCGGTCGAAAACGATCGCGGACAGACTGTTGCCGCGATCAATATCGGCGCACCGGCCGCCTATGTCGCCGCCGCGGACATGGCGGAGCGCTTTCTGCCGCTGTTGAAGGAGACGCAGAAAGCGCTGCGGCTGGTACTGCCTTAACCGTCACACCCCGAGCCTCTCCCGCTCCTCGATGCGCCAGGCGCGGGGCGTCTGACTGGTCTGCTTGACGAAGAAGCGCGAGAAATAGGCGGGATCGGCGAAGCCGAGGCGGTAGCTGATTTCCTGGACGGTCGCGAAGGTGAAGACCAGTTCGCGCTTGGCTTCATCCAGCAGCTTGCGGGTAATCAGCTCGTGTGCGCCATGTCCCGTCCGGCTGCGAACGATACGGCTGAGATGGGCGGGTGAGATGCCAAGGCTTTCGGCATAGAAGGCGGCCGGCTTGTGTGAACGGAAGTGGCGCTGGATAAGGCCTTGCAGCATTTCCATCCGACGCTCGCTCTCGTCGCCCGGGGTGGAACTCTCATCGGCTTTCTGGGCAATGCGTGCCGTGAGCAACAGGGCCGAGGTCAGATAGGCGTCGAGCAGGTCGTTGCGGCCGTTGCGGTTGCTGGCAAATTCTTCGCCCAGGCGTTTTAGCGTGCTGGCTACGTGAGCCGCGTCTTCGCCGCGGGTGTCGAGCAAGGTCAGGTGCGGATCGGCAAGCCATGCGCCCAGCCGGCTGCGATCGCCCGGAGAGGCCTTCAGATGAGAGATCAGCACCGTGATGACGAAACCGTCTATATCGCGCGAAAAGCGAAAGCCGTGGTTGAGATGCGGCGGCACGGTAATGACGGCCGGCGGGGTGATGGCATGGGGAACTCCGTCGAAGACGGCGTCGCCCGAGCCGGCGTCTATGTACAAGATCTGAAAGAAGCTCTCATGCCGATGTGGGCGGATTTCCCAGTGATGGAGGCTGCTGCGGGAGGGAATAGTCTCGCAATGCAGCCAGAAATCTGGCTTTCGGCCGGTGTTTTCTCCGTAGAGCTCATAGGTCGGCACAGTCTTCGTCATGGCTCTCCTCCTTCGCCATGTTCGATTTGTGCAATTTCATGACCGAAATGTCCATTGCGGATTTGCCATGCGCCGAAGAGACTTGAAACAAGATCACGCATGGGAGGATGAGATGCGCACCCAAGTCGCCATTATCGGTTCAGGACCGTCCGGGCTGCTGCTCGGCCAGTTGCTGACGGAGGCCGGCATCGACAATGTCATCCTCGATCGCGTCGGCAAGGATTATATCCTCGGCCGCGTGCGTGCCGGGGTTCTTGAGGAAGGCACCGTCCGCTTGCTGGACGAGGCCTGCATGCGGAAGGCTTGCCGCATGACGGCTTCTCGCTTGCCTTCGACGGCCGCGATCACCGCATTGACCTTCACGGCCTGACGGGTGGCAAGCGGGTCGTTATCTACGGCCAGACGGAGATGACCCGCGACCTGATGGCACGCCGCGAAGAGCGTGGCGCTCTGACCATCTACGATGCGGGCAATGTCCAGCCGCATGATTTCGACGGCGATGCGCCCTATCTGACCTACGAGAAGGACGGCGTTTCTCATCGCATCGATTGCGACTTCATCGCCGGCTGCGACGGCTTTCATGGCGTCAGCCGCAAATCGGCTCCGGAAAAGGCGATCCGCACTTTCGAGAAGGTCTATCCCTTCGGCTGGCTTGGCGTGCTGGCGGAAGTGGAACCTGTCAATCACGAGCTGATCTATGCCAACCATCCCCGCGGCTTCGCGTTATGCTCGATGCGATCGATGACGCGCAGCCGCTATTATATCCAGTGTCCGCTCGACGAGAAGGTTGAGGACTGGAGTGATGACCGCTTCTGGGACGAGTTGCGCCGCCGGCTGCCGACCCACCATGCTGAGACTTTGGTCACGGCGCCATCTTTCGAAAAATCGATCGCGCCGCTGCGTTCCTTCGTGGCCGAACCCATGCGCTTCGGCCGTCTCTTCCTCGTCGGCGATGCCGCGCATATCGTGCCGCCGACCGGCGCGAAGGGGCTTAATCTGGCAGCGAGCGACGTGCATTACCTGTTTTCGGGTCTCGCCGAACATTATCAGGATCACTCCAATGCCGCGCTGGAAGCCTATTCCGCTCGCGCGCTTGCCAGGGTCTGGAAGGCAGTGCGCTTCTCCTGGTGGATGACGACGATGATGCATCGCTTTCCCGATACCAACGATTTCGACCAGAAGATCCAGGAAGCCGAGCTCGATTATCTCACCCATTCGCGCGCGGCTTCGACAGCGCTTGCCGAAAATTATGTCGGCCTGCCGTTGTGAGCCGGCTTTAGAGTTTCCTCGCGACCTCGCCTGCCGCTTCCCGGATCGTCTGGATCAGAATCGACAGGGGAAGGGTGGGGATGGCGTCGGTGCGCATGGTCAATCCAACCGGTCCCTTCGTCTCGCTGGTGTCGATCGGCAGCAATGCCAGCAATCCGTCATCGACATCGCCGGCAACCACGCCGGCCGAGATGATCCAGATGGCGTCGCTGGCACGCACGAAGGCGCGGCCGAAGGAGTCGGAAACCGTCTCGATCTCGTTGGGCAGTCCGCCGGCGCCATTGGCGATCAGAAAGCTCTCGACGAAAGGACGGATGATCGAACCGCGCGTCGGCAGCAGTATTGTGTAGCGGTTGAGATCCGAAAACAGCGATTGCCGGGAGGAAAGCAACGGATGTCCCGCCCTGACGGCGAAGACCACTTGCTCGGAATAGAGGTGCTCGAAGGAAAAGCCGGTCATGTTTTCCGGGCTTGCAAGCCGCCCGACAACGAGATCGAGATCGCCGACGCGAAGCTGCTCGAGAAGGACGGCGTTTTCGCCTGTCACGATCTTGATACGGCTCCAGGTCTCCTCCTTCAGAAACAATTCCATCGCCCGCGGCATGATCCGCGTCGAAACCGTCGGCAGCGCGCCGACGCGGATCGGCGGCGCTTCGCCGGAGCGCTCCTGCGAGACGGAATCGAGACCCTGCCTGAGGGCCGTGAGGGCCGCGCCGGCATGACGCAGAAAGACTTCGCCGTAGCGGGTGATGCGGATGCCGCGCCCGTCGCGTTCGAAGACGGCGACGCCGAGCGCATCTTCCAGTTCGCGGATCGTCTTGGTGACCGCCGGCTGGCTGACATTCAGCAGGCCGGCCGCCTTGATCACGCTTTTCTGGCGCGCAACCTCGACAAAGGTCTGCAGATGACGGAATTTGATGCGTGCGTCGAGCATAACAATTCATAACCACAGAGTTATCGCAGAGCGCAGAAATATCATTTTACCTAACCAGATTATACATCCAATCTCACGCCCGAGGAGATTTCCAGTGCAGTTTGCCCGCATCAACGACGTCACGATCCACTACCAGATCATTGGTGGCCCCGCCGACAAGCCGGTTCTTGTCTTTGCCAATTCGCTGGGTACCGATTTCAGGATCTGGCGCGATGTGATTGTGCGTCTTGCCGGCGATTTCGCCATCGTGCTCTACGACAAGCGCGGCCATGGCCTCTCCGACCTCGGCCAGATGCCCTATTCCATCGAGGATCATGCAACCGATCTTGCCGGCCTGCTCGACTTCCTCTCTGTCAAGAATGCGATCATTTGCGGACTTTCGGTCGGCGGTTTGATCGCGCAATCGCTCTATCAGCGGCGCCCGGATCTGGTGCGGGCGCTGATCCTCTGCGACACTGCCCACAAGATCGGCACGGCCGAGAGCTGGAATGCCCGCATCGCACAGGTCGAAGCTCATGGCATCGAATCCATTCTCGATGCCGTCATGGAGCGCTGGTTCACGCCCGCCTTCCGCCGTCCGGAAAACATCGCATTCGCTGGCTATTGCAACATGCTGACACGTCAGCCTGCCGCAGGTTATGCCGCAACATGTGCCGCGCTTCGCGATGCCGATCTGACCGAGGCCGCTGGCAAGATTGCCGTGCCCACCGTCTGCATTGTCGGCGATCAGGACGGCTCGACCCCGCCCGAGCTGGTGCTCTCGACGGCAAAGCTCATTCCGAATGCGCGCTATGAAGTGATTAAGGACGCAGGGCATATCCCCTGCGTCGAGCAACCCGAGGCGTTGACCGAAGTCATCCGTGCCTTCATCGACGTCGTCCTGCGTGGAGAACAAGCCCCATGAATGAAAATGCCACGCCGTCCGAGCGTTATCTGCAGGGCATGGCGACGCGCCGTGCCGTGCTCGGCGACAGCCATGTCGATCGTGCCCAACAGGGCGTGACGGAGTTCGACCAGCCTTTCCAGGAGCTGATTACCGAGGCAGCCTGGGGGCATGTCTGGTCACGCCCGACGCTCACCCGCCGAGAGCGCTCCATCGTGACGATCGCGCTGTTGGCAGCGCTCGGACAGGACGATGAGGTGGCGATGCATGTGCGCGCGACGCGCAACACCGGTGCTACGCGCGACGATATCTGCGAGGCGCTCCTGCATGTGGCGATCTATGCCGGCGTGCCGGCGGCCAACCACGCGATCAAGATCGCCAAGCAGGTTTTTGAACAGATGGACGCCGAAAGGGCGGCATGAAGCGAGGCAGACATGTCCGATAGAAGCAACAGCAAGCCCGAGACGGGCGCCTTTTTTGCGAGAGATCGAGCCTGGCATCCGCCGGCCTTTGCGCCGGGCTACAAGACCTCGGTCCTGCGGTCCCCACAGCGGGCATTGCTCTCGCTCGACGGCACGATCTCCGAGATCACTGGACCGGTGTTCGGCCATTCCATATTGAACGAGCTCGACAACGACCTGATCCACAATTTCGCCAAGCCCGGTGAAAGCGCCATCGGCGAGCGGATCATCGTGCATGGCCGCGTGCTCGACGAGCGCGGACGGCCTGTTCCGGGTGCCCTGCTCGAATTCTGGCAGGCCAATGCCGGCGGGCGTTACCGCCACAAGAAGGAAACCTATCTGGCCGCCATCGACCCGAATTTCGGCGGCTGCGGCCGCGCCATCACCGATGACGGAGGGCATTACGCTTTCCGTACCGTCCGTCCCGGCGCCTATCCCTGGCCGAACGGCGTCAACGACTGGCGGCCGGCTCATATTCACTTCTCCGTCTTCGGCCATGGCTTTGCGCAGCGGCTGATTACGCAGATGTATTTCGAGGGTGACCCGATGATCTGGAAATGTCCGATCGTCGGCACGATCCCCGACAGAGAGGCGATCGAGCAGCTGATTGCGCCGCTCGATTGGGGCAATACGATCCCGATGGATGCCCGCGCCTATAAATTCGATATCGTGTTGCGCGGTCGCCGTTCGACCCTGTTCGAAAACCGGCTGGAGGGCAATTGATGGTACAGGAACTCGGCTATCTCAAGGAAACGCCGTCGCAGACGGCAGGCCCTTACGTCCATATCGGCCTCACGCCAAACTATAGCGAGATCGGCGGCGTCTACGAGAGCGATCTCGGCTCCGCCATGGTCAACGACAAGACACTTGGCGAGCGCATCACCGTGACGGGCAGGGTCCTCGATGGCGGCGGAGCGCCGGTCAAGGATGCCGTTCTCGAGATCTGGCAGGCCGACAGCGCCGGGCTTTACAACAGCCCGTCGGAACTGCGTGGTACCGCCGATCCGAACTTTACCGGCTGGGGCCGTTGTCCGACGAATTCGACCGACGGCGTTTTCCGTTTCGAGACGATCAAGCCCGGCCGCGTCCCCTTCAAGGATGGCCGCAAGATGGCGCCGCATATCACCTTCTGGATCGTGGCGCGCGGCATCAATATCGGCTTGCACACGCGCATGTATTTTCCGGAAGAGACCGCCGCGAACGCGGAAGACCCTTTGCTTGCGCGCATCGAGCATAGGGATCGCGTCGCGACCCTGATTGCAGCCAAGGAAGGCTCGGTCTACACCTTCGATGTCCATTTGCAGGGCGACAAGGAAACTGTTTTCCTCGATATATAGATCATGAGCGTTTCTCCCTTCGACCATCCCTTTCTGTCAGGCCTTCTCGGTGACGAGGAGATTGCCGCTTATTTCTCCGCCAAGGTCGATGTTCGTTCGATGCTTGCCTTTGAAGCGGCGCTTGCAAAGGTCGAGGCGCAGCACGGGGTGATCCCGCAGGCGGCGGCGGAGCATATCGCCGACGTTTGCGCGGATTTCGAGCCGGATCTGCAGAGTTTAAAGACGGCAACAACGTCGGATGGCGTTGTCGTGCCTGATCTTGTCAGGCAGCTGCGCAAGGCAATTGGCGACGATGCGGGCAGGCACGTGCATTTCGGCGCCACCAGCCAGGATATCATCGACACCAGCTTGATGATGCGGCTGAAGGCTGCGACGTTTATCCTGAGCGGCCGTCTCTTCGCCGTTTCGTCCGCGCTTGCCAAACTGGATGAGCGTTTCGGATCGAACAGGCTCATGGGCCACACCCGGATGCAGGCGGCGATCGCGATCACCGTATCTGATCGCCTACGGGCATGGCGCCACCCGCTCGATCAATATCGGGATCGGCTGACGCAGGAGACCTTCCCGCTGCAGTTCGGCGGCGCAGCCGGTACGCTCGAAAAATTCGGGCCACAAGCGGCCGAAATCAGGAGCTCGCTGGCGCAGGCGCTCGGCCTGACGGATGAGCCGCAATGGCAAAGCCAGAGGGCGCGCATAGCCGAACTGGCCGGATTGCTTTCGATGATCTCGGGCAGTCTCGGCAAGATCGGGCAGGATGCGGCGCTGCTGGCGCAGGCGGGCGACGAGCTTGCGCTTGCCGGCGGCGGGGGCTCGTCGGCCATGCAGCATAAACAGAATCCGGTTGCCGCCGAGACGCTGGTCACGCTCGCCCGTTTCAATGCGGTGCAGCTTTCGGGCATCCATCAGTCGCTCGTGCACGAGCAGGAACGTTCGGGCGCCGCCTGGACATTGGAATGGCTGCTATTGCCGCCTATGGTCGTGGCAACGGCGGCGTCGCTTCGCCATGCCCTGCAATTGATCGGCTCGGTCAAGCGTCTGGGAACGACAACGGAGTAGGTATCAGTCGATATTCATAACCAAATGAATATGGATGGAAGGCTTTATTTCATTTTACATCACCATTTCCTATGAGAAATTGGGGGTGATCAGGAATTAAACGATCAAGGGCGGCACAAGAAACAGCCGCTGGGAGGAGAAAGAATGAAACGGTTTGTCTTGGCCGCCATCGCGGCTGTTGCTCTTGGCGGCGCGGCCTATGCCGATACCATCAAAGTCGGTGTCATCGGTCCGTTTTCCGGCCCCTTCGCATTGCAGGGCAAGAATTTCAAGGCCGGTATCGACGCCTATATGGCGATCAATGGCAAGAAGGTCGGCAATGACGAGGTGGAGGTGATCTACCGCGATGTGCCGCAGGCCGATCCCGCACAGTCGAAGGCGCTGGCCCAGGAGCGGGCGGGCAAGGAAAAGGTTCAGTATCTCGCCGGCTTCGATTTCACGCCGGACGCGAGGGCCGTGACGCCGATCCTCAAGCAGCCCAACGGGCCGATGGTGAGCTACAATGCCGCGACCTCCGCGCACGCCACCCAGAGCCCGCTCGTCGTGCGCACCTCCTTTACCACCTGGCAGACCTCGACGCCGATCGCCAAGGTCGCCTATGACGCCGGCGTGAAGAAGGTCATCTCCGTCGTCAGCGATTACGGTCCGGGCGTCGATGCTGAAAATGCCTTTAAGGCTGGCTTCGAGAAGCAGGGCGGCGAAGTTGTCCAGGCGATCCGCATGCCGCTGTCGACCAACGACTTCAGCCCGATCATGCAGCGTATCAAGGATTCCGGCGCGCAGGGCGTCTTCGCCTTCCTGCCGTCCGGTCCGACGACCCTTGGTTTCGTCAAGGCTTACAACGAAAATGGCCTGAAGTCGGCCGGCATCAAGCTCTTCGCGCCTGGCGACCTCACGCAGGAATCCGATTTGCCGGCGCTTGGCGACGCGGCGCTCGGCATGCAAACGACCTTCCACTATGCGATTTCGCATGACTCGCCCGAAAACAAGGCCTTCGTTGCCGCCGCCGACAAGGCGATCGGCAACCCGGCCGAGCTGACCTTCCCGGCCGTCGGCGCTTTCGACGGCATGCACGTCATCTATAAGATGATCGAGGCGACCGGCGGCAAGCAGGATGCGCAGAAGGCTGTCGACGCCGTGAAGGGCCTGTCCTGGGTCAGCCCGCGCGGGCCGGTCACCATCGACGCGGAAAGCCGGCACATCACGCAGAACATCTATCTGCGCGAAGTCGCCAAGGGCAGCGATGGCAAGTACTATAACAAGGAAATCCAGGGCGATCCCGGCCTTGCCGCCGCGAAGTAAGCGCTCCTGAATGTCACACGCCTGAGCGGGGGCTGCCGTTCAGGCGCGTGACGACAGCGGCCGCGCAACAACAACCGGACCAGCAATATCAATGCAAACCGTGCTCAGCATAGCAGTCGATGCCCTCGCTTACGGCATGGTGCTGTTCGTCATCTCCATCGGCCTGTCCGTCACCATGGGTCTGATGCGCGTCGTCAATCTCGCCCATGGCGCCTTTGCTATGATCGGCGGCTACATCGCGTCCTATGCGGCGCGCGACCTGGGACTGGGCTATGGCGCGGCGGTTCTCCTGGCCGTCGTCGGCACGGTCATCATATCCATTCCGATCGAGCGGTTGCTCTATCGGCGCATCTACGGTGCGCCGGAGCTGACACAGGTGCTGATGACGATCGGCATCACCTTCTGCATCATCGGCATTGCCAACTATGTCTTCGGCCCGACCCTGAAGACCATACCGCTGCCCGGGGCCCTGCAAAGTTCGGTCGATCTCGGCTTTCGGACCATCGGCACCCATCGCATCTTCGCGATCGTCTGTGGCCTCATCGTCGCTTTGGCATTGTGGTACACGATTGAGAAAACCTCCTTCGGCGTGAAGCTGCGCGCCTCCGTCGACAATCCCGCAATGGCGGCCGCGCTCGGAGTGCGAACGGAAGTGGTCTACGCAGTCAGCTTCGCCGTTGCCGTCGGGCTTGCAGCCTTCGGCGGCGTCGTGGGTGCGGAACTCCTGCCCGTCGAACCCTACTATGCACTGCGCTACATGGTGACGTTCCTCGTCGTCGTCTCCGTCGGCGGCGCCGGCTCCATCTCGGGCGCGCTGCTCGCCTGCCTCATTCTCGGGTGCATCGATACGACCGGCCGTTATCTCATGCCGGAATATGGAGAGTTCTTCTTCTATCTGGCCGTCATTGCCATCGTCTGCGTCTTCCCGCGCGGCTTTGCCGGGAGAATGAAGTAACATGGCTTTGACCCTTGAAAGAGAGGCCGCGCCGACCGTGACCAGACATCGTACATTCGGACAGGACCTGATCGCGGTCGCGGTCATCGTCGTGGTGGCTGCCGCCGGCTACCTGCTGTTTCCCGACAACCTCGCTCTCCTCACCCGGCTGATCGCGATTGCGCTCCTCGTGCTCTCGCTCGATCTCGTCACCGGCTATTGCGGCGTCGCGACCCTCGGTCATGTCGCGCTGGTCGGCGCGGGCGCCTATGCCGCCGGCATTGTGTCAGCCCATTACGGCATCAACGATCCCCTGCTGATGACACTTGCCGGCATCGTCGCCGGCGCCGTTGCCGGCCTGATCTGCGGCGTCGTTATCCTCAGAGCGCATGGATTGCCGCAACTCGTGCTATCGATCGCGTTGATCTATCTCTTCCACGAATTCGCCAACAAGGCATCGAGCTGGACAGGCGGCAGCGACGGCTTGTCGGGCATATCGGCCGATCCGCTATTCGGCACCTTCGAATTCGATCTCTATGGGCATACCGCCTACATCTATGGCGTGGCGTTACTGCTGATTACGCTCGTGCTGCTGCGAATTCTGGTGCGCTCGCCCTTTGGCATGCTCTGCCGCGGTATTCGCCAGGACCCGCTGCGCATCCGTGCCATGGGTGCCTCGCCAAAGATGGCGCTGATCAAGATGTATGTAATTTCCGGCGCTGTTGCCGGCGTTGGCGGGGCGTTGACCGCGATCTCGACGCAGGTCGTAGGCCTCGACAGCCTCTCCTTTACGCAATCTGCCGAAGCACTGGTCATGCTCGTGCTCGGGGGTACGGGATCGCTGTTTGGCGCGCTCGTCGGCACGTTGATCTTCATGCTGTTCGAGGATTACGTCTCTGCCGCCAATCCCTTCCACTGGCTGACGCTTGTCGGCGCTCTTCTCATCCTCGTCGTCCTCTTCGCGCCCAAGGGGATCTACGGCACCGCCGCCGCCTACCTGGCTCGCCGCCGGGAGGCAAGGACATGAGCGCTATTTTCGAGGTCATCAATCTGAAAAAGGCGTTCGGCGGTCTGACTGTTACCAACAATGTCAGCCTGTCGATGGCGCCGGGAGATCGTGTCGCTCTGATCGGCCCGAATGGTGCCGGCAAGACCAGCTTCGTCAACCTCGTAACAGGCAATCTGCCTGCCGATTCCGGTGAGGTCCGCATCGCTGGACACAACGTCAATAAGGTCGATGCCATCGGCCGTGTCAGGCGCGGGCTGGTGCGCTCGTTCCAGGTGACGCGGCTGTTCCAGGATATGACGCCCGCCGAGCATATCGGCATGGCGGTACTGCAGCGGACGGGCCGTTCCGGCCGCATGTTCGGCAATTTTCTGTCCATGGCCGACGTCATGGCCGAAACGGAGGAATTGCTCCGCACGCTAGGTCTTGCGACCCTTGCGCATCGCAAGGTCAGCGAGATCGCCTATGGCCAACAGCGGTTGCTGGAGATTGCCGTTGCCATGGCCCTGAA
>ERZ778022.4851-NODE-4851-length-11313-cov-4.537307_pt1 | contig 11313 bp, 8 predicted proteins | sample MGYA00375752_ERZ778022 | MGnify/ENA primary metagenome ERZ778022 (study PRJEB29350, sample SAMN05389826) | bioreactor metagenome | isolation source: Thiocyanate bioreactor | place: South Africa: University of Cape Town | collected 2014-04-04 ...
GTCGACCCCAAGCTGGGCTACCAGCCGGAATCGACCTTCTTCATCGAGCAGAGCATGAAAGCCTTCGGCACCCTGCTGAAGAAGCTCGACGCCGTGAAGGAAGGCGACGGCACCCTGCTCGACAACTGCCTGGTGCTGGCCACGTCGGAAAGCAACTTCGCAAAGCTCCATACGATCGACAACCTGCCGATCCTCGTGGCCGGCAAGGCCGGCGGCAAGTGGAAGTCGGGCCAGCACGTCGCAGGCAAGGGCGATCCGAGCTCGCGGGTCGGCCTGACGATCCAGCAGGTGCTGGGCATGTCGATCGACAGTTGGGGCACCGGCGGAATGCAGACCTCGCGCCCGATCAGCGAGGTCATCGCCTGACCTGAGACGATCGGACCCCGGGGCCACCATCTGGCCTGGGCGAAAGCAACGATCACCGCGCTCGAACCCCGTAGGGTTCGAACAGGTATAGTATTGTCTAAATACTATTTCCAAAATCATTCCTGTATCCATCGAATATTACCAAATCATATTGACACAGTGTGTCATTTACAGGAAAAACGAGTCGCTTCCTGACGACCTACTTTCCCGGAAAGAGACGCAGGACACCCGCGATCGTCAAAACAAGATACGAAAAAAAGGGGGAGATATGAGAAATTCGCTCTACAAGTGCGCGCTCGCGTGCGGAACGGCGCTGGCCTTGGTGAGCCCGCAGTTCGCTCATGCGCAGGCTGCCGGACCGCTCGATCCCGATGGCGGCGCCCAACAGGGACCCGCCGACAGGAACCCCGACGAGATCATCGTCACCGGCACCCAGATCCGCGGCATCAAGCCGGTCGGTTCGCAAGTCGTCGCACAAAGCCGTCAGGACATTCAGGATACGGGCAAGAACGACCTCAACCAGGTTCTGGCGGAGCTCCCCCAGGCCCAGAACTTCCTCTCGCTGGTGCAGCCCGGCGGTTCAGGCACAGGCGGTGTCGGCAACATCTCGCGCGGGGCCGAGCGCTCGCCGATCAATCGCCCGAACCGGCGCAACCTGCCCGGCGTGAACGACGGCTCCGGCCAGCCGCCCCTCGTCCTCATCGACGGTCATCGCGTCGCCCCCGCCGGCACCTATCAGGCGGCGGTCGACGCGGGCGTGGTGCCGACGGGCGTCATCGACCGCAACGAAGTCATGCTGGACGGCGCATCCGCGATCTACGGGTCGGACGCGGTGGGCGGCGTCATCAACCTGATCACCCGCAAACGCTACGACGGGGTCGAGGTCAACGCGCGCTACGGCTTCGCCGACGACTATTGGCAGCGCGACTTCTCCATCACGGCGGGCAAGAACTGGGGCTCGGGCGGCTTCGTCATCAACTACGAATATTCGCAGAACTCGAACATCCTCCAGCACGACCGCGATTACAACAAGGCGCTCAACTATCTGCAACCGGACCCGTCCAATCCGGGCAAGTACCTCGCCCCCTCCGTGACCGGCCTCGCCTGCGACGTGCCCAACGTGCAGAACAGCAACGCGAGCATCACCTATCACGTCGCCGGAGCGGGCCTCGCCTCAGGTCCGCAATATTGCTGGCAGAACGAGTGGCAAACCTACAACCCCTCCCAGAAGCGGCACAGCCTCTACCTGGCCGGTGAGCAGGAGATCGCCGACGGCGTGAAGTTCGACGTGACGGCGGTCCTCACCAAGCGCGTGCAGATTCTCAACGACGGCCCCGTCACCTCCTCCGTCTCGGTTCCCGCGCCGGCCGGCAGCACCCTTCCCCTGCTGTCCCAATACTATCGGGCGGACCCCGGCCTGACCGGCGCGCAGCGCGTGTCGTTCAGCCTGGGCCCCGTCCTGGGCTACGATACCCAGCGGGCCGCGGTCAGCGTCGAGCTGTTCAACGTCACTCCCGAGATCACGGTGGACATCGGCAGGTGGCAGGTGCGCGGATTGGTCAACTTCGGCCAGAGCAAGACCACATCCGACGTCACTGCGCTGGATACCAGCGCGTCGACCGGCCTGACCTCCCTGCTCAACGCCGGCGGGCTGAATCCCTACAACGTCTCGAGCATCACCGCGGAGAACCTGGCGAAGCTCAAGGCCATGCTCCACCCCGTCATCACGACCGGCAAGCAGCAGTTCACCCAGGTTCGCCTGGTCGGCGACGGACCGCTGTTCACCCTGCCCGGCGGGGAGGTCCGCGCGGCCTTCGGCGCCGAGTGGATGCAGCACAGGGCCGAGCAGCAACTGACGAACCGGACGACCTTCCAGCTCCAGCCCGCCCTGAGCGCCACGACGGCGAGCAAGTCGGTCTTCGGCGAAGTGGTCATACCGTTGTTCAGCGCGGAGAACGCGGTCCCGCTGATCCACGGCCTGACGCTCTCGGCTTCGGGGCGCTTCGACGACTATGGCCAGTACGGCAGCACGTTCAATCCCAGGGTCGCCGCGACCTATAACCCGGTCGACTGGATCACGGTGCACGGTTCGTGGAGCAAGTCCTTCCGCGCGCCCAACGCGATGGACAAGCTGCAAGCCACGGCGAACGTGTTCTGCGTGAACACGACCGGCCAGAACGGCTGCATCGCCGGCCCGGGCAGCCCGACGATCCTCGATCCCGCCTATAACCTGACCGCCGTGGGCAATACCAACGCGGCGATCGTGCTGTCCGGCACCGATCCCAACCTCGGGCCGGAAAAGGCGACGAACTGGTCGATCGGGCTCGATCTCGAACCGCCGATCGTGCCGGGCCTGCGGCTGAGCGCGTCCTATTGGGAAATCCATTTCAAGAACCAGATCGCAACGCCCGGCACGAGCACCAACGCCGTCTTCCAGAACGCCTACGGCGTCCCCGGCAACCTGAGCCAGATTTGCGTCACGCCGACCGGGGCCTCCACCGGGCTCTGCACCAGCACGGCGATCGCGAACTTCCTGACGCAAGGAAACGGCGGCGACGCGGCGCTGGCGGCCATCAACGCAGCGGGCTACACGCTCACCCTGCTGCTGGATCAGCGCGTCACCAACCTGTCGAGCTCCAGTCTCGCGGGCATCGACGTCTCGGCCAGCTATTCGCGCCCGACCGGCTTCGGATCGATCGATGCGCGCATCAACGCCTCGATCCCGACCCGGCAGGAAAGCCAGGTCAGCATCATTCGTCCGATTACCGATACGCTGCTCACCGGGACGCCCGATTTCCGCATGACCGCGTCGCTCGGCGCAACCGTCGGCCAGTTCCGAGCCCAGGCCACCTGGCGCTACAGCGCGAGCTACGTGGCCGCGGACTGGCTCTGCCTGGTCGACTCGACGACCGCGTGCCCGGCCACGCCGACCCGCCGACCGGATCAAGTCCGCGTCGGCCAGTTCGACACGGTCGACCTGTTGTTCCGCTATTCGTTCAAGTCGGACAACTGGGCGATGAAGGATCTCGACCTGACCCTGAACATCAACAACCTGTTCAACTCGCATCCGCCCTTCAGCTACACCCAAACCGGCGGCGTGGTCGGCGGCCAGACGCTGGGCCGCTTGGTCGAGTTCGGCATTTCCAAGAAGTTCTGAACGATGAAACAAGGATAGACGACCCTGCCTCGTCCGCCCGGCCTCGCGCCGGGCGGGCTTCTTCGCGAAGCCGGAAAGTCAGAATCGGCAGAGCAGGTAAGCAGGTCCAATCCTGCGTTGCGATGAACGCATAAGCATCTGAATATTTGACATTATTTATCTGTAACAACTTGTCGCACGAATGCCGCCGACATTGACTCGCGAAAAGAGTGGCATAGTGTGTCAGGAAAATTCGTGGGAGTTTCGGTATGCCTGCCAAACCGCGTATGAGCCGCCTCAAGATAGGCATGTCGCTCCTGGGCGGACTGGGCGCTGCCGCCATGACCGTCGGCCTCGTCGGCTCGAACAGCGCCTCGGCCTTCATCGACTACAGCTTCGTCAATGTCCCGGGCGTCATCGGCGGCGCCAAGCAGGGCGAGTTCCGCGGCTGGGTCCAGATCGACGGGCACTACTGGGCCGATCCGCCAGGCAGCGGCCATGGCCTGGCAGGCTTCAGGCGAGGGGCTATTTTCGCCGGTCCGGTCGCGCCCCAATCGGGGGCGAGCGAGCTGGTGATCGCCGTCAACAAGAAGAGTCCCGGCCTCGCCCGGCTCATGGACCTGTGCAAGAGCCGGACGGCGATCGGCGAGCTGTCGTTCGCCGAATCCGCGGTGTCGCAACGCACGCCTTTCGAGCACGGGCCGATGCCCGCCAACGTGCCGGCCTATTATCAATACCGATTGAAGAACGTCGTCATCAGCGGCTGCGGCGTGGACCCGGCCGCTCCCGACCAAGCGCTGACCCTCAAGTTCGACAATATCGAGTGGCTCAACTACAAGCCGGGGCCGGTTCCCAATCCCCTGCCCACCGCCCAACTCATCCCCCTCGATCCGGGCGGAGATTCCATGACCTTCGTGGTCAACTGGCTGGCCATCGCCGGGGACGTCAGCGACGACCAGTGCAGCGCGATGAACGAGAAGCCGCCGCAGGATGAGTTCTACCGGCTGCTCGATCCGGCCGTCGCGGCCAAGGAGAAGTCCGCCAACGACGCGAAGGGCGGCGTCAGCCTCGAGCTCGGCGATTTCGAATGGCGGGGGCCCGACCGGACGAATGTCGCGCGCCTGCCGATGGTGGTGCGCGATCCCGGCCTGTTCATGGTGAGCAGCAAGGTCGCCCGCGGCGTCGACCTCGACGGCAACGACGGCACCGGCAGGCCGCCGGCCGGCATCTGCAAGCACGCCAACTTCATCTCCGAAGACGGCCGCAAGGGCATCGACAACCAGCTCTTCCGGGTCGAGGGCTGCATCAAGGCCTACCAGGGCCACAAGGGCTTCTACCAGCAGTACATGAACGAGCAGCGCCGCAATGCTGCCGACAGCCTGCTGGTCCAGATCAGCGGGATCGACAACCTGCAAAACGACGACAAGGTGCAGGTGACGCTGGTCCACAGCCGCGACCACATGGCCAAGAGCGGCGATGGCCAGCACATCCTGCCCCACTACACCTTCCGCGTGGCGGACGATCCGGCGTTCAACTACTACGCGATCCGCTTGAACGGCAGCATCAAGGACGGCGTGATAACCACCGAGCCGGTCAGGGAATTGCGGATGCAAGCCTTGATGGAACTGGTCTTCCACGACGGCCGGCTGCGGCTCCAGATCACGCCCGACGGCAATCTGAAAGGCATCGTCGCGGGCTACCAGGACTGGCGGCGGGTCTTGCGGCTGGCGGCGAATTCCAATCAGGAGCAGCTCTTCGGCCTGACCGTGCCGGGCCTCTACAACGCCCTCCAGCGCGAGGCCGATGGGATGCGGGACCCCGTGACCGGCCAATGCCTCGGCATTTCATCAACCTTCGATATCGAAGGCACGCGCGCCTTCATGTCCTCCGCCCCGTCCCGGTTCGTCATGGCGAAGGAAACCCGGTTCGGCCTGGCGCCCGACGGCCTTGCGGGCAGCAACGGCAAGACCGCGCGATGAGGAGGACGAGCGCCGGGCCGCTCCCCGAAGCCCGGCCCAACGGCGGAGGGATATGATGCGCCCGGCCTTCACAAGCTGCCTGGCCTTCACCAGCGCGCTGGCCCTCTCGCTTGCACCGGCCCCCGCGCAGGCGCGCCCGGAAGCGCCCGGCCCACCTGCGGCCGGCATCTCTCCCGCGCAGTGCGGAGCAGGAGACAAACGCGAACCCGGCATCCAGGGCGAAGTGCCCGCCGGGCAATCCCCCGACTACAACTGCGGCGTCCGGCTGATCGGCCAACTGCCCATCGCCGGGAACGTCGCGGGCACGGGCAAGTGCGTCTATATCCGCTCGCGCGGGCAGAAGGGCACGCCGGACGACAGCCAGATTCATATCGTGGACGTGAGCCGACCGACCCGGCCAGTTGTCGTCGGCGCGCCACTGCCGGTCCACAACGGGTCGGAATCCCTGCGCCTCGTGGTCACTGCCGAACGCGCGGTGATGGTCTCGGGCAGCACGGTCTTCGACATCAGCGACTGCCTGCATCCCCGGCTCCTGGGCGAAATCGACTGGCCCGACACGCGCCTGCCGGGCATCGCGCGGAAGAACCTTCCCCATGACATCCGCATCAACCGGGCGGGCAACCGGGTCTATGCCTCGTTCGGGCTGTGGGAGGTCGATCTCTCCAACCTGGATGAGCCCAGGTCCTGGAAGGTGATCGATCACCGTTGCGAGATCGCGGCCCAGGTGCCGGGCCCCTGGCAGGAAGTGCACCGGCTGTCGCTGAAGGCCGGGCGAAGCCTGTGCGACGATGCGCGCAGGCCCGCGCCGATGGGCGCGAACTATGCCATGGGCGGCAGCCCGTTGCAGGCGTCCCTGCTCTGGCCCCAGTTCTCGCACTCGCTGGACTTCAACGCCGACGACACGCGGTTGTACGCCGGCGATCAGGCAGGCGGAACGCTAGCGCTGTGGTCGCCCCAGACCAAGGTCAGCATCGTCGATCTGACCAGCAATCCGCCCCGGATCATCGGCCAGGTGGACGGGCCGGGCCATGGCCTCGACTGGTTCCGGTCGGGCGGGCGCGAATATGTCCTGCATTCCAACGAGGGCGGAACCGCGGGGATCATGGGCCAGCCCGAAAGGGGCGATCCCTGCCGGCCCTATCCTCGCCCGACCTCGCTGGGGTGGGCCTTCGAGGCCTTCGTCAGCGACGTCACCGACCCGGCCAAGGCCCGCAACGTCGCCATGCTCCAGATCGCCATCAACAAGCCGGAGTTCTGCGCGGTCAGGAAGGCATCGGGCCGCGATCCGTGGCTTGCCTATCACCTGATCGACAGCCCGTTCGATCCCAAGTTCGCGGCGGTGAACTTCGGCGATGCCGGCCTGCGGATCTTCGACATTCGCGACCCGCTGAAACCGGCCGAAGTCGCCTACTTCAACCACGGCGAGCCGGTCCACGCCGGCGTCGGCTATTACGACGCGGCCCGCAAGCTGCTGTTCTTTTCGGATTCCGGCGGCTTCAAGGTGCTCGAGTTCGAGCCGCAGGTGCGCCGGCAGCTAAGCCTCTAGGCGAAGGCTCGGCCAAGGGCTTACCGATTGCCTTCGCGCCCGGCCGACCTCAGCGCCGGCTCGGGCGCGAGCGGGACAGCCAGTGGATCAGGAACACGGCTAGAACCGCGAGACCGACCGCCCAGTGAACCACACCGGTCCAGTCGCGCCAGTCCTGGTCGGAGATGTAGTAGAGCGCGACCCCGCTGATCGCGAGGAACACCGCGATGCCGAACAGGGTGCCGCCCGACAGCCGCCGCCAGCGGGCGCTCCAGCCGCTGACAACGTGGATCGACCAGAGCAGGCCGATGGCGAACATGGCATAGTAGCCGAAGACGCCGTGGAGCTTCTGCCAGAGCGGCTCGAGCGGATTGTGCTCGGGGCCGAACTCGCCTTCCATCCGCATGAAATACTTGAACAGGAGCCATAGCGCGCCGGACGCCCAGACGCCGATGGCGGCGGAATAGACGAACCATTTCTCCACGCGGGTCAGGGCGATGGAGCGGCGCGAGCGGGGTGCTGGTTCCATCAATCTCCTCCGAGGACGCGCCAGCCGCCGCGGGCGCTGTAGAGCCAGGCGATCGCCTGAAAGCGGCGCAGGAGCGGCACGGCGCGGCTGCCCAGCGCCAGGACCGGCTTGGTCAGCCAGTCGGCCGTCATGCAGCACGGGGCGGCGACCGCGGCGAAGCGCCGCTTTCCCACCGGGCGGCCGTGCGCTCCGCCCAGATGGACCGGCGCGGCGGCGCCCCAGCGGCGCGCGCCGGTGCTGCTGGCGAGTGCCCCGTCGGCAAGCTCGACGAGGGGTACGCCGCCCGGCACGTCGAGGCCGAGCTGAACCAGTTCGGGAGCGAGACCTGCGACGCGCAGGTCGCCCCCGGCGTTGACGACCGCCTGAGCCGTGGCCGGCAGAGCCATGGCGGCGAGCGCGGCGTCGACGGCATGGCCCTTGGCGATCCCGCCGAAGTCGAGCCACAGCGGCCGGCCGAAGCGGACGCGGCTGCCCGCGATCGTGACGTCGCGCCAGGTGGCGGCAGGGTCCGGCTCGGGGGCATCGGCGGGGCGCGGCAGGACGCCGCGCGCCGCGAGCGCTCCGCCCACGGTGGGATCGAACAACCCGCGCGAAGCCTCGGCCGCGGCGAGGGCGTGACGCAGCACGGTCAGGGTCCGCCTGTCGACCGCGACCGGCGCGCGCGAGGCGCCGCGGTTGAGGCGCGAGAGGTCGCTGGCGGCATCGTGGAAGCTCATCAGCCGATGCACCTCGGCAATCGCCGCGAAGCCGCGCGCGATCGCCCTATCCGCTTCCTCGCGGGGCAGGCCCGACACCCGGATCGCAACCGTGGTGCCGAGCAGCGGCCGCGCCCGCTCCACCTCCTCGCCAGGGGGCTCAGCGGCGGTTCTTGAGCAGCAGGTCATAGGTGACGAGAACCCGCTTCACACCATCGGCGACATGCTCGGAGGACAGGGTCGCGCCGGAGATCGAGCGCACGGCATCCGGGTTGTAGCTGGCGCGCCGCGCGCCCGCGACCTGGCGCCGCCAGGCCGGATTGCGGATGCCGTCGTAGCGCGGCAGGCATTCGAGGATCTCGATCCCCGTGACCTGCCCGTCGGCGGTGAGGCCGATCCCGTATTTTATCATGTCGTCGCGTCCCACGACATGGTCCACCAGGAACCAGCCGCCGGTCGAGACGCGCCAGGCGCGGATGTAGCGGACCCATTGGGTGATCTTGGCGGTATCGCGGATCAGGTTGAACTGCGCCTCGCTCAGGTCGAAGAAATCCGGGCGGAAGGTCGCGCCGGGGAACAGGACGCGCTGGGCCTGCTCGACGGAGAGGAAGGTCGCACTGTCCTCGGCCAGGGCCGGCTGCGCGCAGGCGACCGCGGCCACCGGGACCAAAAAGAACTTTGCCTGCACGGGTTCGGAAGCCCCCTCCTGCGCTGAGGGACAAGGGCTACCGAGACGGGACGAAGGGGGTCAAGCGCGATCGTGTCACGATGTGTCGCAGTATATGTTCGCCGCTACGGACTGACGGCAGGCCACGCGGTCCCAACGCCGCCTATGCCCGCGCGATGAGGTCCCGCATCGGCGGCGCCAGGGCCGTCCTGGCCGAAGCGCCCCGGTTCTCTCTTTTGTTCGGAAGTGGCGCGCCTGGCAGGACTCGAACCTGCAACTCCAAGCTTAGAAGGCTCGTGCTCTATCCAGTTGAACTACAGGCGCGCGCTGGCGTCTCCATAAGGCCCACTTGCCAGCCGCGCAAACGGCGCTAGGCATTCATCCCCATGGATCAGCCGCTTTCCCGCATCGACGGCAGCGCCGGGGCCCGCCGGCACTTCCGGTTCTTCGACTATGCCATGGCGGCCTTCGTCGCGATCCTGCTGCTGTCGAACCTGATCGGCGCGGCCAAGCTGGCGAGCGTCTGGGGCTTCACCTTCGGCGCCGGCATCCTGTTCTTCCCGGTGTCCTACGTACTCGGCGACGTGCTGACCGAGGTCTACGGCTATGCCAACGCCCGCCGCTGCGTGTGGATGGGCTTCTTCGCCCTGCTGTTCATGGCCTTCATGAGCTTCGTCGTCGTCGCCATGCCGGCCGATTCCCACTGGGACTGCGCGGCGAGCATGGACCCGGCCTTCGCCGCCGTGCTCAAGGCCAGCGACGCCGGGACGATCTGCCAGGCGACCTACGTCTCGGTCTTCGGCAGCACCTGGCGGATCGTGCTCGCCTCGGTCTGCGCCTTCTGGGCGGGCGAGTTCGTCAACAGCTACGTCATGGCCAAGATGAAGATCTGGACCGCGGGCAAGCACCTGTGGAGCCGGACCATCGGCTCGACCATCTTCGGCGAGGCGATGGACAGCATGATCTTCTACCCGATCGCCTTCCTCGGCGTGTGGGAGACGAAGTCGGTGCTGATCGTGATGGTCACCAACTGGGCCCTGAAAGTGACCTGGGAGGTCGTGCTGACCCCCGTGACCTATGCCGTGGTCGGCTGGCTCAAGGCGCGCGAGGGGGTCGACGTGTTCGACACGAACATCGAGTTCTCGCCCTTCGCCAAGACGGAATCCGTTTGAAACCCGGGTCCGCTTGGGTTCTAGGCGGGCCTGAATGTCCCTCGATCGCATCCTGCTGACCGACTTCCGCAACCACCGCGCGAGCACCATCGCCGGGACGGCGCGGTTCAACCTGCTGGTGGGCGAGAACGGCGCGGGCAAGACCAACGTACTCGAAGCGCTCTCGCTGCTCGCCCCGGGGCGCGGCCTGCGCCGGGCGGCCCTGGCCGACATGCCGGCGCAAGGCGGCAACGGCGGCTTCGCGATCAGCGCCGAGCTGTCGGACGACCTGCGGCTCGGCACCGGCGTCTCGCCCGAGCGGCCGGGGCGGCGGATCGTCTCGGTCAACCAGGCCGAGGTCGCCGCGGTCAGCCTGGGCGAATGGCTTAGCGTCGGCTGGCTGACCCCGGCGATGGACCGCATCTTCGCCGACAGCGCGGGGGCGCGGCGGCGCTTCCTCGACCGGCTGGTCCTGGCGCTGGAGCCCGGCCACGCGCGCATGGCGACGCGGCTGGAAAGTGCGCTGCGCGAGCGCAACCGGCTGCTCTCGGGCGATGCCGAGCCCGATCCGCGCTGGCTCGACGCGATCGAGGCCCAGCTTGCCGAGGCCGGCGCGGCCGTGGCCCAGGCCCGGGGGCGGCTGGTCGAGCGGCTGGGCGCGGCCCTGGCCGTCCTGCCCGAGCAGCCATTCGCTCGCCCGGCCCTCGCCTATCGCGCGGGCGGGCCGCTGGACCGCGAGGCACTCGCCGCCGCGCTCGCCGAGAGCCGCCGCCGCGACCGGGCGGCGCAGCGCACCCTGGTCGGCCCGCACCGCGACGAGCTGGCCGTGACCATGGTGGGCAAGGACCAGCCGGCGGCGGAATGCTCGACCGGCGAGCAGAAGGCGATGCTGATCGCGATCACCCTCGCCCATTCGGGCCTGCTCGACCCGGCGCACCCGCGCCTGCTGCTGCTCGACGAGGTCGCCGCGCACCTCGACCCGGTGCGGCGCGCGGCGCTGTTCGACCGGCTCCGCGACGGGCCGGCGCAGGTGTGGATGACCGGGACCGAGCTGGCGCCCTTCGCCGCGATCGCGGACGAGGCCGCCGTGTGGCGGGTGAGCGAAGGCGTGGTGGAGAAGCTGGCCTAGAGCACGGCTTCCCCTCCGATCATGCAGCTTACAAATCAGACCGGGCGGACATTTCCACCCGTTCGTCACCCCGGACTTGATCCGGGGTCCCGCTTTCCTTTTTCCGACGTTGCGCACGAAGAAGCGGGGCCCCGGA
>ERZ778022.4854-NODE-4854-length-11304-cov-5.773669_pt1 | contig 11304 bp, 6 predicted proteins | sample MGYA00375752_ERZ778022 | MGnify/ENA primary metagenome ERZ778022 (study PRJEB29350, sample SAMN05389826) | bioreactor metagenome | isolation source: Thiocyanate bioreactor | place: South Africa: University of Cape Town | collected 2014-04-04 ...
CGCCACCGCAAGCAACGCAAGCCACCAATGACACCAGCAAGTATCCAGCACGCAGAATCCGTCGGTGATACCGCAGGTCACTCACACGTCACAACGCAAGCTGCCACACCGCAGGTAACCCGCCGCACGTCACCCGCACGGCACCCGCACGTGTGCAGCCGTTGCCCGCGCACTGGTAGTGGGTACCAGCAATAGCAACAACGATAAAAGCACCAGCGTCATTAAACAATAAAACCAGCGCGCGGTTCACTCAATGGTGCAACTTGGATCCGGTTTATGGTTGTACGTATTCAAGAATTGCGGCCGATTGAATTAATCCATAAACCTGCTACAAGCGGGCACCACCCGCGAACGGCGTTCTGACCCCTTCTTGCTGTTTGCTGCCAGCCACTGCTGCTGTTACCACTGCGGCTGCCACTGCGGCTGTATCAATGAACTACGCGTCATTGCAAAGCGTTCATATGTGTATTGCAGTGGTTGCCATTCTCACTGTGCGTACTCCCGGACGGCGCGCGGCTCATGATGTCACTCATGATGACTCATCACAAGATCTTTGCCACCAAATCTGGCCGCAATCCACAAATGATGCACCACGCCCCCCGCTAAACACCTCAGCCCAGGCCACACGCACCACATCATGGTCCACATGGCATGTGCCAGCTGCGCAACATAACTTAACCAAGCGTGGCCACACACCACTTGCGGGAGGAAGCAACAACACCACAACACCACAACACCAGTGCCGCCAACAGCCTGAGCAGCGACATCAGCCGCCGGATATGGTGCAGCTGGCCGCCACCAGCGCTCGCCCATCATGCGCAAAATCACCAGCGTGCAGCACCGCCGCCGCCGGAACGCGTTGTATATGTTGTATTGATCGGTTCCCCCGCGCCGTGTCGCGTTACGTTGCTGCGTCCGCTATTTCGCACCCATACACCAGCTGGCACCTGGTGGCACTCACCAGCTGCAGTGCCGCACCAGCACACAGTACTTATACACCTGCGCAATCGCACGCCGCTGTAGTTTAATTACCACAAACAGGGACAGAGGATACCACCGGCGGGGTTGCTATTGTAGCCGTTTACAAGTCACGACCGCTGCTGCTACTACAACTTGCGCGCCGTTCTGTACAGCAGCGCAGCAGCCCGACTGCCACTGCACCACGACGTGGCAAACCAGTACCAACACCTAACCACCTGCACAATAGGACAACACCGCCAACGTGTCCGACACATCGTCCACGTGGCATTGCAATTGCATCATCATCATCAGCAGCTGGTGGTCGTTGTCCGTCGCGGCAGCGGCAACGATACTCAGCAGCCAGGATGGCGCGCCTCCTAGCCCTCAGCGTTGTGGCGGCGGCGGCGGCATTCATACTGACGCCCAACAACGCGGCAGCCACCTCACCACGGCGGCCACCATCATCGCAGACACCAGCAGCAGGTGGAGAGGGCATTCGCCGACCGACACGGCCCGGCACAAGTACATCCATGTCGCCCGGCGCGGCGTTGGGTGCCGGCGCCGCGGTGGCTGACTTTGTGGATGCGCTGGTGACGGCCAGCGACGGGCGGGTGGATGGGCCGGAGGGCACCGTGACGGCGGGCGTGAAGGTGTGCATGGCGGGCGCGCTGTCGGCAGATGAGAGGTTGGTGCTGGACGGCACGGGGCGCGGGCGGGAGCAGAGCCGGGAGGCGTACGTGGCAGATGCCGTCATGCGGCGGCACCAGTCGCTGCGCCAGCCGCTGGCCTGCCTCGTTGCCACCGGCCTCGTGTCGGATGACGTGATGGCAGAGTTTGGCGGCCGCCTCCTCTTCATCGCCATCTCGCTGTTTGGCACCACGCCCGAGCCGTTTGCGTTCATGGACGCCGTGATGGCGCGCGGCCCCAACCTGGCGTACACGCTGAAGGCGTCGGCGCAGGCGTCGCGTCACGGCGCCACCCCCACCGACGGCTTCAACGTGTTGCACAAGGCGGTGGACCGCCACAAGTTTGTGCTCATGGATGCAGCGCGGCAGCTGTTGATTGAGGAGGAGGCGGCAGACGACACCACGGCACCAGACGAAATCACCGCCAACCGCGCCGCCGCCTTCATTGCGTCATTTGCAGATAATTTTGACGGCGTGCTGGCGCCGGAGCATATACCGGCTGCTCGCGCCGCCGCGTCACGGCTGACGCACTCGTTGGTTACAATGACGGTTGGCGGCGCCAGCGGCGCGCGCGTGACGCTGGGCCGCACGGTGAGCGCAGGGGATGTGGACACACTGAACGGCGCGGTGACGTACGCGGTGGTGGCGCACCTGCTGGCGATGCTGCCCGCCGTCCCGCGCCCACGCGCGGCACCACACGTGCCGCAACCCAGTGTGCTGGCGCTGCTGACGCAACGCGACATGTACGGCCGCACGCCGCTGCACGTGGCGGTGAGCTCGTCACCCATCACCGTCCCGCTGCTACTGGCGGCGTTGGATGCCGTGCGCAACAACACGGCAGCGCCGCCCGCTGACGCTGCTGCTGCCGCGCTGGCACCCTTCATGCTGGACGCCTTTGGGTACAGCCCCCGCATGCTGGCGCTGGCAAAGGGGGCCGGGCATGAGGCTGCCGCTGACGCGGCGACAGCGGCGGAGGTGCGTGCGGCACCCGCCGCGGTGGCAGAGTATGTGCGGCAGGGGTACCCCGTGCCGCACATACCGGCAGAGGAGGACCTGGGTGGCGTGCCGGTGGCGGTGGTGCAGGCGCGCATGCTGGCGCGCATGGCGACCTGGACTCCCGGCCGCCCTGCTGAGCCGCTACGCCGCGCCTTCACCCCACCACCTCCATCACCACCGTCACAACCGTTGGCATCATCAGCGGCGCATGCCGGCGGTGGTGACCGTCACCGCAACCGCCCGCACAACGACGGCGGGTGGGTGACGCCGCGCAACCCGTCGCCGCACGCTACCGCTGCCGTGGACGCGGTGCATGCGCAGCTGGGGCGCGTCAACCGGTGTGACATTGACGTGCTGGAGGCAGCCCACATGCCAGTGGAGGACCTGCTGGAGCGGTTTGTGTATGACTACCTCATCCCCGGCCGCCCCGTCGCCATGCGCGGCGCGGCACTCACCAACCCGCTGCGCCACTACTGGGGTGCCGCAGAATTGCTGGAGCGGCACGGCGACATGGCGTTCGCCGTGTCCGACATTCCATACGTACGTGTCGTTGGGTGGGTGGCTGGCGTGGGAAGCGACTCGGGGAGGGGCAAACACGCCAAAAACACGGAATGGTGGCAGCGTTGGCACGGCGCGTAGCGTTTCTAACACGTTGACCCGCGCGTGCGCATGGGACTCGGATCTGTCGACTGCATACGCATGCACGCGCCCTCCCACCACCCAACCTGCAGGGTGCCGCGTTTGGTGTGCAAGGCACGGAGCTGACCATCGCGCAGTTTGTGCTGGGCCTCCTGTTTTGCACGCCGCGCGGCGGCATGGACCTGCCGCCCGACGTGGCCACCAGCGTGCGCCCGCTTGCCGCCGCGTCATTCTTGCGCAGCGCTGACACCGTGATGCGCGTGTGCCGTGTGTTTGGCGCCGGCGTGCCGCCCGGCCGCCGCGCAGAGTCAGCGCGCGAGGCGCTGGCGGGCGCGCGCGCGTACATCTTTGCGTCGCTGAACGACCGGCGCGAGCACCTGGCGCTGCGCGACGACATCTCGGATGAGTCGCTGCCGGCGGTCATTGACGGCGAGGTGCCGACGTGGGATGCTGATGTGGTGGCAACGCGCGGGGCGGTGCGGCGCACCGTGGCGGCGCGGCTGGCGGCGGCGGCGGCGGCGACGGCGGCGGCGGTGACGGTGGACGGACTGGGCGGGGTGGAGGCGGCGGAGGTGGGCGCGCTGCCGTCGACGTGGGAAGATGCGCTGGAAGATGGCGACCCAACCGGCGGCGGCGCGGATGTACTCCACGTGCCACTCGTAGACTCCAACGGCTTGGTGCCCATCCCGCAGTTCTTTCTGGGCGCCGCCGGCTCCGGCGCGCCATGGCACTACCACCACGATGCCCTCAACACGCTGCTGCACGGCACCAAGTGGTGGGCGCTGACGCCGCCGCCCACCTCCAACTACTCCACCGTGCCCGCCGCCGACTTCGTACTGCACCAGCTACCGCACCTACCGCCCGCTGCCGCACCGTTGCAGTGCGTCCAGGCGGCCGGCGACGTTCTGTTTGTGCCGCACGGCTGGGGCCACGTCATCCTGAACCTGAACACATCCATCGGCTTTGCACTGGAGTTTAATACGCCGCTGCACCGGTACTGATGAGCGCTGCGCCAGCCATGTTGACCCTGCGCCGCCGAACTTATCTTGCTCAACAACAGCGTGCTGCACGCCGGCGTGCCTGCGCTGCCGTCCAGCCGGCGTCCAGCGCCACCCCGGATGTGTGTTGCCCGCCCGCGTGCGCTCGGCAGCGCCGTACTGCCGTGGGCCGGCGGCCATGGTCAGCGTTTCGGATTTAATGCCCACCGGCACCCTATTTGTTTTGCGCAAGCGGCGCGCCGGCACGCCCTGCCGACAGCGTGGCCGCCTGGTCGATGTCTCTGGCTGGTGTTGGGAGACCGTGACGTCGGTGGGCGGGCTGGCACGCCGACCGGGCGCAGCCGAGGGGGGTCGGGTTGCTGCGGCAGTTGGCCTGGGGGTGCTTCTCTCTCTCCCCCCTCCCTCTCTCCTCCCCCCTCACTCCCCCTGCCTACTTTTTGTGCACCTGGCGGCCGCCCCACGCGCGCACCGGCGCCGCAATTCCTGCGCACACTTGACATTGTACCACGCCACGGCGTGCTGCCGCTTATTTGTACGTTGTGCTGACACGGCGTGGGGTGTGGCGCCGGCCCGACCGCGGGGTACGCGGCGGCTCGGATGCTGCCGCTGCTGCTGCTGCGCCTGCGTCTGCCGCCTGCCGCGGCTGGTGTGGACACGGCCACGCACGCCGGCGGGTGGCGCGCGGCGCAGCTGGGCGGCCTGCCGGCCCGGCACACGCGCGAGTGTGCGAGTGGCGGCCGCGCGGGGGTGTGCCGGCGCCCGCAGCGACCGGGGTAGCGGCGCATTCGAGGCAGGTAGGGCAGAGAGGCGCATCACGGGCGAGCGCCCTGCAGCAACGCAGGCGACCAGCGACAGGGGGGCCATGCTGCCAGGCGCCCCGCCGCGCGGCCGCCGGCCACGCACACACCACCACCCCCAGTTATATGGTTGTGGGTGTCTGCCGGCGCGCGCAGACGTCTGGAGGGTGGGCGCTGCCCCCGCCATCATGGCGGCATCGGGGCAGCAGAGTAGATACGCGAAACGCGTGCTTGGGGGCGGCAACCACCGTCACCGGCGGCGGCGCGCCGGCGGCGGCGGCAGCGGCACGCAGGACATGGCTATCCACAGTGGCTGCCACCAGGGCCCCACCCCAGCTGCCGCACGCCACACCACGGCCGCCGGGCACCCTCCCTGCCACCAGCCTTTCACGTACGCATCCATCCCCCTGCCCGAGTCCGGGGTTGGGCGCAACCTTGTCACAGCTAATGTCGGTCGCGGCCACGCGGCGATGAGCGCGGGCTCCGAATGCGCGGGCAGGGGCACAGAAAAACAAACACACTATGGTACCACGCTGCCACCGCGCGCCACCGGGTACCACACGCGCCACCAACCCACTCCCATTGCAGACCAGTAACCGCCACGCTGTGTGTAGGTCGTGGCGTACGCCGGCCCGTGGGGATGGCGGCGCGTGACGGCAACTTTGGCGAAGACGGCTCCGGCACGGATGACGACGGCAATCCGCCGGGTGCGGCCGACGGCGCAGAACGCGACGGCGCAAGCCGGGAGGGCGCCGCACCGGACGGCAGCGGCGCTGGTCAAGATGCATCACCTGCACATGACGATGGGCGTGGTGCTGGTGCTGAACGCGATCACGTGCGCACCGCAGGTGCTGGCGTTGCGGCCTCTGACGCCGCCGAGCCATCCTCCGCGGCAGGGAGCCCGCGTGACGCCAGCGTGGAGCACCAAATCCAACGTCGCACGGGTGCAACGGCCGCGCCCGCCGACGCACACAGCGGCGGAACTACATACACAGGGTATGGTGGTGGGGATGGCGTGCGCGCGCACGGCGCCGCCGCCGGTGCGCACGAATTTGCGTCACACGCCGCCGCCGCCGACGCGGTGGCGGCTGCGCTGGATCCCGACCACCGTGGCACCAGTGCTGGTGCACACCGCCACGTTCCGGTTGTACCCCACCGCCACCGTGACCACGCCGCCGGTGTACCCACGCCGCCGCCGCCGTCGCCGCCGTCACCACCCACCCCACCGCCGCCACGGCGCCTGCCCGTGCCGCTCAAGCGGCCGCGCGTGAGTGACAGCGTGCCGGACGACGACGGCGAGCCGGTGTGCAGCGGGTGCGGCTGCCATGGCGACGGCTCTGACGACGCCGCGCACCCGCCGCCCGCACACGAGGGTCGTCGTTTCGCGCCCGCGGCGCCTCCCATGCACGTGCGCCACCTGCCGCCCCACCTGGCGGCAAACCTGGCGGCGTACGCGGCGCCGCAATACCTCCTCCTCCCGTCGCCGCCACCCGACCTCTTCCACCGCCTGCCGTGGCTGCTGCACACCATACACCACCACGCCCCCTGGCTGCCCATCCCGGTGCCGCTGCCACCGCAGGCGCCGCTGCCGCCGCTGGCGGCGCAGCTGCCACAGCTGCCGCAGATGCACCTGTTGCCGCCGCTGCCGCCGATGGCGTTGTCGTTACCGCTGCAGCATGCCGGCGCGCACGCTGTTGCAGCACTGGGCGCGGCGGCGGCAGCGGCGGCGGCAGGGCAACCCTTCCTGGCGGCGCACCGTGGCGCGGTGTACATACGCGTCCCGCTGGGTGAAGACCTGCAGCAGCCACCGGCGCCACAGCCACCAGCACTGCCGCAGGTGCTGCCGGCGCCTGACCCGGCGCCTGACGCCGGTTGGGATGACGACGACATGCCGCCGCGTGCCGTCGGCACCCCGCGTGCCGCTGCTGCTGCGGCCTGGCGCGGCAACCTGGCGCCGGTGCCACTGCCGTGGGACACACCGCCCGCGCGCGCTGCTGCCACAACCACCACGGCCGCCGCCGCCACCACCACCGACACCGCGGCCGCCGCCGCCGCAGCGGCAGCGCGCGAGTCGCCACTGCCGGCGCCGGTCGCGGCAGCGTCTGACACCGCCGACACCACCCCCACGGGCGTCAGTGATGACGGCAGCCACGAGGTTGGGTGGGAGTACGCGGGGGAGGGTGGCGGCGGCGGTGGTGGCGGTGGCGGGAGTAGCCTGTTGGGTGGTTGGGGGCGGTCGCCGCAGCGCAACGCCATTGTGACAGCGGTGGCAGCGTGGCGGCGGCAGCCGTGGGCGCTCGCGGTGCTCAGCGAGCCAAGCCGGCGCGCCGTGGTGGCGGGACTGGCGCCGTCAGCCACCGCGCGCATGTACGGCGCGCACGCCGGCGCCGTGCTCACACACGCCGACCGCGAGCTGGCGGAGGCGGTGAACGTGCTGATGGTGGCGGCGGTGGGTGAGTCGGGCGTGCACGACTTCTCCGCCACCTTCCGCGGCGTGTACTGCCGGCACGGCCGGTGGAACGCGCAGATCCAGCTGGGCGGCCGCAAGGTGTACCTCGGCTCCCACGTCACGCAGCTGACGGCGGCGATGGCGTACGACGTCGCCTCCATCTTCTTCAACGGCGACTCTGCCATCACCAACTTCAATCACGCCGGCGCCCTCATGTCCGCCAACCTGGTGCACCGCATCGGCGCGCGCGACCGGCGCGTGGAGCGGCGTGAGATGGCGGGCGTGGACGCCGACGTGACGGCAGCGCAGGTGGCGGCGGCGGCGGCGGCGGACGCCACCACCAACACGGCGCCAACCGGCCCGCTGTGGTCCGCCCTCACACACCCCGCCGCCACGCCCGCCCCCGTCGTCGCGCGCATCGTGGCCCTCTCGGCGGCGGCGGCGGCGGCAGCGCTCGCGGGCAGCACTGGCAGCGACGGCGCCACCGCCGCCATCCCCGTCCTGCTGCGGCTGGAGCGCACCATCCAAGAGACACTGAGTGGCACCACTACCAGCAGCAGCAGCGCGGGTGGTGGCAGCAGTGGCGGTGGCGGCTGCAGTGGCGGTGGCAGCAGTGGCGGTGGCAGCAGTGGCGGTGGCGGTAGCCGCGCAGCTGCCGTCGCCGCTGCGGCCGCCGCGGCCGCCGTACACGCGCCCGCGCCCGCCACCACCAGCACCCAGCGCCATGTGCGGCATGTGCGCGCCCGCAGTGGTAGCTGCGAGGGAAGTATGATGGGCGGCGCCATGACACGCGGCGAGGCGGCAGCGGCATCAGCAGCATCAGTGGCGGCGGCCGTGGCGGCAACGGCGGCGGCGACGGCGGCAGCGGCGGTCGCTGCTGCAACTGCACTCGGCAGGGAGGGCAGCGACCGCGGGGCGGCGTACTGGGGCACCGTCTCGCCGCTGTCAGCTGGCGCCGGTGGTGTGGACGCCACCGCGCGCGGCGGCAGTGACGTGCTGTCGGCGTGGGTTGCCGCCTCCCCCGACGCCGCCGCCGCCGCCGCCGCTGCTGGTGCAGACGTCGGTGACGGTGATGACAGCCGGGATGCAGGCTGGCGCAGTGCGGTGGCGGCGGCAGCACCGACGCTGGGCGGCGCTGCCGCGTTCTCCACCGCCTCCGTCATGGCGGCGGTGCCATTTACGCTGTCACCTGCCGCGCACGGCGGCGGTGCGTTTGACGGCGGCGGCGGCGGCGCGGCGGACGACGGCGGCGGTCTGCGCGTGGACACGTCGGTGGGCGCCCACGGCGGCAACTACTGGGGCGCGTGGCAGCCTGGCGGCGGCAGCAGCACCACCTCCTCCCTGCGCTCCCCGCTGGCGTCCATGCACGCGGCGTGGGTGTCGCGCACTTCTGACGGCAGCGCCAGCATCGGGGACGGCGGCAGCAGCATGCATGTCGCCATCATTGACGGTTTTGACGATCCCGGTGTGCTGGACCGTCTGGACAGCACCACGAGCGGCGGCATCACTGCCACTGCATTTGCCGTTGCAGCGGCGGCTGCTGCAGCGGCGGCGGCAGCGGCAGGGGCCGGGACCACCCCCGCCCCCGCACCCGCCAGCCTGCCCGCCTCTGCAGAGCGCTTTGGCCTTCTGCTTGGCCTCACTCCTCGCAGCGCTGCCAGCGGCGGCGGCGACGTCGACGGCGGCAATGGCAGCGACGGCGGCAATCGCAGCGACGGCGGCGATGGCAGCAACGACGGCAGCAGCGGTGACGCGGGCAGCGGCGGCGGTGGTTGTGGCAGGCAGTGAGGACGCAGTGCAGTCCGCACCCAGCACGTCGTTTGCACGCAGGCGCCGCGCGGCTGGCGTGCGCACGTACCCGCGCGCAGGCGCCACGGTATCATGTTTTTCTCGTCCTCTTACAACGCAGCGGGCAGCTGGCGAGCAGCGCGCGCGCCGCGTGCCTGCGCCCTCGCCCATTCATTTGCATGTACTGATTGGCTCCCCGCGCCGCGCGCCGCGCAAGCATGCGCGCGGCGCGGGTATTTGCCGCCCTGCGGGGCATCCACTTCTGCATGTCTTGCGCGGCACGCGCCGACACGCGGTTGCGCGCTGGCGACGTACCCTACCTGGTACAGTGGTACTACTGCGGCGCGTGGCGGCCCGCCAGATGACGACGGCGTGGCTGTCGCGGCGGCCGGCTATCCCGCGGCCGCACGCCACGCGCGTCCGCCACGGGCCGCGGGCCGGCACGCCACCTTACAACACACGGGAGGCGGCAGCAACTTCTGATATAACTTGACTTCCTTTAATTCATTGCTTCATGTACGCTGCGCACCCCACCCATGCAATGCATTTCCTGTCTGGCGTGGCTCGCCGCCGGATGCCGGCCAGCAGGCACCTTGCCGCCGCATCTTCGCGACGTTAGAGTCGGCGTTTGCACAATGGCGGCCAGGCGGCGCGCGGGCCGCTAGCTCGGTTCTTAATATGCGGTGTTGACCACGCCCTTCGGCGCGCCTCCGCTGCCATGGCGGCCGCACGTTGACGTGATGATGCAGTTCCACGCACGCGGCTCCCGCGGCGGTGCCTGCCACGCGTCCAGTGAGTGGTTCACCACGCCGCCACCTTGTTTGTGTGCGGCGTCACACAACGACGCCGGCTCATCAGCTCGGCACACAATGCAGTATCTGCATGGGTTTGAGTGTGCCGCTGATAGCATGGATCCGCTGCCTGCGTCGCCGTGCAACCGTGCCACCCGCGTGCGTCCGCCAGCGGGCAACGCCGCACGGCGGTTGCATGCCGCGTATGCGTGCTGCTTCGCCAGACCCGCCGGCTGGCGCTGCGCCATTGCGCCGGCATTGCCGACACTCACAGAATACGGCCAGGATGCTGCCGCATTGTTGGTCCCGTAGTGGTTGTGCTGCTGCTGCCGCTGCTGCTGCTGGCGCGCAGCCTGCTATTCCACCTGCCAGGTGTCAGTTCAGTGCAGTTGAGGTGGCGGCGGCAGGGCGCCAGAAAGAAGGCAAAGAAGGAGGGACAGAACGGCCGTTACTCGCACGACAAGAATTTTTTGGAAAAAATCTCGGCCCACCCGTACCCCCCCCACTCGGCGGCCCATTTCTACCCCGCCGCCACACTGTTGTCGCCCGCCGCCGCCCTGCCGCCGCGGCGCATATGTGTGGCTGTGTGCTGCCGCGCGCCGTTTGTTGTGTTACGTCCGGTGTGGCGGTGCAGGTTGGCGGCTAAGTGGGGGCAGTAGAGAGGAGAGAGAGGGGGGCGAGAGAGGCGTGCCTTTTTGGTGCTATTTGGTGCTATTTGGTGATAGTTGGTGCAACCTACTACGGCTGCGGGTGCTGCTGTAAGTGCTTGATGCTTGCCTGCTGCTGCTGCTGGCTGGCTGCTGGTACTAGCAGATTGGCAGTACAGATTGGCAGTGCAGGTAGGCAGCTAGAGAGAGAGAGAGGGGAGAGAGAGAGGGAGAGAGGGAGGGAGGTGTGCTAGTGCTATTTGGTGCCTACTACTTGGTACCTGGTGCTGGTGGTGCTGGTACCTGGTAGTGGCGTGCTGGTGCTGACACAGCTGGTGGTGGAGGTGCTGCTGCTGCCGGAGGTGGTACTAGCTGGCTGAGAAGACGAGAGAGGTGGTGCTACCTGCTACCTACTGCTGCTACCTGTTGCTGCTACTGTGCTTGGTGCGTTAACTGTACTTGGCACTACTGCTGTTGCTGGTACTGCTACTGCTGCTACTGCTGGTGGCGTTGTTGCTGTTGCTGCTGCTGCTGCGGCGACGACTGGTGCTGC
>ERZ778022.4858-NODE-4858-length-11295-cov-3.931050_pt1 | contig 11295 bp, 9 predicted proteins | sample MGYA00375752_ERZ778022 | MGnify/ENA primary metagenome ERZ778022 (study PRJEB29350, sample SAMN05389826) | bioreactor metagenome | isolation source: Thiocyanate bioreactor | place: South Africa: University of Cape Town | collected 2014-04-04 ...
CGCCCAGCTTCTGCGCGCGGCGGGGCGCCAGTTTCCCGAAGGGGACGTTCAGCACTGGTGGCTGCCGGAATCCGGCCGTGGCATCCGCACCCGTATCAAGGACGACCGCATCTGGCTCGCTTACGCCGCAGCACAATACATTCAGGTTACCGGCGACGACGCGATCCTGAATCAGCCGGTGCCCTATCTCGATGGCCCCGCCCTGCGCGAGGATCAGCACGATTCCTTCTTCGAGCCCCAGATTTCGGAGAAGCAGGCCGATCTCTACACCCATTGCGCGCTCGCGCTCGACACCAGTCTTGCCACCGGCGCCCACGGCCTGCCGCTGATGGGTGCAGGCGACTGGAACGACGGCATGGATCGTGTCGGTGCCGGCGGCAAGGGCGAAAGTGTGTGGCTCGGCTGGTTTCTCTACGCCACGCTCGATGCCTTTGCGGCCCTTGCCGAACAGCGCAAGGATAGCGAACACGCCGAACGCTGGCGCGCCCATATGAAGGCACTGGCCGACGCGCTGGAGAACGAGGCGTGGGACGGCGACTGGTATCGCCGCGCCTATTTCGATGACGGCTCGCCGCTCGGTTCCGTCTCCAACGACGCCTGCCGCATCGATTCCATCGCGCAATCCTGGTCGGTCATTTCGCGCGCGGCGGCGCCGAAGCGGGCGGCGCGTGCGATGGCGGCGCTCGACAAATATCTGGTGCGCCGCGACGATAAACTTCTGCTGCTGTTCGCCCCGCCCTTCGATCATCCCACCCGCGATCCCGGCTACATCAAGGGCTATCCCCCCGGTATCCGCGAAAACGGCGGGCAATATACCCATGGCGCGCTATGGGCCGTACTCGCCTTCGCGATGCAGGGCGATGGCGACCGCGCCGGTGAACTTCTCACCATGCTGAACCCGGTCCATCACGCCGGCAATCCCAACGACGTTCACCGCTACAAGGTGGAGCCCTATGTCATCTGCGCCGATCTCTATGCCATGCCGCCCCACACCGGCCGCGGCGGCTGGACGTGGTACACCGGCTCGGCCGGCTGGTTCTATCGTGTTGCGCTGGAATGGTTCCTGGGCCTGCGCGTGCAGGGCGCGCAAATGACCGTCGATCCCTGCATCCCGCGCCACTGGCCGGGGTTTGAAATCACCTATCGCTACCACAGCGCCACTTATGAAATCTCGGTGGAGAATCCGCTCGGCGTCAACCGCGGCATTCTGGCCACCAAACTCGATGGCCGTATGTTGACGGGGAAGAAAAAACTTCTCATCCCTCTCGCCGACGACGGCACCACCCACAAACTCCAGATTGTTCTGGGATAGGCCCCACCATGCCTGACGCAATCAGCCCTCTCGCCGGCAAACCGGCCCCCGCCTCGCTTCTGGTCAACGTGCCGCGTCTCATCACCGCCTATTACGCACTGACGCCGGACCCGTCCCAACCCGGTCAGCGCGTTTCCTTCGGCACCTCCGGTCATCGCGGCTCCGCCTTCACCGCCTCGTTCAACGAGGCGCATATCCTCGCCATGACACAGGCGATCTGTCTTTACCGCCGCCATGCCGGCATCGACGGCCCGCTTTTCCTCGGCATGGATACCCACGCGCTATCCGAACCGGCTTTCGCCAGTGTGCTGGAAGTGCTCGCCGCCAACGGCATCGAAACCATGATCGATGCGGCCCACGGCTATACCCCTACGCCCGTCATCAGCCACGCCATCCTCACCTATAATCACGGCCGCGATACCGGGCTGGCGGACGGCATCGTGATCAGCCCGTCGCACAATCCGCCCGATGAAGGCGGCTTCAAATACAATCCGCCCCATGGCGGCCCGGCGGATACCGATGTCACCGGCTGGATCGGCAAGACCGCAAACGAGCTGCTGGCCAAAAATCTGGCCGGTGTCGAACGCATCCCCTATTCGCGCGCGCACAAAGCCGCCACCACGCACGCGCATGATTACATCACGCCCTATGTCGCCGACCTTGAAAATGTGGTGGCGATGGAGGCGATCCGCGCCGCCGGTGTGCGCATCGGCATCGATCCGCTGGGCGGTGCCGCCGTCCACTACTGGCAGCCTGTGGTCGAACGCTATCGTATCGACGCGACCATCGTGAACACCACGGTCGATCCCACCTTCCGTTTCATGACCGTCGATCATGACGGCAAAATTCGCATGGATTGTTCGTCGCCCTACGCAATGGCCAGTCTGATCGCGCTCAGGGACAAATTCGACATCGCCTTCGCCAACGATACCGATGCGGATCGTCATGGCATCGTCTGCCGCTCCGCCGGTCTGATGAAGCCGAACGATTATCTGGCCGCGGCCATCGCCTATCTCTTTGCCAATCGCGCGCGCTGGAAGAATGAAAGCGCCATCGGCAAAACCGTTGTCTCCAGCGCGATGATCGACCGCGTTGCAAAACAACTTGACCGCAAGCTGGTGGAAGTCCCGGTCGGCTTCAAATGGTTCAGCGGGCTCAAGGACGGTTCCCTCGGCTTCGGGGGCGAGGAAAGTGCGGGCGCCTCCTTCCTCCGCCGTGACGGCACGGTGTGGACGACAGATAAGGACGGTCGGATCCTCGGCCTGCTCGCGGCTGAGATCACCGCCAAGACCGGCAAGGACCCACAGGAATTCTACCGCGCCGTCACCACGAACCTTGGCGCCTCGCATTACGCCCGCATCGACGCGCCCGCGTCACACGAACAGAAATCCCGCCTCTCGGCACTGACACCCGAACAATGGACAGCGAAAGAACTCGCGGGGGAAAAAATCACGTCCGTCCTCTCACGCGCGCCCGGCAACGATCAGCCGATTGGCGGCATCAAGGTGACAACGGAAAACGGCTGGTTCGCCGCCCGTCCCTCCGGCACCGAAGAGATTTACAAGATCTACGCCGAAAGTTTCGTCAGCGAAGCGCATCTGGAACAGATTCAGCACGACGCCCAATCCGCCATCACCGCCCTGTTCGCCACCACCTGAGCGCAAGCACCGTCATGGCCGGCCACTGTGCAGGCCACCCATGAACATCGGCTGGACAAACGTACACATCTTCTGTACAAACGTACACATGCAGGCTGGTGAACCGTATTACACCGCGCCGGATGGGCGCAAGCGTGAAATCCTCGATGCCGCGCTCCGGCTGATTGCTGCAGGCGGGCCGGATTCGCTCACCTATCGCCGCGTGGCCGATGAAGCGGGCGTGCCCTTGGGCTCCCTCACCTATTATTTCGAGGCGCGGGAGGATCTGATCCGCGAAGCCTTCCGCCTTTACATTGCCGAAGCCTCGCGCGCGCTTGAGGCGGTGCAGCAGGAAATTCCGCCGGACAATCCGCACCGCCTTGCCGATCTCCTCCTCGAGATCATGCGGCGGGAATTTCAGGACGGCATGCTGTTCCGCGCCGAATATGAGTTGGTGCTGCATGCCGCGCGCGATCCCCAGGTAGCGGAGGATTATGCCGCGTGGGAACGCGCGCTGGAGGCGAGCCTGGCCGCGCCGCTGGAACAGATGGGCGCCATCCGCCCGCAATTCGCGGCAAAGACCTTGCTGCGGCTGATCCGCGGTCATGAGCTGGAACAGGTTGCCCACCGCCCCGATCCGCCGGCCGAATTGCGGGAGCGTTTGCTCATCGTCATTCTCGCTTTCCTGCCGGCCGATGCCGCGCGGCGGGCCAAACTGTCTGCCCGCGCCGTCAAATCTATCGGAAAACGACCAATACAGAAGAACATCGTCCACAAAGGGAGAGCACGCTTATGAGCCTGACACACCTGCCTGCCAGCGCATCCCCGGAAGAGGTTACGGCGCTGATCCGCAAAGATGGCGCCTGCATTGTCGATTCCGTCCTTTCGGCGGCGGAGATGGATCTGGTCGCCACCGAACTCGAACCCTATATCGCCGCGACCAAGGTCGGGCCGGATGATTTTGCCGGCCACAACACGCGGCGCACCGGCGGGCTGGTCGGGCGTTCGCCCCGCTGCCGCGATCTTGTCATGCACCCGCTGGTGCTCGGAACGGCGGGAAAGCTGCTCGGCCATTCCACCAGCTTCACCTCACTCAGGTCATTGCCATCGGCCCGGGCGAACCGGCGCAGACCATTCACCGCGATCAATGGGCGTTCGATTTCTTTCCCTTCCCGAAAGACTATGACGTTCAGTGCAACACCATCTGGGCGATGACCGATTTCACGGAGGAGAACGGCGCCACCCGCGTCATCCCCGGCAGCAATCATTTCGAGGACCGGATGGAATTCACCCAAGCCGATACCATTCCCGCCGAAATGAAAAAGGGTTCGGTGCTGTTCTATAGCGGCAGCGTCTATCACGGTGGCGGTGCCAACCGCTCCACCATGGTGCGCAAGGGGATCAACATTACTTACAACCTGTCCTGGCTGCGGCAGGAGGAGAACCAGTATCTCGCCGTGCCACACGACATTGCGCGCACCCTGCCGGTCGAGTTGCTGCGGCTGATGGGGTATGCCCGCGGCGCCTATGCGCTCGGCTATATCGACGATCTGCGCGACCCGATCGAGGTTTTGCGCCCCGATCTGAAGCGCGAAGGTCTTGGCGACCTGCCCAATGTCGGCACCCGCACGCTGACGCCGGATTCGGCGCCGGCTGCTTCACCGGGCCTTTGACCGGTTCAGCGCCACCGCCGCCTTGATCAGGGTCTTGAAGGCGCCTTCATTCAACGTGTCGCCCTCATGCAGGTCGATTGCACGGCGGACATTGCCGTCCAGACTGGCATTGAAAAGGCCCGTGGGGTCCTTCAGCGACGCGCCCTTGGCGAAGGTCAGCTTCACGGCGCTCTTGTAGCTCTCGCCGGTGCAGATGATGCCGCCGTCAGACCACACCGGAACGCCGCGCCACTTCCATTCCTCGACCACCTGCGGATCGGCCTGTTTGATCAGGGCGCGCACGCGGGCAAGCGTCTCGCCCCGCCAATCGCCCAGTTCCCTGATCCGCGCATCGATCAGCCGGGACGGTGCATCATCGCTCTTGGCCGCCGCACTCTTTGCCATCGCGGAAGGTCTCCCTCGTTCGCCCATTAGAGAATAACGGGTGGGCAGGATAGCGGACAAATTGCGCCCTCGTCCGCCCCATTCTATCGTCGCCGCGGATACAGACACAGACTCACTGGAGCCCTCCCCCATGGCACTGTCCCTTCATGCCGCGACCGTACAAAGCTACCTGCAAACCCTCGATGCCGTCAGCGGCATTCTCGACAAAGGTTTGGCCTATTGCCGCGACAACCAGATCGATCCGGAGGTGATTGTCGACACCCGCCTCTATCCCAACATGCGGCCGTTCCGCTTTCAGATTCAGTCGGTCGCCCACCATTCGGCGGGCGCGATCGATGCGGTCAGGAACGGCGCCTTCCAGCCGCCCAATGCGGAAGCGCAGCAGGATTATGCCGGGCTGCAGGCGCTGATCGCCGATGCGCGCGCCCGTACGGCCAAGGCCACACCGGCGGAGGTCGATGCGTGCGAAAACCGCGACATCATTTTCGCCATCGGCGAACACAAATGGCGCTTCACCGGCGCGGATTTTCTGCTGTCGTTCTCGCTGCCGAACTTCTATTTCCACGCCACCACGGCCTACGACATCCTGCGCTCGAAAGGCGTGCCACTTGGCAAGCGTGACTACATCGGCGCCGTCCGCTGGACGAAATTGTGAAACCACCCGGCCGCCAAAACAGATGAACCACCTGACACCGCGAAAGGTCTAAAGAAAGTATGCCGGCACAACAGCGTAGCGCCAGCAGAACGGCATTGGGCGTGGCGGCCTTGCGCGCCGCGCACCAGCGGATCGACGGTGAACCAAAACTGCTCGACGATCGGATTTCCGAGAAGCTTGTCGATCGCGAGACGCTTGAACGGACGATTGAACGCGCTGCCGTGCCGGAAGCGCTGGCCTTGCGGGTTCGCGTTCTGCTGCGCAGCCGTTTCACGGAAGAGCGGCTGGAGGCCGCGGTACGCCGCGGCGTACGGCAGTTCGTATGCCTCGGCGCGGGCTTCGACACATTCGCCTATCGCCAGCCGGATTGGGCACACAGCTTGCGTCTATACGAAGTCGATCATGGTGGGAGCCAGTCCGCCAAGCGCGCCAGCCTTGACGAAGCGGGAATCGTACGGCCGCACAATCTTGAATACGTCGCGATCGACTTCGAATCCGTCTCATTGCGTGACGGCCTCAAGGCAAGCTCGCTCGACTTCACACAGCCCACCTTTTTTTCATGCCTCGGTGTCCTCGTTTATCTCAGCCGGGCGGCGGTGGACGAGATCTTCACGCTGGTCGCGGATTTTCCGCCCGGCAGTGAGATCGCCTTCACGTTCGCGACGGGTCAGGCCATGAATTCCGAAGCCGCGCGCCGCGTCGAAAACATGGGCGAGCCGTGGCGCACGCATCTGGAAGTCGCGGCACTATCGCGCGATCTTGCGCGGTTGGGCTATGGGCCACTCGAAATGCTCGACCTGGCGGAAGCCGGCCGGCGGTTCTTTCGCGAGCGGACCGATCTTCTGCAACCACCCCCGCACGCCGGAATCGCCGCCGCGATTGTCCGCCCCAGATCCTCGTAAAATCACGCATGACTCAAATGACGAGTCTGTTCTCCGCTCCCGAAAGCAGCCTTCGCATGTTTTCCCGGTGCTTGAAAACGATCATGCCCGCCATCAGACAGGCAAATATGTGAAACCAGAATGTGTGTGCAAAAACCGGTACAAATGAAAGCGCCACGAAAAAAACGGCAGCACATATCGTGCCCAAAGAAACATAGCGCGTGAAAACGACGATTATCGCGAAAAGGCCAAGGCATATAAGCGCCATAACCCGGTCAACCATGAACAGCACGGTCACGGCTGTCAGCGCGCCCTTACCGCCTCGAAATCCGAAATAGAGCGGCCAGTGCAGAAATATAACGCGCGCCTGCAGGCAGTATAGATAGGCCGCCCGTCAACCGGTGGGCGCCTGACCGGTCATGGCAATGCCGCCGCTATGAATGCCGCCCCATATCGCGCACGCCATAAAACGCCACGCGGACACTTTCCGACTCGGACTTCTTGCTGCGGACGCTCAGAATGTCTTTCCAGGCGATGTAGCCGACAAGGCGCTGATCCTCGCGGGAAACAACCGGCACATGGGCGATATTGGCCTTGGTCATCTGCTCCACCAGATTGTCCAGATACCAATCGGGATAGGCCACGGGCGGCATGCGCTGCTCGGCCAGCAATTCGGCCAGGGTGGCGGTGCGGTGCCTGCCGGCCCGGCGCCATGCCAGAACCGTCGGCGGATTGAGAATGCCGAGCACACGGTTCTCCGCATCGACGACCGGAAAACTGGGATGTTTTGTGGTCGGCTTCGTCAGGAAGCTGGTCGCTTCGTGCAGCGTCATCGTCCCCGGAACGGTTTTCACCTCCCGGATCATGATGTCTTTCACCTGGGCCAGCGCAAACGGGTCGGCATGCCATTCGCGCGTCACGTGATGGCCGTGCCGTGCCACTTTCTCGGTCAAAATATCGCGGCGCATCAGCAGTACCGTGACGGTATGCGCGGTGAAGCAGCACACGATCAGCGGCAGAAGCGCATGGATATTGCCGGTGACGCCGAGGGCAAAGAACGCGGCGGTCAGCGGAAGGCGCAACGTCCCGCCAAGGGTCGCCGACATGGCCAGAAGCGGCCAGAAGCCCGGGCTTGCCGCCGGAAGCAGGCTCACCGCGGCGGCAGCCATGGCACCGCCGATCATCATCAGGGGCGCGAGCGTGCCGCCGGATGTGCCGGAGCCGAGCGCCACACTCCATACGATGGTCTTGACCACCAGAAGGCTCAGCCCCTGCCCGGCGCCGACATCGCCGCGCAGCAACGCCTCGATATTGGCGTAACCGAGGCCCAGGACATTGGGATCGATCAGCCCGCCGATGCCGACAACGACGGCACCAAGGGCAGGCCACCACATCCAATGGATCGGAAGGCGATGGAATCCGTCTTCCAGCGCATAGACGAGCCGGGTGAGAAAGCCGGACAGCAGGCCGGCACAGATGCCGACAACAATCCACATGCCCGCCTGATAGAACGAGACGGTAACGCTGCCGACGAACGGGAACAGCGGATCGGCAAGCCCCGTATAAGTGCGCAAGATGGCGGCCACGACACAGGCGGTGGCGACGGGCAGCAGGCTGCGCGGCGTCCATTCGAACAGAAGCAGTTCAAGGGCCAGCATAATCGCCGCAACCGGCGTGCCGAACACGATGGTCATGCCGGCGCAAGCCCCGGCAACAAGCAGCGTTTTGCGTTCGACGTCACTCACCGGCAGCCATTGCGCGATCAGCGAACCGATCGCGCCGCCGGTCATGATGATCGGCCCTTCCGCGCCGAACGGGCCGCCGGTGCCGATGACGATGGACGAGGAAATCGGCTTCAGGATCGCCACCTTGAGGTTCAGCCGCGAACGGCCGAGCAGGATCGCCTCGATCGCCTCCGGCAACCCATGGCCCCGTATCTGCTCGGTGCCGTAACGCGCCATCAGCCCCACGATGATCGAACCGCCGATCGGTATGAACGCGGCGATCCAGCCGAGCGGCGACTTGCCGAACGGCACATAATCCAGGCTGAATTTGCCGAAATAGCAGAGATTGGTGATCAGCTCGATCAGCCAGAACATCAGCACGCCGACGACCGAGATACAGACCGATGCAAGCGCGGCAATGCCCATGATGACGAGAACACGCCGGTCGGCGGTGAAGTCACCAAGGCTGCGAATAAAGGCGAGAGGAGAGCTACCCGCGGAAGGCGGGCGAGAGGAAGGCTTTGACACTGACTTATAAAAACTCCGAGAGGCGGCGGCACCGGCCACCCGGTCACGTCGCGGCACGACCTATCACTGCGAATTGACGGTGGCAACGGCCGCACGAAGGCTGGGCCGCGACATCTGGTCGCTGGAACTCGCTCGCGAGGTTCCGCCGCGCGCCCCGCGTGTTTCAACCCAGCGCGGGCCGTCGTTACGTTGCTCGCGGACCGGATGCACGGTACGCGAAGTCGTTTCGACCGCCGGACACACGCTGTAATCGGTAACGCGGATTCTTGAAAAATATCTCGCCCGCACGAAGGCGATTTCAGACGCCACGGCTCTTAATGGCTGGCGCGGCGGAATTTGAACCCACGCCCCAGACTTGTCGGAAGTATTGATTTCAAACGACATTTTTGCAAACCGGGCCTAAAATGGCCCAAAGGAAGTCAAGGGGATAGCAGCGACCTGCAAACTAAATTCGGGCTACGATTCGCGCATGATTCGTTATCGAAATGGCCCTCGCTGAAATGGACCTTCACGACGTTTTCATCTGCCACGCCAGCGAGGACAAGGACGATTTTGTCCGGCCTCTGGCGGAGGTGTTGCGCTCGCATCATATCGACGTGTGGTATGACGAGTTCACGCTCACGGTGGGTGACAGCTTGCGCGAGGCAATCGACCGTGGCCTTGCGTCATCCCGTTTCGCAATCGTGGTCCTGAGTCCTAGCTTCTTCAAAAAGCGGTGGCCGAAGCGCGAACTGAACGGGCTTGTTGCCAGAGAAATGGGGGAAGACCGTAACTTGATACTGCCGGTCTGGCACGGCGTCGGTCGTGACGACGTGTTGCGACTCTCGCCTCCCCTTGCTGACCTTCTGGCCGTCTCATCCGCACGGGGTATGGATCATGTTGTCCACGACCTTCTAAAAAAAATTCGCCCCAACGAGAGTCCGCTCATCGTTGCGCGAGACTTCCTAATAGAGAAGGGAGTCCCGCCACCCGTGGTTACGGATGAGTGGTGGCTAGATATCGTTGAAGTCAAGGAAGCGGAATTCGCATGGCCAGACCTTAATCACGACTGGCGTTGGATTTTTCCTCTGCCATTTCCTACGGGCAGCCGCGCTCGGGAACGAGGTCTCAATATCGGATGGACTGCACTACAACTAGACTGGGCGAAAGCCGCGAAAGAGCAGAGGATTTGCCAGCTCACACACCCCGACGAAGTTAGGGCGTTTATGGACGAATGGCCGGGGCTGGTAGAATTGGCGCGGTCGAGTCCCGAAATTCTCGCGCTCTATGCGCCTCAACTTACCATTCCCGGATTTGATGCTGGGTTCTCCGATGTATTCGACGCACTCTTGCCGCCTGAGCAAATCAACAAAACCGATGCATTCCGATACAGCGGTCCGTCCACAATCGACGGAAAGGAACCGCTTTGCGGCGATTTTATCGCATGGAGACATCCGACGTATGGCAATTATACGCCGGGCGAACTCAGCTATGAATTCGTTTCTGCCCATGACGGGTCATATTCCCGGCGCGAATTCGACGGGTTTGAATGTCTCGTGTGGCTTTTGAGTAGCGCATCAGGGTGGATGCCAACGAAATTGCGAAGCGTGCTGCTACAGGGGTTCAAGGACCGCACTCATTGGTGGATAACCGATATTTGTAGAAGCGATAGCACTTTGGAAGATGCAGTATTTCCGAAACGCCCGAGTGCATTCCGATATACAAAGGCCATCAAAGCAGCATTGATCGGGAGAGTAGATCAAGCGTTGCGCGAAGTCGGAATCGGCGATGACGCGGAGCGGTGTGCTGCCAGATTCATGGAATGCCGATTCTTTGAATCAAGCCACGACGAAAGAAAACGCATAGCATGCGAAAGAAGGAAGAAATGAGCTGGGACACGCGAGTTAGCCCCACACAACCGCGGTGTTCGCGCCGGTCTGGATTCGGTTGAATCGGACGACCGCCAATTCAAGGCGATGCTGGACAGGACGCCCAAGTCCGGTCTCTACATCCTCACCCGCCCGGATGACCGCCCGTGGTTCACGGCGAAGAACGACAAGGAGATGGGAAAGGCTTTCCGCGATCATATGAGGACCGCGAAACTCTATCCGGACGACCCGAAAGAGCGACTCCATTTCAATGGTCTTCGCGGCACGGCGGTTACGCCACTTGCGGAAGTGGATGCACAGCGCCGGAAATTGTTTCGATCACCGGACACACGCTGCAATCCGCAACCCGAATTCTCGAAAAGTATCTCGCGCGGACTAAGGCGATTTCCGGTGCCGCGATCCTCAAGTTCGAGAACGCCCCGGCAACCGATCTTGCAAGCCAGTTGCAAACTGCGGATGGCACGAAAAAACTAAGCCGTTGATTTGAATGGTCGGAGCGGCGGGATTTGAACCCACGACCCCCAGTCCCCCAGATAGCTTAGCTTGGCCTACAGGACGGAACCTAGCTTAACATGTTTCTACAAATATGGTTCTTAACTATATGCTATTATTGACTTTACTCTGAACCCGTCT
>ERZ778022.4879-NODE-4879-length-11250-cov-4.386780_pt1 | contig 11250 bp, 7 predicted proteins | sample MGYA00375752_ERZ778022 | MGnify/ENA primary metagenome ERZ778022 (study PRJEB29350, sample SAMN05389826) | bioreactor metagenome | isolation source: Thiocyanate bioreactor | place: South Africa: University of Cape Town | collected 2014-04-04 ...
CCACGGCCGGCGGGTATTCGTATCGCGCGAACAAGAAATACGCCTTCATCCGCCGCGCCTACGGGCAGCGCGAGGAGAGCTTCGAGATCCGCGCCGACCGGCCCGTATGGGTGATGCCGGGCGATACGATCCGGATCGGCGAGCGCTACTTCTAGGTCGTGAGCAGAGCCAGCCGATCGCGCCGGCAATGGCATGCCGAAAGAGGCGACGGGCGCTTCGCTGCCGATACGGCCTATGTCGCCATCCTCCTGATCGCGGCGCTGCTGAGCTGGCGATACGGGTGGATGGTGTATCTCATCCTGCTCGCGCCGGCGTGCCACGCGGTGCTGAACTTCGATCGCGTGGCCGGGATTCCGGTGCGGGCCGGCGCGCTGCTGTTGCTGCCCCTGTTCGCCTTGCTCTCTGCCTTCTGGTCCAGGGAGCCCGGGGAAAGCCTGTATTTCGGCCTGCAATACATGATCACCGTGGCCGCGGGCATCTTCATCGGCCTTACCACCGAGAGAAACTCCGCCCTGCTGGGCCTGTTCATCGCGTTCGGCGGCGTTACTTTCAGCGCTTTCCTTGCCGGGATCGCTTCGGGCGACATCCCCCATGCCCTGGCGACGGGCATCAACTATCTGGGCTTCACCGGAAGCAAGAACGCATTCGGCGATATCGGCGCGCTGACGGGATTGCTCTCGCTGTCCACCATGTTCGCCGCGACGAGGGCGCGTTCCTACGGATTGTGGTTCGCCGCGGCGGCGAGCTTTGCGGTGTCGTGCCTTTTCGTCCTGGTGCTTTCCCATTCGACGGGCGCGATCGTGGGCTTCGGCACGGGATCATCGATCATCCTGCTCCTGTCCGTGATCGCGGCCCTGCCGGAAAAGGGGCGGCTGGGCATGGGCATTGCCGGTTTCGCGGCGATCCTGATCGTGGCGCTCAGCAGCCGGTACTGGATGGACATCCTGATGGCGGATCTGCTCCAGGCGTCCGGCAAGGACGCCACGCTGACGGGAAGAACCTACATCTGGGAGCGCGCGGACGTGGAGATCGCCCGCAATCCGGTGTTCGGCGTGGGATATTCGGCCTTCTGGAAGATCGGCAACCTCGATGCGGAAGCCATCTGGCGAACCATGCTGATCAAGAACCGCACGGGGTTCAACTTTCACAGCACCCTGTATGAGATACGCGTGCATCTGGGCCTGGCCGGCCTGGTTCTCTATGGCGCCGTCGCCGCCGCCTATGCGGTGATCCTGTTCGTCCGCAACTACGTCCGGCCGAGCGACACGGGCAATTTCTTCTGCGCGATCGTCGTCTACGAAGCGGCGCGCCTTTCCTACGAGACCATCGCGGTGAATTCTTTCCATTATTCGACGCTGATCGTGTTCGCCGCGCTTGCCTGGGGCGTGCGCAGGGCCGAGCCGGGCCCGCCGCGCCCCGGCGCGGCGCCGGCATTGACCGGCAAGCAGCCGGCGGGCGAAATCATGCGCCCGCGCCGGGCCGTGAATCCATAGATCCGGCCCCCGACGGTGCCGGCTATCGGTTCCTTCACACGCTCCCGCGCTATGCGGCGTGCCCTGCCTTGCCCCTGGCCTGGCCGATGGGAGAGGCAAGGCCGCCTGTCGCCCCGGTCCCGATCTCCGGCATCGCGCTTCTGTCGAACGCATGAGCCGTGCGGACATCCGCGATTTCGAGCAGGGTGGGCGCGATCTCCAGCAGCGAGACTTCGCGCTCGACCTGCAGATGCCGGCGTTCCGGCAAGGCGATCCACAATATTCCCTTGGGATCGTGCATGCCGCTGCGAACCGCTTCCACCGGATAGAACAGCGAAAGGAACGGGATCGACGCGTTGGATTGGCCCGCCAGCATGGCGGCGTCGGGATGCGGCGCGGTGACCAGCGAACAGCCGGCGAACAGGCGGGTGCCTTCACGCCGCGCGAGCATCAGGGGCGTTCCGTCGTCCAGGCGAAGGGCCTGGAATTTCCGTTCGGCATCGGCGGCCTCGGCCTCCGTCGGGAAGAACAGGTAGAACTGCTCGGCCATTACGGGGGCGTATTCATGGCCGGACACGCCCGCAAAGGCGCACAGCGCGTCGATATCGCGCACCTTGAATATCTGCTTGCCGCCCGTTTCCTCGTAATCGAGCATCGGCCTTTGCCCCAGGGCGGTGCACAGCACGATGGCGGTTTCTGGCCCGGCCATGGCCATGCATTCGCCGATCAGCCGGTCCATCTGGCGATAGCCCGCCAGCACGGCATCGGCATAGGTTCTCTGCACCTCCGGCGCGGATTTGCTGGCGAACAGGTCAGGCTCCATGTTCCGCCAGTAATAATGCTGGAAATGCGCGGTGGAGTTGAGGAAGAAGGTGGAGAATTTCGGCCGCTCGCGCTTGTAGATGCAGCGGAACACATCCCATTGCAGCCGATCCAGAATGAGCGCGCGCTTCCATTTGATCGGATTGCGCAGTTCCCCGGCCAGCTGCCTCGCGATGTTGGCCACGGTCTGCGTGGACAGGCCGTTGGCGGCCATGAAGCGGGCGAAGCTCAGCATCGCGCCGATGCCGACCGGGGGCTTTTCAGCCGTATATTCCTGGACATAGGGCTGAACGAGGCCGTTATAGGCGGCGAAATAGCCGCGGGGGTAGGCTTCGATATCGGTTGCCCAGGGATCGGGCAGGAGAAAGCCGTTGATGTTCTTCCCCCGGACGGCCGCGTTCATGCTGCCGCAGATCCAGACCTTCTCGCCTTCTTCGGAAACCAGATCCCAGATCCTCGGGGCCTTGAGCGCGGGGCCGTCGGACAGATCGAACACGCCATGCTCCCGATGGGAAAGGCCGGTGTGGACCGTGACCCACTGAATCCACGGTTCGAGATGGGGGAACTGCGCTTCGGCATCGGTCACGGCGACGATCGAGCGATCCCGCAGCCTGGAGAAGTTCGGAAGATGCCCTTCCGAACAGAAACGATCCACCAGGGCGGGAGTAAGCTCGTTGAACTCCAGAACGATGACATCCTTGGCCATGATCTTTCTCGCAATCTGAGCTTCGCCCCGGCCCTTCCGGCTTCAGGGGACGGAGCTATGTGGAACACAATTCCGAACGGTCTTCGAAAGCGGCGGCAACTGGCTGGTCGGGCCGGAAGGCGGCGGGATTTCCGCGCCGCGCCGGGCCGTTCGCCCAGGATACGATCCCGGCGTAGCAGGCGGCGGGCGCGAAATGGCGGCGGGCGGCGGCAAGCGCACGCTGGCCCAGCTCTTCGCGGCGGCGCGGATTTTCAAGCAATGCGGCGACATGCTCCGCAAATCGGGAAGGATCGCCAGTGACGCAAAGGGCGCCCTTCGTCTGTTCCTGGACCCCCTGAACGGTGGTGGGCGTTGCGACGATCGCCTTGCCCCGCGCGAGGGCTTCGATCAGCTTGATCTTCAGCCCCGAGCCTACCGTGAGCGGCGAGATCACCACTCCGGCCCGTTCGTATAGCGGTTCGAGATCGTGGACCAGGCCAAGGAATTTGACGCCTTCCGGCGCGGAAGGGAACGCGTCGCCCACGCGCCCGGCCACCAGCAGCTCCGCGTCAGGGCGAAGGGTGCGGACGGTGCGCCAGGCGTCGCCCAGGAACCACTCCAGCGCCTTGACGTTCGGCGGCGCGTTGCTGCCCACGAACAGCAGCGTGCGGCTGTCCCCCGGCTGCGGCCCGCCCACCGGATCGGCCGCCATCGGCGCGAGGATGGCCTGGGTCGACGGAACGTTCCGGGCGATCCATCCGGCTTCCTCTTCCTGGATGGCGATCGCGGCATCCGCGCTGGCCAGCCGGGCGGCTTCCTCCGCCATGCCCTGCTCGGCCACGCTGTCGCTGGCTTGCCCGGCGGCGAAGCTGCGCGCGCGCAAGGTGTAGAGATCGTGGACCAGTACCGCGCTGGGCGAATCCGGGCGCAGGAGGAAGGGCAGCGCTTCGGTCTGGAAGATGTAATCGCAGATCGCGGCATCGGCCCGCGCGCGGCCGTGCCGGGCGACGAACAGCAGGTCCTCCTCCAGCCAGGGCAGGCTTATCGTGTGCGGGAAGGGCCGGTCGCTTCCGCCCCGGGCCGGCCCCAGCTTGTGCAGCACGCGCTTCGCCGCCGTGGCGGCGGCCGTGCTCCACAAGGCCGGCGACAGCGACACGACCCAGGGGCCGAGGCGCATCACTCCGCGAATGAGATGGCTTTCGAACACAGCTATCTCCGGCCGCAGCCGGATGAAGGGCAACCGCCCCAGGATGCGGGGCGTCGGCTGCAGCAGGTGGGGGACCATGCCCGCTTCGCGCAGCGCCCCGGCGATGTCCAGCAGGTAGACCGAGCTGCCGTTGGTGTTCCCCACGATCCGCTGGCGGCTGACGATCAGGACGTGGCGGCGCCCGTCCCGGTGGAAGCGGCGCCGGGGCGCGAGGGCGCTGCGCAGGCGCTTGAGCCGCGCATAGATGGGATGGCGCAACAGCCAGAGCGCGCCGGGCGAGCCGAGCAGGGCGGGCAGCGCCTGCAGGGCCTTGCCCGGCGTGGCCGCGTCGGCGAAGCGGTGATAGCGATCCGCCGCCACCAGCGCCCGCTTGCGGCGGCCAAGCGCCGCGCGGGGCACATCCGCCGCGGCCATGCGGGCTTCCACGCGCGCCGCCGCCTCGATGATGGCGGACCTTTCGCCCTTGCCGAAACGCTGCGTGATCGAACTGCCGTGCTTGCGGTAGAAATAGCCGATCCGCGGATCGACGGCATAGCGCAGGCCCGCGGCCAGGCATTGCAGGACCAGATCGTCATCCTCGGCGATCCTCAGGCTTTCGTCATAGCGGATGCCGTTGGCCGCCAGGGCGCGCCGCTTCATCACCGGCTTCAGAAAGCCCAGATTGGGCTTGCGCCCGTAAAGCACGGTCTGGCGCAGATAGAGCTCGGCGGTGACTTCGAACGGCCCGCGGATCTCGGGCCGCTCCAGGAAGCGCGCGGGCGGTTCCGCATCGTCGTCGTGAAAGACCAGCAGGTCGTCCGCCACCAGATCGGCGCCGCTGGCTTCGGCGAAGGCGATCAGGCGCTCGAGCCGCTGGGGATGGAGCAGATCGTCATTGTCCAGCACCGCCAGCCATTCCCCCCGCGCGGCGCGGATCGCGCGGTTCCTTGCCGCGGCGGGGCCTCCGTTCCGTTCCGCCGGCAGCCAGGTGACGCGATCGTCCGTTTCCCGCAGGCGCCGCACGATCGCCGCGCTTTCGTCGGACGAGCAATCGTCGGCCACGATCACCTCGATCGCGCACAGCGTGCTCTTGAGGGCGGAGCCTATCGCCTGTTCGAGGAAGGCCGCGCCGTTGTAGTTGGCGACGATGACCGAGGCCAATGGCGGCCTTTCCTTTTCGGGGGAGGGGGCGCCGCTACGCATCGGCGTTCCGCGCCGGTCCGATCGTCTGCAATCTGTGGAGGATCGCTTCCACCACATGCAGGATCGCCTTGCGGCCCTGCGCGGTCGCCAGGCAGCCGAGCAGGGCCGTGCCGTAGGCCGCCGTTCCGCACACGATCAGCAGCGGCGCGGTGGGCAGGTGAGCCAGCGGGATCGTCAGCGCCGCCCCCACCGCGCCGCCGGCAAGAGGAGCCGCGCAGGCGAGATAGAGATCGCGCTGGCGCACCGGCGTTGCCCGGGCGGCCAGCGCATAGAGCAGCGGCGCCCGCAGGGTTCCGACGAAGAAGATGGAGGCGGCCACGCCCAGCGCGCCGGCGAAATGCAGCCCGGCGAGGAAGCCGCCCAACGTGGTGATCGCGGCGAACACGCCCCAGCGCAGCATGTCGCCCGATCGCCCGTGCGACACCATCAGCAGGCCGCACAGATTGCTGAGAGGCTGGAACATGCCCGCCAGCGCCAGCCAGAAGAATATCCCGCCCGCTTCGCCCCAGGCTTCGCCGAGCAGGAACACGATCACGCGATCGGACAGCACCGTGGCCAGGGCGAAGGCGGGCATCATGGCCAGCAGCAGGAGCTGGAGCGGAATCAGGAAGGCGCTGCGGTATCGCTCGCGATCGTCCACCAGGCGCGACAGGGCCGGCAGCAGCAGCCGCCAGAGCGGCCCGTTGAGGTTCTGCATCGGCATCGTCATCAGCCGGTAGCTGCGATCGTAGAGGCCCAGCGCATGCCCCCCCGCGAAGCGCGCGATCAGCACGTTGTCGGCATTGCGGACGAGGAAATTGAGGAAGTTGTAGGCCGTCATGTCCCCGCCGAAGCGCAGGAAGGACGATGCCGCCCGGATGGAAGGCTTGCGCGAGGGGCGCCAGCTCGAGAAGTTCCAGCACAGCACGGCCTGCACCGCCGCTCCGGCGAAGGAGCCCGCCACCAGCGCCCAATAGCTGCGGAAAGCGAGCGCCGCCCCCAGCGTGACGGCGAAGGCGGCGAAGGCGTTGGCAAGGTCCGCGATGCTCAGCGCCCCGTATTTCATGTCGCGGTTGAGCAGCGCGGTCTGCTGGAGGCTGAGCCCGGAGACGATCAGCGAAAGCGAAGTGGCCGCCGTGACATAGGCCGGGCGGGGATCGCCGTAGAACAGGCCGACCAGCGGCGAGAGCAGGACCAGCGCCACACTGAGCGCCATCGTCGCCAGCTGGCTGAACCAGAACAGCGCGTTGATTTCTTCCTCGCTCAGTTCCTTGCGCTGGATCGTCGCCGTGCTGAAGCCCAGTTCCTGGAACAGGCTCGTCAGCGCCACGATCGGCGCCACCATGGCCATGATGCCGTAATCCTCCGGCAGGAGGATGCGCGCGATGACGATGGTGGAAAGAAGCGTGAGCACGATCCGCGCGAGCTGGCCCCCCCCGAGGATCGCCGCGCCGCTGGTCAATTTGCGGGAAAAGCTCAACCGACCAGGCTCCTCGATTTCTCCGGTTCCACCGGCTCGGCCTTCCGGGCGGGCTTCCGCTCGCCGATGCCCAGATGCCGCAGGATCGCATGCACGCCGCTGCGGGCCTTCGCGCGTTCGCGCTCGACGCGCGGGCGCAGCCGCGCCCGGGCCTGCCCGCTGTCGGCGGCCAGCCGCATCGCCATCGGCCGAAGCGAGCCGTCGAGCAGGGCCGGCAGGTCCAGCGCCGCTTCCGGCAGGCCGAGCTCCCGCATGATGCCCCTGGATTTGTGCTCGTAATTGAGCGCGATCGCGGGAGTGCCGAAATTCATCGCGATGATCGCGCTGTGCAGCCGGGTTCCCACCAGCAGCGAACAGGCGGACAGCAGGTGGCCGATCTCCAGATCGTTCAGTTCGTCCACGATCACGTGGAAGCGGCCGGGCCGGTTCACCTTCTCCGCCACCCGCAGGGCCGGAATGCGATCGTCCCTGTATCCTTCGATGCCGGTGCACATCGAAACGGCGATCACATCATAGCCGCCGCCGATGAAGGCGGTGCACAGAGCCGCGAAGGCGCTTTCGAATTCTTCCTGCGAAACGCCCAGCCGCTTGTCGAAGGGCGCAAGGTCGCGCAAGGTGACGGCCACCGCGGGCCGCCCGCCGGTGCGCTCCATCACGCTGCGGTGTATCTGCCTGCCGTCCGGCCCCGGGCGGACCAGCCACGCGGTGTCGCCGGCGACCTGCGCCCGGCCGAGCGGAAGCCCGGCTTCGCGCAGCAGGTCCAGGCTGGCCGTTTCGCGCAGGATCACCTCGTCCGCTCGGGAAAGCAGCGTCCTGGCCAACGCATGCGAGGAAGGCGTGGTGAAAGGGCCGAGGCTGTGCCCGGCGAGGAACAGCGGCCGGTTCGCCAGCAGCGCGCAGAGCGGGGTTTCGAACTGGCGGTCGCCATAGACGTCCACGAAGAACGAACCGCCGACCTGGATCACCGCATCATATTGCCCGAGCTGCCCGATCCTGTCGCGCACGGCCCGGGGGATCGCGCGCGGCAGGGGTCCGCCGCGTTCGACGGCGGCGGCCAGCATGCGCGGCGTGCGCCCCACCCACCATTTCTTGAGGCGGTAGGGGCGAATGGCGGCTTCGCCCGGCCAGTCATGGAGGAGGTCCGGGGCCAGCGGGCGGCCCAGCAGATAGGAAGAGGAAACGGGAAAGCGGCTGGTGGCGGTAAGGCGCAGGTCCGGCGCCGCTTCCTCCAGGCAATCGATCAGCCCGCGCAGGATGGCCGCATCGCCCCGGTTGCCGCAAGTATGGTTCCCGGCAAGCAGGATGTGGGGCGGGGCGGCAGGCTTCATGCCGCGCTTCTTTCGATTCCGCGGCCGGCGGCTTCCCCCGCGATCATGGAAACCAGCTGCCGGTCGAGCGTCGCATTGTTGAATTGCCGCAGCACGGTTTCGCGGGCGTTGCGTGCGAGATGGCGCTGCAGCGCCGGATCGCCTGCCAGCATGCGCAGATTTTCCGCAAGGGCGCCGGCATCCCGTTCGGGCGCCAGCATGCCGCTGCGCCCGTGGGCGACCAGTTCGGGTATCCCGCTGTGGCGCGAGGAGGCGACCGTCAGCCCCGCGGCCATGGCCTCCATCAGGGCGACGGGGATTCCTTCCATGTCGCCGTTGGAAGCCGTGACCGAAGGCAGCACGAAGACATGCGCGCGGTCGAGGGCGGCCCGCACGAATGCGTGCGGCTGCGCCCCGTGGAACGTCACCCGCCCGGCAATGCCCAGCTCGCCCGCCAGCCGTTCCAGCAGGGGGCGCAGCGGGCCGTCACCGACGATCGAATAGCGCCAGGCGATCTGCGGAGAGCGGGCCTGCAGCAGGGCGAGGGCGCGCAGGGCGTATTCCACGCCCTTCTTCTCGATCAGGCGGGCCACGGTGAGGAATTGGGTGGGGCCTTCTCCCGCCCGTTCCCGATAGGCGATGGCGTCGCAATCCACGCCCATGCGGTGGACCGCGATCCTTTCCGGCGGGCATCCGAAGCTTTTCAGCCGTTCCGCCCAGTAATCGCTCACCGGCAGGAAGCACGCGCCGTGCCGGAAGAGCTCGCCATAGGGCTGATTGCCGGCGTCGATCCCTTGCGAAAGATCGTATCCGTGGAACACCGTCCAGATCGGGCCGCGCAGGCGGCCGCGCCTGGCGGCGTCGAGCGCCCGCAGGCCGTTGCTTCCGAAATGGCAGAGAACGGCGTCATAGGGCCGGGGATCGGCCATGTTGGCATGGGTTGCCTGCCGGCGCAGGCGTTCGCAGAGGCGATAGGGGCGGCCCAGCCAGTCGGCCGCGCGATGGTGCGGGCGGGGCTGGGCGAAGCGCGTTCGGCCGATGAGGTTCGCCCCGATCACCGTCTCGTGCGAGAGGCCGGCCGGCTCCAGCCTGCTGGCGAATATGTCCACCGCCATGCCGTGATGGACCAGGGCCGCCGCCTGCGCCGCGACGAAGGTTTCCGAAAGCATTGGAAACCGTTCGACCACGAAGGCGACACGTGCAGGCAAGGGCGCGAGACTCCTTATCCCAGGTGTGGCGGGCTCATCGTCCGGTCCTGATCCATACGTGCGGGAGCCCCCGTGTTCCCTGCATACGGGCGAACCAATTTTATTGCAACGCAGCATTGCAGGTGCAAAACAGGTTTTGGTTCAGTTTGGAGCAGTTTTCCGCGTGATCCGGAATTACTGCAAATTGTTTCGCCGCCGTGTCACGGCTTGTTATAGTGCAGTGCAATCAAGCTCTTGGCGGACGGCCGACTAAGGAGACCTTGCCCGCCGATGCCCCATCGCATCTCTTTCATCGTCCCCACCTTCAACAGGGCGCCCTTCCTCGGCCAGGCGCTGTCGGCGATTCTCGCCCAGGTGGGCGCGCAGGACGAGGTGCTGGTGATCGACGACGGTTCGACCGACGGAACCGCGGGCGTCGTTGAGGGGTTCGGGCCTCGCGTGCGCTATGTCCATCAGGAGAATTCGGGCAAATCCGCCGCCTTGAACCGGGCCATGGAGCAGACCGACGGGGAACTCGTCTGGATCTGCGACGATGACGACCTGCTGCTGCCCGGCGCCGTGGCCACGCTGGCCGCCGCGCTGGAGGATCCGGCGGTGGATTTCGCCTTCGGCCGCTATTACCCGTTCCGGAACGATCCGGCGGGGACGATGGAACGCCTCCCGTTCCATTGGCCCGACCTCGGCCATGGCTCGATCGCCCGGCATCTGCTGGAGGATTCGTTCATCATGCAGAACGCGGCGCTCGTCCGCCGCAGCCTCCACCATGCGGTGGGGCCGTTCGACACGGCCATGCTCCGCTCGCTGGACTACGAGATGTTCGTCCGCCTGGCGCTGTGCGGCCGGCCCCTTTTCGTCGATCGGGAAATATTCGCCCAGCGCAAGCATGAAGGCGCGCGCGGCCCGGCGGCGATGCGCCATGCGGTGAACGCTTCGGAAAGCGTGTGGCTGGAATTCGATCGGCGCATCTTCCGCAAGCTCAACGGGGAAGGGCCGATCTCCATCTATGAAGCGATGTTCCGCGGGGAGGACGCAGGCCTGGTCGCCCGCGCGGCCTTCCTGCAGCGGGCTTGCGTGAATGTGCGGCACGGGCTGTGGGAGCTTGCCGTTGCCGACATCCAGGCCGCCGCCGCCCGGGCGGGCGAACGGGAACTGGAGCCTGTGGAGCGGCAGGTCTGCGCCCGGATGCTTTGCGGCAAATACGATCTCGCCAACATGACCGACAAGGCCGTGCTCGCGCCGCTGCGCAGCCTCTACGCCGGCGGAGGGGTGGCGCGGGAAGCCGTTCTGGCGATGGTGGCGGGCGGATTGTGGCGCTTCAGGCGGCGTGAAGGCGGCGACGTGGCGGACATGCTTCGGGTCATTGCCGGAACCGTGGGCCCGGCCGGCATCCCCGCCCTGCTCGGCGCCAGGAAGAAAGGCGGCGCGGGGCCGTCCACGGTCGAAGAGCTGGACGAGCTTTCGCGCACCCTCTCGCCGGAGGAATTGCCCGGCCGGCCCGCCTGATCGGCGCCATCGACACAATATGATACAGTTTTTGCTATTGATCTTTATTCGCAGGCCCCTCATCCGCGCCGCGAAGCCTTGAGCCAAGATCGATCTTTGATGGACGCACAGACCAAACAGCGCCCGTCCGCTGCAAGCCCATCGCGGCCGGCGGAGAGAAGGAAACGCGGAATTCCGGCCTTCTGGGTGCGTCAGTTCCACACTTGGCACTGGATGAGCAGCGCGATCTGCCTCATCGGCATGCTGCTGTTCGCGATCACCGGGATCACGCTCAATCACGCCGCTTCCATCGAAGGCAACCCGGTGGTGAAGACCGAGGAGCGCGTGCTGCCGGCAAAGCTGCTGCCGCTGCTCGAAGCCGGACCGAAAGCCGATTCCTCCACGGGCGCTAAGGCGACCGCGCCG
>ERZ778022.4880-NODE-4880-length-11245-cov-5.103128_pt1 | contig 11245 bp, 8 predicted proteins | sample MGYA00375752_ERZ778022 | MGnify/ENA primary metagenome ERZ778022 (study PRJEB29350, sample SAMN05389826) | bioreactor metagenome | isolation source: Thiocyanate bioreactor | place: South Africa: University of Cape Town | collected 2014-04-04 ...
CCGCCACAAACGCACTGCAAGCAGCTTGCTGATGAACCCTCGTCACCAAGATGAGGGTGACTGCGCAGAGCTTTGTGAATGCTGGACGCGAGAAGTCAGGCTCACAAACATGCCGGTATCTGCGCCCTATTTCGATAACGATGCAAAGCGTTGAAAGCGCGGTCCAGATCTCCAAGGCGCAGCAGGCTGACGAATTGCCGCGGTCACGATCGATGGCGCAATGGGGTGCGCTGCGAGGTGAAAGAGCGCATTGCAGCTGCCGAGCGCAGCAGCTCCGATTGCAATGGCACTGAAGACCTGCGGACCGCTTAAAAAAAGCTGATGAGGCAATGAATACACAGGGAGCCACGTGATGATTGAGACCGCAGGAGGTTCGGCAAATTGCCTCGCGCCGGGCGTCCACATCGGTGAATACCGGCTGCTGGACGTTGTTGGAGAAGGTGGCTTTGGCATTGTGTATCGCGCCCGTGATGTGAGTCTTGACAGGATTGTTGCCATCAAGGAATACATGCCCGCGACCTTGGCGGGGCGCAAGTCATCCAACGAAATCCACGTCCGTTCGCAGCATCGTGGGGCATTCGACGCAGGGCTGCGAAGCTTCATCAACGAAGCCCGACTGCTGGCCAAGTTTTCACATCCAGCCCTGGTACACGTGTACCGATTCTTCGAAATGAATGGCACAGCCTACATGGTCATGCGTCATTACGAAGGGCAGACGTTCAGAACGTTTTTGAACGCTCAACAAGAACGCATGAACCAACGCATGTTGGGCGCGATAGTAGGCCCCATCCTCGATGTCGTCGAAATGCTGCATGCGGCCGACTGCTATCACCGCGATATCGCTCCCGACAACGTATTCCTTCAAAACTCGGGCATGCCGGTGCTGCTCGATTTTGGGGCTGCACGACGAATCATCGGCGACATGACGCAGGCCCTGACGATGGTTTTGAAGCCAGGCTTCGCTCCCATTGAGCAGTACGTAGACGACGGCGCCATGCCGCAGGGAGCCTGGACAGACATCTACCAAATTGGCGCAATGCTCTACCTGGCGATCACGGGCAAGCCTCCGGCGACCTCGGTAGCCAGAATGATCAACGACCCGGTGGTCGCTCTGTCGCCTAATGACTACCCGGGATACTCATCCCAGTTTCTGCGTGGAGTGGGGCAAGCACTGGCGGTGAAGCCTCAGGATCGGCCACAGACGATCGCTGCACTCAAGGAGCTGCTTGGCATCACAACGTTCACCATGCCCATGCATGCGCCCTGGCACGATGCCGTACCAGGTGTGCAGGCGGTTACCTCTTCGCTCTCGCATCCCGCGCTGCCAGCCTCTGACACCGCGGGACTGCGTGAGTCGTTGAAAACCACCCGAGCCGCTACCCAGGCCAACGCATCGTTGCCGTTCAACAATCCGGTGGAAAGCGCACAGCCCCCGCCGATTGCTGCGATGTCCTCTCTCGCGCATCCAACACCACCGCAAGCAACGGTCGCCAGCGACAACAGCCATATTCCGCAGCTTGGCGCCCAGACCTCGTCTGGCCCATCAACACGCACCTCCGCGGCAGCACCCCAAACGACCGAAGAGCCTGGCGCGCAGAAACGACAAGATGTAGAGATCAGCAATCTGCGGCAAACGCGCAAGCGTACTTTGACGCTGCGATGGGCGACCGCGGCGCTCGCGCTTTTCGTAGCTACCGCGTTGGCGTTTTGGCTGATCAAACACGACGGGGACGCACGCCAGTCCGAAGAAGATATCGCACTGAATCTTGAAGATCAACATTGGAAAGAAGCACAAGCTGCGGGCTCTGTCGCCATGCTGGACTCGTACCTGAGCGCTTATCCGAAGGGCAAACATCGCAGCGAAGCCATGGCACTCATCAGTCGCTTGGAGGTTCAAGAGCCCGTTGTCAGCCCGCCGCCTGCGACCGCAGCCTCCGTGCCCACACAGGCTGTCGTTGCCGCCCCCGCTGTGCCCGCAGCGTCAGCGCCGCCTGCAACGACGACCCCAAAGCCTGTAGCGGCGGCGACGCCAACACTTGCGCCCAAAGCTGACCCTGCCCTTGCTGATTCAGGAGTAGCCGCCAAGTCTTCGCCAAAGACAGGGGCAGAGGTAGGGCGTGTTGTGCTTCGCGTAAGCCCCTGGGGCCGGATCTCGGTGAATGGCAACTCTTTGGGAACCACCCCACCACTGACGTCCATTGAGCTTCCTGAAGGCTTACACCGCATCGACGTGAGCAACCCAGCCGCAGCACCAGTCTCCAGGACTGTTCAGGTCAAAAAAGGCGAGCCGGTGGTGATCAGTCACCAGTTCGAATAATTCACGTCCACAAGCGGCTGCTGTCGATATGCCAATGAACGCTTTACTGCGATGGGGAGCTTGTTGCCTGAGCCTATGCCTGGGTCTCGGCACTGCAATCGCCTCGGTGGATTGCAACGAACCAAGCACACCTGAAGCGAGGAACTCGGATTCTTCGGCTGGACGTCAATACTTAGGACAGGGCATCTCGCTCTACGAGACGCGAAAGCTGGAGCTGGCAGAAAAAGCCCTGCAGGCTTCACTGTTTGCAGGTCTGACAGATGGGCGCGAGCGATCTACCGCCCACAAATACCTTGCTTTCATTTATTGCACCAATCGGGAATGGACCCGGTGCGACACCGCATTCAACGCAGCTTTCGACGCGCGCCCTTCGTTCACGCTCGAAGCGTACGAGCTGCAGAACACGCCATGGCGTGATGCCTATGCGAAGGCCTACAGCCAGCGCGGTGCAAAGTGCGGCCGGTCCTTGGCAAGTTTCAGCAACAGTCAAGGATCTTCCCCGGGCAATAGCAACGCTCTCACCTTTTCGCTCAACAGCACTGTGATCACAGCAATAACGCCGCTGCTGGCCGTTGCAGGCTATCCCACACCATCGCTCGACCCGACGTCCCCAATGGCACTGGGTGTGCGAAGGCCCATGCGCTCCGAGAACAACATTCTGCTGCGCGTTTCACCGTGGGCGCATGTGACTCTCAATGGAAAGCGAGTTGGTGTGACGCCACCGCTCACAGAACTCAAGCTTCCCCCAGGCTCACACAACATTGAGTTGAGTAACCCCGGCTTCGATACCGTGCGCAAGACGCTCAAGGTCAAGCCAGATCAACCGATCACCATCACCCATGACTTTGATGCGAGATAAATCCATGCGAAACCGCTACTGGAGCGCCTTGATCGTTGCCTGCGCCAGCTTTTTCCTGACCGCTTGCGAAACGGCACCAAAGCCCCCCGAGCCCCAGGTGGAAGCACCGCCGCCACCGCCCCCAGCTCCCGAGCCCGTCGCACCCGTGGATCCGCGCGCGGAGAAGGAAGCACAACTGACCGAAGCCTTGAACGTCTACGCAGAAGGGCAGTTCGATGAAGCCATCGCCAAGCTCACACCTCTTGCCGATGCCACCGAGCTACCGCTGACATTGCAGATCAAGGCCCGTAAGTTCATGGCCTTCAGCCACTGCGCCGCAGGACGGCCGCGCCCCTGCCGGCAGCAGTTCGAGCTCGCCCTGGAGCAAGACCCCACGTTCCAGCTCACCGAGGCAGAAAAGGGCCACCCCGTCTGGGGCCGTGAATTCATCAATGCCCGCAATGCTGCGCGATCCAAGCGCAACAACCGCAAGACGTCTTGACGCCCTGCCAGACAACACAAGCGCAAATACGCAATGGACAAGATAGAACTGGTGGTCACGCACGACGCGGGTGGCCCGGTGGGCCGCTATTGGTCCGCCATTTTTGGGATGGCTGGCGGGACCGTGGGTCGCGCAGGGCAAAACAAACTGGTATTGCCCGATGACGATGCGATGGTTGCGCGCGTGCATGCGATGGTCCGCTTGGACTCCGACCAAGCCTACATCGCCAATCTGTGCGAACGCCGCTCAGTACACGTGAACGGGCGAGAGGTGCTGTCCGGGCAGGAGGTACCACTGGTGCCCGGAACAAGCGTAGGCATTGGTCCTTATCAATTGCGCGCAGTCATTCCAGGGCAACACTCCAATTTGCAGGCTACACCGGCGAAGGTTTCCTGCACTCGCACAGAAGGCATCTCAGAGTCTGCATCGGCAGTTAGTACCAGCGCGCAGCCGGTGACCTCCATACCGGGCGCCCATGCCTCCGCCTCGGCAATTGATCTCGCCTCCCTGCCCAACCCCTGGGCAGACATACCAGTCATCGAGGGCGAAGATCCGCACCTGTCGGGCCTCTTGCTCTCGTCCTTGCCCAAAGCGCCATCGCAGCACGTGGCGGATTCTGGCGCTGCGGAGGACAACCCCTTTGCAATGCTCGGACGGGTGGAAGCCAGCTCTGCGGCGACGCTTGTCCCTGAAAAGTCCCCTAGCGAGCGAGGGCCCATATCCGCAATGACAGTGACGCACTCGGCCTCTTCCCCGTCAGTTGCGGACAAACCGCATGCAGGGATTCCGAAAAAAAACGTCATACCTCACCCGTTCGATATTTCTACCGCTACAGATGGGCCCGCTCAGGTACCGCCGACCGCGCATCGAGCGATGGTCATTCCCGACGACTTCAACCCGTTCGCGGCGGACCCGAAGGAACAAGCCCTCCAGCGTGACCCCTGGAGCGGGGATCTTGCTGCCAAGAGCTTGGCCGAAGTGGCCCAACTCAAGAACGACGAGTTGCTCCAGGCCCTGCCCAGAACGGGGCAGTTCGCAGGTGACATGGACAATGCCGCACATACTGGTCTGCCCAAACAGCTGGACCCAGCCATCGAACTGAATCCGCTGAAGCTCTTTCGTGAACCCGGTGAGTCGATGTATGCGGAGCCGGAAGACCATGGCATGTCCCGCGGCTCGGATTTGGCCCAGATGTTCAACATGCCCCGCGATGCCAGAAGGCACCATGCGACGGCGCTGCCAGATACGGCTCCTCATGAGCCGCACACGCCCAACCGTCTCGACGTCGCGGCAACTCCAGTTCCTGCGCCACCCATTGAACCTGTTGCGCAGGCAGGTCTTCAAGCAATGCGAGGGTTGGACTTGGCGCTGTTCGACGGCGGTGACGCCGCGCAGGTACTGGCTGAGGAGGACTTGCTGAAGGTCACCGGCATCCAGCCGCCGCACCTGCGGTCGAACTCAACGCCCACACACGCCACGCAGCTCGCATCACCCTCCGCGTCGACATTGACCGCCGCTGGCGCACATGCGCTAGTGCAGACAACGATAGCTTCATCGGAGGCACTTGCCGCTGCTTTTCTCCAAGGGGCAGGGATAGAGCCCGGCAAAGCACATGTCACCATCACGCCGGATTTCATGCACGCTTTCGGCGAAGCCCTGCGGGTAGCAGTACAAGGATCCATCGACCTCCTTTCCGCGCGCTCGGAAATCAAACGTGAATTCCGAGCGGACGTCACCATCATTGCCTCAGGAGCCAACAACCCTCTCAAGTTCCTGCCGACGGCAGAGGGCGTCATGCTGCAGCTCATTGGGCAAACGTTTCCGGGATTCATGAAGCCGGTACCCGCAATGAAGGAAGCGTACAAAGACTTGGCGGTGCACCAGATCGCGCTGATGGCCGGCATACGCGCCGCCTACGCAGAGGCGGTGGCAAGCCTTAGCCCTGCAGAGCTAGAGAAGAACGCGGCGGTTGCATCCAGCCTGCTGACCAAAATATCCAGCGTTCACCGTAAAGCCGCGCTGTGGGACGACTTCCAGCAGCGATACGACTCCGTGCGTCGCCACGCAGAAGACGACCTTATGGCGTTCTCAGGGAAAACCTTCGTAAATGCTTACGAAGCCGCTGCACAGTCCGCCGAGGGGCATCTGTGATCGCACATATCGCGGGCGAGTCGCACCGCTTTCAACTATCGGTGTCGGCCATCACGGACAAAGGCGGCCGGGCATCCAACGAAGACTACCTGGGCATGATCGATCTCGGGTCGAGGGGATTTTGCTGCACCCTGGCGGATGGAGCGGGAGGCCATGGCAACGGTGCGCTGGCCGCACGCCTGACGGTGGACGCCGTGCTGGGAGGCTACCGCGAGAACCCCATGTTTGCGCCAGCCAGCTTGGCATCGCTCATCTTTCGAGCCGAGCACACAGTGTCCGGGGAACAGCCCACCTCCATATCGCGGATGCACATGAGCGCCACCGTGGTCCTGCTGTGCATAGATCCAGTTACCGGCCGCGCGCTCTGGGCCCACTGGGGCGATTCGCGGCTGTACTGGTTCCGGGAGGGCCAGGTTCACCGCATGACCGAAGACCACAGCGTTGTGCAACAGCTTTTACACGCGGGCTTGTATGCCAACGGCGATCCCAGGTCGCTGCCCAATCGCAGCGTCCTGGCCGGTGCAGTAGGTGCCGAGTCGCAGGTGCCGCCCACCGTGCTGCATGAATCCATGGAGCTGACGGGGGGTGACGCCTTTCTGCTGTGCTCCGACGGACTTTGGGAAAACCTCCACGAGTCCGCGATGGAACAAGCGCTGCAGGCCGCAGAGCGGCCCGACGTCTGGCTGCAGGACATGGCGGAAGCCGTCCGTTCCAAAGGGCGCCCCCACCAGGACAACCTCAGCGCACTGGCCGTGTGGGTATCCACAAACCAGACCGTCAACTGAACTGAATCGAACTGCTCACCGAACGGGAGGATGCCGCCATGCAGATGACCAAGAAAGCCGTATCAAGGCGAACGATCCTGAAGACTGCCCCCTGGCTGTCATTGGCAGCGCTGCCTCTGTCCGGATGCGGCGTGGTGAACACACTCAATCGCCCCAGCGAAGCACCCACTGGGGTACCGCCAGCCGTCATCGAGATCATCGCCGAACGAAGCCTGAACCCTGACGTGGACGGCATGCCCAAGCCGGTACTGCTGCGCATCTACGAGTTGCGCACCCCCGTCACCTTCGAACGCTCCAGCTTCTTCGACCTGTTGGACAAGGACGAAAGCCAGCTCGGCGGCGACTTCGTGCGGCGAGAAGAGATCCTGATTGCACCAGGTGAGCGCCGCGTCATCGAACGCAAAGGCAACCCAGACGTCCGTGCTTTCGGTTTCTTCGCCAGCTATCGCGATCTCGAACGCAGCACTTGGCGCGCACATGTCGATGCCCCGAATTCGGTGGAAATGCGCCGCCGCTGGTGGGGTCTTGGAGAAACACAGCGGCTCAAACCCGTTCACTACCTGGTCACAGTCTCGCGCGATGCCGTCCGGGTTCAACATCAAATCACTTCAAGGTAGCAGCATGGTTTGGCAACGCAAGGTGGTATGGGCGGAGGGGATGTTCCTGCGCCCACAGCACTTTCAACAACAAGAGCGACACCTGGAGTTTCTGATCCAGGGGCGCAGTCTTTCGGCCCAGCCTTTTTACTGGGGCTTTTCGGAGCTGACGCTAGACACCCAAATGCTGGCGCTCGGCAAGGTTGCACTGATCTCTGCACAAGGTGTGTTGCCCGACGGCACGCCCTTCCGGATCCCGGAGGTGGACGAGGTCCCCCCTCCGTTTGATGTGGGGAAAAACACCAAGGACACGCTGGTTCATCTGTCACTCCCTCTGCGACGGCGTAGCGGCGCAGAGGTCACCCTGGCCGACTGCGATGCAGGTATGACACGCTACCAGGCACGGGTGCTGGAAGTGGCCGACATCAATGATGTGGGTGCGCAGCCGGCGGAGGTTCAGCTGGGTATCGCCCGGTTCAGCCTGCGCACTTCGCATGACCTGTCCGATGGTTGGGCATCTCTGCCCGTGGCCCACGTGGTGGAACGCAAGGCAGATGGAGCGGCCTTGCTGGACAAAACCTTCATCCCGACCGTCGTCAACAACTCAGAGACCTCCGCACTGTTCGCGTTTTGCCGCGAGCTCCATGGCCTGTTGCGCCAGCGGGGCGCTGCGCTGGAGGAGCGGCTGATCCAGCCAGGACGCGGTGGCGTCGGCGAGGTAGGCGACTTCCTGATGCTGCAATTCATCAACCGATGGGAGCCTGCGGTGGAACATTGGGTCAGGGTCCGCAGCATTCATCCCGAGCGCCTTTTCGATGACCTGCTGAAAATGGCAGGCGAGCTTTCCACCTTCACCCGCGAGCAACGACGCCCCGCGCCACTGCCGGCTTACGACCACGACGACCTGCGCAGCTGCTTTCCTCCCCTGATGCTGGAACTGCGCCGCGGCCTTTCGTCGGTGCTTGAACAAAACGCCATCCAGATCGAACTGCAGGAGCGGCAATATGGCGTTCGTGTGGCCCTCATCCCATCCACAGAGTTGCTGACCACCTGCGATTTCGTTCTGGCAGTACACGCCCAGACCACGGTGGAATTCTTGCGCACCCACTTTCCCACCCAGACGAAGCTGGGGCCCGTCGAGAAGATCCGGGATCTCGTCAACCTCCACCTGCCGGGCGTCATCCTACGATCGCTGTCCGTGGCTCCACGCGAAATCCCCTACCACGCGGGGTACTGCTATTTTGAGGTGGACACCACACACGACCTGTGGCGCCAGCTCAACAGCTCAGGAGGCCTGGCGATGCACGTCTCGGGCGAGTTCCCGGAACTGCAGCTGGAATTCTGGGCGATCCGCAGATAAGAACAACCCATGTCGATCTCAATCACGGACAACGTTTTTGCTTTCAGCGCCAGTGACCATACCGAGCATGGCGCATTCGGCACGCCTGACATACCCATGTCTGGAGCAGGCCCCCAGAATATGCCGCTCACGAGCCTGCCCGATGTGGTCAGCGGGGGCAATCCACTGGTGGCATCCGCGAACGTACTGCTCAATCTCGTGCCTCAGATCCGCGCGATGGCCTCGAACGCGGACCCCGAGGGCTTCCAGCGCCTGCTACTTGCAAACCTCCGCGAATTCGAACGCAGTGCGGGTGTTGCAGGCGTTCCGATCGAGACTGTGATCGGGGCAAGGTACTGCCTGTGTACCGTGGTAGATGAGGCTGCGGCACAAACGCCCTGGGGCGGCTCTGGTGTTTGGCCCAAGTTCAGCCTACTCGTTGCCTTGCACAACGAAACCTGGGGGGGCGAAAAATTTTTCCAGCTGCTGGCCAAGCTGGTTCAGACGCCGCACCAGCACATCGACCTGATCGAGCTGATGTACTTCTGCCTCATGCTCGGTTTTGAGGGCCGCTACCGCGTGATCGAGAACGGGCGAAGCCAGCTGGAAACACTCAAGGCCCGTCTGTTGGCCTTGATCGAAAGCACACGCGGCGATCGCAGCGGCGCACTATCGCTTCGCTGGAAAGGCGAGGAACGCAAGGCGGCGCCCCCGTGGACCATGGTGCCGCTGTGGGTGGCTACAGCACTCGCGCTGTTGCTCGCATTCGCACTCTTCCTCTGGTTCAGCTATCGGCTCGCAGCGCAGTCGGACGCACTGTTCGCCTCCATCAACGGCATTCGGTTCCCAAAGGCCATCGCGGCCGTAGCGAGCATGGACAAACCCCGGCTGCGCCAATTCCTCGAACCTGAAATCCGCGAAGGTCTGGTCGAGGTCATTGACCAGGCGGATCGCAGCACGATCATCCTGCGCGGCGACGGCTTGTTCGACCTGGGCTCCAACGTGGTCAAACCTCGCTATGTGCAGGTGATCCAGCGCATTGCCACCGCCTTGAACGAAGTACCCGGCAAAGTGATCGTGAATGGCTACACCGACAACTCGCCCATTCGCACGGCAAGGTACCCATCCAACTGGCACCTCTCCCAAGATCGGGCTCGGTCCGTCTCAGACATGCTGCTGAGCACCGTCCAAGACAGCCAGCGCGTGCACGCTGAAGGCCGTGGAGAAGCGGACCCTGTGGCACCCAACACCACAAGCGAAGGCAAGGCAAGGAACCGACGCGTGGAAATCGTTCTGCTGGTAGCACCCCAGGTACGTGACAAAGAGCTGCAGCTCAACGGCAATGCCCCGCGGACTGAAAGCGTCAAGAAATGAGCATGCTGAGAAATATGGCAGCGCTGCTGTTCAATCGTTCTACCTTGGCCTTCATCGGCTTGGTTTTGCTGAGCCTGGTGATCTGGTTCATCGGCCCTTTGGTTTACATCCAGCCGTATCAGCCACTGGAAAGCGAGAGCCTGCGCTGGGCCCTCATCGCCGCACTATTCGCCATCTGGGTGATCAAGTTACTCTTTCACTGGTGGCGTGCCAAACGCATGAACGACAGGCTCATGGGGCAGATTGCACGGATGACGGCTGGCCGTGACACCTCCCAAGAACTGGCACCTGGCCAGGAAGAGGTGACTGAACTGGAGGGGCGTTTCAAAGAGGCCGTAGGGATTCTTTCCAAAACCCGCTTTGGCTCCACAGAAAGCGGCCTGTTCGGCCGTTTTACCAAACGCTACGTGTACCAACTGCCCTGGTACCTGATCATTGGCTCTCCAGGATCGGGCAAGACCACTGCACTGGCGAACTCGGGGCTTGACTTCCCACTGGCAGAACAGTTCGGGAAGGGATCGATCCGAGGCGTGGGCGGTACACGCAACTGCGACTGGTGGTTCACAGACCAAGCAGTGCTGCTGGATACCGCAGGCCGATACACCACGCACGAGAGCGATGCCGTGCAAGACAAGGCCGCCTGGTCGGGCTTTCTACAGCTTCTGAAGCGCTTTCGCGGACGGCAGCCCATCAATGGCGTCATCGTGACGCTCAGCGTCCAAGAACTCTTGAGCAGTACTGAAGCGGAGCGCGCGCGCCTGGCAAAGACCATCGGTGCGCGGCTCGGGGAGCTGTGCGATGAACTTGCCATCAAGTTCCCCGTGTACGTACTGATCACCAAGGCCGACCTGCTGGCGGGCTTCAATGAGTTTTTCGGCCAGATGACGCGCGATGAGCGCGCCCAGGTCTGGGGCTTCACCCAGCAATACAGAGAGAATGCTTCGTCCAGCGTTGACCCTACGGGCCAGTTCACCACAGAGTTTGACGCGCTGGTGACGCAAATCAATCGCCTGCTTCCCCAGCGCCTGCTGGCGGAGCCGGACCTTGCCCGGCGTGGCCTGATCTACGGGCTACCCCAGCAGTTTGTGGGCCTGCGCGAACTGGTACACCAAACGTTGCAGGAGGCCTTCTCCTCTTCGCGCTTCAAAGAGAAGCCCTTGTTTCGTGGCGTGTATTTCACCAGCGGTACGCAAGAGGGCATGCCCTTTGACCGTGTGCTGTCAGCGCTCAAGCGGCGGTTTTCTATCGCCACCCCACTGAAGCCTGGAGCAGGGCCACAAGGCAAGAGCTTTTTCATCGAGACCCTCTTCAAGGGGGGGATGTTCAACGAAGCAGGGGTGACC
>ERZ778022.4888-NODE-4888-length-11237-cov-3.355303_pt1 | contig 11237 bp, 10 predicted proteins | sample MGYA00375752_ERZ778022 | MGnify/ENA primary metagenome ERZ778022 (study PRJEB29350, sample SAMN05389826) | bioreactor metagenome | isolation source: Thiocyanate bioreactor | place: South Africa: University of Cape Town | collected 2014-04-04 ...
TTATAATCATGCAACTTTAAATTGAAGTTGTACCTTTGGAACCTTCTAAAAAATAATTAAATCATGGCAACGAAAGCTAAAGACAAAAAGTATGTGTATTCATTTGGCGGTGGCAAGGCCGACGGAAATGAATCGATGAAGAACCTCCTCGGGGGAAAGGGAGCCAACCTGGCTGAAATGGCTGGCAATCCGAATTTGAAATTGCCGGTACCTCCGGGATTTACCATAACAACTGATGTTTGTACCTATTATTACGATAACAAACGCACTTATCCCGCCATCCTAAAGAGCCAGATCGAAAAAGCGATGGTTAGTGTAGAAAAAATTATGGGTAAAAAGTTTGGCGATGTTAAAAATCCGTTGTTGATGTCAGTTCGTTCCGGTGCCCGCAAATCAATGCCCGGCATGATGGATACCGTATTGAATATCGGTTTAACTGAAAAAACGATTCAGGGGTTGATTGATAACAGCGGAGACGCGAGGTTTGCATACGATGCTTACCGCCGTTTAGTGATGATGTATGCCGACGTTGTGATGGAAAAAGCTGGCGGCCTTGAACCCGCAGAAGGTAAAGGCATTCGTAAGATCATGGATGAGGTTTTGGAAGATCTGAAAAAAGAAAAAGGCTATAAAATTGATACAGACTTAACCGTTGAAGATTTAAAATCTTTGGTGGTTGAGTTCAAAAAATTAATTAAAAAGCACCTGAAACAGGAATTTCCAGAAGATGCCTGGGGACAATTGATGGGTGGTGTAGGCGCTGTATTTGCAAGTTGGAACGGTAAACGTGCTGTTGAATACCGCAGCATTGAAAGAATTCCTGATGAGTGGGGAACTGCGGTAAACGTTCAGGCGATGGTATTTGGTAATATGGGTGAAGGAAGCTGCACAGGCGTTGCCTTTACAAGAAATCCCGGTAACGGCGAAAATTATTTCTACGGTGAATATCTTGTTAACGCACAGGGTGAGGATGTGGTGGCCGGTATCCGCACTCCATCCCCAATCAACGATAAATCAAAGAACGATCATAGTAAAGATCTGGTCACACTGCAAAAACTTTCTCCAAAAGTTTACAAAGAGTTGGATTCAATCCAAAAACGTTTAGAAAAACATTATCATGACATGCAGGACATTGAGTTTACCGTAGAACAAGGTAAACTGTTCATGCTGCAATGCCGTGTTGGCAAACGTAATGGCTCTGCTGCGGTACGTATGGCAGCTGATATGTACAAAGAAAAAATGATTGATGCAGCTACTGCAATTCAACGGGTAAACCCTAACCAATTAGTTGAACTTTTGCTCCCAATGCTCGATCCTAAAGCTGAAGCGACTACTAAACCGATCGCGAAAGGCTTGCCGGCAGGCCCGGGTGGCGCAATTGGCCGCGTGGTATTTTCTTCAGAAGATGCGGTGGCATGGGCTGCAAAGGGTGAAAAAGTAATTTTGGTTCGTGAAGAAACTTCTCCCGAAGATGTGGACGGTATGCACAAAGCACAAGCCATTCTTACTTCCAAGGGTGGTATGACCTCCCACGCCGCACTGGTTGCGCGCGGTTGGGGTAAATGCTGTATTGTTGGATGTAGCGAAATTGAGATCAGCGGTAAAAAAATGATCTGCAAAGATGGACATGAAGTTAAAGAAGGTGACTGGATCAGCCTGAACGGAACTAAAGGATTGGTTTACGAAGGTATGATGGCACTTTCTGACGTTGACCTGGCTAAAAATAAGGCTTACACTGAGTTGATGAAACTCGTTGATAAATATAAGACGATAGGTGTTCGTACCAATGCAGATACTCCGAAAGATGCTAAACAGGCAATTGAGTTTGGTGCAGAGGGTATCGGGCTTTTCCGTACCGAGCATATGTTTTATGGCGAAGGAAGCGACAGGCCTTTGTTCCTGCTTCGTAAAATGATCATGAGCTCAACCGAAGAAGAAAGAAGAGCCGCGTTGGATGAACTTTTTGGGTTCGTGAAAAAAGATATGAAAGCCACGATGGCCGTGATGAAAGGGAAACCTGTTACCATCCGCCTGCTCGATCCACCACTTCATGAGTTTGTGCCACACGATAAGCACAAGCTGGAAGAGCTTGCAAATGCGCTTGGTATTAACATGGATATTTTGAAAAAGCGCATTGATGGCCTGCACGAAAATAACCCGATGTTGGGTCACCGTGGTGTTCGCCTGGGTATTACCTATCCTGAGATCACTGAAATGCAGATCAGGGCAATATTGGAAGCTGCAGGTGAGCTAAATAAAGAAAAAGCGAAAGCGCTTCCTGAAATCATGGTTCCGGTAACTTGTACGGTAGAAGAACTGGATCATCAGAAAGCGATATTTGACAGGGTTTATGCTGAAGTTTGCAAAAAACTCAAAGTGAAGAGCATCCCTCACCTGTACGGAACAATGATCGAAATTCCACGTGCTGCTTTGCTGGCGGATAAAATGGCTCAGACTGCCGATTTCTTCAGCTTCGGTACCAACGACCTTACCCAGATGGGCTTTGGTTTCAGCCGTGATGATATTGGTGGGTTCTTACCCGATTATCTGGGCGGAAAAATCCTTGCTGACGATCCGTTCCAAACGATCGATCAGGATGGTATTGGCCAGTTAATCAAATACGGTGTGGAAAGAGGCCGCGCAACAAAACCAAACCTGAAAGTTGGTATTTGCGGCGAGCACGGTGGCGATCCTGAAAGCGTTAAATTCTGCCACAGGATGGGTATGAACTACGTGAGTTGTTCTCCGTTCCGCGTGCCTATCGCAAGGTTAGCTGCTGCACACGCTGCTATTGAAGAGCAAAAATCTGCAAAAAAAGCAGCCCCTAAAAAGGCATCAAAGAAAGTTGTTGCTAAAAAAGCGGCTCCTGCAAAAAAGGCTGCGGCTAAAAAAGTAGCGAAGAAGAGATAAGGCTTAAACCATTGACCATTATAAGGAGGCTGTATCAAAAGTAATTTTGGTGCAGCCTTTTTCTTTTAATTGAGGTTATAGTTTTTCTATCTTGTTGGCGTTGGCAACTATTTTGTTACCGTTCATGAATCATCATCTTTTGAGCCAATGAAGCTACATTTTTTAAAGGCTACCGACAATTTAAAAAAACATACATTTGAGGAGTGATTTATACGTTGAAAAGGATCCCTTCTAATGAGATATAGTATTCAAAGAATTGCAGTAGCAACTAATTTTACAGCCGAAGCAGATCACGCACTTCAATACGCCTCGATCTTAGCGAAAAAATATAACGCCAGCCTCGATATTATTCATTCAGTTGCGCTTGCGCGATTGGGAAAAGGCGGGCAGGTGAGCGCGGCTTATAGTAAATTGAAAGCACTCAGGGAAAAAATTTTTATTGAGCATGGAATCGAAGCAAAAGTTTTTTCCCGGATGGATGGCTTGACAGGCTTCATTTACAAATACTGCGTTGATAACAACACAGACCTGCTCCTTATCGGAGTTCAGAATCATGCGAAAAAATATTTTGGCGATTCGAAATCTTATGAAATCATTAAAAAAATAGAATGCCCGGTATTATCCATTCCGCTAAGTTTTAATAAGGCGGATTTTGGCCATATTCTTTTTCCTGTGCGAGACGTTGAAGGTGTTGAAGAAAAGCTATTATATTCCCGGCCATTCATGGAAAAGAATCGTTCTGAGTTGCACCTCATCAATTTCGGCAAACAAACAAATGAGGCGTTAAATGAAATTTTCGAAACAGCTCAAAATGCAGGTATTTCAGTTTTTGTGGAGGATTACTCAGGAGATGGATCAACCAAAAATATTTCGTCGAAAATCATTTCTGTGGCCAACGAAAAAGGTGATGATCTGATCGTAATCAATGCAACCTCTGAAAAAGACTGGTATCGTATGTTTGGGGAAAATTACACAGAATATATTCTTAAAGAAGCTGATATTCCGGTATTATCCATTACCCATGCATTTGAATCGGCCGGGATCAATTAGCATAAAATTTAATTTGTTGAAATGACATCTTTAATTTTATAGTTGAACTATTATTCGTTTAAATTAACATGAATTTTATGAAGAAGATTTTTTCACCGATTTGCCTAGTGGTAATTGCTGTATTTACCTTGCCTTCCTGTTCGCCCAAATTATTCGGCACCTGGAACATTGATCGTTACGAAACCACTGAACCGGGCCAAAAGCCGGCATCCCTGTCTAATATTGGTACGATAACGTTTAAAAAAAACGGGCGCGGTGAAAAAAATATTAACTACACCTTGTTTGGAAAAGCCCGCCGTGACAACTCTGATTTTGGCTGGCATGCTACAGGCCCATATGTGGGAATTGAAAGCCCCAACTCCGAATTTTCAAAAACCTGGATTGTTACTACAAACAAGAAAAAAAAGCAGAACTGGAAATCTACTGATGGCGCCAACCGGGTTCAGGTACTGGAACTTAGAAAATGATTCTGAAACTATTTTTTAAATTTAATGTATATTTTGAACTGAACAGACAGGCCTCGTGCGCCTGTTTTTTATTTTAGTACGCTTTCTAATTCAGATAGGTAAAAAATAGCCAACAACAATTTCTCATGGTGCATTAAATTTTTGCCCCGCCCAAAGTTTTTTTTACAAAAAAATTACAATACAATTCCTTTATGGATTTTTGAAGGAAAATGGGGGATTATACAAGCCAAATCTTTATTTTTAGGGCTTTGCGAGTAGCTTTTTTTAATATCGCTTTATAAAATATTCAGCGCCCATGCTTTTTTTTATTTTGTTGGGAATTTTTTTTGCCATAAGCACTTTGTTTATTGGCAGGCTGTTAAGAACCGGTTTATCAGTGTTTGCTGCGCTGGTGCCACTCAGCATATTTATATGGCTGTTGGCTTACATACCGGCCATTAGCGCGGGAGGCGTGGTAACGAGCCTTTATACCTGGGTTCCGAGCCTGGGCATTAACCTGAGTTTCAGGATTGACGGTGTTTCATTATTATTCGGCCTGCTTATTTCTGGTATTGGTACATTGGTGTTTCTCTATACTTCGTATTATTTAAAAGATGATAAATATCTTGACAGGTTCTATGCTTATCTCGGCGTATTTATGGCTGCAATGTTGGGGGTTGTGTTTTCTGATAATATCATTTCGCTATTTGTTTTCTGGGAGCTTACCAGCATCAGTTCATTCTTTTTAATCGGTTATAAAAACGAAGATGAGAAATCGCGCAAAGCTGCCCTCACAGCCTTACTAATCACGGGCATGGGAGGGCTGCTGCTGTTGGCAGGCGGCGTTATAACCGGGTATGTCGCGGGAAGTTTTGAGTTTTCTGAACTGTTGCTAAAGCGTGATGCGATCATAGGCCACGCTCTTTATCCGGTCATAGCCGTTTTATTCTTTTTAGCTGCATTTACCAAGTCAGCGCAGTTCCCGTTTCATTTCTGGCTGCCCGGTGCTATGAAGGCGCCCACGCCGGTTTCCACCTATTTACATTCGGCAACCATGGTAAAAGCAGGCGTGTATTTACTTTTAAGGTTCACACCTGTTTTAGGTAATACCGAACTATGGAATACAACGATTACCGCCGTGGGCGGCGTTACCATGCTGTACGCAGCTCTTCACCTGCCGTTTAAAAAAGATTTAAAGGAGATATTGGCATTTACCACAATTTCTGCATTAGGCATCATGGTATTCCTGATCGGCATAGGCACTCCTTACGCCATTGTAGCGGTGTTGTTATTTATTCTAACACACGCGCTATACAAGGCATCTCTTTTTCTCATCACGGGCATTATTGATCATGGCACTCAAAGCCGCGACATAACAGAATTGGGCGGGCTGAAAAAAGTGATGATGCCCGTAGCGCTTGCTGGTTTTACAGCTGCATTAATAAGTGGGGGCGTACCGCCCACGCTGGGTTTTATCAGCAAAGACCTGATGTATGAAACCACATTGCAGCAGGGTGCTTTTATATTGCTCACCGCGCTGGCTTTAGTAACAAGTGTTTTACAATTTTACGGCGGTTTTTTAACAGGTGTTAAACCGTTTATTGGGAAGTTGCCGCAAAAATTTTCAAACACCGCGATGCCCAACCTGAGGTTGTGGGGGCCACCGGTATTGCTGGTAACACTTGGTGTATTATTCGGATTGTTCCCATCGTTAGTTGATGGCATAATCCGCCCCGGCGCTATTACTTCATCCGGGCAGAATAATGTGCCGGAGATCAAGCTGTGGCACGGGTTTAACCTGGTGTTATTGTTGAGCGCGGTAACAATCGGCCTTGGTATTTTGATGTGTTATTTTGTAAAGCCTGTAAACACTACTTCAAAAAAACCGGGATTGATTTTTAAATATTCGCCTGAAATTATCTTTCACACACTGCTGAATGCCGGCAAAAAACTTTCAAGGACAACCACCAGATTTATCCAGAACGGCTCTTTGCCTAACTATGTTTTTGTAATGATCTCTTTCATGACGGGGCTGCTCATCTTTACAATTTTGAACGATACGCGGCTTGTCATTAGTAAAGATAGCTTTAAGGCGCTGACATTATATGAGATCACAATTCTCAGCATTTTGGTCATTTCTGTTTCCATGACCCTTTTTTCCCGATCAAGATTGGTATCGCTCATTTCGCTGAGTGTAATAGGCCTTTCTATTTGTATCCTTTTTGTATTTTACTCTGCGCCGGACCTTGCAATGACGCAGTTTTCAGTAGATACGCTCACTGTGATATTGTTCGTGTTAGTGCTGTTTCGTTTGCCCAAATATCTAAAAGATTCGGTAGAGCGTGTAAAGTGGCAAAATGTAGTCCTTGCCATTGTTTTTGGCGCAGTGATTTCTGTGATATGTTTAAAAGTGCTCAACCAGCCTGTTAATAACGAGATCACTAATTATTATGCTGAGAATGCCTACACGCTTGCCAAAGGAAAGAATGTGGTGAATGTAATACTTGTGGATTTCCGGGGCATGGATACCTTAATTGAAATTTGCGTATTGATTGTGGCGGCGCTGGGAGTGTTTTCCCTCATCAAAGCCAGTCTTAAAGAAAAATATTAATCAGCCATGAGAACAATTATTTTACGAACCGCATCTAATTACCTGTTGCCGATATTGCTCTTGTTCTCGGTGTTTATATTGCTACGAGGGCATTATTTGCCGGGTGGTGGATTTATTGGCGGGCTTGTGGCTGCCATCGCTTTTATACTTTACGGGTTTTCGCATGGAATAGATAAAACGAGAACGCTTTTAACATTTCACCCCGGCATTATTATGACCGTTGGTTATACGCTGGCCGTGGGAAGCGCGCTGGCACCCGTTTTATTTCGCGGCCTGCCCATTATGACCGGCCTGTGGTCATCAGCACCGGTGCCGGTAATAGGGCTTGTGGGGTCATCGCTTTTTTTTGATACGGGTGTGTATCTGGCGGTCATTGGTACTTCTTTAACCATCATTTTAAGCATTGCAGAAAACCAGAGATAATGGAATTATTACTTTCAATTACAATAGGGATATTATACGCTTCGGGTATTTACATGATTATGTCCAGAAGTTTTGTAAAACTCATTTTTGGGATTATTTTGCTGGGCAACGGGGTGAACCTGCTAATTTTTTTACTGGGCCGGATTGCTAAAGGTAAGCCGCCCATCATCCCGGAAACAGCGGCAGTCATTACAGATGTATTCTCCGACCCCGTGCCGCAGGCATTGATTCTCACGGCAATCGTTATTAGTTTTGGCCTGCAATCTTTTGCCATCATTCTTGTGAAACGGATGCATAAAGATTTTGGAACGGATGATATAGAGCAATTAAATACAACTGACCATACTGAATGAATAACAATATAATTATACTTCCTGTTATCACGCAACTGATCATAATAGGGGCGCTATTATTTTTTTGGCGAAAAACAGAAATACAGAAATGGGTGAGCGCATTGGGAAGTGGGTTGGTTGTAGCCGAAAGCATCTACCTGTTGCATCTTGTATGGAACAAAGGTGCCCTCGTGTTGCACGCCGGTAATTGGCGCGCGCCTTTCGGCATCAGCTTTGTAATAGATACCTTTTCTGCAACGCTTTTGTTGCTGGCTTCCATTTCAGCCCTGGCGGTCAGTATCTATGCGGGGGCTTCAGTGTACCGGCCGCGGCTGAAATTCGGCTTCTTTACCATTTACCATTTCCTCATAATGGGTATTCAGGGTGCGTTTCTTACTGGTGATGCGTTTAATTTATATGTTTGGTTCGAGCTAATGATCATCAGTTCGTTTGTGCTGCTTAGCCTGGGCGCCGAGAAAAAGCAACTGGAAGCGACCGTTAAATATTTCACGCTTAATTTTTTGGCATCTATTATTTTTCTAACCGGGCTGGGTATTTTGTATGGGCTTACGGGCACGCTCAATATCGCAGATATTTCCCAGCGGATGAAGGAAGTGCAGAGCGAGGGCCTTAAAGAAATTTGCGCTATATTTTTTCTCGTAGGTTTTGGTTGTAAGGCCGGGCTTTTCCCGTTGTATTTTTGGTTGCCTGCTTCCTATCACACACCGCCTTCGGCCGTAAGCGCTATTTTTGGTGGCCTGCTTACCAAAGTAGGGGTGTACGCCATCATCAGGATGTTTAGCGTGGTATTTGCCGATATTTCATTGATGCACTCCATTTTTCTGGTGCTGGGCAGCATTACAATTGTGGCAGGCGCAATCGGTGCTATTTCACAAAAAAATATAATGCGGGTTTTTGGATATCTTATCATTTGCCATATCGGCTACATGATTGGCGGGGTTGGATTATTTAACAAGGTAGCACTTACCGGGGGTGTATTTTTTATGATACATGATATTGTTATCAAAACAAACCTTTTCATGTTGGCGGGGTTGGTATATAAAATAAAAGGCAGTTACGAATATAAATACCTGGGGAATTTATATGCTAATTTTCCACGCATCAGCCTGGTAGCTGCGCTGATTTTTTTTTCGCTGACGGGTGTACCGCCGCTATCGGGTTTTTGGCCTAAGGTACCATTGTTGCAATCGGCGTTTAGCCTTCAGGAAATAATGTACGCGGTTTGTTTGATAGCGGGCAGCATTATTACCCTTATCGTTATTGCCCGTATGTGGTCAGAGGTTTTTTGGAAAAAGAACGAAAACGTTTATAAGGAGGAAGGCCGCTTTATTTATTTTAAAGATTTGAATTGGTTGAAAAAAGCGGACTATCTGGTTCCGATAGTTTTTCTCCTAACGGTATCGCTTTTTATTGGGTTTGGGGCAAACTATGTTTTTCAATTGTCCGACAGGATTGCCGAAGAGCTGATGAACCCCGAAATTTATTATATTAGCAAGGTGTTGCAGTAGCTAAAAAATAAATTGTTATGAAATAGACATAAACTTTCCTGTTTATCAAACTGAATGAATATTTGGCGTATTTCATGTCTTACTGATAATCAGATGTGTGACCATTAAAACCCGTCCGAATGGCATTCAGCCGGGCGGAAATAAAAAATATACGGATGAAAGGACATTTTTTGCTCAACATATTACTGGCAATGGTGTGGTCGCTTTTAACAGGCGACCTTGGTGTGGCCAATTTTGTATTCGGGTTTATACTCGGGTTTTTAATTGTATGGATGATAAGCCTTGAAAGCAAAGACACTAAATACATACATTTTGTACCAAATGTGATCGGTTTTATATTCTTTTTTACCTACCAGCTAATCAAAGCAAACCTTGAAGTGGCATACGAAGTAGCAACGCCTAACATGCGCATGAAGCCGGGTATTGTACGAGTGCCGCTCGACGCAAAAACAGACCTCGAAATAACATTTCTTGCGAATGTACTTGCATTGACACCGGGAAGCCTTAGCCTTGATGTAAGCGATGACAAGAAATATTTATATGTACACGCTATTTACGTAAAGGACAAAGAAAAATATATAAACAATATTAAAAACGGTTTTGAAAAAAGAATCCTAAATATTTTAAGATGAGTTTATACAGCTATTTGTATTTTATTATTTTGCCCGTATTGGCCATATCGGTAATACTTACTTTTATTCGCTTTATAAAAGGCCCTTCCGTATCAGACAGGGTTGTTTCCCTTGACCTGGTTATTACTATTTGCATCAGTATCATTACGGTATTTAGTATTATTACTAATCAGTCCATTTTTTTGGACATCGCTATTATGCTGGGATTGATTGCCTTTTTAAGTACCGTTGGCTTTACTTATTACTTCGATAAACAAGATAAAGATGTTTGATATTATTATAATGATATTTACCGGCGTGGGCGCACTTTTTGCACTGCTTGCCGGCATTGGTGGTTTAAAAATGCCGGATACTTTTCTAAGAATTTCTGTTACCACCAAGGCTGCTACGCTGGGCAGCGGCTTTTCGCTGGTGGCCGCCGCAATGTACTTTAATACGATATCGGTAAACACCCGCGTTATTGTAATAGTACTATTTATTATACTCACTGCTCCTGTTAGCGGCCACCTCATCAGTCGCGCGGCTTATCGCTCGGGCAATAAACTCTGGAAAGGAACTAAAATGGATGACCTTGAAGGAAAGTATGATGATGAAACCGGCAAGTTGTCATAAACCTCTTTCGAAATCATTAATAATAAAAATCTGTGAAGCCGCAGGTTGATACCTTTGCTTCTAATCTGTCTGTAGTATGAGGATTACAAAAATGTTTAGTGCGTTCTTTAACAGTGAAAAGTCTGGTGGAATTATATTAATATTTTGCACCCTTCTTTCGCTCATCATCGCCAACTCTTCTTTTGGCAGCGGCTATGTTGAATTTTGGCAACAAAAGGCGGGTGGAATGAGTCTCGAGCATTGGATCAATGACGCTTTAATGGCTGTTTTTTTTCTGATGATCGGGTTGGAGCTGGAGCGCGAAGTTTACATTGGGGAACTATCTACTTTAAAAGATGCGCTGCTCCCCATCTTTGCGGCCGCAGGCGGTATGATTGTACCTGCGGGCATTTACCTGCTCCTCAATTATGGCACTGCCGGCCAGCCCGGCGCAGGTATTCCTATGGCAACTGATATTGCATTTGCTATTGGCGTTTTATCATTGTTAGGGAACAAAGTACCCACATCGCTCAAAATCTTTTTAACCGCGCTTGCTGTCATTGATGATCTGGGCGCTATATTGGTTATCGCTGTTTTTTATAGTAAGGGAATTGTTCTTACCAATCTTTTAATTGCATTGGGCGTTTACGCGGCACTGCTTATTTTAAACCGACTAAAGGTGAGAAACCTGGTTCCTTATCTTATTGGCGGGG
>ERZ778022.4891-NODE-4891-length-11235-cov-5.798658_pt1 | contig 11235 bp, 2 predicted proteins | sample MGYA00375752_ERZ778022 | MGnify/ENA primary metagenome ERZ778022 (study PRJEB29350, sample SAMN05389826) | bioreactor metagenome | isolation source: Thiocyanate bioreactor | place: South Africa: University of Cape Town | collected 2014-04-04 ...
AGTGCCGCGCCACCGCCGAACCTGTGATTACCACGCTGCAGCGCATGGTGGCAGCTGAGACGCTGGGCGCGCTGGCGAGCGTGCTCCCGACCGGCGTGGTGTCTCTGCCGCCCGACCCGCAGGCGGGCGAGAGTGTGACGGCGGCGTGGTACGAAGTAAGCAGCCTGCTGGCGCGGCTGGAGAAGCGGTCGGTATGGGAAGGCATGCTGCGCACACTGATGGGGCGCACCTATCCACCAGGCGGGGTGCTATCGGACGAGGCGTACTGGGCAGAGCGGCAGAAGGCAGGCGCGGCCCTGCTGAAGGCGCTGTGGGATTCGCAGTCGGCGAGCGACGACCTGTATGCGGTGGGCATGCTGACGGCGGCGCTGGTGTTGGGGCGGCGCGTGGTGGAGGGGCCCCGTGGTGAGCGGTGGGCGCCCAGCTTTGCGCAATACGTACGCAGCGGGCTGCACCACTGGCGGCTGCCGCAGGCGTCGGCGCCGTCGATGGCGGCGGCAGTGAGCGTCGGGAGCGCGCTGGAGCCGGTATGCACGACGTTCATGCGGACGCTGCTGGCGCCTGCTCGTGTTGACCGGTTCACTGGAACCGTCACGTTGTACCGGTGCATGGCAGCGCGGTTGTTGCGGCCGGAGTCAATCAGCAAGGCCCTGACAAACTTTCCCATTGCCGAAGAGTGGGTAACAACTGATGCATTGCCATCGGTGCTGGCAGCGTCTATGTCGGTGGCTGGTGGTGGTGGTGGTGGCGGCGGCGGTGGTGGCGGCGGCAGCGGCAGCGGGTCGGCGAGTAAGTCGCCCGCGACTATCTATTCCGGCAAGGCGCTGCTGGTACTGTCCAACGCCATGAACATCAACCCATTTGAGCGCGCGTTCACCCGCGTTGGCATGGAGTACACGAAGTACATTACCGCATTCGATGCATTCAAGGCCTGGTGTGTCGCGACGGGGCGTGATGCTGCGCGGGCGGCGAGCTCGGTGGATGCAGCATTCAAATTCTGCGCCACGCCGCTGCCACTGCTGCCCGCTGACCCGGTGGCGGCGGCGGACATGCTGGTTGTAGATGATGTGCGCAGCTTTCTGCGCCACGTCGCCAGCACGTACCGCCTGGTGGTGGCGGCAGTGGCGCAGTGCAACTTTTCGCGCGCGCTGCGCAACATCGGCTACCCGCACCCCATGCTGGCGGTGAAAGAGGACACGGCGCCCAGAGATGCCGCAGCAGAGGGCAATGACATTGTGCGCGCCATCGGGTTCTCAAGCCTGGTGGAGACAACAACGTTTGACGGGGCCCGGAAAGCGATGGAGCGCGCGTTATTCGCTGCGCCGGCAAGCACCACGACGACGACGGGTGGCATGGCGGTGACCCGCACGGCCTCCCGCATACCGCCACGTGTGGCGGAGGCGGGGCGGGAGTTCGTGGCGAAGGTAGGCAAGTCGGCGGCGCCTGCACTTTCATCGGCGCCTACCCCCGCAGCGGCGCCTGCACCTGCAGCGGCGCCTGCACCTACAGCGGCGCCTGCACCTGCAGCGGCCGCAGCGGCGCCTGACCCCGCAGCGGCGCCTGCATCTGTTGGTGCTGCCGCTTTCCTTCCGGCCGGCACGGCGTCTCAACCGGGCCCGGCAGCTGGGTCGACGGTGGCGCCTATGCTGCCGGGTGGCGGCAACAAGGTCGGCGGCGAGGCGCGTGCAAACACGGGCGACGGCCGCCAGCGCACCAACCCGCAATTGACTGATGTGGAGCCGGCGGCGGTGCCCGCCGCGGTGCCCCTCTCCCGCCCGCAGGAGCCCCGTCCGTCGGAGCCCCTTCCGCTGGAGTCGATGATCGTGAGCGTGACGGCTGCCTGCGATTATTTTGAGGACGAGGTAGAGGGCCTGGAGGTTGTGGTGTCCGCCGCGATGTGGGCGGGGGCACGCACGGCCCTGTTGCCGACGCCTGCCGATGCCGACGATGCTGCCGCCTTGGAGGCGGCGCACAAGGTGGATTGGGACCCCCTTTTCCGCACCGCGCGCCCCGGCGGCCTGGTGATGGTGGGCGGCGCATCCTCTTGATGCCGCTGCTTACCTGCGCGTTACCGGTAATGCCGACGTGCACGCTGGCATGCTGCACTGCACGCACTAGATTTCGTCAGCATTGCAATTTGCAAGACATACTTCAAGTGTCTAACCCTGACCCCAGGCATGGCGACCTGCCCCGCGGCGCGGTGCAGCCGGTGCTCGCGGGCCGCGGGTTTGCCACGCCCGGCCCGTACCGGTATTATCCTTTTTCCAACCCGATATTCTCCCACTTTTCTGTGTCTTCCATGGTCCCTTCCTCGCATCCTACCACAAAGTTGTGTAGAATATTCACTGCCTACCCGACTTTGCGTGGTTTAGCACCTGGCGCATTGTGGCGTTGCCACGTATTTTCCGTTTTCGCCGACGTTTCGGGTCTCTCTCGCCGCCTACTATCAGTGTTAGGCGATCCGCCTCATCTCCTCCCCCCTATTTTGGCATCAATTTTCACTGTCGCACGCACGCGCACAAGTTGTGTAACACGGTTTGCAGAAGAGTTGTGGAGAGGATCAAAGTTCCAGTGTGTTGTTGTGATTTTCCGTCCCGGAATATTGATTTTCTACGACTTTTGGAACCCGGTCCGCAACGCAACGCAACGCAACCCATCCTCCTCCCAACTCTCGTACTCTACTCTCGCGCTCATCTCTTACTTTCCCTCCTACGAGGTTTCGCCTGCTGGACTAACTGCTGCCGAGTAGTACCAGGCAGTCGTACTACGACTGCTGCTGGGTCGACTGCTGCTGCTAGGTGCCACTGGTCCTACGACTGCTGGGTCGCGATCGCTGGGTCGTGGGTCGAACTTGTGCTGGTGCTGAGTCGCTGCTGCTGGGTCGTGGCTGCTGGTGGGTCGACTTGTTGGTGTTGACTGCTCCTGGGTCGATTGCTGCTGGGTGCCACTGATCGGGCGATTGCTGCTGGGTGTCACTGATTGGGTTGACTACTGGGTTGGCTTTTGTTGGGTCGACTTGTTGCTGCTCTACTGAGACTGTTTGCTGCTGCTGCTGCTGCTGCTGCTGCTGCTGCTGCTGCTAGATGCTGTTGGTTTAGCTGAAGGAATTTAACAGGGATCTATACATGAGCTGACTGAGCTGCTGCTACCCGTGTCTTTGGTTCTCGGCGCTGCAGCCCCCAGCCACTCACGACCGCAATGTCGGGTCGCGGGCGGCCCCTGGAGACGGTGGCAGAGGTGGAGACGGTGGCAGAGGCGGAGGCGCCTGGGGAGGACACGATTGCGTCCGAGCCGACGCCGGCCGTCACTGCATCCGTCGCGCCTGCATTTGCGGCCCCTGCTGATGCATCCATTGCAGTTCCAACGCTTGCCCCCGCGCCCGCGCCCGCGCTTGTGACGCCGGTGTTTGCCTCCGCGCCCGCGCCCGCACCCGCGCTCGTGGCCCCGGCGTTTGCCCCTGCGCCCCCTGGTGCATCCGCGGCTACCGAGCCGGTCGCCGATCCGTTTGCTGCCGCGGCGGCGCCCGGCGCGGCGGCTGAGCCACTGACGGTCGCTGTTACACTGAAGCCTGGTGAAAAAATGTGGACTCGGCAAGGCTACCGCGTGCCCTCCGTGGGGAGCGCGTCGCCATCTACCGCCTCACCTGCCCCTGGCAAGCCTGCCGCGCCGCCTTTTGCCACCTCCTCGTCGGCTATTTTGCCACCTGACGAAGCCGCCGCGAGAGATGCGACAGTGACCTTGGCGTCACCGCCGCCGGCGTCACGCCTGGGCGGTGCTGCTGCGGCGCTGCACGATGGGTCACCCGCCGCGCTGGCCTCGCCGGCCACACCAGCCTTGTGTGCCGCGGACTCCATGCCACCGGAGGACGTGGAACCGTTGCGGGTGCCAAACCTTGGTAGCAGCTACATCGGCCGCAGTGATGGACCTGACGTGCGACCGTGGCCACGGGTTGCGCCATTCAACGACGTGCTGCGGATGTACTTTGAGGGTGGCGTCGAAGTGAACAAGGAGCGGGAGGTGACCAACGTGGCAACGGGGCGGCGCGTGGCGGCAACCCTGGTCGACCTGCCCGCCGCCTCTGCATTATTTTACAGAGTGGAAGACACCGCCTCGGGCCTTCACGCAGGCGGCGCACGGCCTGCGCCGGTGGAGATGCACAAAGTTTACGTGCAGTGCAGCAGCCTCGAGTCGGACCTGGCCAAGGTAACGAGGGGTGTGCGTGCTTCCGGCGTGCGCCCTCACGTCTTGCAGGGACACTCAACCGCCACCGCGGCAGTGGTGGAGCGCGAGATGGCGGTGCTGCGCAATTTCCAGCGCGGGTACAACATGCCACCCACCATCGTGGATGTGCTGGACGTGCTGGAGGCGACGGGCCCTGCCACTGTGGACGCCGACGGCAAGCCCACCACCCCCGACCGCATTACGGTTATTCGCATGGCGTACGCGCAGGGCGGCAGCCTGGCGGCGTGGTTGGACGACGCGCTGAAGAAGGTGGGTGTGCCAAGGATGGCATTTGGGACGTATGCGCTGGAGCTGGCGTTGGTGCGCACGATTGCGCACCAGGTGCTGACCGCCCTCGCGCTGCTGCACGTCCAGGGCGCGCTGTTTGGTGGCATGTGGCCGAACAAACTGCTGGTGCTGAGCCCGCCGCTGGCAGCTGCCCCCACGGCGGCCGAGCGTGATGCGCGCCGTGGGAACGTTGACGGCATCGTGACGCTGCGGAACATGCCTAATTTGTGCGTGGCACTGTGTGACTTCAACGCATCAAAGCGGGATGATGGGGGCGGTTGTATCGTGCGGCCCGACGGCGAAGTCCGTGCGCGCCTACTGCCGCCGGAGCAGCGCGGCGTTGGTGGCCGCGACATGGGTTTCCTGGCGCCGCGCGGCGACGTGTGGCAGGCGGGGTTGATGATCATGCGCCTGCTGGGCGGCTGCCCAGATGGCGCTGCTGGCGCGTTTTGCGATGCAGCGGCGGCGGCGTGGGAAGCGGAGGCGGGTAGGGCGATGCCGGAGTGGCCGACCAAGGAGCAGGCAGGGGATGTGGTGCCACCGCCGCCGCTGGGTGCTTCGTGGAAGCTACCGGCCACCACCTGCGCACCGGAGCCCACCGGACGCCTTCCCGGGGGCCTCCCATGGCACCTGCCAATGTGGGTACCATCTGCAAAGCTGGAACCGGGGTCTCTGGCTGCCGCGGTAGACCTGCTGGTGTGGATGCTGCAAGTGAACCCAGCGGCCCGACCCACGGCGCTGCAGGCGCTGGCGCACCCGTTCTTTGCTGACGAAGTTTATCTACCAAGATCTGCGCAGTATGCGCCGAGCGCGAAGGCATCCCCCGTCTTCCGCCCCGCGTTGCACGCGGAGTACGAGGTTGTGACAGCGCCGCCAAGATGGGGCAACGACGGCGGCGCTGTGCTGCCGAAGTCCAGTGGCACGGCTTCCACCGCTGGCTTCAAGCCACCGGCGGCGGCAGGAGGCGCTGGTGTGCCCGCCCCCCCGTTGCCGCTGCTGCCGGCCACTAGCGGCGGCGGGATGCCGGTGGGAGGCGCGGAGGTGCGGCGTACCGCGTCACTGCAGTCGCCGGCGGTGGATGTGCGGGTGCCGTACACGCAAGCGACGGTGTGGCTGCACGGTGAGAAGGTGTTCCTGCCGGGCCGTGTGGCACCGGAGGAGGTGCAGCGGCACGTGCAGCCGCGCGCTGTGCTGTACCGGCGGCTGGAGGGCAGAGCACGGCCTGCCAGCCAGCGGCGCGCGTGGAATGCCGCAGGCGCGGTGCCCGCGTTGGGTGCCGCCGATGGCGAGCCCATGCGTGTGAGCATTCGCCTGTACGACGTGCCGAGCGTGGGGGAGGAGCATGCGACGGCTGCGCTGCTGAAGATGGTGGCGGCAGTACAGGCGCTGCAGGGCAGCGTGGCGGCGCGCGACGATGGCGGCGTGATGGCATCGGTGCCGCTGCTGGCGGCGTACCGGCAGCACATCTCACGGTACCGAGACGGGTTAGCGACGAACGTGGCGCTGGTGCTGCCGGCGGACGAGCCGCTGCGGCTGGAGGCGGCGCTGGCGAGTGCCGTCCGCGGCGCGGCAGGTGGCGCTGGCAGGCTGGTGGAGGAGGGCGGCGCAGACAACGTGACGGTGCCGGTGCCGTGGGCGCGCGCGCTGGCGGACGCCGTGCTGCGCGGGGCGCGGCGGCTGGAGGCGGTGGGCATGCGGCACGGCAGCATAATGCCGGCCACGATGGAGCTGACGAGTGTGTCGCCGACACTGGTGACGGCGGCAAAGAAGCTGGTAGCCGCCGACGATGCCAGGGTGGAGGCCATCTCGAACGCGTCAAAATCTGATGCTGCAGCGCACGAAGAAAAGCCAAAGTCGGTTCCTACACCCTCTGTCACCGACCTCATGGACAAAGCAGCTGAAGCACTGCAGCGCGTACGCCAAGTGGAGGAGGCGGTGCTTGCCTCCGCAGTTACCTCGGCCTCCAGCGGCAGCGCCGTGAGCAACTACTTACAGGCTGTGACGCCGCCAGCGAGCGCAGGACCCGCGTGTTATGATCACCACATTGTTGACGCCCGTTCCGAGCTGGTTGGCGGCGTTCCTGCCGCGGCATGCATCCAGCCGCTGCTGACGGACTTTGGGTGGTATTACTTAGCTACCGCGTCGGCCGCCATTGAGCGGTATAAGCGGCCGCGGCCGTGGCTGCCGTCATCGCCCTTCCGTGTGAAGGAGGACGTGCTGGAGGCGATGAATGTGGCGTACTTGTCGCCAGAACGGCTGCAGACAGTGTTTGGGGGCGCGACATGCGCGGGCTTCCTGCAGAGTGGTCGCCGCACCGACTGGCACGTGGCCACGTTGGTGCCGGCACCTGCCTCCGCCACTGCAAGCGACGTAGCGTCGCGGGCAGCATCGGCGCGCAAGGGCGCGTACTTTGCAGCGTTCTCGGCGGCGGCCGCTGCTGATGTGCTGGTGCCTGCGGACGGCAGCAGGGTGCCGACGTGGGTGGAGGTGCAGGCGATGGTGGCGGCATGCAGCGCGCACACGGTGGCAGCGCGCGAGGCGGCAGAGCAGGACGCAGCAGCAGCTGCCACCGCGGCGGCGGCGGCGGAGGCTGCGACGGCGGCAGAAAAGGCTACGGCGAAGGCAGCAGCGCTGGCTGTTGATGCGGCGGCGCGCGCTGTTGGTGGCGACTGTCTGGCGGTGGTGGCGGAGGTGGCACACCGGTTAGTACAAACGTACGCGGCGGCGCCGATTGACCGGCGCAACGAGGTGGAGGCAGCGTTGCTGGGTGTGCTGCAGGGCGCGGCGCGTTTGACGGTGGCGCGGGTAGCGACGGTGGCGTTCCCGCAGTGGCGGCTGCGCGATGACGGCACGCCGGAGGAGGTGGAGGTGGGGCCGGCTGCGGAGGTGGTCCTGACTGGCGACGCTGTGGTGGCGGCGGTGCTGCGGTACCGCGCGCAGCGCTTTGGCGGCGCCACGCTGCTACATGCCGCGGCGCATAGCCTGTGTGTACCGTTGTTCCGGCACTGTGCGCACTTGCTGTCGGACGACGACGTGCTGGCGGTGGCGCCGGGCGGCCCGCTCAGCCTGCTGTCGGTGAACGTGGTGGGCATGCTGGAGCTGGGCGTGCTGGCGGGCGTGGCGGCGTCGCCGGGCGCAGGGGAGTTGCTGCGCGCGGCACAGGGGGACATCGTAGCGGTGCTTCGGCGCGCGACGCCGTGGGCGGTAGAGTTGACGCAGCTGTTCTCGCCGTGGGGGTGGCTGGCGAGTCTGCCTGCGTGGAACAACACGCCGCGCACACCCAAGCTGTGCATCCGCGGCGCGGAGCCAGCTGGGGTTGCGCCCGTGGTGTCGGTCGCCGCTGCCGCTACTGCCGCTGACTTGCCGGCCACTGCGGCTGCCGCCGCTGCTGCGGCCTCTACGACCGCAGCGGGCGCAGGCGAAGAGCTGGTGTTTTGGTTGCCGCATACGAAAGACCTGAGGCCGCTGCTGCTTAATGGTGGGCACGGCGTTGGCGTCGCACTGCGGCACGCAGTGGTGTTGATCGCGGCAGTGGAGCAGGCCATGCGGCTGTGCACGGTGCTGGCACTGCCACACGCTCCATCACCGGCCCGCGTGGGGAGCGGAGGTGGTGGCGGTGGCGGTGGCGGTGGCGGTGGCGGCAGCGGCGGCGGCGGCGGCGGCGGTGGTTTGGGTGACTGGGGGGGTGCAGAGGCCGCAGGGGATGCGGGAGGCAGTTGGGCGTCCCAGCTGCAGGCGTACGTGCAAACATTGCTGAGCGTAGCTACGCCCGACATCCCCACTTACATTGTGGAGGATGTGGGTGGCGGCCTGCGCGTAGCGGCGACTCCCGACGCGGAGGTGCCACCCAGCAGCTCCCCACCGTCGTCAATCAAACCTGAACGCCGGAGGGTGCCGGCCGCATATCTTGCCGTCATGGCGGAGTGCCGCGCCACCGCTGAGCCTGTGTTCACCACGCTGCAGCGTATGGTGGCAGCCGAGACACTGGGCGCGCTGGTGAGCGCGCTCCCGAGTCGCGTGGCGGTGTCGCTGCCGCCCAACCCGCAGGCGTCCGAGAGCGTGACGGCGGCGTGGTACGAGGTGAGCAGCCTGCTGGCGCGGCTGGAGAAGCGGTCGCCGTGGGAGGGCATGCTGCGCACACTGATGGGGCGCACCTATCCACCAGGCGGGGTGCTATCGGACGAGGCGTACTGGGCAGAGCGGCAGAAGGCAGGCGCGGCCCTGCTGAAGGCGCTGTGGGATTCGCAGTCGGCGAGCGACGACCTGTATGCGGTGGGCATGCTGACGGCGGCGCTGGTGTTGGGGCGGCGCGTGGTGGAGGGGCCCCGTGGTGAGCGGTGGGCGCCCAGCTTTGCGCAATACGTGCGCAGCGGGCTGCACCACTGGCGGCTGTCGGTGGAGGTTGCGGCGGCAGTGGGCGGTGTGAGCGCACTGGAACCAGTGAGCACGCCGTTTATGCGGACGCTACTGGCGCCCGCTCGTATTGACCGGTTAACTGGAACCGGCACGTTGTACCGGTGCATGTCGGCGTGGTTGTTGCGGCCGGAGTCCATCAGGGACGCCCTGACCATGTTCCCGATTGCCGACGAGCTTGTCGCACCAGGCGGCGGTGGTGGCAGCAGCGGGGGCGGGGCCGCCGTTGGCGGAGGCGGCAGCGGCGGCGGCGGTGGGGGTGGCAGCGGGCAGACATCTTCGCCGCCCAAGGACAGGGCGCTGCTGGTACTGTCGCCGATGGGCAGGAAGCCGTTTGTGGCGGCAGCCCCCTCTTTTGGCATGGAATTCACGACGTTCCCCACCGCATTCGATGCATTCAAGGCCTGGTGGGGCACGAAGGGGCGCGGCGCATTGCCGTTCGCAGATGCTACGCGGGCGGCGAGCGCGGTGGATGCAGCTTTCAAGTACTGCGCCGCACCGCTGTCGCCGACGCCGCCTGCCAACGCACAGGCAATGTTGGATGATGTGCGCAGCTTTCTGCGCGACGTCGCCAGCACGTACCGGCTGGTGGTGGCGTCTGTGGCGCAGTGCAACTTTACGCGCGCGCTGCGCAACATTGGCTACCCGCACCCCATGCTGGCGGTGAAAGAGAACACGGCACCCAGCGCCGCCGCGGCGGAGGGTAATGACATTGTGCGCGCCATCGGGTTCTCAAGCCTGGTAGAGAAGCCGACGCCTGACCTGGCCATGCGGGCGGTCGTGAGTGTGATGAATCCGCTGGCACCGCTGGCGACGGGTATAGGTAACGTGGCGGTGAGTCGCACGTCCTCCCGCATTCCGGCGCATGTGGCGGAGAGAGAGCGCGAGAGCGTGGCGGGGATAGGCAATAGGCTACCATCGGGACCTGCCCCTGCCGCGGCGGAGGGGTTTTCAAGCCCGGTAGAGAAGCCGACTCCTGACCTGGCCATGCGGGCGATGAATCCGCTGGCACCGCTGCCGACGGGGATAGGTAGCGTGGTGGTGAGTCGCACGTCCTCCCGCATCCCGGCGCATGTGGCGTTGAGGGAGCAGAAGTACGTGGAGGGGATAGGCAATAGGCTACCATCGGGACCTGCCCCTGCGGCAGCACCCATGCCTGCAACGGCGCCCACCGCTGCCGCTTCACCTGTGCTAAGTCCTGCGCCGGAGCCACGCTCGGCAGCCGGGTCGACGGTGGCGCCCGTGCTACCAGGCGGCGGCGGCGGCGGCGGCAATGTCATTGACGAGCTGCGTATTACCACGGCCGACGGCCGCCTGCGTTCAGACCCGCCCGAGCCGGAGTCGGTGCCTAACCTGGGCGCAGCAGTTCCCTCGACCGTGGCCTACAGTTATAGTAAGGAGGTGGTGGAGGGTTCAGTCCTTGCGGTGTCCGCCGAGATGCGGGCAGGGGCGCGCACAGCTCTGATGCCGACGCCCGCCGACGCCGCCGACGCTGCCGCGTTGGAGGCGGCGCGCCGCAGTGACTGGGACCCCGTGTTTCGCACCGCGGCCCCGGGTGGCCTTGTATCGGCGGGCGGCGGTGGCCGCGATGTCACGCCTGACCCGCGTGCTTGATTGATTGTGGTGTTCCTCTTTCAAGTTGTGTTCATTCAAGTTGCGCCCTACCGCCGCGTTCAGCGGCCAGACATGTCTGACGACTCACGCCAGGGGGCTACCACTGCGGCTCAAACGCACAAACCCGCCGCACTAACACAATTTTGCGCTAACCATTCCACACCACATTTATTGCATTGTCGCTGTGCGCTGCGTGGTGCGTTTTTCATTGCCTCATTTTTATATGGCAATGCGGTTGTGCAGCCTGCGCCCTGCCGTGGCCTGCTTCTGCAACGCAACGCACAAAGCACACACCTCCTGCGGCCACACAATACAACCCCCGCTGCCACAAACACACCATGCAGCGCGGCAAGACTTGCAACATGGCGTCGGCAGCGCCAAGCGGGGGTGAGGTGGCCATCGGCACCATCAACGTGGCGATGGCGCACGACGTGATGGCGGCACAGGCAGAGCTGCGCCACAAGCGCACGGCACACGAGGACGCGGCGGCTGCGTACACGCGCGAGTACCGCACGCTGCTGCAACTGCAGGCGCTGCAGCGCGCGTGCGAGGCGGAGACCTCCAAGCTGCGCGCCGCCACCGGCTACCTGGCGGAGCAGCACCGCGTGCTCACCTCGCGCGTCTCCTTCACCAGAGCCGAGGTACGCAGCTGTCGCGTTCAACGCGCAACGCCCAATGCCCAACGCGCGCGGGGGAGGG
>ERZ778022.4893-NODE-4893-length-11228-cov-4.707599_pt1 | contig 11228 bp, 8 predicted proteins | sample MGYA00375752_ERZ778022 | MGnify/ENA primary metagenome ERZ778022 (study PRJEB29350, sample SAMN05389826) | bioreactor metagenome | isolation source: Thiocyanate bioreactor | place: South Africa: University of Cape Town | collected 2014-04-04 ...
GCGCCAAGCCCATGGGCTTCGTCGCGACCGATTATTCGCTCGGCATCTGGGGGCTCGAAGACATGGGGCTGATGATCGCCAACGGTCGGCTCAGCCTTGCCGAACTCTTCGACGAGGATATGCTGGGCGACGACCTGGAGGCGTGGCTGGCGGAATCCTTCCTGCTCAAGCGTACGTTTCGAAATTGCGCCGTCATCGCCGGCCTCATCGAGCGGCGTCATCCCGGCAAGGAAAAGACCGGCCGGCAGGTGACGGTTTCGGCCGACCTGATCTACGACGTGTTGCGCAGCCACGAACCCGACCACATCCTGCTGCAGGCGGCACGGCAGGATGCGGCAAGCGGTCTTTTGGATATTTCCCGACTTGGCGATATGCTGACACGAATCAAGGGCCATATCACCCATCGCGCGCTCGACCATATCTCGCCGCTCGCCGTGCCCGTGATGCTCGAGATCGGCAAGGAGGCCGTGCCCGGCGAAGCGCAGGATGCGCTGCTGGCGGAGGCCGCCGACGACCTGATCGCCGAGGCGATGGCCTGAACAGGACTGGAACCGGACTGCCTTGATGAACCGCCTGGCGCTTGCGCGCGACATGCTTTCGACGCCGGCGCCAAGCTGTGCGGACACCACCGTCAACGGCGTCGCTGCCGTCTGCGATCCGCTCGGCGCGCTCTATCTGCCGGACAGCGGTGTCGTCGTCGTCTCCGACCTGCATCTCGAAAAGGGCGCCGCCTTTGCCCGCCGCGGCATGATGCTGCCGCCCTATGACACGCTGGCGACACTGACGGTGCTCTCCGCCGTGATTTCCCGCTACGATCCGAAGGTCGTCATCTCGCTCGGCGACAATTTTCACGACCGCATCGGCTCGGCGCATATGCCGGCGGAATTCCGCAGCCTGATCACCACCATGGCCTGCGGCCGCGAATGGATCTGGATCAACGGCAACCACGATCCGGACGGCACCGTCGACCTGCCCGGCACCTGCGCCGACGAACTGCATTACGGCGGCCTCGTCTTCCGCCACGAGCCGCGGCAGGGAGTTCAGAAGGGCGAGATTGCCGGCCACCTGCACCCCGCCGCCACCGTGCGCCGGCGCGAAAAGGCCATCCGCCGCCCCTGCTTCGCCACCGATGGCAGCCGTTTGCTGATGCCCGCTTTCGGGCTGATGAGCGGCGGTCTCGACCTGCGCCACAAGGCGATGCGTGGCCTGTTCGACAAGACGGCGCTGGTGGCCCACCTGATGGGCCGCGACCGGGTCTATTCCGTCCGCTTCGGCAACCTGCTCGGCTGACGCGGCCGGCATTTTTAGGCCGCCATTCGCGGCGCGGCCCAATCTACCGGCAGCGCTCCTTCGGACCAGCTGTAATGCCGGATCAATCCTTGCGGAACAGGATGCTCGCCGACCAGCCGGTGATGATGGCCATCAGCACGGCAAACAGGCCATAGGCGAAGGGCGTCTCGCGGGCCGCATCGGTGATCGCCTGCTCGATGCCGGTTTTCACCACCCGCAGCGGCAGTTGCTGCTCGCCGACGAAAACGCCGCTCTTGAACAGGAAGGCCCGCACGGTGTGGACGCCGTTCGGAATGTTGGCCGGCAGCCTCAGCGTGGCGCGAAACAGTGTCGGGCTGACGAAACGCACGCCGCTCGGATCGCGTTCGTAGAGGCCGTGGGTCTGCTTGAGCCGGCGATAGGCATCGCGGAATTCGCCGAGATTGGCGGCGTTGCCGACAAAACCGACGGCCCTGAGCGGGATGTGGTTGAGCCCGACGCCCCGCTCGTTGAGCTCCTGCTCGACGGCGATGGTATCGACGGCGCGGGTGCTGGAAATCGAGTAGGATTCCGGCACCATCTCGAAGGTCATGGCACGGCGGTTCACCCAGATGCCGAACAGCCGCTCCTTCTTGCGCACCGTGGTATTGTCCTTCGGGCCCTCGAGCGCCACGACGATGTCGTACTGGCCGATGGCCATCAGCAGTTCGTCGGCATAATCGACGGTGCCGAAGATGGTGAGGTCGGCGCCGTGGAAATCCGAAGTGATGGCGATCTCGCTGGTCGACATGCCGATCTGCAGCCGTTCCTTGCTGTCGACCGTTTCCCCGAGCGCCGGCATCTGTGCCATGGCCGGGAAAGCGAAAAGCAGGGCCGCGAGGGCGATGGCGGGAAGGCGCAGCATCAGTTTCCGACGCCTCCGATCGCAATCGAGAAGAGGTCGCTCGGCGTGACGACGAGCGCCACGGCAAGACGCAGGCCCACGGCAAGCACCAGCAGCCCGAGAAGGGCGCGCAGCTGTTCGCCGCGCAGCTTCTGGCCGACGCGCACGCCGTATTGCGCGCCGACGACGCCCGCCACCATCAGGATGAAGGCAAGCACGATATCGACGGAATAGTTGGTGGTCGCCTGCACCACCGTCGTATAGGCGGTGACGAAGATGATCTGGAACAGCGACGTTCCGACGACGACGTTGGTGGGGATGCGCAGCAGATAGATCATCGCCGGCACCATGATGAAGCCGCCGCCCACACCCATGACCGAGGTGAGGATGCCGATGGCAAAGCCGAGGGCGATGATCGGGATGACGCTCAGATAGATCTTCGATTTCTTGAACCGCATCTTCAGCGGCAGCCGGTGGACCCAGCTGTGCTGGCCGGGTTTCTTCAGCGTCACCGTTTCGTTTCGACGGGTGCGGCGCATGGCGTTGAGGCTTTCGAGCAGCATCAGACCACCGACCGTGCCCAGGAAAACGACGTAGAGTAACGAGATGAACAGGTCGAGCTGGCCGAGGCTGCGCAGCAGCGAGAAGATCCAGATGCCGACCGTGGCGCCCACCAGACCGCCGATCAGGAGCACCGTGCCGAGCTTCACATCCAGCGTCCCGCGCCGGAAATGGCTGAGCGCGCCGGAAACGGAGGAGGCGACGACCTGGTTTGCGCCGGTGGCGACGGCAACGACAGGCGGGATATTGTAGAAGATCAAAAGCGGCGTGATCAGGAAGCCGCCGCCGACGCCGAACATCCCCGACAGAAAACCCACCGCTGCGCCCATGCCCAGGATAACGAAGATGTTGACCGACAATTCTGCGATCGGCAGATAGATCGACACGGCAGGACCTCAAAAACAGGTATCAACCCGCCGGCAGCCGGCGGGTTATTGGCGGGTGTGCAAGGCTGAAACCCTGACCCTGCGAAGTAAGGCGCAAAATCATTGCCAAATCATGGCCATGCCATTGATTGAGCCGTAATAATCGTCTTGCGCCCCAAAGACCGGGGTGTCAATTCTCGGAAACGTCCTAAGCTGTCTTTTTTCCGATTTTGTGACAGGGCTTTATTTGTTTCGGGCAAGCAGTTCCTTGACCAGGGCGTCGGTGATCTTGCCGTCCGGTTCCTGGCCGATGGACTTCTGGAAAGCCTTGATGGCGTTGACGGTCTTCTTGCCCATTTCGCCGTCCGGCGTGCCGGCGTCGAAACCGTTGTTGTTGAGGATCGCCTGGATGTTGCGGACCGCCTTCTTCATGTCGACCGAGGCCGTCTTGACGCCCTTGCCGACCCATTCGTCGGGAATGTTGACCGAGTTGGCATCGGCGTTCAGCGGCTGCGGCTTCCAGAGATCGACCTGGGCGCGGGCATTTTCGAGCTGCTCCGGCCGCATGGCGTTCGCCACCTCGTCACGCTTCTGCGCCGCATCCTTGTCGCCGTCCTTGGCGGCGATGGCGAACCACTTGTAGGACTGTTCGAGATCCTGCTTCACGCCGTTGCCGCGGGCATACAGGATCGCCAGATTGAACTGGCTGTCGGCGACGCCGAGGTCGGCGGCCTTGACGAACCAGGACACTGCCGCATCGAAATCCGGCTTGCCCTCGACGCCGGTTGCCAGCAGGACGGCGAGGTTGTGCATGGCACTGGCATTACCCTTGTCGGCAGCCTGCTGGTAATAGGATTTCGCCTTGGCGAGATCGCGTTCGACGCCGGTGCCTTTTTCGAACAGATTGGCGATGCGGTATTGCGCCGGCGCGAAACCCTTGTCGGCCGCACGCTGGTACCATTTCGCCGCTTCCGCCAGATCGACGGGCACGCCGCGGCCTTCCGTGTAACGCGCGCCGATTTCGAACAGGGCGGCCGGATCGCCGTTCACGGCCGCATCGCTCAGCGATTTCGGTGTGATGGCGGCGGGTACGACGATGACGGTTTCCTGCGCCGGCCCGGCATCGGCCGTCGCAGCCGTCGACGGCTCCTCAATGCTGTCGCCGGCGACGGGCAACTCGCCAGTTGCGGCGGCGGTGGCATTCACGAGGGTGTCTTCGGCCGCAGATTGCCCGGCAATTGCCTTCGTATCGCCCGGCAGTGTCTCCGTCGCCGTGGAAGCGCTCGGATTTGCATCGGGCGTCTGGGTATCGAAAGCGCTGGCCGGGTTGTCCAGCTTTGCCGTCGCCGGATCGGCGCCGGTGGTGACGGACGGCGTCGTCTCGGTCGTCGCCTCGACGGCGGAGGGAGCCTTTTCGCCCCGAACCAGCGTGTTGACGAGCGGAACGGCCATCAGCGCCAGCAGGATCGCGCCGACAGCCATCAGGATCGGACGACGATGCTGGGAGAATTTCGCGCCGAACCCGGCGCCGACCTTGCCGGCGCTGAACCGCTGCTGGGCCTGGTCGACTTCCTGGGCCGCCGCCTGGGCGGCACGACGGGCGGCAGCGATGTAATCGGCGCGATCGACCTCCGCAGTGGCGGCGACACGCTGGCCGTTCTGGCTGGCGCGGACGCGCTCGAGGATCTTCTTGACGTCCGGCGCGCCGGAACCGGGCTCCAGAAGTTCGTTGGCATCGTCGGCAGGGATCATGTCTTCCGGCGCCAGCGGCGGCGTCGGCTCGATCATGGCGCGTTCGGCGACAACCGGCGCAGACTTGCGCCCGAGCAGGCGCTTGCCGAGGCTGACGAGCAGGCTGCCCTTGCTCGGCATCGCCTTTTCGGCAGTGGCTGTTTCGGCCGCGGGAACGATGTCCGCCTCGACCGGTTCCGGCGCCATGGTGCGGATGACCGGCGAGGACTGGCCGTCGGTGCTGGGCTGGATATCACGCGGCGGATAGGCGGTGAGCCCGGTGTCGAGACCGTCGAAATCGTCGAGACCGGACTTACCGCCAAAAGGGCGGGTGGGTTCCTCATAAGCGGTTTCGGCGAAAACCGGCTGGGCTGCTTTCGGCATGACCGGCTCGGATCGGCGCTCGAAGGAGCGATCCTCCAGCGAACGGAATCGGTCGTCCATGGTTTCCAGGCGGCCGGCGATCTGCACCAGCGTATCGTGCAGCGCCTCGAAGGTCTGCTGCGTGCGGCTTTCCGAATGGCGCGTGAGATCTTCGAGGTTGCGGAGGTCGTGGGCGAGCGCCGTCAGCGCCGACATGTCGGCAGGAGCCGCACCGCCGGTCATGCCGTTGCGGGAATAGGCCTCGACCACCGCTTCGGCTGCCTGGCGGGCCGCCTCGATGATGTATTCATCGCTGGTCGCCATATAGTCTTCGAGAGCCGCCATCCGGCTTTCGACCTGTGGCGACAGGCTGTCCTGGCGCGGCTCGCTGATCAGCAGCGACAGATGCGCGATCTGGTCTTCGAGCGCCTTCAGGGCGCGATTGTCGGAGGCCGGTGCCGCCGCCGTCTCATCGAGGCGCGTGGCGATATCGAGCAGCTGGCCTTCGATCCGCCGGAAGGCGTCGTCGTCCAGCGCCGGGGCCGGAGCCGGCTGCGGATGGAACTCCATGTCTTCGATGCGGCGGGCGAGATAATCCAGCCGCTCGGCCAGCACGTCGTTGACCGAGCCCTGGTCGAGCGCATCGATCTTGCGGGAAATGTCGGAGAGATAACCGGTCAGTTCGGCCGTCGCCGGCGCCTTCTGGGAGCGCTCCAGCATCATCGAAAGCTGATCGAGACGCTCTTCCAGCCGCGACGCGGCCTCGACATTGGCGAATTCCTCGATGCGCGTCGTCAGCGCCTCGATACGCGCACCGAAGGCTGCGGCCGGATCGGGACGGTTCATGGCGGCGTGGCCGATGCCGTCGATCTGGTCGGCCAGGGCATTGAGGCGGCCTTCCAGGCGCTGCACCAGCGACGGATCGAAGGCATTGGGTGAGCGGTTGCCGGCAACGATGGCGCGACTGATCTCGTCCAGGCGCAGGTCGAGCCCGGCGAACTGTTCGGCGATGGCGTGGTCGTTCGGCTGCATCCGGTCGCCGAGCGTCTCCAGCGCCGAGGCGATGGAGATCATCTTGTCCTCGAGGACGCGGATCGCCGGATCGCTGCTCATGTTGCCGAGATGCGACTTGATGTCGTCGAGGCGATAGGCCAGCGACACCAGCTCTTCCTGCAGCGGCACCGGGTCGAGCGCCTGCAGCCGGTCTTCCACGCCATGCCAGCGGGTTTCCATGCGGCGAACGGAATCCTCCCGCGCAAGCCCGTCCATCAGCGTCCGCAGGTCCTCGAATTCGGTGCGCAGGCCGACGATCTCGCGGCTGGGAGCGCCCTGACCGCCCAACTGATCGATGCTGTGGGCCAGCCGCGCAAGATCGTCGCGCACGTCGGCGGCAAAATGCTGGTCCTGGGCGCTGGCCTTGATGTTGCGCATTTCGGACCGCAGGGCGCCGACCTCCCGCGAGACCCCTTCCGAGATGTCGCGCTTCAGCTCCTGCCGCAGGCTGACGAGCGCCTGGGCGATTTCTTTCATCTGGTGATCGGCGGCGCCAGCCTGCGGCGGCGCGGCCATCGGCGGCTGGCGGCGTTGTTCCAGCTGGGCGTAGGTTTCGCGCGTTACGGCGCGGCGCGGCTCCTGCGGGCGCTGTTCCGAGGGGCGGACTTCCTGCCGCGTTTCGATCCCGGCGCGGGCCTGCGGACGATCGCGGCCGGAATCGAGCATGCGCTGGCGCTGGCGGATCTCGGCGAGCGGGTCGGGCCGGGCCTCGCGTTCGGCGACGGGTTCGCGATGACGGGCGGGGGGTTGTTCCGGGCGGGGGCCATAATCGGCCTGTGGCGGGCGTTGCCGGCTATCGGCACGCGCCGGCGCTCCCATCAGCCCTTCGATCCGCGCCTCCAATCCCTCGATCGTGCGGCTCAGCGCATCGAGAGACGATGTGTCGCCATGACGGGAATGATTGCGCGATCCGTTCATAATCCTGCTCGCTTCGACGGTTGCGCCCGGTTTTGCCCGGGCCTTATCTGGTTACGCCCCCGACAGCCGCCATAATGGCGCCTCGTCAGGAGGTCGGTCAGTGGCGTCCGTCGACGCGAGACTCACAAATTGCACGGCGCACCACTACGGCGCACAATCCATGAAACGTGGTAAACAAGGCGTTAACCGCCGTAGAATTTTTTAACGATTGCTGAAAAAGCCGCCGGCCGGCCGGAACGCTCAGAGTGCGATGTAGCGATCGGAGCGGTGGTTGATCGCCACGAAAAGATTGAGCACGACGGCGCCGAGCACCGAATAGAACACCACGCCCGGCGTCGTGACGAAAAAGGCTGCCGCCAGCACGCAGAGATCGATGGCGAGCTGGGTCAGGCCGGCGCGAATGCCGAAACGCTCCTGGAGGTAGATGCCGAGGATGCCGACGCCGCCGAGGCTGGCGCGATGGCGATAGAGCGCCAGCAACCCGAAACCGAGCAGCAAGCCGCCGAGAAGCGCTGCCCAGGCCGGATGGATCGAGGAAATCTGCAGAAAGCGCGACTGGACATCGGCCAACACCGAGGTCAGGCCGATGGCGATGAAGGTCTTGATCGTAAAGGCCAGGCCGAGACGCTTCCAAGAGAGATAGAAGAACGGCAGGTTGAGCAGGAAGAAGGCGAGGCCGAAATTCACCCCGAAGGCATAATGCAGCAGGAAGGCGATACCGGCGGTGCTGCCGGTGAGAAGCCCGGCGCCGGCCAGGCAATACAGGCCCAGCGCCGCGATCAGGCTACCGGAAAAGATGCCCTGGACGTCTTCGAGCGGTGCGTGGCGGGTGGCGCTGCCATTGCGGAAACCAAGGGCATTGATGATCTGTGTCATGACGGCGGTCTCCTGCGGCGGGCACGGTCGTAAGGGCCGGGCGGCGAGGCCCAGTTGGAAAAGGAAAACGAGCCGCCGGATGCCGGCAGCGGTTCACCACGGAAAGCGGATGGCTTCCGATAGGATGAGGGAACGATTTGAATTCTTGCAGTTCTTGCCGGTTTCGCAAGTGAAATAAGTAAGCAATGCTGACCTATTTTCAACTTCGCAACAAAAGTTCCTTCACGCGCTTTTGCGCGTAAGGAACAGAATGCCGCCGATCGGTTTGCCGCCATCTTTGCGAATGGTGCTGCGGCGGATCTCGACCACGTCGAAGCCATTTTTCTCGCAGAGGCCGCGAACATGGGCTTCGCTATGGGCATATCGCAGCGAGGGTGCCAGATGAAACCCTTCCGGCGTGCCGGCATCTTCCACCGAGAAGGCAAAGACCGCGCCGGCAGCCGCCAGCAAGGCGATGAGGCCGAAGGTGTTTTCGAGATTGCCGAGATACATCAGCACGTCGGCCGCGGTGATCAGGTCGGCGCGGTGCCGGCCACTATCGGCGAAGAGGCCCGATGCCTCGGCATCGAGCGACAGGTCGGCCTGGGCCAGATGATCGTAGACCTGCTTCTCTGCCGCTTTCGCCAGCATGTTCTGCGACAGGTCGAAACCTTCGAGGCGGTCGACGCGGCCAAGGATCTCGGGGCCGAGCAAACCGGTGCCGCAACCGAGGTCGACGGCGAGGCGGTAATCCTGGCCGGTGGTGGCGATCAGCTCCGCCAGCTTGCGCGGCACGCTGTAATCGAGCTTTTCGACCAGGGAGGTCTCGAAACGGTCGGCATAATCGTCGAAGAGCCGTTCGACATAGCGGCTGGGCGGCTGGTCCGGCGTTGCCGCTTCGCCCAGCAATGCGAGCTTGAGGCCGGCGCCAAAGACATCGGAGGCATCGAACTCCAGCACCGTGCGATAGGCATCGGCCGCACCCTGCGTCTCGCCTGCCTTTTCCCGGTAGGAGGCAAGCCGGAACCAGCCGGCCGCCCAGCGAGGAGCAAGCTCCAGCGCCTGTTCCATCAGTTCCGCCGCCGCCGCGGGTTCGCCGCCCTCGTCGAGCATCTTGGCATAGTCGGCGCGGCGGTCGGCGGTCAGGTCGCCGGACGAAAGCTGGCTGGGCTGCATAGGAGAGATCCCGGGTGCATCTGGCCCGCGCAAGCCGTTTCCGATAGGGTCGCGGTCCGGGGCGGGATTCGTCGCATTTGGCGGTCGCCATAAAAAAACTCAAGTCCTATTTCATAGGGCGGCAGAGACGACGGACATTGCGGGCAGCGATGCGAGCGATTTTGCGGCAGAACAGACAGGAGCGGGCATGTCCGACCAGGTAAACAGGATGCTGGGTGATACGCCGGCGCGCACGGTGCTGAAGCTGATCGTGGTGTCGCTGATCGTCGGCTTCATCATGGCCGTGTTCGGGATCGTGCCGATGGATATCCTCAACGGTATCCGCGACTTCGTCCTCGACCTCTGGCATACCGGCTTTGCCGCGCTCGGCCGGGTCGGCGACTATCTGCTGCTGGGCGCCACCATCGTCATTCCCGCCTTCATCCTGCTGCGCATCCTGAGTTTCCGCCGTTGAGCCAGACGCCCCAGCTTCTTTGCCGCCGCCGTCTCGTCCTCTTTTCCGGGCTGGGTCTCCTCTCGGCTCTGGCCGGCTGCTCCACCACCTCGGTGCTATCGAGCAATGATGACGGCGCCAGCGGCGACGAAACCGCCGACGCGCTGCCGATGGTCAATTCCTTGCGTGCCAGGAAAGGCCTGTCGCCGCTTGCGGTCGACCCCGTGGCGTCGCAGGCCGCCACCGACCAAGCCAAACGCATGGCGAAGGTCGGCAAGATGTCGCATCTCATCGGCTTCAACGACGATTTCGGCAAACGCATGAAAGATCATGGCGTTGCCCTGCCGGCCGCCGAAAACATCGCCGCCGGCCAGAACGAGACCGCGCGTGCCGTACAGGCCTGGATCGACTCACCGAAACACCTGCACAACATGATCGGTGATTTTCGTGGCCTCGGCGTCGCGGTCGCCCGCAACAGCTCTTCCGGAAACCGGCCCTATTGGGCCATGGTGCTGTCAAGCTGAGGCGATTCTGTCCGGCGCAAGCGAGGCAGAACGATGAATTCCCGCACCAAAGGACAGGCCAGCAGCAATCCGCTGGCCTTCGACGTGACGCACCGGATGGTGCTGTCGATCGCCATTCCGATGACACTCGGTTTCATGACGACGCCGCTGCTCGGCCTGACTAACACCGCCGTGGTCGGCCATATGGGTGTGGCGGAAGCGCTGGCCGGGCTCGCCATCGGCGCCATGCTCTTCGATCTGATCTTCGGCAGCTTCAATTTTCTGCGTGCCTCGACCACCGGCCTGACGGCGCAGGCCTTCGGACGGCGGGACAGCCGCGAGCAGCAGGCGATCTTCTGGCGGGCGCTGATCCTGTCGTTCGGCTGCGGCGCGGCACTGCTTGCCCTTTCGCCGCTTCTGCTGCGGGCCGGGCTGGCGCTGATGGGGGCGGAAAACGCTGTCGCCGATGCCACCGCAACCTATTTCTCCATCCGCATTCTCGCCGGGCCGGCAGCGCTCGCCAACTATGCCATCCTCCGCTTCGTTCTCGGGCGCGGCCAGGGAGCCCTCGGCCTGCTGCTGCAATCGATCATCAACGGCATCAATATCGCCCTGTCGATCTATCTCGGCCTGCATCTCGGCTGGGGCGTCTCAGGTGTTGCCTGGGGAACGGCGGCGGGCGAGACGGTGCGCATGCTGGCCGGGCTGTTCCTCGTTCTCAGGCGATTTGAGGCCGGCGAGCGACCGACCTTGGCGGAGATCTTCCAGCGGCAGCGGCTGGCGGCGCTATTTGCCCTCAATCGCGACATCCTGATCCGCACCTTCGTGCTCATCGGCTCCTTCACCCTGATGACACGCATCGGCACCGGCTTCGGCGCCGTGACGCTGGCGGCCAATGCGGTGCTGATGAATTTTTTCCTGCTGGCCAGCTATTATCTCGACGGGCTTGCCAATGCCGCCGAACAGATCGCCGGACGGGCGATCGGCGCGCATTACCGCCCTGCCTTCGAGCGGGGACTGAAGCTGGTGCTGCTCTGGTCCTTCGGGCTGGCGGCGGTCGGCGGCCTGTTTTTCCTGCTGGCGGGACCCTGGCTGATCTCGGCCCTCACGACGGCGCC